>Ga0316577_10001799_pt1 | contig 10345 bp, 8 predicted proteins | sample S5NA_FD_203073 | JGI IMG/M metagenome (GOLD analysis project Ga0316577, IMG submission 203073) | Rhizosphere microbial communities from salt marsh grasses in Alabama, United States - S5-7_050615r2r1 | ecosystem: Host-associated > Plants > Roots > Rhizosphere | place: USA: Alabama | collected... | reverse complement strand
TATTCGTTGAAAAGGCTGGCAGCAACAGATTGGTTCCAGTGGGTCCCACCCAGGGCCGTGGGTCGGCGCTTGTGCGGAGAGGCGGGCATGAAACTCACCCTCAAAGAAAACCCCGACGCCATAGGGCGTTACGCCCACATCAGACCCGCACCCCTCCTGGGTGCCCAAGCCTGTTCGGCGGCCTGCCCAGGGACCAACCACACCTGCACCCTGGCGAAGGGGCACACCGGGGTCCACGTGGCCCACGGGCGGTTTCGGAAAGTCGTGGCCGTTTGGGACCGGCACGCCCAGGTTCAAGAGCCGAAGAGGCTCACCAAGGCTGGCCAAGAAGCTGCCGCGATCCGGAAGGCAAAGAAGGAAAGCCTTCCCAATCGAATAAAAGGGATCTGGGGGCGGCTGGTCCCCAGCTCCCACGTCATCGAGGCTACAGTCCTTGTCGTCTTCTTCGTGGGTATGGTGTGGTGGGCCATCGATCTGGCGATAAAGATCTTCGGGGCCTTCTGAGGAAATCCTCTGTTGGAAAAACCCCCGGCGGTCGGTAGACCACCGGGGGCACTCTTTTTTCTCCGCAAGAACCAGCGGAGATCCGCCGGTCCACGGACCGACGAATCTGGTAGGTTCTTTCCATCCCACCTCCTGGGAGGAGGAGTACAGAACCGTGCTCACACGGCTGCTGGCGGATGGTGGGGTCTCGAACTGCCTCTGGGCCACGCTCCGGTCCCCGAAGGACTCTGCAGCCGATCAGGACCCGGAGCAGATCCGAGGAGGGGTTCTGGGGGAAGGTTCGTCCGTCGCCGGGCCTCTCGAGGTAGGCCGCCAAACCGAGGTACCGGCATCCGTGGTCGAGAAGCCGAAGGATACTCGGCTTCCCGCTCAAGGCTCACCTTCGCTTCTTCCCTTTCCTCCCACGCTCCTTCTTCTCCAGAACGAGCAACTCGGCGTTGGCCGTGAACACCTGCTTCACCCCTTCCCGGAAGGCCTGGGCCCGCTCCACCCTCCGGCGTAGCTTCTCCACCCACTCCGCCGGGATCGTCTACACCCGCTTCTTGCCCCCGTCCATGTAGGTCAGCTGCCACTGAGGATGCCCCCTGCCCTCAGCACAATGGCACGTGGGCTTGCCGCACCGGCGATAGGTGAGGGACAGGGAGCCGGGCAGACCATCTTCGGGCACCTCGAGCTTGCGCAACAAGGCAAACTTGCGCTGCCGCGCCTGGGTGGCTTGGTCCCCTTTGGGACGGGTCAGATCTCCCATGAATCGGCGTCTCTCACTGAGGGTAAGCACACATGCAGAATACTCTCTTCACAACCTCCTTCAACCCAATGCGAAAATAGAAGGAGCAGTCCCCATCGTGGAGACTGCCCCTTTTCCCTTCACCTGACTGTAGTGCCTACTTCACTCGTTCACGGTTTCCGAAACGGCTGGCCCCTCGCCAGCGTGGGCCTCGTTCCGGAGGCCTCGGGTGTCTCCTCGTCTACGGGGAGATCACCTCGTACGTATAGCCGGAGACCGTCTCGGTAGAGTTGAACTCACCCCGGAAGGGCTGCGACTGGTCCACGGCCGGAGCCTGAACCTGAATGTCCAGTGTGCCGACCTCGGTTCCCTCCAAACCACCGATGTGGAACCGGAGGGCAACGGTGGTTCCCGGCTCGAGGCCGGTGTTCTTCAGGGATCCCGTCAGGGTCGCCCCGCCATCAGCATTCGGATGAACACTGATGTCCTCTATCTCGTACCCGATGGACTGGTACTCATTGAACGTCTCGTTAGCCGCCTCCGTCTGGCCCGTCTCGGAAAGGGCCCGGGTCAGGAGAATCCAGCCAAAGGCGTTCCGGGGATCCACCGAAAGGAGATCTCTGGCAGCCGGGATCAGCTCCTCGAACTTCTCGGCGATGGAGAGCGTCTGAGCCAGGTTCAGCCTCGCATCCCTGTTGAAGGGATTCATCTCGGCTGCTCGCCGGAACGCCTGGGCGGCCACATCGTAGTTCTCGATCTGGTAGAGACCGACCCCCGCATTGTAGAAGTCCCGCTCGCTCAGGTTCGGGTCGGACAGAAGCTTGTCGTAGAGAGCCTGAACGGAGTCCGCCATGCCGAGCTCGGACAGGTTGTTGGCCAGGGCTCCCATGAGCGTGGTGTTGCTGGGGTCCTCCTCCAGCATCTGCCCGTAGAGATCAGCTGCCTCCTGATTGCGGCCCGCATAGCTCAGCGTCTGCCCGAGGCCGTTGCTGGCGATTTCCCAGTGCTGTTCCCAGATCGGAGCATTGGCCGTGTCGGCCATCTGCTCTTCCTTCGTGCTCTCCAGAATCCTCATGGCCTCCCGAAACGCGTCCACCGCCTCGTCGGTCCGATCCAGCTGGGAATAGACGGCTCCAAGCTGGAGTAACGCCTCCGGCCGGCCGCCATAGAGATTGGCTGCTTGCTTGAAGAGGTCGGCCGCGGTTTCGAGGTCCCCGTTGTTCATGGGGACGATGGCCTCGTTATAGGCGTTGACCCACCCCTGCTCCCGCCAGGCTTCCGTCTCCAGGATATACGGAGGGTGAAGCTCCTCCGCCCTGGTCAGCATGGAATCGGCGCCGACGAAATCATTGAGGCCGATATCCGCCTGCCCTGCCTGCAGGTAGGACTTCGGGTTCTCGGGATCGGCCTCGATCCCTTCCATGGCGGCCTGGAGAGCCTGCGTGTAGCGCTCCTGGACCTGTACCTCGTCCGTGGTGGTCTGAGCCTGTGTCAGGGCCAGATCTGCAGCCCTGGTGTGACTGTTGTCCCTGGGGCGAATACCCGGTTCCAGGACCTGACCGCCGGGGACACTGGGCCCGGCGGAAGGACCACTGGCGCCTCCCCCTCCACCGGCCGCACATCCGGCGCCAGTGAGCAGGGTCATGGCTGCAAGGACGAGTCCGAGTCGGACCTTCATCCCGATTTCCTCCTCTTGGGTGGTCAAAAGGGGCCCGGCGGCATCGCCCGAGGCCCCTGGGTTTTCACAGCATTGAAATGTAGAACTCCCATCCCGCAACGTCAAACGCTGGCCTGAGATGGTTGTGGCCCCGCCCGACGCTATCCAAATCCGAGATCCGTCGGCGGGTCTCGGTGCAAGATCGGGGCCGCCTCAGCAACAGGAGTGGGCCGCCTTTGCTTCGTTGGTCATGAGAAGCTGGTCCTTTTTACCCTTTCAGGTAGGCCAGGATCCTCAGGGCGAGCGTCTGGCTGAAACCAGGGAGGCGAGAGATCTCCTCCACGGACGCTCCTTTCACCCCTTTCACTGATCCGAAGTGAGTCAACAGGGCATTCATCCGAGACGGTCCGACGCCGGGGATTTCCTCGAGACGGGAGGAGAGAGTGCGGCGGGACCTGAGCTTCCGGTTGTAGCTGATGGCGAATCGGTGGGCCTCGTCCCGAATCCGCTGGAGGAGATGAAGAGCCCGGCTCCGGCGCCCCAGAGCCAGACCGCCCGCCTTCCCTGGAACGAACACGACCTCTTCTTTCTTTGCCAGGGCTACCACCGCCACCTGAGGGAGACCCAGAGCCCGGAGAGGTTCCGAAGCCGCGTTCAACTGACCCTTGCCTCCATCGATGACCACCAGGTCAGGGAGGGGCTTATCCTCCTCCAGTCGGCGGCGGAAATAGCGACTCACAGCTTCGGTCATGGACCGATAGTCATCGTTTCCCCATTCCCCCTTGATCTTCATGTGGCGGTATTCGGCCTTCTTCGGAGCAGCGTTCTCGAAGACTACGGCGCTTGCCACCGTCTCCGAGCCCTGTATGTGGGAGATGTCGAAGCACAGCATGACCCGGGGAACCACTTTGAGGTCGAGGCAGTCCTGGAGGTCGAACAGGTCCTCGTCGGCCCGATCCCCTCCAGGAGCCTCAGCGGAAACCCGGTCTTCCAGAGCATTGTGGGCGTTGGTGCCGGCAAGCTCCACCAGCCTCCGCTTGTCGCCACGCTGAGGAACCCTGATACGGACCGCCCGACCCGCCTTCTCCCCGAGGACAGCCTCCAGGGTGGCCCGATCCGGGAAATCCTCAGGCAGCAGGATCTCCCTTGGCAGGTCCATCGTCCCCTCCTCTCCCCTTCCCAGATAGTATCGAGTGGCGAAGACGGAGAGGAGCTCGGCGTCCTCCTCACTCCCTGCGCCCGAGAACCGGTGGGTGTCACGGCCCAGGAGAAGGCCCCGGCGGACCCTGAGGGCCACGGCCACAGCCAGATCACCGTCCCGGGCCAGGGCCAGGACATCCTGGTCCCCGCCCTGGACCCGATGGACCCTCTGTTCCCGGGCGATGGTCTCCAGGCCGCGTCCGACGTCCCGGAGCCGGGCTGCCTCCTCGAAGTGGAGTCCCTCGGAGGCCAGACTCATCCGGCCTTCCACCTCCCTGCGGAGAGCTTCCGTATCCCCTTCCAGGATGCGGAGGATCTCCCGGATCATGCCACCGTATTCCTCCTGGGTCTGCAGGCCGACGCATGGCGCCAGGCATCGTCCGATGTGGTAATCGAGGCAGGGACGATCAGGAGCCTCCCGGAGGAGGTCATACCGACACGAACGTACCGTGTAGAGGCGCTTGACCACCTCGAGAGCCTGCCGGAGGGGCCCGACGGAGGTATATGGGCCAAAGTACCGACTCCCGTCATTCTTCACGTCACGGGTCACGAATACCCTGGGAAAATCCTCCTCCGAGGTCACCTTGATGTAGGGATATTTCTTGTCGTCCTTCAGATGGATATTGAACCGGGGCTGGTGCTCCTTGATCAGGTTGGCTTCCAGGATCAATGCCTCTGCCTCGGACCCCACCACGATGGTGTCCAGGGCGACGACTCGTTTTATCAGCTCGAGGGTCTTGATGGCATGTCCGGCATCTTGCCGGAAGTAGCTCCGGACTCGAGGCCGCAGGGACTTGGCCTTCCCCACATAGAGGATTTCCCCCTTCTCGTTCCGGAACAGATAGACTCCAGGGGCCGTCGGCAGGCCCTTCAAGAGCTCCGTGGAGATAGGGGAAGCAGAGGTCATGGAGGATGCTTTCAAATGAACGAATCGAGGCCGGAGTCTACCGCCGAGTTCCTCCACCGCCCCGGAGGGGGATACCCACGCCCAGGGCTGCGGCAGCCCCCAGATAGACTACCCCGAAAGCCCCGGCCGTTCCGATGGCAGCCAGGGGGTTCAGGAGGGGAGATCCGTCTCCAAGGAGCCCGGGCAGGAAACCTGCGGCGGCAGAGAAACCGAGGAACCCTCTTACCCCTATTCCCGCCAGCAGGGCCGTTCCGCCGGCAACCACCATCCGTGCCACCCGCCCCATCCCCGGCCCGTGAGATCCCAGCACACTCGTCAGGCGCCGCCTCAACAGGATAAACTCCACCCAAGCCCCGACGGCCGAACCCGCGGCGAGACCCACCACCCCGAAGCGGAGCTGACCGACCCCGAACCGATCCAGGGGAAGCATCAGACTCGCTCCTATGGCCGTGGAGAGGGCGACCCGACCTGTGGCGATGAGGGCCGGAGTTCGGGTGTCCCTCACGGCGTAGAAGGCGGAGGAAAGGGCTCTGGAGGAGGCCGACGCCGGGAGCCCCACGGCGTAGGCCGCCAGGACGAGGTGCACCGCGGCCGTGTCCACCGGCCCGAATTCCCCACGCTGGAAGAGCGCCGCCACCAGGACGTCTCCCAGGAAGACGTAGGCCAGGGCCGAGGGGATGAGGAGGAAGGCGAGGCGGTCCAGGGCTCCCCGAACTCGCGGCACGAGGACTTCTCCCACGGCAAGACGGTTCCTGGAGAGCTCTGGAAGCTCCGAGGCCGCGATGGCCATCCCGAAAAGGGAAATGGGCAGGAAATAGAGCGTTTGGGCTCTGCCCATCATGGCGACCGCCCCCTCTACCAGGAAGGACGCCAGCCAGAGGTCCACAAGGCTGCTCACATTCACCACTCCCCGGGCCGCCACCACCGGAGCGAGGTTTCTGATGGCCTCTCGGACGCCGGCGATGCGCCGGCTCACGGAAAGACGGAAGTGCTTGAGAACGGGGATCACCCAGGGCATCTGGACCCCGAGCTGGAGGAAACCTCCCGCCAGGGCCCCCCACGCCATCGCCGTCACCAGATCGGGGTGCCGGCCGGCTGCATCCCATCCCAGGAAGGTCCCGCATGCCACGAGCGCCGCAATCATGGAGGCATTCCAGGCCACCGGGGCGACGTAGGAGACGAAGAATCTCCTGTGGCTGTTCAGGATTCCCAGGGCCCAGGCCGAGACCACCATGACGGCCGTCATGGGGAAGATGATCCGGACCAGGTGGACGGTCAGCGCCTGCTTCTGCGGATCCCAGCTATGGAAGATGATCCCGACGTATAGGGGAGCCAGGAGGATGCCCAGGACGGCCACCCCGAAGGCTATCACCAGGAGGAGACCCAGTGCGGCTCCCGCAAAACGCCCTGCCTCCTCTTCCTTTCCCTCCTCTAGAAAGGTCGCGTAGACCGGGATGAAGGAAGCGCTGAGCGTTCCCTCCCCCAGGAGGTTCTGGATTACGTTGGGAGTACGGATCGCCGCGCCCCACACGTCTGCCTCTCGGGAGTTCCCGAAGTAGTAGGCCAGGGCGACGTCCCGGAGGAATCCCGATATCCGGCTCAAGAAAATGCCCGCGCCCACCCAGAAGGCAGCGCGGGCTCGCCGGCCGGTTCCAGGCCTGGGATCAGGTATCGTCGTCACCGGGGGGTAGCGCTGCGGCCCCTCCGGGCCGCTTCTCGAGAAGCTGCTGCAGGAATTGGCTCTCGTCGTCCAACCTGCCGACCTCCTTGGAGAGACGCTCCACCTCCCCTTCCAGGTACATCAGGCGCTCCTGGAGCAAGTCTTCAGGCTGACCGAGGCTCTTTCTTTCCAGGCGAGAGGCCAAGGCCCGCCCCACCTGTGAATCCAGCACAATGGCCAGAATGGGGATCAGGAGCACCAGGACGAACAGGATCTGCCAGAACATGGCGCCAACTTATGCAGAATCGGTGCCAAGAGCCACCTGGAATCTCTCCAGCAGCGCCGGAATGAGCTCGGGGCCATACCGAACCAGGTAATAGAAGGGGTTGAGTACCCTCTCCTGTGGCTTTCCCAGGGGGTACAGGTTCTGCTGAGCCTTCTCCAGCTGGTTCAGGGAGATCTCATCCTGCCGTTTCACGGCTTGCAGGATCTTCCGTTCCGCGTCATCGATACCGGAGAATGCCGCGTTTCGGCCGCGCGTGACGGGGCCCTCGAGGGTGGGATCGATCTTCCGAACGGCCTTGACGAGGTTGCCGGCTCCTCTCCCAATGGCCCCTCGGATCTCTCCCAGAGTCTGACGGATCTCCGGGGGAATCCCCTCCCGGGCGATCTCCGCTGCCAGCTCGTGGTGGGGTCGGCCCAGGGTCTCCGGGGCCAGATGGAATTTCTCCAGAACCTTTTCGACCTTGGCCTCCACGAAAGTGACCGAGTGTCGGGGAAAGATCACCGGCATCCGGATATCGTGGCAGCGGAAGAACTCCTTCAGCTGACCGAAATAAGCCATTTCCCCCGGACCCGCCACGTAGCTCACCGTCGGAAACAGGTCGCTCTCCACAACCGGGCGAAGGAGGACGTTGGGGCTGAGGACGGAAGGATCGGCCTGTGCTCGGTTCTGGATCTCCTCTGCGGACATCTTGATGTTCGCATGGTTCAGGCGGTATCCGGAACCGTCACGGTAGAGGCGATCCCGCCCGGCGGGTCCCTCCAGGAACAGGTTCACCCCTCCCTCCAGGATGGGCACCTGGAGTCCGAACCCATCCATCTCCAGGTGCGAGGACACACGACGGAGGTGGGCTTCGTGCTCTTCGGCCTCCCTCAATTCCCGAAAGAGGACCGGAAGGGCCGTTTCTTTCAACTCGGTACGGGCCGCGTCCACAAAGAGGAGAGGAGTGTCCGCCAGGAGCCGTTCCATGACCGCCCGGAAGCCCTCGGATAGAGTACATCCCTTGGTATAGCTATCTCGAATCAACTTGATGTAATTACTACTAAACTCATTATCAGGAAGAGTTTGTATAAATGATTCCCGAAGATCTTCCAGGCCCTCCTCCAGGGGGATGCGGTAGAGGGGTCGGTCCGGAGTTCCTTCCTGCCGGGGGACTCGGAAGGTCACCAGCTCGTTTTTCTTGTCCAGGAGATAGGTGTGGTCCGCCTCCTCCCAGTCGTGGTCCTCCGAAGCCACCCAGAAGAGGGGAAGAACGGGCCGACCCAGGAGGGGCTCCAGTGCACTGGCCAGCTGCACGGCCGTCAGAGCCTTGTAGAGGCCGTAGAGGGGCCCCGCGAAGAGGCCGGGTTGCTGCCCCGTCGTGACGAAATACCCCCCCTCGTTCACGAACCGCTCCAGCCCCCTTTCGGCCGCCTCCGAAGCGGCAGTCACCCAGGACGCCGCTCGCTCCCGCCCTCCCCGGCAGCATCGCTGATCCACCTCCTGAGCCTTTTCCTTGTACGCGGCCGGGTCCCTGAAGTCGCCTTCGAAGAAACGAGCCACGTGCTTCTCGCCAAGGAGGTATTCCCGGACCAGGGCTCCCCCTGATGGGAAGCCGGTGAGAATCTTGAGATTCAGGGTTCCACTTCCTTTCCCTCAGGGTCCTTTATGGTAGGGCTCATTCCTCGAGATGGTCCCGGCGCGGTACAGCTGCTCGGCCAGGAGGAGCCTGGCAAGCTCATGGGGGAGAGTCAGTGTGGAGAGGGAGAGCGTTGTAGTGGACCTTGTCAGGACCTCTTCCCCGAGACCGAAGGCGCCGCCGATGACGAAGGTCACATCCGGGACAGACCGAAGGGCCTGGTCCTGGAGGAACCCAGCCAACTCCCGGGAGTCCATGGCCGTTCCCCCCCGGGTAAGGGCCACGACCTCCCCTCTGTCCGGGAGCTGGGCCACCAGCCTGGCCCCCTCGGCCTTCAGAACTTCAGGAGGCGTTCCCCGTGCGCGCCTTCCCAATCCTGGCTCCACCTCCACGGCCCGAAACCGCCAATAACGGCAGGCCCGCTCCTCATAGTCGTGGATCGCCCCCCCCAACTGCCCCTTCACACCTCCCACACAGAGGGTGGTGACCCTCACGCCTCCCTTCCCCTCTCCCGGCTCCGCCCCTTCAGCACGCCTTCCACGTGTCGCCAGAGCCTCTCCTCTCCCTCCAACACCTCCACCTTCAGACAGAGGATCCGAAGATCCTCCAGCTGCGACTGGAAGGCTGCCAGCTTCACGGCGTCTTTCTCCGTTGTGACGATAGTCCGGCCTCGAGCCCGGTCCAAGATGGCCCGGACGTCCGGCCAGCTGTAGGCATGATGGTCGGGATAGGAGAGAAGCTCTCCCCCGGCCCCCACTGTCTCCGTCAAGACCCTGAAGAACCCGTCCGGTTCCCCGATACCTGTTACCGCGAGAAAATCTCCCACTGGAGCGTCCGAGGCCCCCCCGGAAAGATCCGTCCAGCCGGAGGGAACAAACGCCACCTTCACCGGGGATTCCCGGAGGAAGGGGTCGATCCGCCCCTCCACGTCCAGGGAGCTTTCGTCTTTCCCCTTCTGCGTCAGGATCACGACACCCGCGCGACCCAGGCTGGCGAAGGGCTCTCTGAAAGGCCCCCTGGGAAGGAGGCGGACCTTGCCCGGGGTGCTGGCTGCCACCAGGACGATGTCCAACTCACGGGCCAGGCGCCGGTGCTGGAACCCGTCGTCCAGAACCACGACGGTTGCCCCTTTCCTGGCGGCCTTCCACGCACCGTAGGCCCGGTCTTCCTCGGCGATAACCGGGATTTGGGGATTCCACCGGCGGTGGAGCAGGATCTCGTCCTGCCCGTAGCCGCTGGCCACGAGGGCGGGGTTCTCCCCCCGATCCCGCAGACCCCTCAGGAGCCATGCCGCAAGGGGGGTCTTCCCGCTTCCCCCCACGGTGAGATTCCCCACGGAGATTACCGGAACCGGTGCCCTCTGAAGTGGGAGCATCCCGCTGTCGTACATCCGGCCCCAGACACCGGAGACCATTCTGAATCCCAGCTCCAACGGCGCGGCAGCCATCCGCAAGAGGCTTCCCAGGGTACCCCCCTCCCCCGCCCACCATCCCACCACCCATTCACGAACCCCGTGCGACCCCGGAAGGGGCGCCTTCCCCTTCACGGGGGACGATGACCTCACACCGGAGAGACGTGCAGGAAGATCAGCTTTGGGCATGGAGCTCCTTCCGGATCTGAGCCTCAGCAGGATTCAATTCCAGGGTGAAGCTTTTCAGCTCCTCTTCGAGGTCAAGCGCGATCCCCCTCACTTCGTCCTCTGAGGCCTCCCTGGGCACCCATCGGGGCGCCCCGTAGCGAATCTGGAGCGAAGACAGAGGTTTGGGAATCATAAAACGGTCCCAGCTGT
>Ga0316577_10001798_pt1 | contig 10353 bp, 6 predicted proteins | sample S5NA_FD_203073 | JGI IMG/M metagenome (GOLD analysis project Ga0316577, IMG submission 203073) | Rhizosphere microbial communities from salt marsh grasses in Alabama, United States - S5-7_050615r2r1 | ecosystem: Host-associated > Plants > Roots > Rhizosphere | place: USA: Alabama | collected... | reverse complement strand
TTGGCGGCGTAAACCCGGCTGCCCATGAAGTGTGTGCCGTAAACCGGCGGCTCTTCAAGCGCGAAGGCAACGAAGGTGACTTTCAGATCGAGCGACCGGCCCCCGGCCGCTGCCTGCAACGCTCGGGCGGTCTCCAGCAAAACCGCTACGGCACTGGCGTTGTCGTCGGCGCCCACGGTCCCGGTCACCGAATCGTAGTGAGCGCCGATCAGATAGTGGCGGGACGGCGTGCCGCCAAAAGACAACTCGGCCACCACGTTGGACACCGACAGCTCGCGATAGGGGTACGGTTCGAGACGAACCGGCACTTGGATGCTCTCGAAGAAGGAATAAATAAAGTCGGCTGCCCTGCGGAGGTTATGGGGATGCCGGACGCTGCGCTCTCCGATGCTGCATGTCAACATAACCAGGTGATCATGCAGGCGGCCCTTGGTCTGTTGAAGGTCCATCGCCTCGATTTCCTGATATGGTTGTCCTGTCGTCGGCGTACCAGCGAACACCGTCAGTACCGCCAATAAGCAGCCAAACCATTTCACTCGTCACCACCCTGAATTGAGCCGTTTTCGATAGATTCGGCATATAAGATTTATATATCATGATCACGTGCTTGAAACGGTTACTTCTTTCGATTGAAAGTATTTCGTTTGTATGCGTCAAATATTGAGATTCCGGAAATTACTCCGGTTCAACGATATAGACTTTCTTATAAAATATCTATTGATTCTATTGTAGTACCTCAAAAAAGTCCTCAAAATCGTCTTGACATATAAAGTTTCATATGAAATGGAAACTGTCAATTGGGATTAGATCGGCCTACGATTTACCAATACTGGGCACGTCCATCTGGGGGCTTGCCAAAAAACGAATCTGGAAATTCAATTCCACTAAGTCCCGCTGCGACTCTTGACGGAATCGCAGCACCTGCACGAAACCGTTAGAAAATGACGGCTTAGAATTAAATGAGGAGACAAAGATGAAACTTAAAGGGTTGCCTGGCGGTGTTTACAAGCCCCTGTCGGAAACGGATATCGAAACAATCCACGACGCCGCTCTCGCGATTCTGGAGAAAATCGGTGTTACCTACGAGTCCGGTCTCGACGATACCCTCGAAATGCTCGAGAAGGCCGGGGCCGCCATCGACCGGAACCGAGCCCGCATCATCTTTTCCCGCGATCTCATCGAGGACCAGACCGACAAGGCGCCAGAAAGGGTTGTGCTTTGTGGCCGCGGGGACGGCACCGATCTCGACCTGACCGGGAACCTGGTTCACATGGGAACCGGCGGTGCGGCGATCAAGGTGCTGGACCTGGAGACGGGCGAATCCCGTTCCAGCACCCTCAAGGACATCTACCAGATCGGGCGCGTGGTCGACCGGATGGACAACATCCACTTCTACCTGCGGCCCTGCATCCCTACCGACATCCCCGTATCGGCCTACGACGTCAATATGTTCTACGCCTGTCTAAAGGCCACGGGCAAACATGTCATGTCGGGCGTCAATGACGAAGAAGGGCTTCACCGGGTGATCGATCTGGCATCGAAGATCGCCGGCAGCAAGGAGGCGCTCCAGGAGCGGCCCTTTATCTCGGTCATTACGGCATTTTCCATCAGTCCGCTCAAACTGTGCACCCAGTCGACCCTGATCATGCGGGAGGCGATCCGCAACCGGATTCCGGTCGCGCTGTCGGCCGCCCCCATGTCCGGCTCCACCGCCCCCATGACCATGGCCGGCACTCTGGCTCAGCTGCATGCCGAGCAGATGGCCGGGATCACGATTTGCCAGCTGACCAATCCGGGGGCCCCGCTGCTCTATGGCGGTATCCCCGGCATGGCCAACCTCAGGACGATGGGCTACCTGGGCGGTGCCGTGGAATGCGGTATGATGAATGCGGCCATCCACCAGCTGGCTCATCACATCAAGGTTCCCAATTACAATTCTTCCGGCCTCTCGGACGCCAAACTTCCAGATGCCCAGGCCGGCTGGGAGAAAGCGCTGACCACCGTTCTGGCCGCCATGGGCGGCTCCAACTACTGCCACCACTCCGCCGGCATGCTCGAATCCATGCTGTCGGTCGCATACGAGCAGTACGTGATCGACGACGAAATCATCGGCATGTGCTGCAAGGTGCTCAAAGGCATCGAGGTGGACGCGGAGCATCTGGCCCTGGAAGTGATCGAGTCGGTCGGACCCGGAGGGAATTTCATGATGTCTTCCCACACCATGGCCCATATGCGCAGCGAATACTTCCAGGGCAACGGTGTCACCGACCAGAAGAGCCGAGAAAAATGGGAACAGGACGGCGGCCTCGATGCGCGGAAACGGGCGCGGGCCATTGTTCGAACGATTTTGGCACAGGAGGAGAAACCCTATATCCCCAAGGACATTGATCATGCTATCCGGGAGCGGTTTGACATCCTGCTCTGATGGGAGTGTCGATGCCATCCGCACGGATGTCTCTGCTGCGGATGCAGATGTGGTGGCCGAGGCGGTAAAATCGCCTATAGAGTGACGCCCGAGGCAGGGTTCAATAGGAAAAGACGATTCAGACGATCTAGATGAGGGTTCGAAATCAGGCGCAAGAAGATGATGCCGGTGCGCCGCAAGCATCTACATTATAACCGCCGCGAGGTCCTCCATGGAAACCTGGCAATTTTTAATCGACAACTGGCAACTGACGCTCGAACTGGCGTGGCAGCACGCCTGGATCGTGAGCATTGCCGTGACGATCGCCATCTTTACCGGTGTCCCGATCGGTATCTGGATCACCTTCAATGAAAAGGCGGCGGATCTCGTCCTCTATATCGCCGGGATCATCATGACGATTCCCTCCATCGCCCTTTTCGGCATCATGATTCCGCTGCTGTCCGTCTTCGGCTACGGTATCGGCACCGTGCCGGCCATCGTGGCCCTGGTGCTCTACTCCCAGTTGCCCATCATCAGAAACACCTACGCGGCGATCAGGAACGTCGACCCCAACATCATCGATGCGGGCATCGGCATGGGCATGACCCGCTTTCAGGTCCTCGGGAAGGTGCAACTGCCCATGGCCCTGAGCGTCATTTTTGCCGGTGTGCGGGTGGCCGTCGTGATGTCCATCGGCATCGGCGCCATTGCCGCTTACATCGGTGCCGGCGGACTTGGCCGCTTTATCTTCATGGGGATCAACCAGACCTACGATGGCATGATCAACTGCGGGGCGATCACCGTGGCCGTCATGGCTGTGATCGTCGACTATCTGTTCGGATTTATCGAAAACCGTCTCGTCAGCAAAGGACTGCGGCCATGATCAAACTCGAAAAAGTCATGAAAGTTTACCCTGGAAGCAGCCTGGCGGCTGTCAACAACGTGGATCTGGAGGTGCCTGAAGGGGAGATCTGTGTTCTGATCGGCTCTTCCGGCTGCGGGAAAACCACCCTCATGCGGATGATCAACCGGTTGATTCCGATCACCTCCGGGTTCATCTACATCGGTGATCAGAATGTCATGGATATGGACCCGATCGAATTGCGGCGCACTATCGGGTATGCCATTCAGCAGATCGGCCTTTTTCCTCACATGACTGTTCGCGACAATATCGCCACCGTGCCCAAGCTGCTGGGATGGGAAAAGAGACGAATCGACAAACGGGTCGACGAACTCCTCGATCTGGTTCAGCTGGAACCGGCCATATTCCGCGACCGCTATCCCCGGGAACTCTCCGGCGGCCAGGCCCAGCGGATCGGTGTGGCCCGGGCCATGGCCACGGATCCGCCGGTCATGCTCATGGACGAGCCCTTCGGGGCCATCGACCCGATCAACCGGGAAGTGCTCCAGGACGAGTTCCTCAGGATCCAGTCCAAAATCAAGAAGACCATTGTCTTCGTCACCCACGACATCCACGAAGCCATCAAGATGGGCGACAAGATCGCCCTGCTGGATGCCGGTCGGCTGGTCCAGTTCGACACCCCTGAAAAACTGCTGACCGCTCCGAAGAATCAGTTCGTCAAAGACTTCGTCGGTGCAGACCGGGCCCTTAAACGGCTCGACCTGCTGCGGGTTGAAGACGCCATGCTGGCAAACCCGGTCCACTGTCATACCACCGACAGCGCCCTCGAGGTGGCGCGCCGCATGCAGGAAAACGGGATCAACTACCTGCTGGTCTGCGACAGCGAAAATCGCCTCGAAGGCTATGTCGCCTTCCGGGACATCATGGACCATGAGGGCCAGGTCGGTGACCGGGTAAAGCCCATGACCCTTACCGTAGGCCTCCGCCAGAATCTCAAAGACGCTTTGAGCAAGATGCTCACCTATGACATCGGCGTCGTTGTGGCGGTGGACGACGACAATCGCCTCAAGGGGGTGCTGAATACCATGACTTTTGCCCGGGTCGCAGGCCAGACTTACGACGAGCAGGGCGGACGGTGGGGCAAGGTTACCGCCGGCGGGAGGATCTTATGAAACCCACATCAAAGAGCGGAAGGGCTTGGACCCTTGTGGGCCTGCTGTTCGCCTTCGCGACCGGGGCGTGGTTTGAGAGCCTGGGGTTCTTCGAATTTTCGAAGAACAACCCTGAAGAGATATGGATTCTCTTTCTCGAACATCTCCAACTCGTCGGCATATCGAGCGCGATCTCCATCAGCATCGGCGTTCCACTGGGTGTCCTCCTTACGCGGGGATTTATGCGACGCTACCGTGAGTGGAGCCTCAATATCCTTGGAATCTGCCAGACAGTGCCGTCCCTGGCGGTGATCGCCATCGCCATGACCTACCTGGGCATTGGGAAAAAGACCGCCATCTTTGCTCTGGTCATTTACGGACTGCTGCCCATCATCCGGAACTGTGTCGCGGGCCTTTCGGGAGTGGATCCGGTTATTCTCGACGCCGGCAGAGGAATGGGGATGAATCCGCGGCAGCTTCTGTTCAAGGTCGAACTGCCGAATGCGATGTACATCATTCTCGCGGGCATCCGCACCTCGACCGTCATCAACGTCGGCACGGCCGCCATGAGCTTTCTGGTGGGCGGTGGCGGATTGGGAGACCTCATTTTCTCCGGCATCGCCATGGTGGATGCCGGTTATATGCTGGCCGGTGCCGTGCCGACGGCGGTGCTGGCCATCTTTATGAACTGGTTGTTTGGCCGTATCGAGAAATGGACCGTCAGCCCGGGACTCGTCTATGCCCAGACTCCCGTGTCCGCCCAGTAACGTTCCTAAGGGGCCCTAAGCTAGCTTTCAACGATCTTCACAGAAAGGAGGAATTGCAAAATGAAACACTTCAAGTACTTGGGTATGGTTTTGGCCGTATTACTGGCTGTCGCCTTCTTTGGCGAGTCGACCGCTGTGGCAGCCGAAAAAAAACTCGTCGTCGGCGCAAAAAACTTTACCGAGCAGCAGATTCTCGGGCAGATTATGATTCAACTGCTCCAGGCAAAGGGGTTTACCTGCGAAGACAAAACCGGACTCGGTGGGACGCTGGTCGCCCGGAAGGCCCTTGAAAACGGTCAGATCGACATATACATGGAATATACCGGGACTGCGCTGGTGACTATGCTAAAGGAGAAAAAGGTTATCACCGACCCCAAGGAGTGCTATGACTTCGTCAAAAAGGCGGACCTCGAACGAAACGGGCTGGTCTGGCTCCCCTACATGTCCTTCAACAACACGTATTGCCTGATGATGCGGAAGGACGTCGCTGCGGCCAAAGGCATCAAGACCCTCTCGGACCTTTCAGCGTATGTCAAAGCCCACCCGGATGAGATTGCCTTCGGAACCAACGAGGAGTTCTACGCGAGACCGGACGGCTATAAACCGCTGCAGAAAAAGTACGATTTCAAGTTCTCCCGGGACAAGATCATCAAAATGACGCCGGGGCTCCTTTACAAGGCCCTCCAGGACGGCGAGGTGGCCGTGGCCATGGGGTTTGCCACCGACGGTCGTATCAAGGGGATGGACCTGGTGGTTCTCGAAGATGACCTGCATTACTTCCCGGTGTATAATCCGGCGCCGGTGGTCAAGAAGGAGACCGCAGAGAAATACCCGGAACTGGAGTCGATCTTCACTGCGTTGGCCGAAAAGCTCGACACCCAGACCATGACCGATCTCAACTATGCCGTTGACGGCGAGCACAAAAGTGTGGCAGATGTCGCCCATGAATGGCTGAAAAGCGTCGGGTTGATTTAGTTGGTTTTTGCGCATAAAACCTTATATCTCCATGGCCGCCGGATCTGTCGATCCACTGACCGGGCTGTCCGGCGAACACCATGTCCGGCGTTCTCAAAAGGCTGACCACTATTCCCTGACCGACGGACTGCCCTGCCATGACCAGGGGTTTGATAGGGCTGGCAGCAGCAAACTAGCGAACGGCATGAAGCCCACCGACCATGCTATCCGGTTCATCCGTGAGCAGAACTGGCAAGATTTCTCGCCAGAGCTCCAGCACCAGGCCAAGCGCTGCCTGCTCGATGCCTTGGGGGCCCTGATCGCCGGGACGGAAACCCCGGCGGCCAAGATCGTGGCGGGTATTGCCGAAAGCCAATTCGGCGGGTCCCAAGCCTCGATCCTTGTCCGGGGGTTGAAAACCTCGGCAAGCGGTGCGGCCTTGGCCAACGGTTTTGCGGCCAACGCCCTGGACATCGATGACGGCTATCGCCTGGTCAAAGGGCATCCCGGCGCCTGTGTGCTGCCGGTGATTCTGACCGCCGCCGAACTCACGCCGGCCTGCACCGGGGGCGAATTTTTAACCGCCCTCATCATCGGCTACGAACTGGGGATCCGAGCGGGGCGCATCCGCCATGCCGGTTACGAAACCTACCATTCATCGGGAAGCTGGGGAGCCATCGCCGGTGCGGCCGCCGCCGGTAGAATAATGGGATTGAATGCAAAGATTCTCCGGCACGCCCTGGGGGCCGCGGAATACCACGCACCCATTGCCCCGATGATGAAAGGGATCGAAACGCCGTCAATGGGTAAGGACAGCATCGGTTGGGGCGCCATGGTGGGCATGCTCTCTGTTTTGATGGCCGGGGAGGGGTTCACGGGAATCGAGCCGCTGTTTTCCGATGCACCCCATCCCGAATGGATAGAGAAACTCGGGCACGACTGGCAGATTTTTAACCTTTACTTCAAGCCCTATGCCGCCTGCCGCTGGGCCCAGCCGGCCGTGGACGGCGCTCTCAAAATAAAGGCGGAAAGAGGTATCGCACCTTCCGACATCAAGACCATCCGTATTCGAAGCTTCGAAGCGGCCTGTGCATTGAGCACCCGGCCGCCTGCCAATACCGAAGACGCCCAGTACAATATGGCATACCCGGTAGCCGCTGCGCTGATCGACGGCGAAGTGGGGCCTTGCCAGGTGTTGCCTCCGAGGATTTTCGATCCAGATGTTTTGGGTTTGCTCCCAAAAGTCAGCACCGAAGTGGGGCAGGACTACGAGACCGCATTCCCGGCCAAAACCTTTGCGGAAGTGGTGATCGAGACCTCCAATGGAGAGACATTCACTTCGGGTCGCATGGAGCCCCGATGGGAGCCGCCCGACACCCTTCCCAAAGACGAGGAGTTGGAAGCAAAATTCCGCTGGCTTGTGAGCCCGGTACTGGGCCGGACCCAGTGCGACAATCTGGTATCCAGGATTTGGAATTTTGACGAGCATCCGGAGGCCCGGGCCCTGATCCAGCTCTGTCAAAAGTCCCCTCAAGCGGTCAAAGCCTCCCTGTAGACGAATCTGAAGGCGGTGCATCATGTGCGGTATCGTGGCTTACTTCGGCGGCGCCGGCAACAGCCTGACCCGGGTGCTGGCAGGCATGTCGGCCATTATCTACCGGGCTCCGGACAGCACCGGCATCGGGCTTTTTGGTGACGACCGCGATCCGATCCGGCTCCGCAAGTCTCTGGGCTCCGTCGTGCAGCTGATAGAGGCGATCCTGACCGATGCGGTCTACCCATGTCCTGAAGCCCTCATTCCCCAAGCACTGGCGCCTGAAGCGGGCGAGCCTGATCTGGCGCGCCTGCAGCAGAGGTTGCTGGCCTTTGAAGGCTTTGACCCCCGGTCCGATGCATGGCAGCCGGAAGTACCGAATTTTGACACTCTGGTCAACCTGAAGGCCGCGCAACCGGTGCGCCTGATGCCGGGCTATGCGGGAAAGACGCTGTTTAAAGCGGAATATCGCATTCGGTCGCGCAAAGATCTGGCCGCGCTGACCCACTCCTTGATCACTGCTTACGACCTGTCGCCACTGGTGATCCATACGCTCATCCGGCGAGCATTGGCCGAAACCATCGACCGGCGCCGTGCAGCCGGTGCGGTCAGTGCATCCGCCGCCGATATCCTGGCCTCGTTTGACGACCTGTTCGAGGCCACCCGCGTGGGTGCCAGGGTCAAACTGTTGCGCCAACGCACGCCTCATCAAACGCCCAAACCACCCAACGCCCGCAAGCAACTCTGGCAGTGCCTGATCGAGACTGAGATACGGGTTCCCGTTGACTACAACCGTGACGGGGTGTGCTGCCTGTTTCGGCTGCTCGATGCGGCACTGCTCAGTCGTATGGCGGGAGAGCCGGCCCTCGCCGAAGCGCTTGATCAATTGCTGGACAAGGTGTGGCCGCCGACCAAACGGCTGCACCGGATCGACTGGCGCACCTTGTATGCGGCCGAAAAAGGTCTCCATGTCTATGGCTGGGCAGGCGCTGCGGCTTTGATCTATCTTCAGCAGGAGAACTTTTCCCCGGTTTTGACGGCGGATGTGGGAGAAAATGCCTCGATGACGTCCGAATCTGTTGTGCCCGGCCGGACCGATCCACTTCTGCTGCGGTATCTGGCCACGCCCATCATTGCCCATGGTCGGTGGGCCATGCAGTCGGCCGTTACGGAAAAAAACGCCCATCCGTTCATGGATGCCCGCCGCCGCCGGGCCGTGGCCTTAAACGGCCAGTTTGACAGCCGCGTGGAAGCACGACTGCGTTCCTATCTTGAAACCGTGGGGAAATATCGTTTGCGAAGCGACAATTCCGCCGAGTATGCCGCATTGCTGTGGGGACATTTTTATGACCAGTTGAGCGCCGAGCAGCACCGCAGCGACCTGGTGCGCCAACAGGTGGAAAGGGACATGGCCGACATCGCCATCTGTGGCCAGTCCATCGATTTCAGTTTGGTCCAACGGGTGCGCGGTCGCACGACGGCGGACCTGGATCGGATGGCCTTTGTCGCGGCCGTCCGGCAGATTGTCCAAAACCGCGGACAGATTGCCGTTATCGGAATCAGCCTCGTATCGCCGCGACGGCTTTACGTGGCGAGCCACAACCGGCCGGTGTTTATCGTTCGCCGCCTCGAAAACGACGATTTCATGGTGGTCTCCGACATCAACGCCGCTTTAGGACTTTTTCCCCAAGTGCTGGTTGAAAAAACGATCATTGCATTGGATGACCTGAAAAAGTGCCAGGCCGCGGCCATCTCCAGAATGGCAGGGGAGGGGGTTGACCGGGATTCATGGCGCACCTGTGCACCAACCTTTGCCAAAGACCGTGAGCAGTTGCTGGAACCGTTTGCGGTCCAAGTCTATCCCCTTGACGGTCAAGAAATCTTTGCCCTTATCGAAACCGTCCTGGAGGACGGAATCGTGCGCCGGACGGTGTCCATCACTGATTTTGATGGCAATGCCCTGCCGGCTGACCTGGAACCTTTTGAGACCCGGCTTGATCCGGTGACCGTCCGAAAGGATGTTGACAAATCGTTTCACGAATCCCACTTGCGGGAAGTCCCGGAACGGTTCCGATATATACTCAGTGTGTACGGTCCCGTTGCAGCCGGCGGCGGTCCGGTCATCGATTTGAAAACCCGGGTTTTGCACCGCCGATTCGGCCGCCGTCTCGTGGGGTTGCGACGGTTGGTCCTCGTTGGAACCGGCAGTGCGTTTCACATGGCCACCATCGCACGCTGCCTCCTGGCGGATTTGATGCCCGAAATTGCAATCGATGCCCTGCATCCCGGTGATATCGAAGATCCCAAGCGGCGACTCCTGACCCACCAAGATCTTGTCATTATGCTGAGCTGGTCCTCTACCACGGCTGAAATGGTCCAAATGGCCCAGCGGTTGCTCAGCGATGACAAGCTCATGGTGGGCATCACGGAAAAATGCTTTGCCGATATGGCTCTGGCCACCGGAAAATCGATTGGTGTGATGCCCATTTTCAGCGGCGAAGAAGTGACCATCGCCGGCATTAAAAGCACGTTGTGCATACTGCTATGTGTCAACGTACTGGGGGCCTGGATTTGCGCGGAAAAAGGAATGGCAGAGCGTCTCGATCCCGTATTCAAATGCATGAACGACCTGGCCGATTGGATCGAACGGCTCAATGATAATACCGACGTCATTGGCTTTA
>Ga0316577_10001797_pt1 | contig 10355 bp, 7 predicted proteins | sample S5NA_FD_203073 | JGI IMG/M metagenome (GOLD analysis project Ga0316577, IMG submission 203073) | Rhizosphere microbial communities from salt marsh grasses in Alabama, United States - S5-7_050615r2r1 | ecosystem: Host-associated > Plants > Roots > Rhizosphere | place: USA: Alabama | collected... | reverse complement strand
AAAATAATCTTATGGTTCCTGCTTACAATAAATTTTTAACTAAAATAGTGCCGACAATAAGATTTGTCAATGGAAGACGTTTAAAATGTCAATTTTCAATCTGATAAACGTTTTAGATATTCCGTGTAAACGTTATAATTATCAACAGAAAAAAGTATAAAAACAGTTTTTTTCAAGGAACTGTTTTGTTTAAAAAAATTACATGTTGTATCAATTGCGATTTTGCACGCTTCTTTTACCGGGTAGCCATAAATACCGCAACTTATTGCAGGAAAGGCGATGGAAGCAATATCATTTTTTACAGCGAGTTTAAGGCTGTTTAGGTAACAGCTCGAAAGAAGCTTTGATTCTTCAGCCTTCCCATGATAAATTGGTCCTACAGTGTGGATGACATATTTTGTCGGGAGGTTGTAGGCACCCGTTATTCTTGCTTCACCGGTGGGACAACCACCGATTTTACGACATTCAGTTAAAAGCCCTGGACCCGCAGCTCTATGGATTGCACCATCCACACCACCGCCGCCCAAAAGCGATGTGTTGGCGGCATTGACAATGGCGTCAACTTTAAGGGTTGTGATATCCCCTTTCATTATTTCCATGCGGTTAAGAATCTCCTTTTCCATGACGTCATCTCCCTCCTGATTTCGGATTGAAGTTTACCCGTTTCCGGTGAGATAATTTTTATCCAAAGAACCAGAGAGTACAGGTAGCGATTTGATATCCGGCGGCTTGAACCCAAAAACAATTTCAAGAAAAACCATTGTGATGCGAAAAGTGGCACCCCAAAGGATTTCAGTGCTATGTTCGGACTGCTGAATAAAACAGGGATAATCTCTTATATCCGGATGGTTTTCATTATCCTTCGACGTTTTAATGTTCAGTCTATATCGTGCGTAAAGAGAGGGATTCAACAGATCCTTTAACGGAATGTAAACGATCTTTTCAACTTCCCAGTTTGGGAAAAATCGCTTTTGACGATTGATCCAACAAACCATCGGGTAAATAACCTTTTGAAACATGATGAGTTGTTGCTGAGGAAGTGGACCTAAAAACTTTAATCCAAAGGGATTCAAACGCATTTCTTCAAAACCTTCTCGCAAACATGTGGCAAATAAAAGGGCCAGATCTTGGGCTTCGTGGCGCCGTAGCTTATGCCACGGTTGCCAATACGGCCAGCGTGTTAGGGGTGAACCCGGCAGATACAAAAATTTTGATAAAAAGGCATCAACACGAGATGATATGCTTCCTCCGGGACAGCATAAGTCTCCAGGTTGTTTGACCTTTAAGGAGCGTTTGTTCAAAATCAAACATGGTAGATTGGAAAAATCTGTTTCTTGACAACGCTTGCCGAGCAAGAAGAGTACGGCGGATGTCGTGGGAGAATGCGTAGCATCTTTTGAAAAAATACGACCATGGTTGTTTTTTTCATAGAGTCTATATAGTACCCGATCAATAAAATCAGAAGTGTTACCGAAAGAATTCATAATATCATTTATTTTATTCATTCTTGAACTTTTTGCAAGTTTGCGTTAAGTCGAATGCTCAATTAATCATGGAAGAGACATTGTGAAAGTGATCGAAATTGGTGGTGGGAGGCATAACATGACGACAACATTGCCGGATGATTTTTTTAATTGGCTTGTGGAGTTGCGTCGCTGGTTTCACCAATTCCCGGAGCCGGCTTACAAAGAAGTTAAAACTGCAGCTAAAATTTGTGAGACGTTGGATGCCCTCAATGTGCCTTTTCATGCGGGTGTGGGCGGAACCGGAGTGGTGGCGAGGCTGCGTGCAAAATGTCCTGGGACTCTGATTGCATATCGAGCAGATATGGATGCCCTGACCCTTGAAGAAAAAAATAATGTCCCCTATAAATCCAGACATCAGGGAGTTATGCATGCCTGTGGACATGACGGGCATATGACCATTGCCCTTGGGGTTATTCGTTGGCTGATTGAAAACCAATGGCTTCAGAACGGTTGCGGTGAAATTGTGTTTATATTTCAGCCTGCTGAAGAAGGAGGGGCCGGCGCCAAGGCTATGCTTCAATCAGGTATTTTTGATGAAGAGCCGATAAAAGCTGTTTTTGCTGCTCATATGTTTCCTGAGATTCCGATGGGACATATTAAAGTTGCGCCTGAGGTCAGTAACGCTGCTGCAGACAATCTTATCTTTCGTTTAAAAGGCAAGGGCGGGCATGGTGCCCATCCGCACCACTGCAAAGATCCTATTGTTGCAGGATCTTATCTGATTACGCAGCTGCAGTCAATTATCAGTCGAGAACTTCCACCCCTTGAAAGCGCTGTGATTAGTATCGGGCGTTTTCAAGGGGGAACAGCATCAAACATTATCCCCGAGGAAGCTGTTTTGGAGGGGACACTGAGAACTTTGAAACCGGATATTCGTCTAAAGATAATAAAGCGTCTTGAAGATATGGTTGATGGTGTGGCAAGATCGTTCGGCATCACAGCCACACTGAATGTTATAGAGGGATATCCTGTTCTGATAAATAATCCAGTACTGGTAGATCACGTTGTGACTTGTGCCAAAGAGATCCTGGGTGCCGGTAATGTCCACATCGGACTTCCAAGAATGGGTGCCGAAGATTTTGCTTACTTTTGCCAAGAATGGGGTGGTGTAATGGTGGGGATCGGTTGCCATGATCCAAGCAAGGGCTTTCAATATGGTCTCCATTCGCCTTATTTCAATCTTGACGAAAGGGTTCTGGAGGTCGGCGTCCGCCTGTTCGGGAATATTCTAACGAACTATTTGGAAATACATTGAGTTATTGCCCCAAACTTCATTGAGGTCTTTCAATTACGATGGGGGGAGTTTCAGCCAAGCGGGACAGGTTTTTATCGTTGATTTCGATGCCGAGACCCGGGCCATTCAAGGGATAGGCTTCTCCGCCCAGCCCAAATGATACATGTTCAAGTGTAACATTTTCCTCGAGCAGGAATTCATCATAAGAACCGTCATAATAAACTGCATCATTACAGAGCAGGCATAAAATTCTACCGGCTGCAGAAAGAATCCCAGACTCACCAAGATGGCATCCAATCTGGAAAGAAGTGTCGTTACGCCTTAAGTGATCAATAATCTTTAAAGAATTTCTAAATCCTCCATTTTTGGATAAGCGAACATTGATCATCTGATAATGGTTGTTCTTTGAAATTCTTTCCACATCACTTAAGGAGCATGCGGACTCATCGGCCATCAGAATTACACCGGCTTTTTGCATAAGCTTAGCAAAATCATCAAGCTCCGAAGAGTCCGGAGGCATGGGTTGTTCAACAACCTTTATTCTATATTTTTTTATCAAATGTTCGTGTTTTAAAGCCAGGGAGCGGTTCCACACGCCGTTTATATCGATCTTCAGATCATAATCTTCTCCAAAAACAAAATGAACAGCCTCAAGGATTTCTTTATTGTTGAATAAATCTTTGCCCATTTTTAACTTTAGTTTTTTAATTTTCATTTTCTTGATAAGTTGACATATTTCAATGATTTTTTGTTTATCCGCAATCGGTAGTGGAGCTCCGTAGTAAATTTTGTCTGTTATGAAATCTTTTGAAAAATAGTCTATAATATTCTTTTTATGATGTTTCCCCAAGGCATCGAGGAGAGCTGTTTCCAGGGCACAGGTGGCAGCATTTTGTGATTTTCCATCTTTTAGGCTGTCGATAAAATTCCAGATCTGGGAAACACCTTCCAGATCCCATGGAAAATGATCCAGTTTAACAAAGCGGTGTATAGTTTGCGTTGAGCTTTGTTGTGATTCCCCGGTTACAAAAGATCTGGGGGCGCCTTCACCATATCCTTTAATTGTTCCTTTTTCGGCGACAATTTCAACGATGATGTTTTTGACTGAGACCCTTTTTCTCAACGCATGGGAGAACTGAATAGAAAAAGGGAGCTTTACAGGGTGTACAATGATCTTATCTATTTTCATTGAGGGCTGTTATCCAAGGCTTTACCAAGCAAAAACAAAATGTTACTTGAAACGATTTGTTTTCGAATAGCCATGATGTTACCATCAATCTTTTTGTAATGATAATTTTGGGCTTTCGACAGGGAGGGTCAACGTAAACACAGATCCTTCATTAATCGTGCTTTTTACCTCTATGTTCCCGTTATGATCCTGCATGTTCTGATGAGCTATAAACAACCCAAGACCTGTACCGTTGTGCATGCTGCTTTTGTGCTTTGTTGTAAAATAAGGATCAAATACATTATCAATCATCGATTGAGGGATCCCGTGACCGTTATCTTTTATCTCAATGCGAATTGTTGCGGGCTTCCCTTTTTTAATACATCGTGTTGTGACAAACTCGATCTTGCCACCTTCGGGGGTAAATTCTACCGCATTTGAGAGCAAGTTCAGAACCACTTCCTTCATCTTTTCACTGTCCATCCACACCTCCCCAATGTTGGGGTCGAATCTACGGGACACTTTAATTTTTTTGGCATTGCTCTGGGGAGAAACCAGGAGAATCATTTTATCAATAAGATCATGAAGGTTATTTTGCTCGAAGTTCGATTCTCTTTTCTTAACCAGATCCAATAGTTCGGTAATGAGGTTATTTATCCGGCTTGTCTCTTCCATCGCGATATTATGAAAGTTTTCTCGGAATTCTTCATCATGGCATTTCTGCGGTATCATCTGGATGAAGGTTCCAATGGCAGTCATGGGGTTTTTGATTTCATGGGCCAATCTTGCTGCCAAATTTCCTAAAAAAGAGAATTTTTGAGACCGGCTCAAGAGCGCATGCGATTGCTTGAGTTCCTTCATTTGTTCCTGAAGTTTTCTGTAGAGTCTTGCGTTTTCTATGGCGATGGCGATCTGGGGCGCGAAAACTTCCAATGTTTCCCTTGTTTCCTTGGGTACACCCTTTCCATCAACTGCATCAGTGGCGATGACACCGATCACTTTTGATCGTGTAATTAGAGGAACCACATATACAGAAATGGGTTTGCTCAAGGTCAACATAATGTTTTCTTTTCTCAAATTTGAATTTTTTACTTCAGGCACATATTCCGATCTTCCAGTGTTGGTTACCCTGACCAGAATGTTACTCAAGCGATTAAGCGAAACTTTGTAATTTTTAACCGCTTCCGGAACTTTACCGTCGAAACCGGTACTATGGATATATTCAAGCACGCCTTCATTTTCATTTACGAGCATAATTACGGCACGGTGAATTTGGCAAACGTTTGAAAGAATTTTCATGATAACAGTCAAAAGTTGTTCCAGATTCAACACTGATAAGATCGCCTTGCCTGTTTCATGTATGGCCAGAAGCTGTTTGATTTTATAATTCAGTTCCAGATTAAGACGATTGACCTCTTCGTATTTTTCTTCAATGATTTTCTTGTCTTCCTCCATTTCGTTTATGGTGTCTAATAAAAGTGATTTTGATGTATAAAACCTTGAAATAATTTCATATAATCTATTACGTAAAGGCCATTTTAAATGATACTCGCAATATGGTGCGTTGTTGAAGTAACAACATTTTTCTTTTAAATCCAAAGGTTGCCCACCCCATATAAGCGGTAAAAAAGTGTAGGTTCCCTGGTTCATCAGGCATAAATCTCTTGATACATCCATCTGGGAGTTCCAGTGCAATTTAACGATGGCTCCATTTCTCTTAATTTCAACAAGCTCAACTCTTTTGTTTCGATTCCATTTGTCATTTAATTTTTGAGCATGCTTGAGGCCTGTTTTATACGACCAAAACCCTTTAGCGATTATTCTCTGAGCATAACCAAGCTTGGTTTTTTCGACAGCATATTTGGCGATTTTATAGGCAGTAAGCTCGTCCTTAAGAATCATTCTGGCTCTTTCAAATAATTTTGAAGCTACTGTGCACGAGATCCAGTTGTTGGGATCTGTTAAAAATCGCTCAGGGTCTGAAAGGGCATCGATCTCAGGATCAAGGTTCTTAAGAAGACTGGAATAGTCACCATTATTCTTTTTCTTTACATAACCTAGTATTGCTTTGGAATTTAAGCAGCTGACTTCTTTTTTCATGACTAAAAAACCAAATCTCTCACACTTCGTTGTTCTGACATTAAATTTGCATATTTGTCTATTAATTTGGGTGATAGTAACCTGAAAGCCGCAAGACTTTCACTTCGTATGCTAAAGATTTGTCTGTCTTTTCCCCTGAAACAAGCGGCAGGAATCATATCATCATTTAATGCATGGGCAGGTAGTCGGAAAAAAGGCATAATATTTAAAAGAATATCCTGTAATTTTGGCGTAGGATTGGATAAGTTATAGATTTCTTTCATATAAGATAAAACAGTTTCAAAGTCAAAATTTTTAGATGGTTGTCTCACAATATTTTGCCCAAAGACACCGTCATCATCAAAAACAACATCCGGAAGTGAAAGCGCAAGGTCATAAATTTTTGTTTTTGGATAAACTCTGCATTCCCCAATTTTAAAGATGTGCCCTCCCGGCCCCTTAATTTTAGATAGATTTTTAGCAAAGATAAGACTTTCTTTGAGATCTTGTTCCGTGTCACCCGGATAGCCAGCAATCATAAAAACTACTAAAGGAACTTCATTTTTAACGGCTTCTTTGAATATGGCTAGGGTATTTGAGATATATTTTTCATAGTGCGATCTATTTTTGACTTTGTTCATCCGTTTTAACGTATTATAGCTGGCCGACTCAAAACCAAGGGCTAAAACTCCACAAACATCTGATATATTAGCAATAATTGAAGGATCGAGAACGTCACACCGGGTCTCAAAATTAACTTTTAAATTTAATGATCGAAGTAAAGGGAAAATATCAAATGACTTAAAAAGAGCATCACTGATCAAAAGTGTATGGGCGTTTGTCCGATTTAATAAATTATTCAGGTCGAGTTGGATTATATCGTTGGGGACTTCTCTCCTGTAAGGTCGTATAAATTCTTCCATACAAAAATTGCATTTATAAGGGCATCCTCTGCTAAATGCGTAAGGAAGAATATCGTATCTTTCCGCCTGCTTTAACAAGTCCGGGTTTAGCGGTGCTTTTCTACTGAGATCAAAAGGTTTTCCTTTCCGGGTTAAGTGAATCTTTCCGTCTGCTTTCCAGGCAAGATTTGGAATATTGTAATTGATGGGATTTTGATCTTTATTCAAAAGTGTAACGATTTTAAGAGCAGACACTTCACCTTCTCCTAAAACGATCACATCTACGGCCGAAGTTCTGGAAAATATTTCTTCATAATATAAGGTCGCGAAGTATCCTCCCAAAAAGATGAAAATATTCGGATTAAAAACCTTGATGAGGTTACATAAATTAATGACCTCTTCCGCTTGAGAGATGGCTGTGCATGAAATACCAATCCCCTTTGGTTTTATTTTTAAAAGGTCTTCAAGGAATTCTTTTTCTGTCCGTTCTTTTCCTTTTTTACCAAGGGGTAAACCATAATCCATCGGTATGGAGATCACCTTAATCTCTATATCTGGCAGGTTGAATTTAACATAACTGGCAACTTCCATGACGGGCAATGGATAAGCAGGAACATACATCCCCGTATTTTTTGAAATCGGCTCGATAAACAGAAACATTAAATATTTCCCTAAGTGACGATTTGAATGTTGACATCTTTGCATCTGCTAAACCCTAAGTGGCGGAAGCTCAGGATGCCGTAAGTTCCTTCGATAAAGGATCGTAGTTTCACTGGAACAAGTGTCAAAGGGCGACACTGTAATGGATGACCACGAAATCTTGGCAACAATAGGGTAAAGCTAAACAGTGGACGGTTCCAGCACGGGAATAGATGCCGGTACGTTAACATCAACACCAGATGGGGTGAACAAATCCAACGCCTGGTATTTTTTCCATAGATACCATTCTTCAGGGTGTTTGTATATGTAATGTTCCATAAATTTCAATACTACCTCTCCAATAGACATATTTGTTAATCGCTGAAAACGTTTTGTCATTTCTTCCAATGAAGATACAATAAATCTGTATCGGTGCTGTTGATTTCTGTGCATCACACCAAAAACAATAGCGGCACCACATCTTTTAGATAAAAGGTTGATGGTTTTGTCCAGATGAATCTGTTGGCCAAGGAAATGTATTTTTTTATCACGGCTGGGTCTCCACTCATCGATCTCATCACACTGGGTAATGACAATGCGGTTTTCTCTAAGATTTGCAAAAATGGCCTTTGCGATATTGCGGGTATGGTCCCCATCAATCACTTTTACTGAAAAATTATCTGCTTGATGATAGCACAATTTTCTCAAACTCTCCGATGAAAACTTTGCGACAATTGTTACAGGATAGTTGTTAGCACCCAGGAAGGCAGGGATAAATTCGAGTCCCCCATAATGACCCGTGATTAAAAGAACGCCGTTTCCCTTGCCAAGCGCTTTTCCCAGTGTTTTCATGCTTTCGCTTTCCACGTGTATATTAAGGAAGTTTTTCAATGCTTCAGGGGGGGCAAAGGCATTAACAAATTTTTCGTAGTAATGGAATACTATTCCACGAAACACATTTTTAGTTAATGATCTGATTTCAAATTGATGTTTATGATGACTAAAAACCGTGTTTAACGCATTTTTGATTCGCCATTTTTCTTTTTTGTTAAAAAAGAAATAAAGTTTCCCGAGAATGCTGATATAATAATAAGTTATCTTTAATCCCAGAATCCTACACATAACAATGTTAAATCGCCATTGTAGAAAAGAACTTAAATTTAGCTTCATGACTCACCTCCTTAAGATTGTATGGATTTCCTTTGAGACAATAAACCTTGACTTAATAGAAAATTGATAACATCTAAATAGAAGTGATGAAGGCGAGTCTGAAGTAACAGGTAGCTTTGGAAAAATAACCATTCGTGTCGAAATATCCGAGGTGAATAGTTGATGTCTATCAATCTACATGTTTAGATTTCTTCATCTCAAAAAGCGTGCCAAGATGTTGAGTTGAATTTGGAAATTGATATAAAAAAGGTTTTTTTAAAAAAATGTTTTTCCATATGGTGGTCAACCCTTGTTGTATGGGCATTTCCATTTTCAATAATCGAGGGGGGGAGGGTTTGATTAAGTTCAAACGTTTTAGTAAGCTATATTTATTTTAGTGGTCGAGGATCACTTATGCACATTTTTCTGTGCATTCATGCACAGAAAAATGTGCATAGATCCATTCATACTCCATAAATTAACGTGTTTGAAATTTTATGTCGATACTTTTTTCATTAAATTTACATCCGCTGAACATAAATCTGGTCATGTTTAGCTGGCGGTTGAAGTGTTTGCATCAATTTGAGTATAATTAGAAATTGAAGTTTGGCATAGAGATTGCTAAATAGGTATGTTCATATCGCATAACTTTTATCGACTAATTATTTGGGTTTGACCCGAAAATGCTGTTTTACTCATTTTTTATAAGTAATGGGATTATTGGGTATGAAAAAAGAGGTTACAATTCTTGTTGTCGATGATGAGAATGGCGTTCGGCAGTCATTTAACATGGTCTTAAAAGATGATTATCATGTGCTTCTCGCCGGAACAGGTCAGGAAGCGATTGATATTTTTAAAAAAAACTCGGTGGATTTGATTCTTCTCGACATCCTTTTGCCGGACATAAACGGCCTTGAGCTCCTTGAAAAATTCGTGGAGACAGACCCGAATACAGAAATTATCATGGTGACCGCTGTCAATGAGATTCAATCGGCAGTGCAGGCGATTAAGCTAGGGGCTTACGAATACATTATTAAGCCGTTTGTAGTGGATGACGTCTTGACCATAATTAAGAGAGCCTTAGAAAAGCGAACCCTTGTGAAAGAAGTAACCTATCTCAGAAACGAGCTGGAACGGTATCATCCATTTGAAAAAATGGTGGGTAAAAATAAAAAAATGAGAAAAATATTTGATTTAATTTCAACAATTGCTCAGAGTGACGGGACCGTTCTGATACAAGGAGAAAGCGGAACCGGAAAGGAACTTGTTGCCAGGGCCATACACAATCGAAGCCATAGACGGAATCAGCCGTTTGTAGTTGTAAATTGTGCGGCTATTCCGGCGACATTGATGGAGAGCAAAATCTTCGGACATAACAAGGGCGCTTTTACCGGAGCAAGCAGTACCAGTATCGGAAAGCTGGAGCTTGCCGATACCGGCACCGTTTTTTTTGATGACATTGACCTTCTAGATATCAACATGCAGGCAAAACTGTTAAGGATTATTCAGGAAAAAGAATTTGAAAGACTTGGCAGCACGAAGATTGTCGAAATTGATGTCAGATTTGTCGCGGCTTCTAACAAAGACATTAATAAATTAATTTTAAAAGGGAAGTTTCGTGAAGATCTTTATTATCGGCTGAATGTTTTTCCAATATG
>Ga0316577_10001796_pt1 | contig 10356 bp, 8 predicted proteins | sample S5NA_FD_203073 | JGI IMG/M metagenome (GOLD analysis project Ga0316577, IMG submission 203073) | Rhizosphere microbial communities from salt marsh grasses in Alabama, United States - S5-7_050615r2r1 | ecosystem: Host-associated > Plants > Roots > Rhizosphere | place: USA: Alabama | collected... | reverse complement strand
TTCCCATCCGATCCACCCCCGGCCGTCTCCTCTTCGAGGGCCAGGCCCAGGTCCAGACCCGCCACCCGGGCAGCCTCCCAGAGAGCCCTGTTCCTGGGCGTCCCTTCGAGGGGCGGAACGGTGCCCCCTTCCCGGATCTCGAGGTGGGTACCGGGCACCGTGGAGGTGAGCTCCAGGATCCTCGTCCTGATGTCCTCTGCCTGATCCATGGTGAGGACACGGACGTCCACCTCGGCGGATGCGGCCGCGGCGATGACGTTGGGGCGGCTTCCCCCCGAGATCACCCCCACGTTTACGGTAACCCCGGCTCCCAGGTCGGTCATCCCGTGTAACGTCCGGATCACATTCGCGAGCTCCAGGATCGCGCTGGCGCCTCCCCGCGGATCGAGGCCCGCGTGAGCGGCTTTCCCCACCACCTGCACGGTGAAACGGCTCCAGCCTTTCCGTGCGGTTTTCAGCTTCCCCTCCGGTCCCATTCCCGGCTCGGGAATCCAGGCTCGCACCACCCGTCGCGCGAGTCGCCGGATATATTTCACGGACTCGGGGCTCCCGATTTCTTCGTCTGAGTTCACCAGGACCACGGGCGTCACCGCCGGATCCATGCGCAGCTTCCGGAGAATCCTCAACGCCACGACGATCTGGGTGAGTCCGGCCTTCATATCGAACGCTCCCGGCCCTCGGAGCCGATCGCCATCCAGGACCAGCGGCATGGTCTCCAGCGTGCCCTGGGCCCAGACGGTATCGCAGTGTCCCAGCAACAGCTGGGCGGGCCGGCCCCGAACTCGGCCCCGGGGGATCCCCAGGATGGACCCGCCCGTCGTCTTCCCAGGAATCCGCCTCACACGGAAACCCAACGCCTCCAATTCCTCAGCGAGACGGGCCTGGATCGGCCCCTGGCTCTCCGGCATGTCGCTGGGAGACTCAAATCTGATCAGGTCCATGAGGAGGCCCAGCATGGCCTCCTTCTCCTCCTGGGCCGCCGCTAGAAGCTCTTCTCCGAGGGTCGTCATCGACATCCCCTATTCTCCATAGAATCCTGCCCTGCGGTAGCTCTCGTCCAGAAGCTCCACCGGGTGCGCCACGGCAATGGGCTCCCCTGACATCAGGAGCCCCGCTCCGATCTGCATCATGCACCCGGGGTTCCCCGTCACCACGACCTCCGCACCAGTGGCAACGATCGCCTCCACCTTCTCCCGGCCGATGGCACCTCCCAGCTCCGGGTGGGTGATTCCATATAATCCGGCGCCCCCGCAGCACTCGTCGTGTCCGGGCAGGGGAACCAGGCGAACCTCCGGAATCGATCTCAAGAGGACGAAGGGCTCCTCGGAGATCCTCTGCGCGTGTAGAAGGTGACAGGGCGCATCGTAGGTAACGTCGAGGGGCAGGGGAGCTCCGGTTCTGAGGCCCTCCCTTCCCAGGAGCTCCGAGACATCCCGAACCCTCGAAGCCATGGCCCGGGCTCGACCGGCATACTCCTCGTCCTGGGCCAGGAGATGGGGGTATTCCTTCAGGGTGGCTCCGCATCCCGCGGCGTTTGCGACGATGACCTCGACGCCGGACGCTTCGAAGGCTCGGATGTTCTCTTTTGCCAAACGCCTGGCCCCCTCCAAATCCCCTGTGTGGGCATGGATTGCCCCACAACAGCCCTGGCCGCGGACCCGGGCGATTCGGAACCCATTGGATTCCATGACCCTGGCGGTAGCGTCGTTTACACGGCCCAACAGCCCCTTCTGCACACACCCCAGAAAGACGGCAGCGGAAGCCCCCCTCCCGAGAGTATCGTCCTCGGCAGCTCCCGGGGACAAGGATATCCCCCTCCTCCTTACCTTCCCCGCGAACTTCGGGGTGGCCGTGGCCGCAACCATTCCCAGCCCCAGGCGGAGCTGGGCAAGCCGCGCCGTGGAGGGAAGGTGTCCCGCCGCCAGAGCCGGGAAGCGTGTTACTCGCAAGACCCTGGTGACCGCCATGACGGGGGAGAGGAACGCCGGCGTAGCCATGATCCGGGGGAGGAGTCGATCCAGTACCCTCTGAGGTCTGGTCCGGCTCAATACCTCCCGAGCCCCTTCCAGAAGGTGACCGTATTCGACGCCTGAGGGGCAGACCGATTCGCAAGCACGACACCCGAGGCAACGGTCCAGGTGGTACCCGAACGCCCTGGAGGCGGGGTCCAACCTGCCTTCCACCACCGCCCGCATGAGGTGGAGACGCCCTCGAGGAGAGTCGGCTTCCTCCCCCAGCCTGGAATACGTAGGGCAGGCCGGTAGACAGAAGCCGCAATGAACGCAATGGAGAAGCTTCTCCGCCTGGGTAGTGAGCTCAGAAAGAAGTTGCTTCATCCTCGCTTCCTTCTGACCAGGGCCAGAGCTCCGGCCACGAGTCCCCTGATCCCACGCTTCCATCGGAAGACCAGGCTCGCCCACAGGACCGTTTCTGTGACCCTGGAATAAGGGAACCACCAGGGCTCCCTGGAAAGCCCCAGGCGGTCCACCACCGTGGCCCGCGTTCGCGTCAACTCGGCGAGCCCATCCAGACCTCGGGTTCGGCCGAACCCGCTGTCTCTCACTCCTCCAAAGGGGAGTCCGGGAATACCGTAGTTGACCAGCACATCGTTCACCGCCACTCCACCCACTCTCAGACGCCCGGCCACATCCAGCGCCCGACGCCGATCTCCTGTCCAGACACTGGCGGACAGGCCGTAGCAACTCTCGTTGGTCTTGCGGATAGCCTCTTCCTGGTCCCGAACGGGAACCACAGGGAGAATCGGCCCGAACGTCTCTTCATGAAGGACTTCCGACGCGCCGTGCAGCTCCACGAGAAGAGTGGGGTGGAAGACATTGGAGGCTGGGTCGGCCCGATGACCTCCAGCAAGCACTTTCCCCCCGCGGTCCAGGGCATCCCGTAGCTGTGCCTCCACTCTCTCCAGCTGCTGGGGCACCACCATGGGTCCAACGTCCACACCAGGCGTCGACCCGGCCTTGAGGCTCCGGATCTCCTTGAGGATCTGTCCAACCAGGAGATCATGGATCTCCTCCACCACGAACACCCGCTCCACGGAAATACAGGTCTGACCAGCGTTCTGGAAGGCCCCCCAGAGAATTCCCCTCGCGGCTCTCTCCAGATCTGCGTCCTCCAAAACGATGGCCGCGTCCTTACCTCCCAGCTCCAGGACCACCGGAGTGAGGGACTCCGCGGCCGCGGCCATGACCTTACGACCCGTTTCCGTTCCTCCGGTGAAGACGATCTTGTCGACCCCGGACCGGACCAGGGCGGCGCCCGTGACGCCGGTCCCGACAATCACCTGTACGAGACCCTCAGGGAGCCCCGCGTCCCTGGCCAGGTCCTCGGCCAGAAGCCCCGAGTATGGCGTGAACTCGGACGGTTTCAGGATCACTCCGTTTCCCCCGAAGAGGGCTGTCACTACCGGGGTCATGGACAGGATGAAAGGATAGTTCCAGGGAGAGATCACGCCGACCACCCCCAGGGCCTCCCGCACCAGAAGTGCTCGTTTCCAGAAGAGCCAGCCCGTAGAGACTCTCCTGGACTCCAGGAAGGACGGAGCCTTCTTCAGGTAGAACCCCACCAGGTCCAGGATCGTGGTGACCTCTACGAGGGCCTCTGCCCTGGGCTTTCCCGTCTCCGCGACGATGGTCTCCTCGATCTCACCTGCCCTGGAGCCGATGGCGTCGAGAAGCCCCCGAAGGCGGCGAACACGATCGGATGGATCCAGCGAGGCCCACCCCTCCTGCACCGACCGGGCCCGCGCCACCCTTTGCGGCACGTCTTGCGCCGGGGTCACCGCCAGCTCCCCCACCAGCGATCCATCCCCCGGCCGAAGGACCCGGATCGCTCTCGGCTCTGGCGTCTCATCTCGCCAGTCCTGTGGGAGGGGGGGGCCGGGTGTGACCATCAGACGACGAAACGCCCCGCCAGGAGGATCCCCGCAGGGTCGAACTCTCTTCTCAAACCCCGCATCAGCTCCGCCTCCGGTCCCACCTCACCACACACGCCCACATCCCTCACCAACGCCGGGGGGCCCTGGCTCACAGTCAGGGTTCCCCCCGCCGACTCCAGGCGCTCACGGAGCGCTCTCAGGTCTCCCGCCAGCCTCTCCGTTGCATCTTCCGTCTGCGGGGGTAGATGTATCCCCAATCGGAGGACTCCCAGTCCGACGTGCACCGCAATTCTATGCACAGGCCCCTCTCCAACCGTTGGACCCGGTCCGTGGGCTGTGCCGACCTCCTTCGGTTGCGCCTCCGGTCGCCACCCACCGGCCCCACTCGAAGCCTCCATCCGTGCCTCCAGCTCACGGGCCTCTTGGAGAACGGAGGTCAGCCTGGAAGGCAAAGCGCTCAGGCGAAGGACCAGGGGGACACGTTCTTCCCACCTGCTGAGGGCATCATGGAAGGCAATACTCTCGGAATCCCTCAAACGGAGTGCCGATCCGGCACCCACGCCGTTTCTCGAGAAGGATTCATCGAAGACCCTGACTTCGGCTTCTCTGACCTGGGCCTCCGAGCCGGCGACCCGGAGGGCCAGCGCGGCCTTCAGCTCTCCTTCCTCCAGATGAGGCGATACCGCTCCCACCGGCTCCAGGAGCTCCACCGCCGAGAAGGGAAGGGGGGAGAGGGCCATGCTAAGGGCGGTACCCACGAGATCCTCCGCCGAAGGCGCCCGCACGAGAATGGTCAGGTCCCGTTCGGGGAGGGGGAAGAGGCGCGCGGAGACGGAGGTGACCACTCCCAACGCCCCCCAGCTACCGACGGTAAGCCGCGTGACATCGAATCCGGCCACGTTCTTCACTACCCGTCCCCCCCATTTCAGGACCCGGCCATCGCCCGAGACCATGGTGACGCCAAGAACGTGATCTCTGGGTCCTCCAAAGGCCTGCCGGAGCGGACCGGATGCTCCCGTGGCCACCACGGCTCCAAGGGAGCCTTCACGGAATCCCGGCGGATCCAGAGGGAGCCACTGGGCGTTGAGTCTGGTGGCTTCCCGAAGGGTCGCCCAGGGAATGCCGGCATCGGCCGTAAAGGTCAGGTCTGCAGGCTCATATGCGGTCAACCTCCTCAGGTTTCGGGTGCTTACCACCACGTCTGCCTCGACAGCCCCCCCGCCTCCCAACCAGGTGCAGAGTCCCGCCGGAAGTACCCGCCAGCCCTCTCGGCTCGCTCGCTCCATCACCGCAGCGGTCTGTGGCAGGGAAGTCGGAGCCACGACGGCGACCGGCGCAGTCCATCCCGGGGGCAGAGAGACCACAGAGTCCGGCAGGAGGGCTTCGGCCGGGAGGATCTCCCCCAGGGCCTCGCGTATCGTGCGATTCATGGAGTCGACATTCCGGGCCTCTCCTCGGCCGGCCGCTCCGGAAGCACCTTTCCGGGGTTGCAAGTCCCTTGGGGATCGAAGACCCGACGAATTCCGTCCAGAGCCTCCAGCTCCGCCGGGGAGAATACCAGGGGCATATACTTTCGCTTGTCGGATCCCACCCCGTGTTCCCCGGTGATGGTCCCACCCACTGCGACGCAGGCTGCCATGATCTCCATGGAGGCCTTTTCCACCCGGCGGGTCTCCCCCGGGTCCCGCCGATCGTAAACCAGGTTCGGATGGAGGTTTCCATCCCCGGCGTGAAAGACGTTGGCCACCTGCAGCTCATACCGTTGGGCGATCTCACCGATCCGGGCCAGGACCTCCGGAAGGCGCGTGCGGGGAACGGTGGCATCCTGCACCAGAAGGTCCGGTGCCAACCGCCCCATGGCACCGAAAGCTTTCTTCCTCCCCTTCCACAGCGCGAGACGCTCCGCGGAGCTCTGCGCCTGCCTCACCTCTCTCGCCCCAGCCTCGCGACAGCACCGGGTCGCCTCCGCAGCCTCCAGGGCGAGGCCCGCTTCCATTCCATCAAACTCCACCACCAGGGCTGCTCCGGCATCGGTGGGATACCCCGCGGCGAAGATGCTCGCTTCCACCGCCTTGATGGTATTCCGATCCACGATCTCCAGAGCCGCCGGGAGGAGTCCTCTGGAGATGATGGCGGTGACCGCCCTCCCGGCATCCTCCAGGGAGTCGAAGATGGCGAGAAGCGTCCTCACACCCTCTGGCAGGGGGACCAACGCCACCTCTACTTCCGTAGCGATTCCGAAACAGCCCTCGGACCCTACGAAGAGCCCCAGGAGATCGAAGGTGGGGGCCTCTCTTCCCTGTCCCCCAAGCCAGACTACCTCCCCGTGTGGAAGGACCACTCGCAGGCCCGTGATGTACCGGCAGGTGACGCCGTATTTCAGGCAGTGGGGCCCGCCAGAGTTCTCTCCCACGTTCCCACCAATGGTGCATGCGGTCTGGGAGGACGGATCGGGAGCGTAATACAGTCCATGGGGAGTGGCCGCCGAAGAGAGAGTAGCATTCAGGACACCGCATTGGAGGAGGGCCCGTCGGTTCTCCGGGTCCATTTCCAGGATGCGGGTCATCCTGGAAGTCCCCACGACCACTCCCCCTCTTGAGGCCACTGCTCCTCCGGACAGACCCGTCCCGGCTCCCCGGGGCACCACCGGGATTCTGTTCCCATGGAGAATGCCCATCACCTGGGCAACCTCCTCAGTGCTGGTGGGAAGGACCACGGCCTGCGGTGGAAAGGGCCTGGACGTGAGGGCATCGGCCTCGTAGACCAGGAGCCGATCCGGGTCTGCCAAGACCCACTCGGAGCCCACGACAGACCTCAACTCTTCAAGTACTGAGGGTTCGATGGGGTCTGGCACCTGCGTTCCGGGATGAGGGGATGGAATCGCTCGCTGTCCACGATACCACGGAGTTCAGGAAGCCAGCAACCTGTGATTTCCAGCGCCCCCTTGGCTGGCCGGGGGACTCAGGGATCCAACCCGAGGTGGTGGAGCATCACCTGAATGCTCCGGTGAGCTGCCCCGGAGATCCGAGGCGGCAGGTTCTCCCCGTATACGGCATGGAGGATCTCTTCCACCGATGCGCCCGGGTTTCCCTTCCGCACCTCTTCCACCTGCTCCAATCGGGCCAGCCGGTGATCCCGATATGCCTCCAGGGTCTTCCTGGGGGACCGGACCGCAGGTCCGTGGGCGGGATAGACGATATCCGGGGCCAGGTCCAGCACTCTCTCCAGAGATGCCAGATAATCGGCGACACAGCCCGGATATTCTCCCAGCCACGTGGTAGGTCCTCTTCCCAGGATCATGTCGCCGGCGAAGAGCGCTTTGCCCCGGGGCCAGTAGAATGCCATGTGGTCCCGCGTGTGACCCGGAGTCGCGAGGGAGATGAGGTCCCCTTCGTCCGTGGGAACGCGCTCCTCGTCCTTCAGGGGGAGAAAGCCCATGGAGGGGGCGCCGCGGATCGGAGCGCTGAACGCCTCTGCCAGAAGCCTGGCGGCTCCAGCGTGGTCGCCGTGTCCGTGGGTCAGGAGGATACGGACCTCCGTCGCACCGGCAAGGGCACGGAAGAGGGCCCGAGCGTGTTCTTCCACGTCCGGGCCCGGGTCGATCACAGCCGTGATCTTCTTGCCAACCAGAAAGGAGCGCGTCCCTCCAAGGGTGAACGGCCCGCGGTTCCCGGCCTGAACGATCCTGGGCGCGGGAGCAGCCCTCACGAGAGACGCTCGCCGGGGCAGAGGAATTCCTCCCCGGAAATCAGGACCGGCCTCTAGCGCCGCTCCGCCATGAACTGCTCGGCGAGCTTGTCCGCTACCTGGGAGATGGCTTTCTCATCCTCCGGGGTGAAGGCCTCAGGCTCCATGGAGGCGAGGTCGAGCACACCAAAGAGATCCTCCCCCGCACGAATCACCACCGCGAGCTCGGAGGCCGTATTGGGTCCCGGAGCTTCGTAATCCGACATTTCGTCCACGTGGGGAACGTACCGGTTCTCCTTCTCCGCCGCCGCCACACCGGCCACACCTTCCCCCAGCTTGATCTTGGCAACCTCGGTCCGGGGCCCCACGTAGTTGTGCAACCAGAGCTCGGTGTCCTTCTCTTTGAAGAGGTAGGCACCCACCCAATCAAACCGCTCATCGCCTTCCTTGAGGGTCCTGGCCGCGAAGCGGACGAGGGCGTCGGAAAGGAAGCCATCCTCCCTCATCTCCTGGATTTCCTTCACCAGCTCTGTCGTATCGATCATTCCCGTCTTCCCTTTTGTGACCGGTCTCCCTTCCCTCCCCCGGAGGGATAGCACTTCAACTAACACAAGTATGTGCCCTTAATCAAGCCCCGACAAGCAATTAGACCCCGTTCCTCCGACACCCCGGGAGGGCACGTGACACCGGAAGATCTTTCCTCCCTCTCACGAGCGCACTGGCGGATGGCGGGCCTCCGCCTCAACGGGGACGGAGGTCGGTATCCGGATCCAGTCGGCGAACAAAGGCCGCCAGCAGCCGGGATGCCCTTTCCAGGTCCCCCAGGCTGACCAACTCGTTCGGGGAATGCATGTATCGGTTGGGAACCGACACCAGCCCGGTGGGGACCCCGAAACGGACCAGGTGGATCCCGTCGGCATCGGTCCTGGTGGAACGAGGTGCGGCCTGATAGGTGTGGGGAATCTTCTCGGCCTCGGCAGCTGCCATGAGGCGCTCGAAGACCACTGGATGGTTGGCGGATCCACGGCTCAGGACCGGCCCTCCCCCGATGCGGTGGTCACCCAGCTCCTTCTTCTCGATGTCCGGCACGTCGGTGCTGAACGTCACATCCACCACCACCGCCACGTGTGGCTCGAGAGCAAAAGCACTCGATCGGGCACCCCCTCCGGAGTACGCGATCTCCTCCTGCACCGTGGCTACGGCAAACGCGGCAGCCCGGGGGGGATCCTCGGAGAGGAGGCGGAGAGCCTCGAGGACCACATAAGCCCCGATCCGGTTATCCACAGCTCGGCTCGCTATTCGGTCTCCAGCCAACCGGATCATGCCCGCGTCGAGGACCATGGGGTCTCCCACCCGAATCCCAAGGGACGCCACGGCCTTGGCGTCCTCCGCCCCGAGGTCAACCCAGAGATCCTGGGTCTTCGTGACCCTCTCCCGATCCTCCTTCTTCAGAAGATGTATGGGCTTCTTCCCGATGATTCCGGGAACCGCCCCCTCCCGCCCCAGGACCCTCACCCGCTGCCCTACCAGGACCTGGGTATCCCAGCCTCCGATCTCGTCGAAGAAGAGGAACCCCTCCTCGTTCACGTAGGTGATCTGGAGGCCGATCTCGTCGATATGGCCGGCCATCATGACCCTGGGACTTCCTCCGGGATTCAGGGAGGCGATGGAGTTCCCGGTGACGTCCGACCAGACTTCATGGGCGAATCCTTCCGCCTCGTCTCTCCAGACCCGGGCCGGAGCGACCTCGAATCCGGACGGACCCGCCGCATTCAAGAGGCGCTCGAGAAAACCCACACGATCCGACATGACTGGACCTCGGCGGCTGACGTTGTTGGTGAATTCCCGCAGGCGCGGGAAGGTAGATTAAAGAGAGACCGGAATCCAGCGCTTCCCGGGCCGGGATCCGGCACCGAGGTCAGGCTCCGCCTCGATCCTTGGGCTCGATGATGATCTCTCCAGGCCTCGGGGGGGGAGGGTCACCCATAGGACCCTGGGTCCCCTCACCGGGACGCCAGGCCCCCTGGTTCCAGCCTGCCTGGAAGGAGCCGGGAAAGCCTGAAAGGAAGGTGAGGTGGACGGCCCCCGAGCTCAGTCTCTTCTCGAGACTTCTCCGTATTCGCCTCAGGAAGAAACGTCGAGTGGGAGGGAAGAGGAAGGAGAAGCCAAGGAGGTCCGTCAGGATCCCGGGGGTAAGGAGGAGGGCTCCACCGACGAGAATCGCCAGGCCGTCCATGAGAGCATCGCCCGGTAGTCGGCCCCTGGCCAGCTCGCCACGAATGCTCCAGAGGGTTCGAAGCCCTTCCAGGCGAGCGAGTGCCGCCCCGGCAAACCCCGTGAATACCACCAGCCCTATGGTGGGCCATAGCCCGACGAGCTGCCCAACCTGGATGAGGATGAAGAGCTCGAGAAGGGGGATCCCCACGAAGAGGAGCGCCATACGGGAGAGAAGGGACATATCCCGATCTACCCCGCTCACTGCGCATCGGTCCCGGCGACGAGGGCCCTGGGGTCCCCCCTAGCGTCCGCTACGAGGGGCCGTTCCTTCCACGCTCCGGTTGAATCTCCCACAGGGAACCTGGAGCCGCTCAGGGGGTCTCGGATAGTCACCGGTAACGGAGAGGCGCCCCTCCATCGTGGTTGTCCTTCCTCCACCGATCCACCGAGCGGACGGATTCATGGAAAAGACCTACTTCCGAAGCGGACTTGGGCTCAAGGGCGAGGTGAAGCCCCTTATCGACGCCGAGTACCAGTCGGCAATCGTCGAGCGCATCCGC
>Ga0316577_10001795_pt1 | contig 10366 bp, 9 predicted proteins | sample S5NA_FD_203073 | JGI IMG/M metagenome (GOLD analysis project Ga0316577, IMG submission 203073) | Rhizosphere microbial communities from salt marsh grasses in Alabama, United States - S5-7_050615r2r1 | ecosystem: Host-associated > Plants > Roots > Rhizosphere | place: USA: Alabama | collected... | reverse complement strand
CAGTGCCGGATGGGCGTCAACGCCGGGGCTAGGCACATGAAAATCGACCGTGAGAGTGGTCGTTTTTAACGATCTTTTGACGATGGCCTGCTATGATGGGGGCACAGTGAGCAGCGAGAAGCATCATGGAGATGGAGGTGCGAGAATGTCATATACGGACTATAACTTTGGGGAAAGGTTGATGGATCTCCGGGTTCAGGATGAACACTGCCGGGCAGCAGTCCGCCGCATCCAGAGCGAGGCACGGAAAGGGCATCGAGGCTGGGCGTTTGAGAAGCGCTGCTCGATCCTGTGCCGGGTCGGGAGTCTCTTTGTATCGCTGGGCGTACGGTTGCTGAACGCTGGCCTTCCTCCGAATCTTCCGGCTGTGGAGTAGACGCGACTGAAATGGATCCGTGGTCAGCTCCTCGGCCATACCCCCCCCAGCAAGAGCGATGATTTGTGAAGGATCTATAAGGAGACAGAACCATGCTTTTCCATGTGACGATGACACACACCGAAGACAACTGTGGAGTCTACCACCCCGAGATGATGCCGGGGATCTTTCAGGCCTATGAGAACCTCGAAGCGCTTGGCAAGGAACTGAACGTCACACTCCACTACTTTACCTGGTGCGCCCCCGATCATGTTGCATTTGTGTTGCTCGAAGCGGATACCCTATCTGCAGCATCCCGCTACCTTTTCTCAATTCCTATGCGTCAGAAGATCACCTTCGTCCCAGTCGAGCATCTGCACGACACCCTCGCTATGGCCAGAGCAGCGAGGGCACAAGCGGAGGGCTGAGCGGCAAGTGCCCTGGGCCGTCAGAGATACTATCGAAGTAGCGGCAACAACGTTGCCCACACAAAGCAAACCAACCGAAGCATAGACACCATCAAAGGGGCGTGGCCAGCAGGCTACGCCCTTCCTTATAGTGAGCAGCACTCCCCAAGGCAGGGTCGTGCCAGCCCCTTTTCTCGGTCGTCAGGCGGAGACCGTCTGGCGGGGATAGCTGTCAATTGCCACTCGCTCCGGGATCGTTTCTTCTCCCCTCGGTGTGCGGCGCCATGTTCGCCCGCCCGGCAAGCGAGAGCAATACTTTCGGCCACAATTGGCACAGCCCCATCACCCCGACGGCGGGTCCTGTGATGCACCCCCTCGCACAGCTCTCCAGCGAGATCAATCAGGTTGTCTGCCCATCCTTGATCGAGCGAGTTGCCGAAGGTCGCTTTTGTTTCTTCTGTATGGGGGGCACACACCACGACAGTGGCATAGTGGCACAGTAGGCTGGAACTTGCCAAAACCGGAGGTCAATGCTACCATCCGCCCAAGGTTATCTGCTGGGAGCGCGGGGTACGGAGGTGGCTTTGACAGCGATCAAGGGCGCACGATGGCTGGTCTTTCTTCTGCTGGTAGGCGGCATGCTGCTGTCCGGGACCGTTCCCTTGCAGGCGGCGCAATCCCCTCCTGGCCCGAAAGGGCTGCACGTCCCCCCCAACGAGCTGCCCGGCCAGGCCCTCACCATCGCCGGGGCGGACACCGGCTGGGTGCGCCTGGAGTTCAAGGGGACCGGCGGCTCGATCGACCTGGACAGGTATACGGCCATCGTGGAGAGTGTCCGCCAGCAGGGCATGGGCGTCATCGGCCTCGTGGACTATGTGACCATCCCCGAGGACCTCGATGGGGATGGCACCAAAGACTATCAGGACCCCGAAGATATCCTCGCCTACCAGCAGCGCTTCACCGAGACGGTCGAGATTTTGGCCACCCACTTTGCGGGGGAGATCCGGCACTGGGAGGTCTGGAACGAGCCAAACGGCGCCACGTGGCACGTCAACGCCGAGGACTATGCCCGGCTCCTGGTCAAGGTCTCGGCCGTGGTCAAGGGGGTGGATCCCCAGAACCAGGTCCTGTTCGGCGGCCTGGACCACGCCTGGGTGACGAGCCAGTACCTCGAGCCGGTATACGAGGCCCTCGACCGGGACTGGGCGGGCGCGCGCCCCTTTGACATCCTGGCCGTGCATCCCTACTTTGTGATCCGCTTGGGCCAATATATCCTCGATCCCAAGGTCTATCTATGGGAGAAGGATGATCCCTCGCACACCGTCCTCGACAAGTATCTGGCGACGATGGCCTCCCGGGGCGATGGGGATGTGGACATCTGGATCACCGAGATCGGCTGGAACAGCGCGCTGGACAACCCGGCCATCGAGAACTGCCCCGGCATGAAACAGTGGTCGGTGACCCAAGAGACGCAGGCGCGCTACCTCCGCGACAGCTTTGACATCCTCTTCCACGAGGTGGAGGATCCGCTGGGCAATCACGACCGGGTCAAGGTGGTTGTCTGGTACCAGTATCACGACACCGCCGTTTCGGCGGGCGATCTGGCGGCCAAGCTCTCGATCCCGGTCGAGGAGATTGCCCCCACTGCGCGGGCCATCTGTCCGGCCGACTGGGGCCTGGTGGACGGTAACCGGACGCCCAAGCCTGCCTACTGGACCTACCGGGGCTATCCCCAACGCTTTACCGCCTATCTGCCCGTTGTCATCAGGGGCAACCGCTGAGGAAGTAGCAGACATCACCGCTCCGGCCAGCAAGTGCCTCGTGCCTTCTCAGAACTGGCCCTGCATGGACGCAGCATAGCCGGTCATCTCCACGTAGCCGCTGCCCTGGACGCTCTGCCCGGCTCGGGTACCCTCAGCCTGCACCGCACCCTCCCAATAGGCAAACGAGACGTTCAATTCCTGGTCGGCCAGGTAAGGCTTGATCTCCAGCCGCAGGTCCTCGGCAGGCACGGTGATCGCCCACGCAGCCGGGTAGGTGGCGCCGGTGTGCGGGCTCTGCCAGGTGTCCTCCACGTCGATCTTCAGGTCCTCGCGGCTGAGTTGGCGCGTGGTGCCGTCCGGGGCAACGAACGTCCCGCTCGAGAAGGGGTCGAGGCTGCCGTCCTCCTTGCGGAGCTGAAAGGCCATCAGCTCGCTACCGTCGTCCAGTTGTAGCGAGAACCAGTCCCAGCCCACCTGGTCGGCAGCCAGGGCGTTGGTACTCCACTCGTGATCCATCCAGCTCCAGCCATCGACCGAGTAGACGGCGCCCGGTACCTGCACGGTGCCGGTGGATTCCAGCCGGGTCAGGCTGTAGTAGTAGGAGGCGTTGCCCGGCTCCGGGCCCTTCGGGCTGTAGCCCTGATCCCCCTGCAGGATGGGGCCTTTCTGGTCGACCAATAGCAGGTCCAGGGCCCAGCCTTGCTGGGCGGCTTGCAAGTGGACGGTACCGGGCGCACCCTCTTCCACCCGCCAGTCTTCCAGCCAGACCGCATAGGGCGAGGCCTGGGCACCGGCCAACCCTGCCGCCCCCCGCGAAAAGCGCTCAAAGGCCTCGTGGCGCTTGCCCTCCACGTCGGTCAGGGCCAGGTGGCCCATGTACACCTGGTCGGCTGCCCAGGCCGAGTCGCGCGTTGTGCGCAGGGAGGGGGGCGTCAGCGCCCGCCGGAAGAAGGTCAACTGGTAGCCAAAGCGCTGCCCGTCCTCGCTCTCCAGGTTGCCGGTGTAGTACCACCATTCCGTCTGGTAGTCCGGGTGAGGGCCATGATCGGCCGGAAAGTCGAGCGGAACCGGACCCTCTGCCCGGAGATAACCGCTTGCATCACCGGCCATGGCCACGAGGCGCGCCCGGACCACCGGCTCCTCGCGCGGGAAGAGGAGGACCAGGAGGCCCACCAGCAGGGAAATGATCCCGATGGCGGCAAGAGGTCCAAGCCAGCGTTTCATCCTATCTCCTTATTCATATCGCAGGCCTTCGGCGGCGAGCATCTTGCCCATCTTGCGCGCTGGGTAGATGCCGGCCAGCAGCGCGGCGATCACGGCGACGGCCAGTGCCGTCAAGAACGGCGCCGGATCGACCTGCATCTGCAGCGTCCAGCCGAAGGAGCGGCGGTTGATGATATAGATCAAAATGAGCGACAGGGCAAAGCCGGTCGGCATCGCCAGCAGCCCGGCGACGGCTCCCATCAAGCCGGTTTCTAGCAGTACCAGGCCCCAGAGTTGGCGTACGGTGAGGCCCACGGCGCGCAGGATGCCCACTTCCCGCTGCTTTTCCAGGAGCAAGGACAGCAGGGCACTCAGCACACCGATAAAGGCGACCACGGTAGCCAGGAGTTGCAGCGCCCCGGTGATGGCAAAGGTGCGGTCGAAAATGACCAGGGCCTCGTCGCGCAGCGCCTGGTTGGGCCGGACAAAGAGGCGCTGCACAGGCGCCAGCGCGTCACCCATCTCCCTGGCCACGGCGTCTGCGTCGACACCGGGTGCCAGCCGGAGGCCCACGGCGGTGAGGGTCTCGTCATCCCACAGCCGGCGGTAGGTGTCCAGCGACATGGAGACGATGCCGCCGCTGGTCACGTAATCGTAATAGATGCCGGCCACGGGAAATTCTTGCAGCCCATGGGCGGTGTACAGAGTCACCGTACCTCCGCGTCGGGGCAGGCCGGCCAGGTTGGCGTAGGGCTCGGAGACGACCACAGCACCCTCCTCCATCGCTGCCCAGATCGCCTCCGGTGAGAGGTCGTTGGACAGAAAGGGGCGCTCGCCAAAATTCGGATTGTAGGTGGCAAAGACCGTCACGGGGCCGCCCGGCGATTCCACAGTTGCCGTGCGCAGCAGATCCACCCCCTCCACACCCGGCCAGTCCTCGACGAGGGGCAGCACGGCTGGGTCCAGGGGGGTGGTGGCCTGGGTGGAGATTCGGCCGGGGGCCGAGACATAGACGTCCCCCTGCAGGATCTGGTCCAGCCAGGCAACGACGGTGGTGCGAAAACTGCCGATCATCAGGCTGACGCCGATGGTCACCGAGACGGCCACCATCAGGGCGGCCACGGCCACGGCGGTGCGGCTGATCGACGTCACGACGTTGCGCGGGGCCATCCGGCCCAGCGCGCCCCAGATGCTGCCCAGAGGGCGGGTGGCGATTCGCATGAACAGGGTGGTGGCCAAGGGCGTCAGCGCCGCAAAGGCGACGACAATGGCCATCGTTCCGCCAAAGCTGATTACTAGGCTCCGTGTGGGGATTGCCAGCAGGCCCACCCCAAGGACGGCCATCACCAGGCTGACGACGGCCACGCTCATCACGGCGCGGCGGGCTTTTCCCTCCAGGCTGGAGCGCGAGAGGGCGGCGCGAGCCGGCACCGAGGCCGCCTCCCAGGCCGGCGGCGCGGCGGCCAGCACGGTGGCCACGATGCCCAACAGAGCTCCTTTCAGCAGGCTGCTGATCGGGATCCCAATCTCCTGGACGGTGACCACGAAATAGAGATCGCTGATGGTCTGGCTCACGGCCTGGACCGCTCCCTTGCCCATCAGGATGCCCAGGCCCAGTCCCAACGCCGCACCGAGCGAGCCGACCACGAGCGCCTCGCTGACGACCATGGCGAAAATCTCGCGCCGCGTCACGCCCAGGCTGCGGAGGGTGCCGAAAAGAGGGCGGCGCTGGACGACGGAAAAGGTCATGGTGTTATAAATCAAGAACAGCCCCACGACCAGAGCCAGCAGGCTGAGGGCTAGCAAATTGAGGCGGAAAGCGGCCGTCATCTCTTCGATGGTCCCGGCCCGGCTGTCGACAGGGATGAGCTGGGCTCCGGCGGGCAGATGGGCGCGAATCTCGGCAGCGACCGGCCCCCCATCCTCGGGCAGGATCAGATCGATCCGGTCCAGCCGGCCCAGACGCCCGGTCAGTTCCTGGGCGGTGGCAATGTCGGCCAGAAGCAGGCCGTCCAGGGCGCGCCGGCTGAGATCGTCTGCCGGGTCCAGCAGGCCCGCCACGAACGCCTCCCGGTCGTAGCCGCCAATCTCCAGCTCCAGGCGATCTGTGGGCGCCAGGCCATAATAAGCGGCTGTGTCCGCAGAGATCAAGACTGCCCCTGGCTGGGTGAGCGTGTCGGACAATCCAGCAATGGAGACCTCGCCCCCTGCCCAGAGATAGTTGCGGAATGGCGCTTCGGCAAAGGGATCCACACCCAGTAGCTGAAAAGGCCGGCCACCGAGCTGTGCCGAATAGGCATAATCGGCCACGATAGGCGCCGCCGCTGATCCATTATGCCCGGCGAGCCCCTGGCGCCGCAGTTCAACGTAGAGCGCCTCATCCACGCCTTGGGGTCCGCCGACGATCTGGTGGGTGGCCTGTCCCGCAACGGCGTCCGTACTATAGTCAAAGGCACGGCTGGCACTGGCATTGGCCAGGTCCACGGCGACCACCACCGCCACCCCCAGGGCGATGCCAAGCACCATCAAGACACTCTGCCACGGGTGGCGCAGCAGGGTTCGCCAGGCGATGTTCCACAGCGTGCGCGAGGCAAATCGCGGTGGGTCGTGCTCAGGCATGGTCCGTACCGTTGAGCAGTTTTCCGTCCCGAAGGGTCAGGATACGGTCCGCATACGCGGCGGCTTCCCTGCTGTGGGTGACCAGAATCAGGTTCTTGCCCGCCTGGCGGGTGAGACGATCGAGCAAGGTCATCACCTGGCGGCCGGTATCTTCGTCCAGATTGCCGGTGGGCTCGTCGGCCAGCACCAGTAGCGGGTCGTGAGCCAGGGCGCGGGCGATGGCCACCCGCTGTTGTTCGCCACCCGAGAGGCGGTCCGGGAAGGTGCGCCTGCGGTCGAGCAGGCCCACCGCTTCCAACAGCGGTTCGGCCCGGCGGCGAATCTCACCGTTAGCCACCCCCGCCAACTCGAGGGGGAGGATCACGTTCTCCCAGACCGTCAGTGTGGGGATCAGGTTGAAGAACTGGAAGATGAAGCCGATGTTGCGGCGGCGGAATAGGGTGCGCTGGTGTTCGTCGAGGGCCGTCAGGCGCTGACCGTCGACCCAAATCTCCCCGTGATCTACGCGGTCGATGCCGCTGATGACGTTGAGCAGGGTGCTCTTGCCACTGCCACTCTTGCCGAGAATGGCCACAGACTCGCCCCGGGCAAAGGTGGCTTCGGCGTCCTGCAACACTGGGCGCATCTTGCCGCCTTCCTGGAAGCCCTTGGACAGCCCGGCCAGCCGGATGAACTCAGGATCTCCTGCCATGGTCGTCACAGGCCCAGCACGCCACGGTCACTGTCATGGAAGGCTGCCTGCATGCGGTCGGACACACCTTCAGAGTCTATCAGCCAGACCCCACCCTTGCCTGCAACCCAAACCATCGTATTTTTGCTCATTTCATCTTGCTCCTTCGATTCTCGCGCAGAGGCCCCGTCAGCTTCTGATCGCATGATCAGGCGTACCGCACGACTCGCTCTGATTATAGCGGAATGTCAATGTTTTGTCAATTATTTGACAAGGTTTATTGGGTTAAGGTTGCATTAGAACTGGGGAATGCACCTCTTCGGGGCTGGCGGCCAACTGACGAGCACCCGTCCGGGATGTCGGAGATCCTGGCCGGCAGGCTATCCGGTCGCTTTCTTCCGGCCTCAGATGGCTCGAATGCCAGTCACCTCCAGGTGTGCGGCTCCCGCCACGCGGCGCACCGCATCGATATCCTGGAAGTTGATGCGGACACAGGCACCACAATCGGAGCTGAGATGGCGTGGAACGGGGATCAGCTTACACGGAATGGTCTCGTTGCGCAAGAGCTTTTCCAGGCGCATGGCATGGCTGGGGGCCTGTACCAGAACGACCGCGTACTCGGCTTGGGTCATGATACCTCTGGGGCCAACTGGCACACGGCATCTACGGCGACGCGCACCTCTTCGGCAGTATTAAATGCGCTCAGGCCAAAGCGGACCGTGCCATGGGGGAAGGTCCCCATGGTCCTGTGGGCTGCGGGCGCACAATGTAGACCCACGCGGCATAGGATGCCATACTCGTCGTCGAGACGCAGCCCCACCTCCGAGGGTGCCATCCCGGTGATGTTGAACGAGACCGTTGCCGTCTGCAGCTCGGGATCCAGAGTGCCATAGACGGTCACGCCGGGAACCGCCTGCAACCCCTCGATCAGCGAGTGGGCAAGCGCCACCTCGTGGGCGCGGATGGCCTGCACGCCGCGCTCAAGCACCCACCGCACGCCCACCTGTAGTCCGGCCAATCCGACCACGTTGGGCGTGCCGCTCTCCCACATGTCGGGCAGAAAGTCGGGCTGCACCTCGTGCTCGGACCGGCTGCCCGTGCCGCCGCGGATCAGTGGATCGATCTGTGTCTCGTCCACTCGCTCGCTCACGATCAGACCCCCGGTGCCCATCGGGCCGCCCAGCGACTTGTGTCCGGTGAACGCCAGCAGGTCGATCTGATCGGCCTGCACGTCCACAGGATAGGCGCCGCCGGTCTGGGCGGCATCCACCAGCAGCAATAGATCGCGCTCCCGGCAGAGGGCGCCCACCTTGGCCACAGGCAGCAGCGTGCCGACCACGTTGGAGGCATGGTTGAGGGCGACCAGGCGCGTGTTGGGCTGGAGCGCTGCTTCGACCGCGGCGGGATCCAGGATGCCCTCGGGCGAGCATCTCACCACCGTGAGTTGGACGCCGCCTAAACCCCGTTCAGGCGGCTGCTCCAGGGCGCGCAGGGGACGCATCATCGAGTTGTGTTCCATCGAGCTGGTCACAACGTGGTCGCCGGGGCGCAGCAAGCCCAGCAGCGCCAGGTTGAGCGCCTCGGTTACATTCTTGGAGAAGACCACGCGCAGCGGGTCGGGTGCGTGGAATAGCTCGCAGATCGCCTCTCGGGTATCGTAGACAATGCGACCCGATTCCAGGGCCTGGCGGTGGGCAGCACGGCCGGGGTTGGCCCCCACCGCTTCCATAAAGTGCACCATTGCCTCGGCTACGCCCGGTGGCTTGGGCCAGGAGGTGGCTGCGTTGTCGAAATAGATCATGTGATAGCCAGTTGGTATAGCTACATCGCTGTTGAATTATATCAGGAGATAGAGAGGGTGTCAAACCGGTGCTGGGCTCAGCGGAGTCGGGCCAAGGTCTCTGCCCAGTCGCGCATGGGGCCAGGCTCACGCCGGGCGACATATGCCTGGAAGAGGCGGATGCTCTCTGTCCGTAGCAGCCCGCCCGTGATCTTGGGGATCTGGTAGCCAGGGATGTCCTCTTCCTTTCTAATCCAGCCTCGCACCAGATCCACGGCCCCATCGCCCGGCGATTCCAGACCATAAACCAATTCACCCAGAAAGAAGGACATGGCCGCGCCCATGCACATCAGGCAGGGCTCCAGGTTGGTAAACAACCGGGCCCTGCTACGCTCGTCATAGGAGAGTCGTTGCTTATCGGCCTCTTCCAGGGCAACGAGCTCGGCGTGGCCCAGGAAGCGTCTCTCGCGCTGCTCAGAGGTGGACGCCCGCGAGATGATCTCGCCGTCGAGGACGACGATAGCCGCAATGGGAAATTCGCCGAATTCGAGGGCCTCGGCAGCCAGATCGAGAACCTGCCACATGTAATATTCTGCTGGTTTCACCGTTTCTTGCCTCCGTGTGAAGGGTTCGTCAGCGTGCAAAGCCCCCTTCGACGGCCCACCTGCACCACCCCTCAGAGGCGGATCAGCTTCTCCAGCCAGCCAACCGGCTCGTATCTCCGCCGCCAGAACAGGTCTTCCCAGAAGTAGTGCACCGCCAGAGCCCGGAAGCCGGCGTATCGCTCATCAAAGAAGGCCAGCAGTTGCGCCACGGGTACAGGATCGTCTATATCGGCGCCGAAGAAAAGCCTGGAGTAGATCCTCTGCTCCCAGGGAGAGATGTGCTCGAACTCGTCCAGGTGGTGAAAGACGTCGGTCAGCAGGTAGCCGACGGACGCCGGCCCGATGCCGTACAGTGCCAGCAATGCCTGTCGCTGCGTCTCTCGAGTCTGCCCCCGCAGGGTGAGCTCGTCGATCTCGCCGCCGGCGAATGCGGCCGTGACCCGCTGGATGGACCGAGCGCGGTAGCCCACCTTCAGGGCGCGGAGATCGTCCTCGCCAACCAAGGCCAGCTCCTCGGGGGACCAGAAGCAGTAGAGTACCTTCCCGTCGTAGGCCAGCGGGGTGCCATAGGCTTCGAAAAGGGCCTGCATCATCTGCACGGAGCGCCGCACCGTGGCGTTCTGCAAGACGATGGCGATGATCAGATACTCGTACAGCGAGTTGCAGTTCAGGGGACGCATGCCTCGCCACTTCTGAATGAGCGGCCCCAGGTGCGCATCCCCCTCGTAGCGCTTGTTGAATTCCCTCAGGTCGAGTCGGAAGCTGTAGCGGTAGCCGATCTCGGCCAACAAGCCATCCAGAAATTCCTGGCTCAGCGGGTCGTTTGACCACACGGTCAGCCGAATGTGGGGCTGTTCCACCGTCTCCCGGTTCTCGAACTTGAGACCCAGAAGACGTCCTTGCCAGCGCATGGTCTGCCAGCGCATGCCGGGCTGCCACTCGTTGTCGGCCGTGGGAAAGTGGT
>Ga0316577_10001794_pt1 | contig 10368 bp, 7 predicted proteins | sample S5NA_FD_203073 | JGI IMG/M metagenome (GOLD analysis project Ga0316577, IMG submission 203073) | Rhizosphere microbial communities from salt marsh grasses in Alabama, United States - S5-7_050615r2r1 | ecosystem: Host-associated > Plants > Roots > Rhizosphere | place: USA: Alabama | collected... | reverse complement strand
CTGGTGACTGCCAGGTCATACTTCCAGGGCAGGCCGTTGAGGATGACATCGTACTCGCGGAAGGTGCGCACCAGCCCATCATAATCCTCGGCGTTCACCTGGCCCGCAGCGACCCGGGGATCGCCGATTGATGCTGCCAGCGCCTCCGCAGCGGCGAGATTGTAGTCGCCGATGACAATCTGTTCAAAATCGGAGAACTGGGCCAGATCGCGCGTCGCATGTTGGCAGACCGCACCTGCGCCACCCAAGGATAGAACTCTCATGATCCGCTCCTTTGTCTATTGCCAGAGGTGTGAGACGTGATGCGTCTGCCAATCACCTCTCACGGCCGGACTGCCTTGACAGCATCTTCAAAGTAGGTCAGGGTGTCGGCCACATCCTGTTCCGACAGGGCTGCACACAAGAACCACGGCTCGCGGCCGTCCGGGTCGGGCATGGCGCCGTTGTGGATCAATTGCATCATGATCTCCTCGTACAGAGCAGTGCCCCCCCTGGCCCAGGACCGGTAGTCGGTGGGTTCCTCCTCGGAGAAGGAAATGCCGAACATCGCCGGCACGCCCAGGAGATGGTGGGCAATGCCGGCTTCGGTCAGAATCCGGCTCAGGCCGTCCATCAGGGCCCGGCCGCGCAGTTCGATGATCTTGAGGGCGTCCCCCTTGGCCAGGATCTCGAGCGTTGCGTCGGCTGCGGCGGTGCCCACCACGTTTCCGCAGTAGGTGCCGCCGTGGGCGGTGCGGCCCGGGCCTACGCTGTTCATCATCTCCTGCCGTCCCCCGATCACTGCAATCGGGAAGCCATTTCCCATGGCTTTGGCATAGGTGACCAGGTCGGCCTGCACACCAAAGAGCTCTTGGGCACCCCCCGTAGCAACGCGGAAGCCCGTTTTCACTTCGTCCATGATCATGACCATGCCATACTCGTCGCACAGGCTACGGATCAACTCCAGCCATCCCGGCTGGGGCATGATACCGCCCAAGTTGCCCAGGATCGGCTCGACGATGATAGCCGCAATGTCCCCCCAAGCCTGCTTGACTGTCCGTTCCAGTGTCTCAGGGTCGTTGAAGGGCAGCGCGAGGACCAGATCGTGGATGGCTTTGGGGATGCCCGAGGAGGTCGGCGCCACAATGGGGCTGCGCCGGTGGCCCATGGCCGAGATCGGCGAGGACGCTGTGGAGAAGAGCATGTAGTCGTGCATGCCATGGTATTGCCCCTCGAACTTGAGGATCTTTTCGCGGCCCGTGTGGGAGCGGGCGATGCGCAAGGCGTGCATCGTCGCCTCACTGCCAGAATTGGCAAAGCGCACCTGGTCGACGCCGGGGCACATCTCGACGATCCGTTCGGCAACCTTTACCTCCAGGTCGTGGGTAAAGGCATAGACGGTTCCGGTCTTGATCGCCTCGGCAACCCGCTCTACTACGGCCGGATGTCCATGCCCCAGGATCACCGGGCCAAAACCCAGCCGGTAGTCGATGTAGCGGTTCTCATCGAAATCCCAGATGTAGGCTCCCTGAGCGCGGGCCACAGCAATGTCCTCTCCCTCGCCCCAATAGCGAAAGTTGGAGGTGACCCCAAAGGGCATCACACGACGAGCGCGCTCGAAAAACGCGCCGGTTTCTGGATTACGAACCATTCTCAGCCTCCCTTCTGTATTCTAACGGAAAATGCAAGGAACGAACCCCATTCTGGCCAACGGGGCGTTTCGCCCAGCCGCCCCTCAGGCCAGCTACGCGGATTCGGCACGTTGGACAATCCGAGCCAGTTCCCGCTCGATCTGCTCGTCCAGGGACAGTGGCTCGTGGCTGTTCAGGATCTCGCCCACCTGCCGTCGCACGGTTTGCAGGAGCCCGGGCTGGCCGGCCGCGACCCAGCCTTCAAAGGTATCGTGCACGCCCAACTCGCTGATATACCAGCCCCCCCCTCGTATCTGGGCCACCGTGGAACGCTCGGAAAGAAAGTTCCCGCCGGGTCCCACCCTGTGGATGGCATCTTCCAGCCAGTCCGAGCCCTCGGCCGCCAGACCTTGCCGTGCGCGCCGGCTCTGGCGAAAGATCTCGACGTCAATCAGCAACTGCTCCAGGCTCAGGACCATTGAACCCCCCAACAACCCCGGCCCAACCAGAATGTCGGGCCAGGAGAGCGTGGTCAGTAGGCCGTTCAGTGCCCGTTCGTAGGCGGCCTGGATGCCGGGCAGATAGTGATCTGTACCAATCCCCGAAGACTCGGCCGGCAAGCCGTAGTAGCGGGCCATCTCAGTGGTCACCACCCCGCCAAGCCCGCCTTCGATGGCTCCCCCGCTATACCGTCCGGAACGAGGATCGATCGTGGCCAGGCACGGCGCATAGATGATGGGGGTGCCGGGGGCAGCCGCCTGCAGCAGGCAGAGCATGGCCAGCACCTCGCAGTTGCCCACGACGGCGGTGGAGATCAGGCTGCCTGGAGCGGTAGCCCCGCGGAGGGGCATGGGCATGATCGCTGCGGGAATCTCCCAGCCGGCCAGAGCCAGATAGGCGTCGGTGTGGGGCCCCTCGATGATCAGCGGGGATTGGGGACACAGCAGAAGCGAGACAGGATGTCTGTGACGGATGGCTTCCCTGTCGCCAAAGACGACCTGCAGCACCTCCAGGAACCATGCCGCTTGCTCCTCGGTGGACAGTGCGGGCTGGACATGCTTGGAGAAATTGCGGAACAGGTTGGCAAGATAGGCCACATAGTTGGCGATCGTCTCGTCGCGGTCCTCCGCCTCTACCATTTTCCAGTAGACGCCGATCTCGTCTAGGGCATCGATCAGGCGGGTCGCTTCCAGCCAGTCTGCAAAAGTGCCAGGCCGGCGCTCACCCGTAGCCCTATCCAGGACAAAGCGGGCTTCGCCATCAACGAGCAGGGTGCACTGGCCCGCGTTCATCACGAGATCCCAACCGGGGCGACGGGCGCCCAGCAGGAACTCCTTGGGAGCGACTCGCACCGATTCCTCGACCAGGGCACGCGGAAAGCGTACGATCTTGCTGGCCTCATCCACTTCTGCGCCTGCCTGCTTGAGGATCTGCCGGCCATGGGCCGTCTCTACGCGCACTCCGGTGCGGGCAAGGATGCTCAACGTCCGCTCGTGCACCTGGTGGCGTTCCTCTTCAGATAAGACCTGAACCGTTGTCTGCATATGAACTACTCCGGTGTTGAGTATTCCGTATGGTGGGCGACGATGGCATCCAGTCGTTAGCCGTCTCTCAGCTCAGTTCGCGATCCGCCGCCTGGAGGATTCGACTGAGCTCCGATTTTTGCTCGTCCGCCAGCGGTGTTGGGTGATGGTTCTCAAGGATCCAGTCTGTCCTTTCGCGAGCTACCACGATCGGATCCCGGTAGCCTCCTCCTTGCGCCGGCTGGCCCGTCAACTCTGAGAACCGCAGGTCGCGGAACGCTTTTCGTGTATGCTCCTGGAAGAGGAAATGTCCCCGCGGCCCAACAGCCTTGATCACGTCCAGAGCCAGCGCCTCCCGGCTCGTATCCACACCCGCCGCCTCGATGCGGACGGTGTGATAGAGGTCCGAGTCGAGCACCAACGCCTCGGGGGAGAGCAGCGTACAGACTTCCCTCAGGCCGAGACCGCTAGCTGTCTCAGCGCCGCAGAGTGCGCACAACAACATGCTTGAGGCAATGCCCTGCGCCGACTCCCATCCGGAAGCGGCGGCTTCGGTGCCGACACCGGCTAACGTGGGCACGCCCCACATGTGGGCAAGCTCTACCCCGCCCGAGTAGAAGAGATCCGCTTCGAAGGCCGAACCCATGAAATCCCCGGTGCTTGGATGCATGATGCCCGGCATCAGCGAGTGATAGGTGGGCGCACCAGGATGGGCCATCTGGATCAGGACCATGGCGGCCACGATCTCGGCATCACCGAGGACCATCGTCCCCGCCACCGTGGCCGGCGCCGTCAAGCCAGTGGTAGCCATAGACATAAAACCCACTGGGAGCCCCGCCTCGGCGAAGACCAGGGCCGACTCCATGCCATCAGCATCCTGGGCCAGGGGAGCAATAGTACAGACCAGCAGCGACAAAGGTGGGCGCGCACGCATGGTCTTTTCGTTTCTTGCGATCACCCTAGCCATTTCGACCCCATAGCGGCCAATCTTCTCGCCCATGGCCGTCTCTGTCTGTACGTGTTTGACGGTATTGTTGAACGAGGCATCCAGTTCGTGCAAAGGCGCTGTGCGCCCATAATCTGTGGCACTTACGATGGGCCAATAGAAGCTAATCGAAGATAGATGGTCGGCTACACGGGCCATTTTGGCCACATCGTCCTTGACGGACGGCCGGACTTGACCGGTCTCAAAGTCGACGGTCTTCAGTCCACTGCCGTCGGTCGCCACATACATCGCCGACCCGTCGAGTTGCAGGTCGTGAGCTTCCGAGCGCGCGCCCATGGTGTAGTAGCGAGGCGCGTGAGACATGGCCTCAATCACCACCTCTGGCGGGAATCTGACAATCTGGGTAGGAAAGTCCACCCACGCCCCATGCTCGGCATAGATCCTTCGAGCTCTCTCCGAAGGGCAGTGAATGCCCACCTCTTCCAGAATCTCCAACGTGGCTGTTCTCAGCTCTGCTAGCTGTTCATCGCTCAATATCTGCAAGTGGTAGCTGGGCACAATCGGCTGAAGCCTCGGGGTTTCGCTGAAGTCCATCTGTCTCCTCCGGATTACGTTTTCGAACCCAGCTTCTGTCCGAGATGGTAGGCCTTGGCCATCAGCTCTTTGTCGTGCCGGATCTCGCCGGCCTCCGAAGCGCAGCCGTACACCATACCCACGATCTCGGCCGGAATATAGTTGAACACATCCTGGAAGGTCCGGATGGCGTTCACGGCCCCGGAATCGAACACGTCGTCGCCGCCATAGGTCAACACGATCCCGATGTGTTTGCCGGCAAGCGCGTGGTCGGCCTCATACTCCGTCCCGCCACCGAGGGCATAACAACGGTCCATGAAAAGCTTGAGCTGGGCCGAAACGGTGAACCAATAGACCGGGCTGGCATAGACAATGGCGTCCGCTGCGCGGATCTTGGGGTAGAGGAGCTGCATGTCATCCTCGATGGCACAGCCCATCTCGGCCGTCCCCTGGCAGAAATCGCAGCCATCACAGGGGCGGATATCCAACCCGTGCAGATAGACCTCTTCTACCTGCGCCCCAGCATCCTTTGCGCCGGCTGCCACCTGTTCCGCCAGTAGGGCGCTGTTGCCGCGCGCCCTCGGGCTTCCCTTGACGATCAGGACCTTGGACTGTGCCACTTGTTCCTCACCTCCGTGCGTGTCCTCTGAAACCGTACAGGCATCCTTGTCCTAACCGAGCTCACCCTCTGCAGCTCTGAGGATGCGTTTCATTTCTGCTTGCTGTCGTTCGTCCAGCGGTTCTGGACGATGTGTATCCAGGATCCACTCGACCTTTTCCCGGGCCACGGCCAGCGGCTCGCGGTAGCCGCCGCCTGGCAAGGGTTGGACCACCAGATCGGAAAACTGCCTCCGGCGCAGGTGGGTCCGGGTGTGCCGTTGTCGTAGGAAATGTCCCCGCGGCCCGACCTCCTTGATCACGTCCAATGCCAGGGCGCCGGGACTGGTGTCGAATCCGGCCACGTCGATCCGCACACGGTGGTAGATGTCCGTGTCGAGCACCACGGCCTCTGGATAGAGAAGGGTACATCCTTCCAGGAGGCCCATACCGCTGCCGGTATCGGCGCCGCACAGGGCCAACAACAGGAGGCAGGACCCGGACTCGGCGGCCTGTTGCCAGCCCGGTTGCTGGGCATCGGTGCCAAAGATGCCGGCCAGGGTAGGCACCCCCCACATGTGCGCCAGTTCCACCCCGATGGCGTACAGCAGCTCCCCCTCCCAGGCCGTGCCCAGGTAGGCACCGGTGCGCGGGTGCATGATGCCAGGCATCATCGAGTGGTAGGTGGGGGCGCCGGGAACCGCCAACTGGATGAGGACCATGGCAGCCACGATCTCGGCATCCGCTACGGCCAGGGTGCCGGCGAGAGTGGCCGGGGCCGTCGAGCCGGTGTTGGCCATGGACATAAAGCCCACGGGCAGGCCCGCCTCGGCAAAGACCAGGGCAGACTCCATGCCGCCATCGTCCTGGGCCAGCGGCGCGATGGTGCAGACCAGCGAGGATAGGGGCGGGCGCTGCCTCAGCGTCGCCTCGTCCCCGGCAACGACGCGTGCCATCTCGACCGCGTAGCGAGCCATGGTCTCGTCCATGACCGTCTCGGTCTGCACATGCTTGACCGTGTTGCTGAAAGAAGCATCCAGTTCGTGCAGCGGTGCCGTGGCCGAGTGGTCCTGGGCACTGACGATGGGCCAGTAGAATCCGATGGAGGAGAGATAGTCGGCCACGCGAGCCATCTTGGCGACATCGTCCTTTGTCGATGTTCGCCGTTCCCTCGTCTCGACATCGATCGTCTCCACGCCGCAGCCATCGGTCGCACAATAGGTGGCCGTGCCATCCAGGACGATATCGTGGGCCGCCGAGCGCGCCCCCATCGTGTAGAAACGCGGTGCGTGGGACATGGCCTCCAGGACCAGCTCAGGCGGCAATTGGACGAGCTGCCTGTCCAGGTCCACCCGAGCTCCGTGGTCGGCATAGATGGCCAGCGCCTTCTGGGAGGGGCAGTGGATGCCCACCTCGTCCAGGATCTCGAGCGTGGCCGATCTGAGTTGGTTTAGCTGCTCCTCGTCCAGAATGCGCACCCGGAAAGCCGGGACAATCGGTTGTAGTTCTGGGGTTGCGGTGTACTCCATCGGCACCTCCTTGGATGGAACCTTTGAACCGGACACTAGCTGGGGTTGTCCAGCAGCAGGTGGGCCAGGCCTCCATAGCTATCCACCCGCCTATCGCGGAATGGAAAGGACCAACCACCACGTATCTCCTTCAGGGTCTCCAGAACGATGGGACAGACCAAGACCTCTTCGCGGTCAGCCGCAGCCTGGGCCTCCACCTGGCCGTAGGGGCCAACCACGAAGCTCTGGCCCCAGAACTCGATGCCGTCGCCGGCCCCGGACCCTGCCTCAAACCCGACGCGGTTTACGGCTGCCAGAAAACAGGCATTGGCCACGGCGTGGCCTCTCTGTACGATCTGCCAGGCATCGGCGTACCGTTCGTCCGTAGCAGGGCCGCCTTTAGAGCGCCAATACCCAATGGCCGTTGGGATGACGATGATCTCGGCCCCTCTCAGCGCCAGCAGTCGCGCGGCCTCCGGAAACCACTGATCCCAGCAGATCAAAACGCCCAACCTGCCAAACCGGGTGTCAAAGACTGGAAAGCCCAGGTCGCCCGGGGCAAAGTAGAATTTCTCATAGTAGCCCGGATCGTCGGGAATATGCATCTTCCGATACTTTCCCAGGAATCGACCATCGGCATCCAGCACTGCCGCCGTGTTGTGGTAGAGGCCCGAGATTCGCTTCTCGAACAGGCTGGCGACAAGCACAATCCCCAACTCTGAGGCCAGGGAGGACAGGTATTCCACCGTGGCGCTTTTCTCGTCGACCGGCTCCGCCAGTTCCAATCGGCGGTGGTCTACCACCTGGCAGAAATAGCGAGACTTGAACAGCTCCTGCAGGCAGACGATGTTGGCTCCACGGGCGGCCGCTTCTCGCACGTACGCGACCGCTTTGTCATAGTTCTCGGCGGGATCCTCGCTGCAGGTCATCTGGATCAGACCGAGTGTGCACTCTCTGGCCATAGGACTGGACCTCCTACTCCGGCAGTGTCCTTCCCTTGTCGCTCGCTGTTTGGAGGTGTTTCCTGGGCTGGACAGCAGGTTGCTGCTGCGTCACACAATGCATCATCCCGCCCAGTTCGGCCAGGACCTGGGCAGGGAGCCCGATGATCTTACGCCCGGGAAACTGCTCGGCAAGGATACCTTTTGCCACGGCATCGTTGGCGCTGCCGTACACAGGCACCAGCACTACCCCGTTGGCCACATAGTAGTTTGCATAGGTCGCCACGATGGGGACCGTCCCAAAGGGTGCAGCCGTCGTGGTGTTCGCCGTCGAGGTTCGCTCGCAATCGGGCACGGGCAGGGGCAGAAGCGTGAGAGCCTTGCCACTCTCGGTGGTAGCAGCTTGCAGTTCCCGGCGATGCTGGTGAAGGACCTGGTATTCCGGGTGGGCTTTCTCCTCCGTCCAGGTGTAGAGCACCGTGGATTCATCTGTGAACCGTGCGGCACCGTCGACGTGGTAATCGGTGTCATCGCCAATGGCGTCGCACAGATCGCGCGGCGCCCCCGACAGCCAGATGATCTGTTCGAGTCCAAAATACTGCTTGAGCACCTCCTCGATCTCTGCCTGGTTCTTTCCGGCGTTGCGGTTCGAGTTGATGATCGAGGTACGCGTGGCGATCAGAGTTCCCCGGCCGTTGACCTCGATGCCCCCGCCCTCGAGGGTGATGGGCGCCCTGAACAGAGGTAGGGACAGCAACTCTGCGATCCGGGCCGGAACCGTCCGGTCCTTCGCAAAGGGAAAGCGCCCTCCCCAGCCATTAAAGTTCCAGTCGGTGATGGCCAACGCGCCACTGCGATTCACCACAAAGATGGGGGCATTGTCGCGAGCCCAGACGTCGTCCGTGGGAATCACGTGGACGTCGATCTGGTTTGGGTCCAGGCCATAGTAGGAGATCTGGTGATGGAGGTGGTCCCGACCCCGCTCATCCAGAACGGCGATATGCACCGTTTCGTGTTCGTGCAGGGCCTGGGCCATGGCCAACCAAAGAGTCTCGAGGCGCATCTGCTGGCCCGGGTGCCGGCCATCATGGGGCCATTGCAGCCAGGTGCCTTCGTGCTTTTCCCATTCAGCCGGCATGTAAAAGCCAGCCTCTGACGGTGGTTTCTTGATCATCAGGAACGCACCCGCTCGCCCGCTGGATCGTACATCGGGCGCAAAGAAGCCCTGGCCGGATAGCGCACACCCACCACCTCTATCTCGTAGCTACCGCTGTGGATGAAATCAGCGGTCACGCCTTCTTTGTGTTCGACGCTGCCCAAACCCACCGCCCCCCCAAGGGTATGCCCGTATCCCCCGGATCTGAGATGACCAACCAACTCCCCATCCCGGTAGATGGGCTCGCTACCATACAGCAAAGGCTCTGGATCCTCCAGCAAGAACTGCACCAGGCGGTGCTTGAGAACGCCGTCTTTCTTTTGCCGCAAGAGCGCCTCTTTCCCGACAAAGCCACCGGGTTTGCTCAAGTCTACGGCAAAGCCCAATCCTACCTCCAGTGGCGTGTCCGTGTTGTCCATGTCGTAGCCATAGTCGCGGTAGGCTTTTTCCAGCCGCAGTGTGTTCAGCGCTTGAAACCCGGCGTGCTTCAGTCCCACATCTGCCTCCGCTTCCACGAGCAGTTCAAAGACGTGATGCGTAAACTCGGTTGGCACGTACAGCTCCCAGCCCAATTCGCCCACGTACGTTATGCGCAAGGCCTTAACCAGCGCATAGCCGATGTCAATCTCTTGCATCGTGAGGTAGGGGAAGGCTTTGTTCGACAGGTCCGCCGTTGTCAGGCCGCTGAGAAGCTGGCGGGCTTTCGGCCCCTGGACACTGATGATGTTATAGCCCGAGGTCACGTCAGTGACCCAGACGCGGGCTTCAGGCGGGGTGTGCTTCTCCAGCCACCCCGCGATGTGGCGGTGCATCGAGTCTCCCAGGACCAGCAGATAGACGTCCTCCGCTAATCGAGTCACCGTCAGGTCCGCCTCGATGGTGCCGCGTTCGTTCAGCCACTGGGTGTAGACGATGCGGCCCACCGGCACAGCCGCGTCGTTCGCACAGACACGGTTGAGGACCCGTTCCGCGTCGCAGCCCTGGACGAGGAGCTTGGACATATGGGTCAGATCCATCAGGATGGCGTCCTCACGTGCGGCCCGATGTTCGGCAGCGGCGTACTCGAACCAATTCTGGCGCCCCCACGAGTAGTCGACCTTGGGTTCAACCCCCTCCGGCGCGAACCAGTCCGGATATTCCCACCCGACGGATTGGCCAAAATAGGCCCCAGCGGCGGCCAGGCGGTCGTGGATCGCCGAGCGGCGAGCGTTGCGCGCCCTCTCAGCCTGCCAGTTGGGCCAGCTTATGTACTGCCAGCCGAGCAATTCCACCGTCCGGTCCTGCAAGTACCGCGAGTTGTTCTGGAAGGGCATCATGCGGGCGATATCGATGCCGCTCACGTCCACCGGTGGCAGGCCGTCCACGATCCACTGCGCCATGATCTGGCCCGCGCCGCCACCAAACAGAATACCCAGCGAGTTGAAACCGGCGGCGACATAGTAGTTCTTCAACTCGGGCGCCTCGCCCATCAGGGGCCCCATATCGGGCGTGAAGCTCTCCGGGCCGCAAAAGAA
>Ga0316577_10001793_pt1 | contig 10369 bp, 5 predicted proteins | sample S5NA_FD_203073 | JGI IMG/M metagenome (GOLD analysis project Ga0316577, IMG submission 203073) | Rhizosphere microbial communities from salt marsh grasses in Alabama, United States - S5-7_050615r2r1 | ecosystem: Host-associated > Plants > Roots > Rhizosphere | place: USA: Alabama | collected... | reverse complement strand
CACGCCAGAAAACAAAATCATCACTACTGATCATCAAAGCAAAAGGCATTTTAGTGTTTTCCGGACAATCGCCAGAAATATTCAGGCGGCTGTAATTAGGACAGATTACTGTTTCACCAACAGGAATGTCGGGGTAATCATTTTCTTCCGAGGTAACTTTAATAAGTGGATCAAGACTGATCAGTTTGGCAGAAATATTCCTCGCTGTCATAGTGGTCCCATTATTACGTAATCTGATGTAAATTTTCATAAGGTCATCAGGATTTGGCACCGTATCTTTCGTATCGAACACAATATCATCAAAAACAACAGGTCCTATTGTGGTTAAAAACGATTTAGGATACAGATACTGTGTTGTTTCTTCATTGGAGTCGATAACTAGAGTTTGAACTTCGTATAGGGTTTCACTTAGCCCTGTTAATACTCGTGAGTTGCCGAAAATATTATCGGCAATTTCATAGTCCCCGTGTTGACCATCATCATAGGATTGTATTGAATCCAAAAAGGTATTTTCCGGGTCTTTTATGTAAGCGATTACTGTTACATCGTGATTCTGAGGATTAGACAGCTCAACTAAAAAATTAAGGGTATCATTCCCGGCGGGTGAAATGTAGGCGCGGTCAATCTCGAGTCTTTTGGCATAGGCCATATTAATCCGGGGATTTTGATAGTTCTTAAAAAAATTCCACATTTCTGCATTGATATTGATATCATAATTTTTAAACCCTTCTGAATCCCATGTAATATCAGGATTTCCTCCTGGCCAGCTATGGCCTCCGTTTATCACCTTGTAGAAGATGATGTAGTTTTTATCCGAGCAATCGGTATAGCTTATTTTCTGAACTTTGCTTCCATCAGCAAGAACAAGATCAGGCAAAATGGCCGTATCCGGCTCAGGAATGCAACCATTAATTTGTGTAAATAGGTTAATAGTTTGCTCTACCGACCACCTTTTTAATTCGGGATTCCCGTTGTATTGAACAATATTGTCACCGGTACCGTTACAAAAAAGCATAGGCAAAGGAGTCATGTGAATAATTTCGTTGGCAATGGAATCGATCATAACACCTGCTACGGAAGCACATGCAGCAAACCGATATCCCAGGTGACCTGCCAGTTTTAAAGTCATGCAAGCTCCGTTGGAGTAACCGCAGGAATAAACCCGGCTCAGATCAATTGCGTAATCTGCTTTCAGCGTATCGATCAGCGCTGAGATAAATCCCACATCATTAATTTTCTGAATAGGTGGCCATCCAGGCTGGTAATAACCTGTATAGAAACCGGGGGGAACGGCATCAGGATACACGACGATAAATCCTGCTGTATCCGCCACTTCATTCATAAGTGAATATTGCATTTGCCATTGTGCTACGTCGGGATATCCATGCAGGTTAAATACCACGGGCATATTGGCGTTGTAATTTTGTGGAAGAAATACAAGGTATTCTCTGGTTCTCCCTTCAAATATAAAGCTGCCGGTTTCTGTTTGTGTGAATGAGTAAGTTGTAATAAAAATTGCTGTGATAGATAAAATCAGGTTCTTCATAACAGATTGGATTATTAGATAACTAATTCATTATTAATACTTCTTCTGTTTGTAAATACTGATTGTTGCTGATTGTAATGAAGTATATCCCTTTCTCGAAACACGAAAGATCAATTGTATGCATTAAAGGGTTACCAGAATTCAGGATTGCAGAGCACACTTGTTTTCCCGTAATATCCTGTAGCGTAATGGAAACATTTTCATCCAGTCCACTTTCAAATTCAATATTCAATAAATTGGTGGCCGGATTCGGATATATTCTCACAGGAAGTTTACTGATAGTATTTATATGATCCGGCCCTTCATAAACCATAAATGAGAAGGTATCAGTCCAAAGGTGACTTTCATCCATAAAAATCTTGACATCAACCGGAATTTCTGTGTTTGCAGGACAATCTTCATATGCCCAGATATAAAATGTACTGCCCGATTCTACTGATTCTCCGGATCCGATATCATCAAAATCACTCTTGTTCGCCTGGAATTTTGCGTAACTACTCGAAGTGGAAAGCACTCCCTGTATTTTCATGGCTGCAACGGTGGCTCCCTCATTCCTGATGTTCATTTTAAAATTCAGAACATCTCCCGGGTTTAGGGTATCATCTTCGGAGGTAAAATAATATCCATCGAAAACCAAGGGACCGATTGTCGTAAATGCCGTATTTAAAACAAGTATCTGATTTAGATCTCTTGTCTGGTCATAGACAGATAATTCAGCATTAAAAAAATCTTCCTCAAGTCCGGATAGTTTGATTTCATTACCGTATATGCTATCGTTGCTTTCCCCATCGCCATGCATGCCATCGTCGAATAATTCCAGCGAGTCGCAATAAACGCTTGTATTCCCAATTATTTTTGCTTTCACCGTTACAGGATGGTTCTCAGGATTGGTAATATGACCGGTAAGCTGAAGTTGGCTACTTGATTGTGAGGGTATAAAACCAGGTGATACTGTTAGTTCTTTTGTATAGGCCACAGTGGTAAATGGATTTTTATACCAGGCTATTCTCGTATTGCCTGAAATGATAATATCTATGACATGGTCACCATCAACATCTGTAACAGCATGCTGCCTGGGTTTATGTTGGTAGTTGTCAATTAAATGCTTGGTCCACTGGGAATTATGATATTCGTACCAGCAAACATTATGTCCGTAATGTGAATGTGCAACAATATCCAGTGTGTCGTCCCCGTCAACATCCGCAGCCAGAACCTCTCCAGCTCCGATGAGGTTTGAATCGATAAAATGTTTTGTCCATAGCGGATGATTGTTTTCATACCATACCACCCAATTTTCATGTCTCGATCCAACCAACAGATCCGGTTTGTTATCACCATTCATGTCTGCATTATTGATATCAAATGGAGAGAGGGCATTATCATCAATGGTATATTGTGTCCACGAAGATCCGTTCCCTTCATTTTTATATAATATCACCTTGTCTATCAGCATCTGGGTAGCTGCCACATCGGGAGATCCGTCACTGTCGAAATCGGCAACATTTAACGCGGGGATTCTTTTCATGCCGGGATCGATGATATGTTCGATCCAGTCAGGGTGATTATTCTCGTACCACACCAGGTTTCCACCATTCATATAGTCTCCTGCGGCAATTACATCGGGTTTGCCATCACCGTTTATATCAGCTATCGAAAAAAAGTCAGCGTTACTTGTTGCGTGATCAATGGTATGTTTTATCCATTGTGGATGTTTATTTTCATACCACAATAGTTGTTTAGTACCAAAAATGCATACTACAACATCGGTGGTATCGTTCCCGTCCATATCTCCGGCATAGGCAAATGTGGCCTGCTCGTTGGCAATGGTATATTTTGTCCAGTAAGGATAATCATTCTTATACCAGTTAACCTCACCTCCAAGCCAGTTGGCAATTATAACATCCAGGATGGAATCACCATCGATATAGGCCAGATCCACTGAACAGGCATCATCAATACCATCCTTATCAATAATATGCTTTAACCATTGTCCGTTTACGGGTAATATGCTAAATGTAAAAACCAGTAATAGGGAAATGAAGAGTGATCGACGCGATATTTTTACTTGGAATAAATATTTGTCCACGTAATTCAGTGTTTTCATGATTCAGGGTTGTTAGGTTGAGGATGAATAAGTATTTGTTTTCAAATATCAACCGCAGCAGGCAAGGAATATGCCATCCCGCATGAAGGAGAGAATTCAGACATGCAGAATTAGCTGAAAGATCATGAGAAATATGATATTCAGCTGGCTGGAAATTTTTAAGAAAGTCTGGGAAGGTTATATTGTTTTTGGTACTGAGACACCAAATTTGGTATTCAAATACAAAAAGCTGTTGCTAAAAACTTAGGATATTTTGTATTGGTTTGGATTGATGTCGTGCTTTCTGATCAATTTATGAAAGTTGCTTACATCTATTTCAGCCAGCCTGGCAGCTTCGGAAATATGGCCCGAACTTGCCACCAGGTATTGGATGACAGCATTTTTTTCAGTTCGTGCGGCTTCAATACGCTTCAGCTCAGAAAGCGGAAGGACTTTCCCAGGGCGTTTTGGTTCGTTATTTGTTTGAAACAGGTTGTCTGGTATATGTTGCGGTTCTATTACCGGATCGCGGGTAAGGATAACAGTCCGCTGTATTATGTTTTCAAGTTCCCGGATGTTTCCCGGATAATCGTATTTCATCAGGAGTTTTTCAGCATGTACGGAAATGTCGAGATCTGATTTTTTATATTTCTCCCTGTATATTTTCAGAAAGTGTTGGATCAACAAGGGAATGTCGCTTTTACGTTCCCGTAAAGGGGGCAGCCAAATATCAATAATATTCAGGCGGTAGTACAATTCTTCCCTGAAGTTACCCTGTTTTATCATGGCTTTCATATTCTTGCTTGTGGCGGCAACCACCCGCACATCGCAATGCATGATCTCCGAATTACCTACACGTGAATACTCCCCCGATTCTAATACCCGAAGTAATTTTCCCTGGAGGGCAGGACTCATGTCATTGATCTCATCGAGAAATATGGTACCGGTATTAGCTTTTTCAAACCACCCGGGACGGTCTTTAACAGCACCGGTAAAGGCACCCTGTACATGACCGAATAGTTCCGATTCAAGTAATTCTTCCGGCAGCGCAGCACAATTCACGGCTATAAAGGGTTTATTGCGCCGGGAGCTGTTGTAGTGCAAGGCCCGGGCGATAAGTTCCTTCCCGGTTCCCGTTTCGCCCTGGATAAGTACGGTGGCAACCGTATCGGCGACCTGTGAAACGGTTTCAAGAGTTTCGAGTATTTTCGGATGCTGACCGATAATAGCCTCGAACCGGTAACTTTTGCGGAGTTGTTTTTCCAGGTCAGAGATCTGGTTTTGCAGCTGCATTCTTTCGAGCGCAGTATAGGCAGCTGTTGAAATGAAACCGGCAAATTCCTTAATAAACCCGTATGTATCCTGTTTAAATACACCTGATACTTTCCGGTTATCAAGGTAAACAACACCAAAGGTACAGCTATCATGAATAAGCGGGATGCAGATCACGGATAATACCTTCAATAGAGCAACACTTTTGCTCTGTTCAAGTTCCGTTGTTTCGAGTGCATTCTGGAGACAGACCGGCTCTCCATCTGATTTTACTTTGTCGATGATGGTATGGCTGATCTCGAATTCCGGCTTTTCAATATCTTTTTTAGCCAGATTGCGTGCGGTCTGAAATTTAATTTCCTGGTCTTTCTCGTTAAAAAGAATAACCAGACCACGTTCCGCACCGGAAAGTTCGATGGCCATATCCATTGCCAGGATCAATACCCGATTCATATCCTTTTCGCCTGAAAGGCGAGTGCTGAATTCAAACAATTGCTTATACAGGGCTGAACTCATGAGGGTTGGTTTAAATAACTCAGACCTTTAAATTAAACATTTCTGCAAATTAGCCAAATATTACGGGGAAAGCAATAAAGGTGGTTAGGTTGTTAGGTTTTTGGGTATTCAATGCTTTGGTGTTGATATATGATTTATGACTTTCGTTCTCAACTGAAAATTCTCAACCAGGTATATATCAGAAACAAACTCTCTTTTGGAGAGGAGGAGCATTCGCCCGTCAGGTGATATATCATTAAAAGACAGGTGGGGGTGCTTCATACTTACCTGTTCAGTTATTCCTGTGGCATACTTATAAAACTTTAATACACGTTCCCCGTCTGGATATCGTAAAAAATAGAATATCCCCTCGGCCGTGACATGCCAGCTAACATAATTTTCTTCTGTAATAAAAGGAGATTCCTTAAGTGTAATTAAATCGAGCTGCCAAATAATATTTGGATATCTACTATTAAAATAATAGAAATATTTTCCATCGGTTGATTCATCCCCGTAAAATCCCCCGTTCTTTGTTAGCTGTATTATCTTACCTGTTTCTATATGAATTTTGTGGAGCTGAAATTCGCCGGTCCGGTCCGATGAGAAATAAACCGATTGCCCGTCGTGCGACCAGAACGGCATTCGATTGTCCGACGGATCCTTCACAAGAGGCTTTGGAGGATTAATTCCTTTTGAATCAATAATGAGTATATTGCCATCGTTTTCAAACACGATCCATTTTCCATCCGGTGACCAATCGGGTACATTAGAGTGGCTATTGAGGTAAGTTAGCTGAATAGGATTTGTTCCATCTTTGTTACAAGCCCATATTTCCCAAAACCCTGACCGGTTTGATCCAAAACTAATTTTTTTCCCATCCGGAGAATAGTCGCCAAACATATCGCTCCTGCTTGAAGATGTTAGTTTAACAGGTTCCAGTCTAGAAGGCCAGGTAGCAGGTATTTTTGCTTCTATAAAGTAGTTGAGATCGAACTCTGTAACATAAGCCAGGCGTTTCCCATCTCTTGAAAGAGACAAGTGTGTTGTATGCTGTCCTCCAAAGGAAAAAGTTACCGGTTGCTCTTTTTTTAAAGGAAAAAGCCATATACGCGAAATACCATCCCGGTTCGAACTGAATATAATATTTCTGCCATCAGGCATCCAGGCCAGATCTTTGATTAATTTTTTTTCGAAAGTGAGTTGCCTGGTTTGTCCGGATCGGAGGTCAAGCCTGAAAAGATCATAAGTCGAATTACTATAAACCTGTAAATAAACAATGGTCTTCCCATCGGGTGAAAACCTTGGATCCATATCGCCATGACATTCGGTTTCAGGAAAGGTTAACTGCTCTTTTTTTCGGGATTTCATATCAAGACGATACAGGCAATGTTTTTTCAGCACGGTATCGTAATCGTTAAAAACAATCCACCGGCCATCCCACGACCAGTCAATTTGAGGACGAATGTCCACACTAAATACCTTTGGATCTATGCGATAGGAGTGTATTCTGATTTCTCTTCCACCGATAAGCGGTCTCTTATAAATGCCCGGCTGATCACTCCACTGCCTGATATAGGCAATGGTATTGCCATCGGGCGACCATACAGGACAGTATTCCTCCATCGGATGATCAGTTAAACGCATGTAATCGTTTTCTCCGATCAGCTTGAGGTATATATCCCCTTCATAACAATATAACAACTTGGTTCCATCCGGTGACAGGGACGGAAATGTTTCCATTCCCGGTTCACTGGTTAAAACCGTGATAGTAGGCTCGGCGATCTCTTTTTTTTGACTAAGTATATGTAGTATGCTGATTATTATTATGCCCAGGATAAGAAGTGCTGCATACATCCAAAGGCGTTTATTGGTTTTTTTTGCTGCCTGCCGGATAGATCCCGTGGTTTCTTCTTTATCCCTATTTTCCAATCCTTTTGCGGTCAGCTTATTTTTCAGGTGTTTCAGATCATTAAGCATTTCTTTCATCGATTGATAACGGTATTCAGTCGATTTTTCCAGGGCCCGGTCGAGAATGTGAATGCAGGAAGATGGAATATCCGGAATGATTTCCCTGATTGATTCCGGTTCTTCATCGAGTATGGAATAGATCACTGCCTGGTTGGTTTTTTTGCTGCTAAAAGGTAAATTCCCGGTGATCATTTCAAAAAACACTATTCCCAGCGACCATATATCGGAGCGATGATCAACGTCTGTTCCACGTATCTGCTCCGGCGACATGTAAGCAATTGTTCCCCCGGTTGAAAGTTCTTCCGAGAATTTATTTCTTGTTTTTATAGACTTAACAAGACCAAAATCCATGATCTTTACCTGGTCAGTACCGGTTATGCGTATGTTGTCACTTTTTATGTCACGGTGAACTAGGCCTTTGTCATGTATTGCTTTCAGGCCTTCGGCAATCTGGATAACAATATCAACAGCCTCAAGTAAATTTAACGGACCCGATCGGATTTTATCTTCAAGGTTGAATCCTTCGATAAATTCAAGGGCTATGAATACCTGTTTTTCCCCTGTATCCGTTTTTATCTCGTCAATTTCGTAGACGGTGCATACATTAGGATGATTAACCGATGCAGCAGCCTGAGCTTCCTGAAGAAGATGGAATTTCTTCTCTTCCGACTGAAGGGAACCAGATACAATAAATTTCAGGGCAACAGGGCGGTTGAGCTTAGTATCCAAAGCTTTGTAAACTACACCCATGCCCCCTTCGCCAAGTTTTTCAATAATATGGTAATGTGAAATGGTTTTGCCGGTCATGGTTGGATGCAGAATAAAAAAGGCGTAATAATTTCAGTAAATTGGTTTGGCTTTAATATGCAAATTACTGATTTAACTACTGCAAGTCAATACCGGATATGCAGACGCCCATTAACATCCAGTTCTTGTCAAACTGCCGGTGTTTTATTGTTGGGTTGAGGTTAACGTCATTACGAGGAGTTCCGATAGCTTTCGGGACGAGGCGGTAATCTGGCTGATTTTCTGAATGGCTACCTTATTGGAAAAATCAAAAAGAAAATTAATTCATAATGAAAAATAATAATTTCTTACCTTATATCACGAAAAGAAACATGATCTGACATACAACCAAAAATCGAAAAAACATGAAATTATTTATAAGCATGTTATTTATACTAGCCGGAACAGGCGTATTTTCGCAATCCATGGAAACTCAAAGATTACCGGAAAAACTAAGCTGGTTTGAGGATGCGAAACTGGGAATATTCATCCATTACGGAATATATGCCGTGTACGGCATTCCAGAATCCTGGGCGTTTTATAATCACCAGATCTCCTACGATGATTACATGAAACAGCTGGATGGCTTTACAGCAAGCAAATACGATCCGCAAGCCTGGGCAACATTGTTCCGGGAGGCCGGTGCAAAGTATGCCGTGATGACTTCAAAACATCACGACGGGGTGGCACTCTGGGATACCAAACTCAGCGGGCTGAGTGTGGTTAAAAAAACTCCTGCCGCCAGGGATCTGGTATCACCCTATGCTGCAGCATTAAGAGATCAGGGGCTGAAAGTGGGCATTTATTTCTCTCATCTCGACTGGTCGCATCCCGATTACGCCACCGTATTCAACGGGCCAGAGAAGCAAGAGGGAGAGTACAATCAATTCGACTATCCGGCTTCAGGAAAGGCAGACCCGGAGCGATGGGATCGTTTCGTAGCATTCCGGAACGGCCAGATCAAAGAGGTCTTTATACTCATCAATCCCGACCTGTGGTGGTTCGACGGGGACTGGACCCGGACCGCCGAACAATGGAAAATGAAGGAGCTGCGCGACACTCTGCTGGCATGGAATCCGGATGCTATATTGAACGCCCGGATGAAGGGCTATGGCGATTATGCTACTCCGGAGCAGGGGATCCCCATCTACGGTCCCGAAGGTCCCTGGGAATTGTGCATGACCATCAACGATTCCTGGGGATACCAGAAACAGGATACCAACCAAAAATCGCTGAATTATATCCTGCGGGTGTTCAGCGAATGCATCAGCCTCGGTGGCAATCTGTTACTGGATGTGGGGCCGATGGAAGACGGGACCATCACCCCTGAGCAGACGGCCATCCTGAAAGGACTGGGGCGCTGGACCCATAAACATGCGGAGGCAATCTATGGTACCCGCCGGGGCCTGCCCATGGGTCATATTTTCGCTCCAACCACCCTGTCGAAAGATAAAAAGACTATCTATTGCTTCATCCTGGATATCCCCAGGGACGATGTGGTGATCAAGGGAATACAGAATAAAGTAAATCAGGTTCGTGTAGTGGGTACCCATGAAAAACTTGATTTCAGGAGAAATGGCGGAGCGCCCTGGGCCAATATTCCCGGTGTACTGCAAATTACCCTGCCGGCAGATCAGCTGGATGAAAATGTTACGGTCATTGCGGTTGAACTGGATTCGCCGCTTGAATTGTACCGCGATGTGAAAAACGAGCCTGATTGATTCTGTTTGGAGCTAATGAGGGAGCAGGGATAAGATCAATTTCTCCATGCTCATAAAATGAAATCCTTTCCGGAAAACTTTATCGTAGGGAGGGCAATAGAAGAATTCATTAACAATTCATACTGAATCCGGATCGATCATAATTCAGCATATAAAATATCCGAGTTTTCATGATGGGTTGGTGTTTTTATACCCCCTGGTCCCCTTATCAAGGGGGCTTAACACCCTTCGACTTCGCTCAGGGTGACTTTAAAAGTCTTGAGTCATGCTGAGCGGAGTCGAAGCATGGTAGGGGGTAGTATAGTTGTTTGTTATTCCACTTTTATCACTTTCTCAGTATATGAGTATTGATCATTACTGATATGGATGAAATAGATCCCTTCCTCAAAGGAGGAGAGGTCAATAGTATATATTGATGACACGGTCTTAATTGGATTTTCTGAATAGACCACTTTTCCGGTGATATCATAGAACACAATAGAAGTTATCGGATTCTCG
>Ga0316577_10001790_pt1 | contig 10371 bp, 7 predicted proteins | sample S5NA_FD_203073 | JGI IMG/M metagenome (GOLD analysis project Ga0316577, IMG submission 203073) | Rhizosphere microbial communities from salt marsh grasses in Alabama, United States - S5-7_050615r2r1 | ecosystem: Host-associated > Plants > Roots > Rhizosphere | place: USA: Alabama | collected... | reverse complement strand
TCGATGGTCCTCACCTTGCCCGCCTGCTGGCGTGCCTCGGCGGGCAGCGACTCGGGAAGCCACAAGGCGGCCAGCACCAGCGCCAGGAGCGATGAACCGGCGGCGATGAAAAAAGGCAGTGCGAGGGAATCGCTCCCCAGCCACCCACCGGCCCACGGGCCGAGAATGAGGCCCAACCCCATCGCCGCGCCAAGCCACCCCATCCCCCCACCCCGGTCGCGCTCTGAGGTGTTATCGCTGATGTAGGCCAACGCCGTCGCCGTTGTCGCCGACGAAAGGACACCGGAGAGAGCGCGAGAGGCAAAGAGCATCCACAGCTCGGTAGAGAGCCCGAACAACAGTGATGAGAGAGCGTACCCCAGCAGGCCCAAGAGCAAGATTGGCTTGCGTCCGATGCGGTCGGAGACGCTACCCCAGATCGGGCCAAAGAGCAGCTCCAACAGCGCCGATGTGGCAATAAGTAGGCCCAGTTGGCTGCCGCCCGCCCCCAGCTTTTCGATGTAGAAAGGAAAGAGCGGGATCACCATGCCATAGCCCAGCATCACCACGATCAAGGCAAAGGCCAAGATAATGATGTTTTTGCGGTTGCTGGTGTTCATAGAGAGCCTCGTGAGATCAAAGCGTGATGCGCGAGACGTAATGCGTAAAACGTAAGGTCTTTACGTCTCACGTTTTACGCATTTACTGCTTCTCCTAGAACGACAACACCTTCACTTCCATCCACCGTGATAGCTTGCCCACTCTTGATCCGCCTCGTCGCCACGCCCGTGCCCATCACCGCCGGGATGCCGTACTCGCGGGCTACGATCGAGCCATGGCTGAGCGGCCCGCCGACGTCGGTGACGACCGCTGAGGCCATCGCAAAAAGCGGCGTCCAGGCTGGCGTCGTTGTGGCCGCCACCAACACGTCGCCAGGGCACATCTGTCCAAAATCCTGTGGGCCGTGCAAAACGCGGGCGGGAGCTGTGACGCACCCCACACTGGCGCCGATGCCCTTGAGCGTGCCACCAGATTGGCTATCTTCTGCTGCCGGCGTCCAAGATTCCATGTTAAAGCCCATGTACTTTTTCCTCGGCGGCAGCATGGGCGGCGGAGTGACGCGCTTGAGTGCCTCGCGCGTTGCCTGGCGCTCGGTGACACTTTCCTCCATATTCGCAGGCGAATCGCCGCGCGCCAACGCTGCCACCGCGCCTTCCACTTCATCCGCATGCAGCCAGAAGACATCCTCGGCCTCCGCAACGGACCCGGCCTGGACAAAGCGGCAGCCCAGCTCGTGCAACATCTCGCGCAGCACAGGATAGCCCAGGCCGATGTCGGCAAGGGCATCCTCGCGCACGGCGGCCATCGTCTGCCCGAGCTTGAGCGTCGTATCAAAAGCCCAGCGCCGTAACCCTTTGAGCCGGTTATGGGTAGTCTCGGCGGACTGCACGCGCTTCTCTTCGGCAGCACGCTGGCGCTCGTGCGGGTTGACGCCAACGCCCTGTAGGTACATCTTGACCGTTTCCAGCATCGGCGTGGGGTCGTCGAGCGGCAGCGGTTTGGCGAAATCCAGGTCGTAGATGATGTGACCGTAGGTGTTCAGATGTGTTTGTAGGCGCTCGCAGAAGGCAGGCCAATCGGAGAGTGAGGAGTAGGGAGTAGACAGGTCGGTGGTGAGATCGGCGCTAGGGGTATTAAGAATGTGTTCCGCCAAATTCGAACGGGTGCGCGCCCATTCAGCCAGATCGTAGAGCGACTTTTCGGCGCGAATGGGGGTGCTATCGTAGCCCATCAAGAATGTCGTAGCAACAGGATCGCCCTTGCGCCGGATCACTTTTTCGTACACGCGGGTGAACAGCAGCTCACTGCCCGCCGACGCCCCCGTCGTGGCCACCAGCAGCGACGCAAAGTGCAACATCGCCGCATCGTCGACCTCCTGGATTCCAGCCCACAGCTCGGCCGCCGACAGACCTTCCAGCGATCTATCCTGCCAACGTTCGACCGTTGCCGCATAGCGCGGGCGGATCTGGTCACGCCAGAGCGGGATGGCCTCACGCATAATGCGCGGCATGGAAAGCATCATCCGGGTAAGAATCCACCACCACTCCCGCAGCGTGTACGTGCCGTTGATGTACGCATAGCTGTTGATAGTCAGGATATAGTCCGGCAACTGCGGTTCGGAGCGGGTCAAAGGTCGCATTACCTCCTTGACGCCGACGCGGGCGATCGACGGAATGGCCAAGGTCTCGAACAGCGGGCTGACCGGATTCGGCATAAAGTCGGCAACGCTGGCACGCATATACTGGCCCTTGGGGTTGGGCCTTTTCCACTCGACGGTCGTGGGCGGCGCTTGCTCGCCCTTGGATTTGTGCAACACGATCTCACCGGTGACGCCGTCTACGCTGATCGTCTGCCCGCTCTGGATACGCTTGGTCGCCACGCCGGTGCCCATCACGGCCGGGATGCCGTACTCGCGGGCGACGATGGAGCCATGGCTCAACTGCCCGCCGATGTCGGTGACGACGGCGGCGGCCCGGGCGAATAGGGGCGTCCAGGCAGGGGTGGTGAACTTGGCCACCAGGATGTCACCCGGTCGCATCTGACCAAAGTCCTCCGGACCGCGCAGCACGCAGGCAGTGCCGGTGACGCGGCCAGGGCTCGTTCCAGCCCCCCGGATGATATCGCCGGCCTGCTCGGCGTCTTCGGCGGCTACAAACGTGCTCAAATCCAGCCCCATCCACTTGGACTTGGGCGGAAGCACCGGCGGGGGCGTCGCTCGCATTTCGGCTTGCCACACCGCCTTGCGCTGCTCGAGAAGCTCGACAAAAGAGTGAATAGCCTCGTTCTTATCGAGCGCCTCAGCGACGCGGTCGGCCTCGGCCTCAAGCAGCCAAAAGACATCGTCCGGTTGCTCGATTGCGCCGAATTCGACCAACCGGCGTCCCAGCTCCCGCAGCATGCGCCGCAGTTGCGGGTACCCCAGCCCCAGGTCAGAAAGCCCCTCCTCGCGCAGCGGGACACTATCTTGCGCCCAGCCAACCAGCTTGCGAAAGAGCTTCCGGCGCAGTCCCCTTAGCCGCCCAAGCATAGCCTGCGTCGCCTGCTCGCGCTGCTCTGCGGCCGCCTTCTGGCGCTCGTATGGATTGGGACACTGGCCATCGAGGAACATCTTGCATGTGTCCAGCAAAGGGGCTGGATTATCGGCCGGCAGTGGCTTGGCAAAGTCGAGGTCGTAGATGATGTAACCGAACTGCTGGATGTGTGTTTCCCAGCGGTTCTGCCACTCAAGCCAGTCCCCAGCTCCCACGCCAGACGGGACTAGGCCTGCCAGTTGCGCTGCGAGCTGCGCCGCCGGCGTTTCTGAGACATATGCAGCCAGCGCGGGGCGCGCGCGGCACCATTCAGCAATATCATAGATCGATTCTTCAGCCAAGATGGGGGTACTATCAAACCCCACCAGATAGATCAGCGCCTCGGGGTCATCACCACGCTTGATCAGCTTATCATACACGCGGGTGAAAGCCATTTCGCTCAAGTTGGCCCGGGCGAAAAGTGCCGACTGATACGTAGCATACACGTCGAACGACGCAGCGGCAAGCTGACGCACGCCGACCAGGATGTCGGTCGCCGGCAGTTCGCTCAAGGGGCTGGTCTGCCACCGTTCGATGGTTTCGACATAACGAACGTGGACCACCTCGCGCCAGTACACCTCGGCGTCCCGGATCATGCGCGGCATCGTAAATGGTGCGTGGGTCAGCAGCATAAATATCTGTTTGGGTGTGAATCCGGTGGTATAGTAGGCATAATCATTGATGGTGACCACCATCTCTGCCAGTCCCGCTTCTTTCATGCCGCCCAGCTTGGCCATCAGCCGCTGCGTGCCGACATTGATGGCTGCCCGGCCCAACGTGCCAAACAGCGGGGTCAGCGGTTCGGGCATCAACTCGGCGATGCTGGCGCGCACGTACTGTCCTTTTGGATTGGGCATCGGCCACTCGGTCGGCGGCTCGACTTCCCCACGCAGTGGGGCCGCTTCTGGCAGCGCTGTGATGGGCCGCGCTTGGACGACGGCGAAACTGCCATCGAGCAACGTCCATTCGACGTCCATCGGCATACCGTAAAGCTCCTCGATCTGCACGCCTAGACGCACCAGTTCAGCGGCATGTTCGTCATCAAGCACCGGCGCATCTCGCAGCTCGTCAGGGACTTGCTGCTCCTCCGTACCGCCTTCGACGCGCACGGTCATCACCTGCTTATCGGCCGTCTCGCAGGCCAGCACCTCGCCGGTTGTCTTGTCCACCGTGATGCTATCGGGCGTCACCAGCCCGCCCACGACCGCCTCGCCCAACCCCCAGGCCGCACTGATGACAGCCTGATCACGCTTGCCCGTGACCGGGTTGGCGGTGAACATGATGCCCGCCGCCTCCGCCGGCACCAGCATCTGCACCACCACGGCCAAGCTGACCGCGCCCTGGTCGATGGCCTGCCGCTCGCGGTAGCCGATAGCACGCGCGGTCCACAAACTGGCCCAGCAGCGCTTGACCGCCTGTAACACGGCCTCAGTGCCCTGCACGTTGAGATAGGTATCTTGTTGACCGGCAAAGCTAGCCTCCGGGAGATCCTCGGCTGTAGCCGAGGATCGCACAGCAACATAGGGATTCTGACCGGCCAACTCGGCATACGCTTGAGCGACAGAGCCAGCGATAGCGGCAGGCATCTCTGCCCCGGCAAACAGATCGCGGATCGTCTGAGAGACCGCCTCCAATGTCGACGGTTGCGCAGGATCGACTCGCTCTAGCGCTGCCAGGATACGCGGCTGCAGGCCATTCTCAGCCACGAACTGCTTGTAGGCAGCAGTGGTCACGTGGAACCCATCGGGCACCGGCAGGCCGGCGGCCACGAGCCGGGACAGCGAGGCTCCCTTGCCACCGACAACTTGGAGCGCGGCCTGCTCATCAGATAGCGGCAACACATACATCGCGTTCATCGCCATACTACACCTCCTACCAGATTGCCGGCACCAGGCGATAACGAACTCGTCCGGCATATTCCTCATAACCAGGCAGCTCTTCCGTGCTCTCCAGGCCGCCAAAGTGCTTGGTCAGCCCTGCCTCGGCGGCGAAATCGAAAAAGGTCTGCTGATTCTCCATTTGAGCACCTCTGTCTGCACGCTATGCGGGTTTCCGCCCCATGATCAGGGCATAGCCCATGTACTGTTTTCCGCGTTTCGTGATCTGGTCGTCAATGCGGGCAGCCTCTCGGAAACGCGCGTCGCGCAGCATTGTGAGCAGGACCTTGGGATAGGTGCGGATCATGAACGACAGGAAACCACATAGCCCCATCATTTTGTACGGGTTCGGGGCATCCACATTCACCGCCTCCACCATGTGGATCTCTTGCAACCCAGCCCTCTCGAACATCTCGCGCAGTGTCGACGCGGTAAAGTATCCATAGGTGGCCGGGTGACGGGCAAAGGCTGCAAGCATCTCCGGCGGCGCATCGGGGGCGACAATGGATTCATTGGCCCCGATTATGCCCCCCGGTTGAAGGACGCGCATCATCTCGTGAAGCGCCTGCAACTTGTCGCCGGGCAGCGGGGTCAAGACGGATTCGATGAGCACTATGTCAAAGTGGCCATCCCCGAAAGGTAACTGGTAGGCATCGGCGGTACGAAACTCGACCCTATCCGCTAGTCCCATCCGGTTGGCCCGCTCTTGCGCCTTGGAGATCATCACTTCCGAGATGTCGATGCCATGAACCCGGGCACCAAACTTTTCGGCAATCAGGCAGGCCGTATGGCCTGCCCCACAACCGACGTCAAGGATACGCTTGGCCTCGTCGACCTGGCACATCTCCAACAACGTGTGCGTGGCGTCCTGCCCGCCCATGTGTATCCCCGGCATCGTATCGGCGAGCCGACCGACAAAGTCATACCATTCGCGTGTGCCAATAGGTTTTGATTTTGCCTCGATCTTGGTCATTTCATCTCCTCCTTGTTTTCTTCGTCGTCCGCTTCGACACGGTGGACGGAAATCAGTGTCAGGTTCAGGTCCCATAGCTTGCACAGTATCCCACGCAGGGCAGCCTGGTCAATCGAGCCGACCAGCGTGGTGACAGATGGGTTTCCGATCCCGTTTTCCGCCGTGACCGCCAGGCCACTAAACCAACCCGGCCAGCGGTCATCGAGCTTGCCCTGCACTCTGATCTGATAGACCACTTGTTTGTCAGTTTTTTTCTCGGCCATCGAATCTCCTTTGTTTGTTGCGTCTATAGTATACTCGCTACCCAGGTAGTTTGTCACCCCCCAAATTGGGTGGTCGAGGTGGGTGGTTTTGTCAAGATTTGCCCATGCCAACGGCAATTTTGCTCTCGGCTGATTCGGGTTTATACTTGGAAACGAGGTGACGCTATGGAGAACGCGACGCAAGAGGCGGCATACGACCTCAAATCGGTCGACATGCCCCGCATGACCGGGCCAATTCTGCGCCTGATCGTGACCTTGGCCGAAAGCCCACTGCGCGACCTGCTGATCCCCAGCCTGTTCTAGACCTGCGGTATCACCTGCCTGCGTGAACAGACCATCGACGATCCCCCCACCCTGCGACCAATCCATCACACAGGGACGATAACGTCCGAGCCCTGGGCCATGCCAGAGGCAGCGTGGCCCGACGCGCCCGCTGCGCCCGCGCCCGGTTTCCACTTTGCCACTGCGCACGACTATGCCAAGGCCTATCGCGACGGCAGCGTCACTCCAGAGGATGTAGCGCACGGGGTGCTGGACGCAATCGAGGCCAGCGACGCCACCGAGCCGCCTCTGCGGGCCATCATCGCAGTGAAACGTGACGACGCGCTCAGGCAAGCCAGAGAAGCCGCAAAACGCATCGAGAGTGGCCAAGCGCTGAGCGTGCTCGATGGCGTGCCGGTGGCGGTCAAAGACGAGCTGGACATGGTGCCCTACCCCACCACGGTGGGCACCGCCTTCCTGGGAAAAACTCCCTGCACGGAGGATGCCACAGCCGTCGCCCGCATGCGCGCCGCGGGCGCTCTGCTGATCGGCAAAGCCAACATGCACGAGATCGGCATCGGCATCACGGGCCTGAACCCCATTCACGGCACACCCCACAACCCCTACGATCCACACCGCTACACCGGGGGCAGCTGGAGCGAGCCCGGCGCGGCCGTGGCGACAGGGTTTTGTCCTGTGGCAATCGCGGCAGATGGCGGCGGCTCGATCCGAGTCCCGGCATCGTTCTGTGGTTTGGTAGGGCTGAAACCCACGTACGGCCGGGTGAGTGAATACGGAGCCGCGCCGCTGTGCTGGAGCGTGGCCCACATCGGGCCGCTGGCAGCCACGGCGACCGACGCCGCCCTGACCTACGCCATAATGGCCGGCCCTGATCCAAGAGACCCTTTCTCACTTTACCAGCCCACCCCCACCCTGGCAGGATGGGATAGCCTGGACCTGAGCGACTTGACGCTGGGGATATACCAGCCGTGGTTCCGGCACGCCAGCGCTGGCGTGGTATCGGTCTGCGAGGAGATGCTGGAGCAGTTCAAACGTAAGGGGGCCAAACTGCGCGAGGTCGTCATCCCCGACTTGGAGGCCGGACGAGTGGCACATCTGATCACGATCGCGGCGGAGATGTTCCGGGCACTGAGCGATACCTACGCAGCGCACCACCGCGAACACGGCCTAGACGTGCGCCTCAACCTGGCCTCAGCCCGCGCCTTTACCGCGGCCGATTACGTCCAGGCACAGCAAGTGCGCACCCGCCTGATCGCCAACTTAAACCGAGCGCTGGAACAGGTGGATGCGATCGTCACCCCTACCACCGGGCTGACCGCCCCCATCATTCCCAAGGCCGCCTTATCCAGTGGCGAGTCTGACATGGCCACCTTGACCGAGATCATGCGCTTTGTCACGCCGGCGAACCTGACCGGGCTACCGGCGATCTCCTTTCCGGTAGGTTACGACTGCAGGCCTTCCCATCGGCATGCAGGTCATAGGCCGCGCCTGGCAGGAGCACACACTCCTGCGCCTGGCGCTGAGCGCAGAGCGTGCCGTGGAGCGCAAATCCCCACGCGTGCACTACAGGATATTGCCTGAACGGACCTGATCCACATTTAAACAACTCTAGCTTTTGGGCTCCTTACATCGCATCCGACCCGCTTGTAAAGTATAATAGGGCTAACCCACTCTAGCGGCCACCTCGAGCCTTCTCAGTTCACAGACTGGAGAAAGTGCCATGAAGCGAGCGACAATAGCCATCGTCGTACTGGGATTGATCGTGCAGATGGGCATTGCGGGCTGCAGCCTGACCGGGCAACAGAGCACCGACGGCACCCAGACCGCAACGACGCCAGCTGCGATGGCAACCGTTCCCCCTGGCGAGCCGAGACGGGGAGGCGTGCTCATTATCTCCTACGGCGGAGGCACGCCCCGGCACCTGAATCCGGCGCTGGTTTCGGGATCCTCGACCGCCATACCCGGCACGCAGCTCTTTGCCAGCCCGTTGCGCTACGACGAGAATTGGAACCCACAGCCGTACCTGGCAGAGAGCTGGAGCATCTCCGAAGATGGCCTGTCGGTGACGCTCAATCTAGTTGAAGGGGCTACCTTCCACGACGGCCACCCCATCACCTCGGAGGACGTTGCGTTTTCCGTGATGACGGTCAAGACGTACCACCCGTTCAAGTCCATGTTCGCCCCAGTGGAAAGTGTCGATACACCCGATCCGCACACGGCCGTGATTCACCTCTCGCGCCCTCACCCGGCGATCCTGCTGGCCATGTCGCCCGCTTTGCTGCCCATCATTCCAGAGCACATCTACGGCGACGGTCAAGATATCACAACCCATCCCGCCAACCTAGCGCCGGTCGGTTCCGGGCCGTTCAAGTTCGTGGAATACGTGCCCGGTGAATCCATCGTGCTGGAGCGGTACGACGGGTATTTCATCCCCGGGCGTCCCTACCTCGACAGGATCATCATCCGGCTTGAGACCAATCCAGACGCGCAGATGATCGAGATGGAACGCCAGGAGGCACACCTGCTGGCCGTCTTTACCGAGCTCGACAGCGTCGATAGACTCAGCAAGAGCGAGCACCTGATTATCACCCCGCGCGGCTATGAAGGCGTCGGGCCGATCAATTGGCTGGCGTTCAACCTGCTGCGGGAACCGCTGAACGACAAGCGCGTTCGGCAGGCCATCGCCTACACCGTCGACCCCGAATTCATCACCCAGCACCTACATCATGGCAGATCCCGGCGCGCCCTTGGTCCCATATCGCCCGATAGCCCCTTCCACGATCCCAGCATCCCCGCCTACGACGTCGATCTGGCCAAGGCCAACAAACTGCTTGATGAAGCCGGATATCCCATCAAGCCCGATGGGACGCGCTTTTCCTTGACCCTGGACTATATTCCGGTCACACCGAGCCAGCAGCAGGACGTCGCACTGTACCTCAAGCGCCAGTTGGCAGAGGTCGGGATCGACGTCCAAGTGCGGCAGTCGGCGAGCTTTCCGGAATGGGCCGACCGCATCGGGAACTGGGACTTTGATATGACGATGGATCTGGTATACAATTGGGGCGATCCGGCCATCGGGGTGCACCGGACGTATCTATCCGATAACATCCGAAAAGGTGTGGTCTGGTCAAACACGCAGAACTATGCCAACGCCAGGGTAGACGAACTGCTCAGCCAGGCCGAGACGGAGATGGACGAAAGTCGTCGCAAGGCGCTGTATAGCGAGTTCCAGCAGATCGTCGCCGATGAGCTGCCCATCGTGTGGATCAACCTCGTTCCCTTCCATACCGTATATCACGCCGGACTGGGGAACCCGCCGCTATCTATCTGGGGTGTCCATTCCCCGCTCGATGAAGTATACTGGAGAGAACCGCCGACGCACACGTATGCGCCCATCCCCACACTCGAAGATGGGGCTCCCGCGATCAAAGAGGCCGGGGTGCGGGCGATTGCGCTCATCCAAGACGAGGGCTTTTACGAGGCGCGCGAGGCGCTGCGCGATCCGGCACAGGGAGTCCTCGACCTCGAAGGGGAGGGGCTGCACGTCATCGGCTTCACGCAGGAAGGCATCGTGTTCCTCGATAACTCTGGTCAAACCGAAGCCGGGATGGACATCGGTGGCATCCTCGACCTGGAAGGCGACCAGTTGTTGCCACAATTCCTAACTGCCGCAGCGGGTGAGAACGGCGGTTACGTTACTTTGGAAGGCGTCTGGCCGCACCCGACCACCCACGAGACCGGAGAGATGTCTGCCTGGTGTGGCATGCTCGATGAGGACGATGCGATCTGCGCGCTGGCGTGGAATAAATGAGGGAGAGTGGTGCGATGAAGTTTCTGCAAAACATCTCGGTAGGCGTCAAGGTGCT
>Ga0316577_10001788_pt1 | contig 10372 bp, 9 predicted proteins | sample S5NA_FD_203073 | JGI IMG/M metagenome (GOLD analysis project Ga0316577, IMG submission 203073) | Rhizosphere microbial communities from salt marsh grasses in Alabama, United States - S5-7_050615r2r1 | ecosystem: Host-associated > Plants > Roots > Rhizosphere | place: USA: Alabama | collected... | reverse complement strand
CGATCCCAAGTGGTGACGCCTACCGGGGCTTGCTCGATACAACTGTGGTCACGGCGACGTCGACCACCGATTCCTCCTTGGTCAAGATCGTGGTCGACCGGACCCTGGTGCCGGCAGCCTACATCTACCTGCCCATTATCGCGCGGAACGGATAGGGATATCCTCGAACACCCTGAAAGACAAAAGCGGGAAGGGAGTCTTCCCTTCCCGCGTGCTACCTTGCCCAGTGCTTACCAGGTACTGCGCCGTCCACCCCCGGCCCATAGCGGCCGGCCGCTTTCCTCACGGATGTTCACCACCTGGCCAGACCGGAGATTCTCGAGCTGGCCCACTTCGAACTCGCCGTCTTCGTAGAAACCGGTCAGCGCGATCTCATCATCGGGCTGGATCTCGGCGCCCGCTTCCTGGGCGAACCACCAAGGGCGGTTCTCCACGACCACTTGCTCGCCGCTGGGGGTCTGGACGATCAGGGCGTCCGCGTCGACGCTGAGCACTGTACCCTGGAGGGTCAGCCACTCATCGACTTCGGCCTGACCCGTGCCCGTTCCATCGCCGGGCACTTCCGTCTGGCCTTGGCCCGCGTAGCCACCCCGGCCAGACGCCGTGACCGTCGTCTCTGTCTGGCCTGTGGCTCGCTGACCGCCTCCGGACCACGCCGGCCGTCCGAGCTGGTCCCGCAGCGTCACGGTCTCCCCGTCGCTCAGCCGCGTCACCTGGGCTGCCTTCAGTTCGTCGTCCTCCCAGTACCCCTGCACCTGCACTGACTCACCGGCCTCCAGGACGAAACCCTGGGCCTCCATATAGCCCGGTCCGGTGCCCACTGTTACCTCTGTGCCATCATCGGCCAGGATGACCAGGTCGCCGTCCGATTCCGGCGCTTCGATCACAGTACCCTCGTAAAGGACCATGCTCTCTGCTACATCGTCATAGTTGGGATACAGACGCTCTGTGTTCTCGACCTGCCAGCCACCGCCACCGTTCTGCCCGTTGCCACCTCCGCCCCGGCCCTGGGTGTTGGCCACAGACTGCACCGTCTCCACATCGCTTCGGCCACGGCCCTGGCCGTACGCCTCCGCCGAACTGCCTGTCTTGTCCGCGGTCCGTATGATGGCTCCTGCCACCAGGACGCCGATCAACCCCACCAGTAGTACTCCAAGGATTACCCGCTTTGCCATTTCTATCCCTCCTGTTTCACAGTTTCTAGTCTTTTGGGAACCTAACCGAACTCTTAGGTTCGACCCCATTCTAGCCCAAGTTTGTGAAAAAGCTATGAAGAAACTGTGCGGACGTCTTGAAGATGCAAAACGGAGAGTACCTGAATGGAAGCCAAAGGGGAATCTGCAGTACGCAGGCGGCCAGAAGTCACCGAGTTCTGACCGCCCACCTCTCGAACCCCCCCTCGCGCTCAGCCTCCAGTCGAAGCGGGCAGCGGAGTAAAAAGAGCCGCCAGGTGTTCCGCACCGGGGCGATTGGTGACGGCGAGTACCTCGTCCCCCACCTCCAGCACCGTCGCACCGTGGGGGAGGACCATCTTGCCCCTGCGGATGATGGCGGCCACCACACACTGATCGGGCAATCCCAGATCCTGAATGGCCACGCCTACCGCTTTGGCGCCTGCGGGTAGCTTTTCCTCCACCAGCGAGTACTGGCCACGGCGTAGCTTGAGCAGGGTCATCATATCACCCAGAGACATCTCCTCCTCGATTAGCTTGGCCAGGATCTCGGACTGGTTCAGCGCCACGTCCACGTGAAATTTCTGATCAAAGAGCCAGGCACTGCGCGGGTTATTGATCTGTGCGATGATACGCGGCACCCCATAGCGGGTTCGTGCCACAAAACTCAGGACCAGGTTCTGGGCATCGTCGGGCAGGCAGGCCGCGACGACCTGGGCTTGGGCGATGTTCGCCTGCTCCAGCACCTGCGGATCCGTGGCATCCCCTTCAAAGATCACCTCAGTCGGCAACTCACGATGCAGATGCGCGAGAATCTCCGACCGGTGCTCGACCACGCACACCCGATGATCTTGTGCCAGCAGCAAAGCAGCCAGTTGAGCACCTGTCCGGCCGCCGCCTGCGATCACTACGAACATGGCTAACTCTCCCTCGACGCTGTCAGTCGGCGTCGCAGTGCCGCTACTCCCTCCAGGGTCGCACTCACAGTCACAATGTCGCCTGACTCCAGTCGGCTCTCCCGGTCGGGCAGGCTGGCCCGACCGGCACGAGTCAGCGCCACGGCCCTCCCGTCCTCTTCTGGGAGCAATTCCTGTAGACTGCGACCGTGCCAGGCCTCCTCAACAACCAACTCATAGACCTCCACCTCGCCGCTACCCGTCGACAAGACTGCGTGCAGCCCAGGCTGGTGCAGCAGCTGTTCAATGCGCTGGGCTCCCCAACTCGCGGAGCTGACCACCTGCAAGCCAAAGGCTTCTTGCAGCGATCGCCAGCGTGGGTCATAGTTGCGCGCTACCACGCTCGGCACATGGTACACCGTGCTGGCCACATAACCCACCACCGCATTGATCGCGTCCGAGTTGGTCACCGCCGCCAGTCCGTCAGCCTGGGCGATGCCAGCCCGGCGCAGCACCTCAGATTCCAGCACGTTGGCTTCTATGGTCCGCCCGCGAAAACTCGCTGGCAGGTTGGTGAACGACTGGGCCCGCTGATCGATCACCGTCACGCGGTTTCCCTTCTCAAATAGGCCAAAGGCCAGGCCAGCCCCTACCCTGCCACAGCCAACAACGATCGTTTTCATCGGAGATCGAGCCTCCCCCCTATTCCACCTGATACGGCACATCGGTGATGACAATTCCCGGCCGGAACAGCAATGCCAGGCGCAACAGAAAAGCCGCCTGGGTATGCAACAAGTTGCTCCACCTTTGCCTGGCCACAAACTGCGGCACCACGATGGTAATGATTTCGTTGGGCTGGCGACAGTCGGCAATCTCTTGGATGTAGCCCAGGAGCGGCTCCAGCAACAAGCGATACGGGGAGTCCAAGATCACCAGCCGCACTCCCTCCCCCCAGATCTCCCATTTCCTCTGGATCCTCTCCGCTTCAGCTGGATCCATCGATACGTGCACCGCCGTCACGTCGTCGGACAGCGACTGGGCATACCGCAGCGCTGCCAGCGAGCCCCGGTGGACGCCACTGATCGGCAGAATAACCCGGTGGCGGGAGATGGCTGGCGGTTCACCATAGTCATCGAGAGAGAGGCGCTCTGCCAGCCTCCGGTAGTGACGCTGGATAGACGCAAAGACCATCACCAGGGCAGGGATAATCAGCAGGACGATCCACGCGCCATCCCGGAACTTGGTCACGGAAAAGACGAGCATGACCACCGAGGTGCAGACGGCGCCAAAACCGTTGGAGACCATCTTGAGTTTCCAGTTGGGTTCATAGCGCAGCGCTTCGCCGTGTACTTGGACCTGCTCGCCTGGCGCAAGGTGCCCGCTCCTCCACCAGCGCCGGGCCATGCCGGCCTGGGCCAGGGAGAACGAAAGAAAGACCCCAATGGCATACAGGGGAATCAGGGCAGTCACGCTGGCCTGGAAAACCACGATCAGAACCGAGGCAATCGCCGCCAGGGCAAGGATTCCCCGCGAGTACACCAGGCGGCTCCCCCGGAAGGCGAGCTGCCGTGGCAGAAAGCCATCTTCCCCAAGCAGCGCCCCAAGACGGGGAAAGCCGGCAAAAGAGGTGTTCGTGGCCATGATCAGGATCAGGGTCGTGGCGACGATGACGCCCAGATAGAGTACACCCTGTCCACCAAATATCGTCCGGGCCAGTTGCGAGATCACGGTTTCCGCCTCAGATGGGACGGCCTTGATCGGGCCGGCCAGGAAGGTGATACTTAAGAACAGGGTGCCCAGGATGCCTCCCATCCACAGCAGCGTGATGCCGGCATTGCGGCTCCGCGGCTCGCGAAAGGCCGTCGTGCCATTCGAAATGGCCTCCACCCCAGTCAATGCCGCTGTCCCGCTGGAAAATGCTCGCAGGATCAGGAAAGGAGTGAGGGCGGCCACCGCCGTCGTTTCGAGTGGAGGCGGATTGGGCACAGTCCCCAGAGTGCCGGTCAGGGCCCGGTACAACCCCACACCGACCGTCACAGAAATCATCAGCAGGAAAAAGTAGCTCGGGATCGAAAAGGCTGCCCCTGATTCCCGCACTCCCCGCAGATTGATCAGCATGATCAACAGGACCAGGGCAGCCGATACCACCACCCGGTAGGGAAAGAGGGCCGGATACGCCGATGTGATCTGCGCCACGCCCGAAGACACAGAGACGGCCACTGTCAGCACATAGTCGGTCAGAAGTGCCGCCCCTGCCACCAGCGCCGCGAGATCGCCCAGATTATCCCGGGCGACGATATAGGCGCCCCCTCCATTGGGGTAGGCATGGATGACCTGCTCGTACGACAGCGTCACAATCGCCAGCAGGCCGACAATGGCCACTGAAATCGGAAAGGCATAGCCAAGAGCTTGGGTACCGGCGAACGCCAGGACGAACAGAATTTCCTGAGTGGCGTAGGCAGTCGATGACAGAGCGTCAGAAGCAAAGACCGCCAGCCCCACCAACTTCCCAATCGTCTGGTGAGGAGCATCGGCAGTCGCCAACGGCCGCCCGATCAACCATGTACGCCACGAGCGTCCCGGCTCAGAGCCAGCATCTCGACGGAGAACCGTCGTCCCATTCTCATCCTGCATTTTTGTCACCTGCCAACCACTGCCACCGTGCCAAGCTGATAGAGCACCTGGTTTCCCAGGTGCCCTAAGATGGAATCGCGATTCAGTTGTGTGCAGATTCTATCCCGGATCGGGGCCCCTGTCAAAAAGCTCCGGGCCTTTGACTCAGGGAGACCTGCCGCGCCCTCACTTGTTCTGCCGCAGCGAGTGGGGCCGCTGTCCAGAGACCGCTCTGGACTCTCCTCAGCTCAACGGGACGGCGCAACCTTTCCGACGGCCAACTCCGACTGGGCCTGTGGTGCCGGTCGTAGCGACAGGAAAAAGCGCACCGATACATTCTTGATCCACCGCCAGTGGATAGCAAAGTGCAGGACAGCCGCGACCGCCAAGATGGTGCCGCTCCAGGTATGGATCAGGTCCCACGTCGTCCGGCTGAACAAGAAGGCCGGTTCCGTAGCGCCGCTCAAGCCACCGTGTGCACCACCCGATGGAGCAAACAGGAAGTAAAGGCCAGATACGGCACAGACAAGAAAGCTGGCAGCGATGAGGAGATCGATGGCCACGTTGATCTGCGCACCCCTTGACAGAGGCCCGTCCTTTCTCATGACGGCACTCCATGTACGGCGGCTCATCCTCTTGACCCAGTCCCAATGGATGACAAAGTGGATGACCACGGCCGCGACCATGAGCACTCCACCCCACGTGTGAGCGCTGCTCCAGGTGTGGCGCTCAAAAAGCACCGTCACCCCATACATCGGGTTGCGCCCACCCTGGTACCCCCCCGATGGCAAGAACAGAAAATAGATCCCAGACAGACCTGCCAGGACACCCCCAAGAAACACTGCCAAATCTATGAGCCAATTCATGCGCGTTTGCATGGACATGCGGATCGGCTTGAACATGATACAATTCCCCCTTCTGGTACACTGTGTTGAGTTGCGGCCCGCAGTTGCGCGAACCTGGGGCTAGGATATCAGGGGAATGTGAAAAAGCTATGAAGGAGTATTGAACTTCTGGCGGAGAACCCATCGAGCTTCGGCCCTCCCTCCGCTCGGGGACCGGGATGCTTCGCCGGGCCTACGGGAACAGGGGAACCGTAAAACGGAAGACACTGCCCCGGCCAGGCTCGCTCTCTGCCCAGATCCGCCCGCCCTGAGCCTCTACCAGGCTCTGGGCAATGGACAGGCCCAGGCCCGAACCCGCATACCAGCGGGTCTCACCCTCCGTAGATCGGCCGCGCGTGAGACGTGTCCGGGCCCGGTCTGCCCGCCAGAAGCGATCGAAAACGTGGGGCAGATCCTCCGCAGCGATGCCTTCGCCCGTGTCTGCCACAGCAATCTCCAGCACGCTCTCGTTGCGTTGCGCCGTGACGGCGACCGCGCCGCCTGGCGGTGTGTGCCGTAGGCCGTTCACCAGCAGATTGCGCAAGACCTGGGCCAGGCGGTCTCCATCCGCCACGACCCATAGCGCCTCGCTTCCCGCCTCTGCTCTGAGCGCCACTCCTTGAACTTCGGCCGCCATCGCCAGCCCCTCCACGGTGGTCTGGATGACCTGACCCGCATCCACTGCTGCGAGGTCCAGCTGCAGCTGTCCAGCATCGGCCAGGGCCAGCTCTCGCAGATCGTCGACCAGCCGGCTGAGAAGGCGGGTCTCATCGTAGAGCCGCGTGATCTCGGCCTTGTCCAGGGCATAGACATCGTCGAGAATGGCTTGCAGATTGCCCTGGATCACGCTGAGGGGCGAGCGCAGTTCATGAGCCACGTCAGCCACCATGTCCTGTCGCTGGCGCTCCGATCGCTCCAGCGCGACCGTCATCTCGTTAAAGGCCTGGGCAACCTCCGCAGTCTCACTGCTGCCCTCAACCTCCACCCGCCGCGAAAAATCGCGATTGGCCACCGCTCGCGCCGCGCTGGCCAACCTCTGCAAGGGAGCAGTCAAGCTCCGGCTGAGCGCCAGCCCCAGCAGCGCCCCCAAGGCCGTCGCCAGAAGCGCTCCTGCCACAAGTAGCCACCGTAAACGGGCAAGAAAGACTCTTTCCAGGGGACCCAGGATGGCCGACTGGATGGGCCGTGAGATGACCAGATAGCCGACGACCTCGTCGTCCACCAGAAGCTCTTGTGCACCGGCCCGCTCGCCACGGGTCAGCTGGCGGTCGAGCCGGCCGCCCTCCCCGTCAAAGATCACCCGCTCCTCTGCGTCCGCCAGCAGCACCTGGAACCGGTCACTGCTCCAGTCTATGGTACCGGGCCTAGGCGGCATCATCGGCGCCGGCAGCGGACCCGTGACGATCCTCACCTGACTCAAAACTGCGTCGACCCCATCCCAGCCGGAATTCGCTACATAGTAGTCTGTCAGGGCATTGGTCAACGTCTCAAACCGGGCGATATCGCTATAGGACAGATATTGCCGGAAGGCTTGGCCGGCCGTCAGGTCCGCCAGCAACGCGATGGCCCCCACGGTGACTAGGATGACCAGGGCAAAGGCCAAGGTCAGGCGTACCCACAAACGGTTCACCGTTGCTCTCCTTCGACCAGCCGATAGCCAACCCCGAACACCGTTTCGACCAGCTCTGCCTCAAGACCCGCTCCCGTCAGCTTCCGGCGTAGGTTCTTGATATGGGTGTCAACAGTTCGCTCCAGCCCTTCGTAGCTGTAGCCCAACCCCTGCTCGATCAGCTCCAGTCGGGTCAGAGCCCGGCCCGGTTGCTCGGCCAACGCCCGCAACAGAGCGAATTCAGTCGGAGTCAATTTGACCTCCTGATCCCCCACCTGCACATGATGGGCATCGGGGTCGATGGTCACCTCGCCCACCCGGAGAAGCCGCGACAGCGTAACCTCCCCTTGAGCGCGCCTGAGCACTGCCCGGATCCGGGCCACCAGTTCGCGTGGATTGAATGGCTTGGTCACATAGTCGTCGGCCCCTAGCTCCAGGCCAATGATCTTGTCCTGATCCTCAACCCGCGCCGTCAACATGATGATCGGGATCGCCTGCAGGGCCGGATCCTTTCGGACCAAGCGGGTTACATCCCATCCATCTCGATCAGGCAGCATCAGGTCTAGAACCACGAGATCCGCCCGTTCGCGTCGCAGGATGTGCAACGCTGTCTCACCGTCGTAGGCAGCCATGACTCGATAGCCCCCTTGTTCGAGGTAGCCACGCACTAACCGCACGATCTCGGGGTCGTCATCCACCACCAGAATCTGCTGAGCCATCCGTACCCCTTTTCTCCCAGTCAGCCTGGAACCAAGCCCATTCTTGCGCCGATTATACCATCGAACGCCGACAAGAGCACGCCATTGGCTGCCGAGGACAGACCCAGACCGCGGTTCTGATCGTCGCCCCTCATTCCTGACGAATTTGGGTGGCTACAGCCCCCTTCGCCGGGTGTAGCAAAGGGCGAGCCACGAAACTGCCCTGCTCGCCCCCCTCGCCCCAGCCCACGCGCACTTGACTACGGTTCAGCTCCCTCGGAATCGCCGTCGCAGCGGCCTTGCCCCCATCTCCTCCGGAATCATCCGCCGTGGCCCCGTATGTGGACCGCGGAACCCGCCGTGCATCCCGGGGCCAGATCCCTGTTTCCCTTGCCAATTATACCACACAGTTATGAAGATTCCATGGAGATTTCCAGTGGAATCGGTCAAGCTCTCTCAAAGAAAGCCCCTTGACACAATGCGGCATCTGGGGTATAATGACTGCTAGTCAGTGAGTGACTCGCAGTTCAGTCCCCACCATGCAAGGAGAGGGGAGCTTGAGCACAGCAGAGCGACGAGCACGTGAAAAGGCGCAGCGCCGCCAGGAGATCCTCCAGGCGGCCCGGCAAGAGTTCTTCGAGCGCGGCTTTCACGCGCCAACCGTCGATGATGTAGCCGCCCGGGCCGAGGTCAGCAAGGGAACGATCTACCTCTACTTTGTGAGCAAGGAAGAAATCCTTGCTCACTTGCTTTTGGAGGGCCTGGAGCTTTTGCTCGAGGAAATGCAGGCCGCTTACGAGGCAGATCCACGCCAGCCTGAGGTAATGGTTGAGTCACTCGCCAACGCGTACCTCCGCTTTTGCCAGGCCAACCCCAACTACTTCCGATTGATCATGGCCTTTGACCGAGGGCGTTTCGAAGAGTCGATCTCCGGCAAACTCTACCGAAGAGTCCTGAACAAAAGTCTGCAAGGATTGAACTTGCTGGCTCAGACCATAGAGACAGGCAAAGCTTCTGGAATCTTCTGTGTCGAGGATCCGTGGCTGGCCGCGGGCACGGTGTGGGCCGCACTCAACGGCGTGCTGGTCCTCATGGCCCACCCCCTGCGCCAGCGCCTGTTGCGCAGCGATCTGGAATCCATGTTCCAGGCCACGCTGGCCCTGGTTGTCAGAGGCCTGAAAGACGGGCAATAACGACAGAAAAAGGAGGAAAAGGCATGAAAGAAGTCGTCATTGTTGGCGGCGTCCGGACGCCCATCGGCAGCCACGGTGGAGCATTCCGGACTCTCACAGCGCAACACCTCGCCGCGCTGGTCTTCCGGGAAGTCATCGATCGGGTGGGGATCGATCCCAAACTGTTCGACGACGTGATCCTGGGCTGCATCGGCCAGCAGAGCGACGCAGTCAACATCGGCCGGGTGGCTGCGCTCCTGGCCGGGGTGCCGGCCAACGTGCCCGGGTATACCGTGCAGCGCAACTGTGTGTCGGGTATGGTCTCTATCACGTGCGCATACCAGGCCATCCAGGCCGGGGATGGCGAGGTGTTCCTCTGCGGCGGCACGGAAAGCATGAGCACGTCGCCCTACGTGGTGCGCGGCGCTCGTTGGGGCCTGAAACTGCGCCACGACACCTTCGTGGACAGCCTATGGGAAGGGCTCACCGACCCCGTCTGCGGCCAGATCATGGGCTACACCGCCGAGAACCTGGCCATGATGTACAACCTCAGCCAGGAGGAGCAGGACAAGTTTGCCGTCATGAGCCACAAGAAGGCCTTCCGGGCCACCCGTATGGGACGCTTCCGCGACGAAATCGTGCCCGTGCGGGTGAGCAAGAAAGTCGCAGGCCAAGAGGTGGCTTACGAGGACATTCTCCAGGACGAGTGCATCAACCCGACCCTGAGCGCAGAGAAGGCCAAGCTATATCCCACGGTGTTCAAGAAGGGCGGCACCGTGACCCCGGCCAACACCTGCCCCATCAGCGACGGGGCGGCGGCCGTGATCGTCATGACGGCCGACAGGGCCAGGGAGCTCGGACTCGAACCGGTCGTGACTATCCGCGGCTATGCCTATGCCGCCGTGCCGCCCGAGATCATGGGCCTGGGGCCGGCTTATGCCACGCCCATGGCTCTCAAGCGGGCGGGCCTCAAGCTCAGCGATATGGAGCTTGTCGAGCTGAACGAGGCCTTTGCCGCCCAGTCCATGGCGGTCGGCATCGAATTGGAGGACCAGGGCTGGGACTGGAACAAGGTCAACGTCAACGGGGGGGCCATCGCCCTGGGCCACCCTGTCGGCAGCACCGGCACCCGTCTCATGGTCACCCTGATGCACGAGATGGTCAAGCGCGACGTTTCGCTGGGCTTGATCACCGCCTGCGTCGGCGGTGGCATGGGCGGCGCCATTGTCGTCGAGCGAAAGTAGGAGGTGGAAGATGGCAGACGTAGCCATGTGGCAGGACAAGAAGGTCAGAGCCGAGTTCGAGGCCAGGGCCAAAGGGCGGCTGGG
>Ga0316577_10001787_pt1 | contig 10375 bp, 8 predicted proteins | sample S5NA_FD_203073 | JGI IMG/M metagenome (GOLD analysis project Ga0316577, IMG submission 203073) | Rhizosphere microbial communities from salt marsh grasses in Alabama, United States - S5-7_050615r2r1 | ecosystem: Host-associated > Plants > Roots > Rhizosphere | place: USA: Alabama | collected... | reverse complement strand
CGTGAATCAGCTCGTCGTTCTCCAGGGCCTCGACCATGAACAGGGCGAAGTCCACGCGGCGCGTTCGATTGCTCGCGAGGACGGGGTCGCCGACATGCCGGCTCCACACCGGCAAGCCCTGGCTCTCGCCTTCCTCCAGATCGCTCCCGCGCACCACCGTCCACCGCGTGTCGCTGGCAAACACGCGCCGGCAGGCCTCGACCTGGTCGTCGATGTCCGCGACGCGCAGCAGCCGTGCGAGCCAACCGAAGGCCGCCACGGACCACCGGAACCTGCGCGAGTACGCGTCCTGACCGTCCCGGCTGATGTGCCACCCGCACGAGAACACCAGTCGCGCGCCCGGCGGCGCATGATCGAGCACTGCCTGCGCCGTCCCCGAGGCGTAGTGGTGGACACCCCAGGGGACCAGGACGGTCAGGACCCCGTCGCATCCCGCGACCGCCTTCTCGATCACCGCGCGGTCGTTGGTCGCTCCCGCAACGATGGTGATGCGCCCCGCGAACGCGTCGAGCTTGCTGACGCTCTGCTCGCGGCACACGCCGACGACCTCGTGGCCGCGATCGAGCGCTTGACGCACCATGTACTGGCCGAGCTTTCCCGAGGCCCCGACGATGCAGACTTTCATGTTCTCTCGATGCCCCTCTCGATTTCGGTTCGCCACTTTGAGGATGGCGGCGACGCTGCCCATGTGGCTGGTGATGGCAAGGACGAGCGGACGCTCGCCGCGGGCGGGCTGTGAAAGCCGGTTCTCACCGATCCCCGCGCAGACAGAAGCTGGCACCTTGGGCCGAATGCCCCATCGATGGCGCGACTTCCATCCGTCGCGCTCAGTCGAGCGTCGGCTTGTCGGCTGAGGAAAAGTACGCGGCTTCGGCAACGGCCAGCGACCCCTTCACGATGGTCACCGGGTCCCCCACTCGGGTCGAGGCGAACAGGCGCTGGGCCGTTCCGCGTGGCACCCGGATGCATCCGTGGGAGGCCGGTTGGCGCGGAACGACGCCCTCGTGGAGCCCGATGGCACCCGCGTTCAGACGCAGGAAATAGGGCATCGGCGCGTCATCGTAGAGGGTCGACTTCCACTCGCGATGCTTGTTGGTGATCACGTATTTTCCCGGCGGCGTCTCGTACCCCTGACGTCCCGTCGAGACCCGCGTCGTCAGGCGTACCTCTCCGTCCACATAGAGCGCCGCGGTCTGGTCGGCCAGCGATACGAGAATCCGGCGTCGCTGCTTTGCGGGATCGGGGTCCCGGCCGAGCAGGAGCTGCATCATCGGCACATCCTCCCGGTAGGCCGCGAGCCCGATTGGCCAGGTGCCATGCTCGCGGGTGGGCGTGTCGGTACGGGCGTTGCGCTCCAGCAGGACGCGGACGGTGTCATGCCGTCCCCTGAGGACGGCGAGCATGAGTGGCGTCAGACCACGGTCCTTGGTGAGGTAGAAGCGCGCGTAACGCGTGCCGAAGAGGTCGGCAAACGCATCGAGCGCGGGAGACTCGACCCGCCGATCGATGTCGGCTCCATGGTCAGCCAGAGCGGCCACCACTTCCGGGCGGTCGAGCGCCACCGCCAGCGCCAGCATCGCTTGTCCCTCGCGCCCAAGGCTCTCGGGATCGGCGCCGTGATCGAGCAGCATCCCCACCACCTCGGGTGAGGCGTTGCGCACCGCCCACTCGATGGCGGGCTGATCGTCGATCAGGCTGTCCACGGAGGCGCCGCCCGCGAGCAGGGCTGACAGGATCTCGGTATGCCCTCGCCGCAGGGCGCGACCGAGGGCGTCGTTGGCCTCGGCGCCATGCGCGAGGAGCAGCCGCACGGTGTCGACGTCGTCGTTCTCGGCGGCGCGTTGGAGCAGGCTCGGCGCATCCGGGCGGGCTGGCGGGACAGCCGCTCCGCGCTTCAACAGAAGTCGCGCCACGTCGGACCGGCCCCCATCAACGGCCAGGGCGAGCGGCGCGATCCCATCGCCGGTGTCGTTCAGGTCGGCGCCGTGGTCGAGAAGCAGCTCGGCGAGCCTGCTGTCGCCGGTGCGGGCCGCGTGGGCGAGAGAGGAGATGCCCTGCGCAATGGCCGCGCCCACATTGGCCCCGAGCTGCAGGAGCGTCTCGATGATCTCGTAGTCCGCCCGCCGGATCGCATGGGCAAGCAGGGACACCCCTTGCGGATCAACGAGGTTGGGATCGAGATCGTGGGCCAGGAGCAGCCGCAGGAGTTTCACGTTTCCCGTGGCGACCGCCTCGAAGGGGGCCGGTCGGCGCTCTTCGCCGAGCGGCACGAGGGGGCTTCCCTGACGCTCGAGGAGCACTGCTGCGATCGCGGTGTCGTCACGGAGCAGTGCGAGGCTCAGCGGTGGGTAGCCTTCGGCGTCGACGAGCCGCTGATCGGCCCCCGCTTCCAGCAGCATCTCCACGGCTTGAGGCGCCACGGCGCGGACCGCCGTGTGCAGGGCAGTGGATCCCCTGTCGTCGCGATGATTCAAGCCAACCCGGGCGTTCAGCAGGAGCGCTAGTGTTTCGGTGTCGCCCCGTGCGCAGGCCGTGTGCAGGAGTCCGGGCTGATCCGCCGAGTCGATGCCGCGCAGGGCGAGCTCGAGGCGCGCATTCAGAAAGGGAGCGAAGTGGGAGAGTCCGATACCCGCTGTCACCAGGACAATGATCGAGGCCGCGATCCAGAGGCGTCGGCGGGATGATCGCAGGGTGGCCGTCTTGGTCTCCAAGGGCAGGTTCTCCTGTTCGAAATCGTCGCGCGATCCGTTTCGACTCAAGATCCTCAATCAAACAGCAGCCTATTCATCTAATGTTACACAACTTCCGCGAAAAGCGACCCAACCAATTCAAGGGAAACGTTTCGCGCCAGGCCTGAAAAAGCTGCCTGCCCAGATCGCTGCAAGGACAGGCCGCATTGCAGGACCGCGCCCGCGGGTCAACGACCCGCAGGTGCGTCGGTTGTGTCGTCTGGCAGAAGGTGGTCCCGGGGCCGTTCGATGGGTCCTCCCTGGTCCCTTCGCTTCGGGGAGATGTACGCTCACCGCTGGCTCACGGTGGCAGACTCGGGCCTGGACACGCTCTGTCTAGCCACGCACCACCGGTCCATGGAAGTCCGGGTGCCCTGCCCCGCCCAACCGGGACGATGCCGGCCTCGCCTCTCACTCCCCGTCCTCGCCTTGACACGCGATTGGCGCTGTCCGTCAATCGATCGGCCGCTCCCGTCAAGCGGCCCCGTAGTCCCCGCAGCTAGACTCCTTAGGAAGGACGTGGATACGCAGGCATCGCAGATCGAAGGCGTCCAGCCTTGAGAATCGTCTGGCCTCCGCAGACCCGCCGCGGCCACCGCGAGACCCATCTCCACATCCTGCCAGAGAATCCAGCCGCCACCTGCGGGCGTTGCACGCACGTATCCAAGCCGCGGTCCTGGAACGGGCCGACAGGCCACAACTCGGCCCCCCAGGATGAGCGCCGGACGCCCCGGAGTTGGTGGTCACCGGTACCGGCTCTCTTATCCCGTATCGCATCAGCGAAGCCGCCTTGCAGATTTTGCGGATCGTGACCAGGAGGCAACGGCACAGGCGGTGGCGAGCGGCCTGTCACTGGGCTCTGGCCGCCGCGCCCAGCAGGCCAGCACAGCCGAGCGCATGAGGGCCGCGAGCGGCGCCGTCCGGGGCATTGCGCGAGTCGTGTAGGGGTCGAAAATGGGGCAACCCGCACCATTGGATTTTGTACGTCCGTGCCCGTGCCCGTGTCTCAGAGCCATGGGGAACACTGGGGTAATGCGGTGGCAAACGGGGTGACCCAACAGTCGGTTTGACAGCCAACCCACTGTCAGCTGGCAATCACCATTGGAAGACTGCATGCTGCGGGGGACCGGCGCTGGGCCCAACTCCACACCTTCACACGGCAGGGGTCACACGCTCCAATCCTGTCGCGCCCACCGTTAAAACAAGTGGTTAGCAAAAGCCGGCCAAAGCCGGCTTTCTCGTAAGTGCCTACTAAGTGCGAAGTGCGGAAGGCGGCAGGACACAAAAAACCCCGCCGAAGCGGGGTCAGTCCCAACAGTGCGCCCTTCGCTAGGCCGACTTGACGATGGCCAGCTAGAACTCGGCCCCGTCCTTGTAACTCACGACCAAACCTGCGTCACGGGTCAGGACGCCTGCCGCCTCCTCGGCCTTCGCGGACCAGATCAACGTCAGATACAAGACCACCACAATGCCAAGGCCCATGACGGCGCCGGCGATGTATTCGCTTGCGACTTTCACAATTGACTCCCCATCATCAGGCGCCCTCGCCGCCCCCGAGGGGCTGCTGCGATCATGTCGGCTCGTCGTATTCGGATCGCTCAAACGCGCGATCCATGGACATTATGTGACGCACGTCGCACTTTGGTAAGTCTTTTCCGACGAGGCGCCGTTGTTTCCGACTGAGGTGCCGACGTGATACCGAAACGAATAACCGACCGGCCGGTCCGGGTCCTGCTCAGGATTCCGACGGATCTATGCGAGTCGGAGTCTGCGGCGGAAGGGATTACGCGGGCCGCCTTCGTTGCGGCGGCCCTGAGCCGGGAGTTGGAGCGGTTGGGTCAGTCCTGGGCGGACGAGACGAAGCCGTTACCACGCTAGGCGGCGGATCCCCGGCGGCCTGCGTCCTCGACAACCCCGGCAGTCTCAGGTCCGTGGTCCACTGTGGCGCCCCGGATCTCCAGCCGCATCTGCCCCTCGCTCTACGGATTTCGCCTGCGAGATCGGGCAAGTAGCAGACAGGTGCTCGGCGCAAACCATCAGGCGAGAGGGTTCAGTATGTCGAGGCTACTCTTCTTGGCGTTGGTGGCCCTGGCTACCTGCGGCGTCTGGGCCGGGGAAATCGCCTCGGGCGGGCTCGGGGTTATCTCCACCGCGGGCAGAAAGGAGCTCCCAAAAAGGGGGCGAAGGCGTCTAATCCCCTTTCGGGCCTCGAACGGTGATCGAAGCCTAGCCAGTCCGACGGCCCGGAAACATGCCCTTGGCCACGAGATCAGGATTGCCGAGGACGGCGCCGGCGTGGGAGATCGAGTCGCGCGACACTCCAACTTTGACTGAATTTCGGCGAGGTCCAAGATCGCTCCGCTTCCCCTGTTGTCCATTCGGATACAACGGTGCATAGCTCATGGCGCGCTGGCCGGGGCAAAAAAATGCCCGGCGCGGGGCCGGGCGAGCAGGAGGATCGTGACAACAGCTAGCGGAGCGCATAGATCATCGCCCGTTGGCCGGCGGTGAGGTGGCGACGCGGCGTGTGTCGCGTGCGGTCTAGGTGCGGCCGAAACAAAAAGCCCCCGGGAGGGGGCTGAAGAACGTCACCCATCACCACGCCTAGGAGCATGAGCGAAGCCTAGCCCGGCTGCCGGCCCGGAAACTGGCACTGGGTAACGTTATCCGCGCACCGCTCGGGCGGCCGAAGCAAGCAGTCTGGCTTCCCAGCCTCATCGCGCGAGCAAACCCCGGTAGCCAAAGCAAGTTGGACCGAGTCGCCATGATCCAGCCGCCAGGCTATGGTTTGCGGCAGCAACCGGCCAGGAAGCCCCCCCATCCGCCGACCGCGATATCCTCGAACCTGCGAAGGGCGCGATGCGTCGCCACCGCGGTCCTCGGCTGTCGTGCCGGCCGGAGCGAAAAGCCTGGTTCTCATCGGCGACAATCCCGATGCTCCAGATCCCGCCGCGCCGCAGGTGACCTGGGTGCATTGGCTACTCTACAACCTGCCCGCCTCGTCGAGTGGGCTGCCCGAGGGGGTGACGCCAAGCAAACTGCCGAAGGGAACCCTGCAGGGAAGCAACGACTGGGGCCGCACTGGCTTTGGAGGACCCTGCCCGCCGATCGGTCGCCATCGTTACTTCTTCAAGCTCTATGCCCTCGACATGGTGCTACCCGACCTGAAACAGCCAAACAAAGCGGCTCTAGTGCGGGCGATGCGTGGCCATACCGTCGGCGCAACCCAAATGATGGGCACCTATTTTAAGGGTCAGTGAGCCTAACCCTTGAGGCTCGGTCGCGCTATCGGCGCATCGCCGCCCACTCGGCTCAGCGACGAGAGCCCCGCTGCGACGAATTGCCGGGCGGAGGGGGCTTTGGGGGCTCGGGCGTCAACCAGTATTACGAACACTGGCATTTGGAACGGCCGCTAGCACGGAAGCATTGCGCGAAAAGGTGGGGCGAAACTCGGACGTATCCCTGTTCCAGAGGGGGCTGACCCCCCTGTCAGGATAGATGTCGCCTCCCCCTGGGAGATTTTGTGTGAGGTGTGGGGCATGATGGATCAGAGGGCCCTGGTATCCGGGGGAGGTCAACGGGACGGAGCCCTTAGGGCGACTGGACGTTGACCTTCCGCAAGCGCGACGCGGGCCTCGCGCCGGCTTTTTGCTGTGTGCCCAAATTGTGCCCGCGTCTGAAGACGGATGGGCAGTCGGGCGGCCGGAGAGATCGGCCCCTGCCGCAGGAGGGCGCTCACCACCCCCAATTGTTCTCATAGGGACGGTCATGACTTACCGGTCGTCTTCTCGTACAGAGGAAGTTGATTGAGGTAGCCCCACGTTCGGAGGCACCCATGAAGTCGCCCGAGCTCGAGCACCCCCGGCCGCATATGCCAACCAGTTGAAACCGGGGCATCCTGGGAGCCGCGGGGGCGCGAGGCACTGCAGTTCGACGAAAGTCCGATTGCACGAACACCAAACGCCCGCTGAGACTCCCGCCCCCGGTCCCCACAAGGGATCTGAACGCAATACACCGCCGTGCGTCGAGCAGCAACCCGGTCGAGCAGGCCGAATTCGATCGGGATAGGGAACGATGTTGAACGGCTTCGAGGTCCAACCAACCACCGGGCGCAGTTTTCGAGAACGCCGTGCATCCCCTAAACTTGCCGCCCTGGCCCCGCGACGCACGGCTGGCGTCTGACGCGGATACTAGGTCCCGGCCCTGAAGGCCGCATCCCTGGGGCTCCCTGGATCGCCGCCTTAGCCTCGGCCCTGGGCATAGCGCCCCGCCCTCCGCCGTCGAGACCTCCGTTGCATCTGCTTTTGATCGAAGACAACCCGGACCTAGTGGCCAACGTGGCGGACTTCCTAGACGGCCGCGGCCATAGCCTGGACATCGCCTACAACGGCTTCGCCGGACTGGGGTTCGCCCTGGAGAACGACTACGACGCCCTGATCCTGGACCTGACGCTGCCCGGGATCGACGGCCTCGAGGTGTGCCAACGACTTCGGGCGAGCGGGCGCACCCTGCCGATCCTGATGCTCACGGCACGGGACGGGCTCGAGGACAAGCTCGAGGGCTTCGCCAGTGGCGCGGACGATTACCTGGTGAAGCCCTTCGCCCTGCGGGAGCTGGAGGCTCGACTGCTCGCCCTCGCCCGGCGCGGCCAGGGTGGCCAAGCGGGTACGGCCGCGGAGCGCCTGCGGGTCGCGGACCTGGAGCTCGACCTCGCCACGCGGCGCCTGACCCGTGCCGGCCGTCCCCTGGAGCTGCCGCCGATCCCGATGCGGCTGCTGGAGACCCTGCTGCGCCGCGCCCCGGGGCTGGTCACCCGTGCCGAGCTGGAGCGGGCGGTCTGGGGAGACCAGCCCCCGGACAGCGATGCCCTGCGCGCCCATCTGCACCTGCTGCGCCAGACCATCGACAAGCCCTTCCCCCGGCCCCTGCTGCACACGGTACGCGGGTTCGGCTATCGGCTGGGCGGCGATGAGCCCGCTTAGGCCGACGCTGCGGCTACGCGTCGCGGCCGGGTTCGCGCTGCTGGGCCTGGTCGTCAGCCTCGCCCTGGGCGGTTGGCTCCTCTGGGCCTTCCGGGACCTGGAGAACCGCCTGATCGACGAGGCACTGGACGCGGAGCTGGAAGACTACCTGGCCCGCCTTTCCCGCAACCCCCGGTCCCTACCGCCCCAGACCGCTACGCTCCGCGGCTATCTGATCCGACCCGCCGAGCCGCCGTCCCCGCCGGGGGATGAGCCCCCGGCGGCGCTCGAGTCCCTCACACCCGGACGGCACACCCTGGAGGTGGACGGCCTGAGCTATCGGATCGCGGTGCATCGGGACGCCGACGCCACCCTCTACATGCTGCACAGCCGCGCCCCGCTGGCCCGCAGGGAGCAGCGATTCGCCCTCATGCTGATCCTCGGCGTGGCATTGACGGCGCTCCTCTCCGCCGCCGGGGGCTGGTGGCTCGCGGGACGGGTCACGGCCCCGGTGCGTGGCCTCGCCGAGCGCGTGCGCGGCCGTGACCCCGGCGATCCCCTCGCCCCGGTCGGGACGGATCTCCCGAATGACGAGGTGGGCGAGCTCGCCCGCACCATCGATGGCTATCTGCGCCGCCTGCGGGCCTTCGTGGAGCGGGAGCGGACCTTCGTGAGCAGCGTCAGCCATGAGCTGCGCACCCCGCTGGCGGTGATCCAGGGGGCCGTGGAGGTCCTGGACTCGGACCCAGGCCTGGAGGGCCGCACCCGGCAGCGGGTCGAGCGGATCGGCCGGGCCGCCCGCGGCATGGCCGACCTCACCACGGCGCTCCTGGTCCTTGCCCGGGAGGGCCAGGGGCAGACCAGCCCGCCCACCCCCTGCGCGGTGGATGAGGTGCTTGCCGAGTGCGTGGAGCTGCACCGCCCCCTGCTGCGCCACAAGCCGGTCGCCCTGGAGTGCGACATCGCGGCCCGCCCGGTCCTGAGCGTCGCCCGACCGCTGCTCTCGATCGCCCTGGGCAACCTGCTGCGCAACGCCTGCACCTACACCGAGAAGGGTCGCATCCGCGTGACCCTGAGCCAGTCGGAGCTCCGTGTCGAAGACACGGGACCCGGAATTCCCCCCGAGGAACTGGACTGTCTGTTCGCCGAGGACCTGGGCTGCCGCCGAACGGTTCGCGGCGAGGGGATCGGGCTGCCCCTCGTCAAGCGCATCGCCGATGGCCAGGGCTGGCGGATCGCGGCCGAGAGCCGCCCGGGTGAAGGTGCCAGATTCCGACTGAGGTTCTCGTCAGATGACCGTTCGGAGCCGCCCGCACGGCGGGAATAGCAGAAGGCGGGACGCGGTCAGCAGCCGCAGCAGGCGCCAACGTGCGGAGGCATCGGGCGGTGCCTCGGTCCGTCGGACGACACGCGGCCGAGTCGAGCGTCCTCAACGATCCGCCGGGCCGATCCCCTTGATCTCGGACAGGATAAGGTTCGCCAAGCCCTGGTAGTCGCGATCGAGATGATGATCGCCGGGCACCTTGCGAAGCTCGGCCCCCGTGCCGGCCAGGGCCGGACAGACACTCCCTTTCTCGGCGTCGCCGTAGATACAGAGCAGAGGGGTGGGCCCGAGACCCTTCAGCTCGGGGAGGGTTGGGAGGGAATCCTGGGTGGAGGCGCTCGAGAGCCATTCGCTCAGGTGGAACTCGAAACTGGCGCTTGGGCTGGGGCCGAGCAGGGCCACCAGGGCGACCGATCCCCGCAACGCGGGGGGCAGCCGGTTGACCAGGAAGGGCAGGACGTCCGCACCCATGGAGTACCCGATGAGGATGACGCGGGCCTTGTGCCAGGCATCCAGATAATGGTGGATCACCCGGGAGAGGTCCTGGCTCGCCTCCTCCGGGGAGCGTGCCTTCCAGAAATAGGCGAGCGAATCCCAGCCGACCGCGCTGATGCCCCGAGCGGCCAATTCGGCGGCGACCCCCCGGTCGAGGGCCGCCCACCCCCCGTCGCCCGAGAGCATGACCGCGAAGGTCGTCTGGTCCTCGTGTGCCGGGGGGACCTCGGTCAGGGGCAAACCGGCCATATCCTCTGTCGACACGGCAACCGCGAGCTGATTTTGGATGCGGGGATCGAGCCACTGGACCAGGGCGATCAGCTGGCGCTGCCAGTCTCCCGCACCCCCGGTGGGCACGGTCCCGCCTCCGGAAGAGACGAGCCTCGCATTGCTCACCTGGGCGACGAAGGAATCGACGGAGTCACCCGAACAGGGCGACCCGCGATCCGTGGTCAGGGCGAACCAGGTCGATTCCACCCGCGGGGCCGGCTGGGGCAGGCCGTCCCGCTGTATCGGCGCACTCCCATCGGCATCCGGGCACAGGGAAGAATCCAAGGGGCGCGACGGACAGAAGTCGAGGGTCAATACCGCATGGAAGCTTTGCGGCGGTGCCTGCACGAGCGCCGCGTACGCGAGAGAGGCCCCCTCCCCCTCTCCAAGGACCAGGGGCAGACTCCCGGCCTGGATCCGCGCCTGCCCTGCGAGCTGGTCGGCCAGGCGCGTCAGCACCGCTCCCAGATTCCAGCAGGTGCCCGGCGCGCTCGGCGGCTTCAGGGCGGCGGATTCGATGCCGGCCACGAGGTAAGCCTGCTCTGCCAGCGCCTGGGCCGTGGCATCCGTGGCCGGGTCCCACCCGCGCTCACCGG
>Ga0316577_10001786_pt1 | contig 10377 bp, 3 predicted proteins | sample S5NA_FD_203073 | JGI IMG/M metagenome (GOLD analysis project Ga0316577, IMG submission 203073) | Rhizosphere microbial communities from salt marsh grasses in Alabama, United States - S5-7_050615r2r1 | ecosystem: Host-associated > Plants > Roots > Rhizosphere | place: USA: Alabama | collected... | reverse complement strand
CGCTGAGCGCATGCGAACACTGAGAGAACTGAACAGCTCACGACAGTTGCTGCAGACCATCTACGACGCCATCCCCGATGCCGTGGTCTCGACGGATCCGAGCTTTCGCATCGTCTCGTGCAACGCTGCCGTCGAGAGGATACTCGGGTACCGGGCGGATGAATTGATCGGCCAAAGCTACACGATCATCATGCCCAGGGAGATGTTTCTGGATCCCAGGCAAGGGGGTCGGCAGGCAGAACTATTCGAAAAAGGCTACCTGGCAGAGGAAGAGGACTATTATTTCAAGAGGAAAAGCGGCCAAGCCTTCCCGGGAAGCTTTTCCGTAGCCCTGATCAAGGATGATCAGGGCAGACCCATGGGAGCCGTGGGTACCATTCGGGACATCACCGAGCGCCGGCAGGTAGAGGAGGAGATAGAGCGGCTCAAGGAATTCAATGAAGGCATTGTACAGAGTATGGCCGAGGGCATCGTCGTGCAGGATGCAGAAGGGTGTTTTCGCTTCATCAACCCAGCGGGCATAGACATGCTGGGCTATGCACCGGAAGAACTGATCGGCAAGCACTGGACGAGCTTCATCCCACCCGACCAGCAGTCCATTATCCAGGCCGCCGACGAACGGCGGATGCGTGGCGAATCCGATCGCTACGAAGTAGAGTTGGTGCGCAGAGACGGTGCCCGGTTGCCCGTTCTCATCAGCGGCAGCCCTCGTTTTCACGCGGAGACAGGCCAGTTTGCCGGTACGCTGGCTGTCTTCACCAATATTAGCGAGCGGGTCCAGGCAGAACAGGCACTGGCACGCCGCGCTCGGGAGATGGCGGCACTGTACAGAACTTCGCTGGAGATCAACGCCCAACTGGATCTCTCGACCTTACTCAACGCCATCGTCCAGCGGGCGGCTGAATTGGTCGGAGCGCGGATGGGAGGGCTCTATATGATTGAGCCCGACGGTCAGGAACTGGAACTGGTGGTCGGTTACAATATGCCGAGCGAGTATATCGGCGCCAGGTTAGACCTGGGAGAGGGGCTGTCGGGCCGCATCTGCCAAAGTGGAGACCCGATGATGGTGGCCGATTACCAGGCTTGGGAAGGGCAGGCGGACCTCTACAAGGACTATCCCTTCCGCCGGGTGTTGGGTGTTCCGCTCAAGATCGGAGACCGGGTAATTGGCGCGATCAACGTCACCGATGACGAACAAACAGGGCCCTTTGACGAGGATCAGATCCGTCTCGTCAGCCTGTTCGCCGACCAGGCGGCCATTGCCGTCGAGAACACCCGCCTCTTCCAGGAGACGGAGCAGCGGTTGAAAGAACTGACCCTGCTGTTCGAGACCAGCACTGCCATCTCGACCTCGCTGGACGAGGACAAAGTCTTGCACACCGCAGCCGAGCAGATTGTTGGGGTCCTGGAGGTCGAGGGATGCTCCATCACGCTGTGGGATCGCGCCCACGACCTCCTGGTCAGCAAGCTGGACTATTCGCCCAATCTCGAAGGGTGGAAACCAGCGGATCCAGGCACCGTCTATCGCCTGGACGACTATCCAGCCACCCGCGGGTTGTTGCACAATCACCAGCCCCTCACCGTTCACGTCAGCGATGCCGATGCTGACCCGGCCGACATCGCCTGGATGAGGGAGGAGGGAGTCCAGTCTCTGCTCATGGTCCCCATGATCGCACGTGATGAGGCGATCGGCATCCTGGAGGTCCACGAGGTTCACAGCGAACGGCAGTTCACTTCCACCGAGATCAGCCTCTGCCAGACGCTGGCCAACCAGGCAGCAGCAGCCCTGGACAATGCACGGCTCTACAGGGAGACTCAGCAGCGATTGACAGAGCTGACCCTGCTGTTTGAGACCAGCACCGCCATTTCAACCTCTCTGGAGGTGGACGAGGTATTGCAAGCCACCAGCCGCCAGATCACCACTGCTCTTTCAGCCGAGGGTTGCACCATCTCACGATGGGATCGAGACCAGGATATCCTGATCACCAGACTCGACTACGCCTCTGAGTTCGATTTGTGGCGACCTGAACCACCAGGCACCACCTATCACCTGGATGACTACCCATCCACCCGCCAGGTGCTGGAAAGTCGCCGGCCATGCACCGCCCGACTCAGTGACCCCGACGCCGATCCGGCCGAAGTTGCTCTCATGAGGCAATTGGGCATCCAGTCTTTGTTGATGGTTCCCCTGGTCGTACGCGATCAAGCCATCGGCCTGCTGGAGATCCAAGAGGCTCGCACAGAAAGGGAATACACCTCCACCGAGATCAGCCTTTGCCAGACGCTGGCCAATCTGGCGGCGGCTGCCCTGGAAAACGCCCGGTTGTTCGAAGCGGAGCGGGAGCAGCGCGAATTGGCCGAGGCGTTGCGCCGCGCCGCGGCCGCGGTCAGCAGCACCCTCGATCTGGACCAGGTCCTGGATCTTCTCCTGGAGCAGGTAGGCCGCGTGATCACGTACGATGCAGCCAACGTGATGCTCATCGAAGGCGATCAGGCGCGCGTGGTCCGCTCGCGAGGGTACGAACGCTTTGGCATCCCGGATTCCATACAGTGGGTCACCTTCCACATACCCGACACTCCTGGCCTGCGCCACGTATTGGAAACCGGAGAACCCTTAGTCATTCCCAATACAGCAGCCTTTCCAGGCTGGATAGACCTGCCGGAGACCAGATGGCTCTGCTCCATCGCCATGTCCCCGATCCGCGTGCAGGATCAGGTGATCGGTTTTCTGAACGTGGACAGTGCCACACCCGAATTCTTCCACTCGGGCCATACCGACCGCTTGCGCGCCTTTGCCGATCAGGCCAGCGTGGCCCTGACCAACGCCCAGCTCTTCCAAACGGTGGAACAAGGCAAGCGCGACTGGGAAACTACGTTTGACGCCATGCAGGACGCAGTCGCCCTCGTGGACCGCGCGGATCACGTCGTGCGTGCCAATCGCGCCTTTGCGAACCTCATCGGCAGGGTACCGACGCAGATCGCGGGCCATGCGTACCACAGCCTGCTGAACGGCGCTGTGTGTCCGGAAACCACCTGTCCTCTAGAGCAGACTGTGCAAGGTGGACAACCGGCGATCTGTGTGCACGAGTATCAGGAGCGGGTGCTGGAGGTACAAACGACCCCCATCTACACAAACGGGTCGGAGCAATCAGGTTTCGCCTCGCGCGTGATCTACGTACTGCGCGACATCACCGGGCGCAAGGAGGCCGAGAGGGAGATCCGCCGCCGCAACCGGGATTTGGCTCTGCTCAACCGCGTCATCGCCGCATCCGCGACCAGCCTTGGGAGTGAACTGGCCCTGCAGACAGCCTGCCGTGAGCTGGCCCTAGCTTTTGATGTATCCCACGCGATCGCCATCCTCTACAACCAGGAGAAGGGCAAGCCTCTGATCGCCGCCGAGCACCGAAGCAGGGCAAGGGCCTCCGTGCTGGGAAGGACCATCCCCTTGGTGGGTACCCCCATCCACCAACATCTCCAGGAATCGCAGAGCCCTATGGTCGTGGAAGACGCCCGCAACGACTCTCGCACCGCGCACCTGCGTGACCTGATAATCCAGCAGGATATTGCCTCGCTGCTGATCTTGCCTCTGTCCGTCGAGGGCGAGGTCCTGGGTGCCATCGTGTTGCCTTCCACAGAACCACGCCCCTTCTCTGACGACGAAGTGAGCTTGGCTTGGCGCGTCGCCGAACAGGTTTCAGGCGCCCTGGCCCGCGCCCGCCTCCAAGAGTCACAGCAACGGCTGAGCGCTGCCGTCGAGCAGGCGGCAGAAGCGGTTGTGATCACCGACACCGACGGGTGCATTTTCTACGCAAACCCCGCCTTTGAGCAGCTTACCGGTTATGACAGCACGGAGTTCGTCGGGCAGAGCCCACGCCTGGTTTCTGGGACGAATCAGGAGCAGATCGGCCATGCGGAGATGTGGCAGCTCGTCACTGCCGGGCAGCCTTGGCAGGGCCGCTTTGCCGGAAGCAGCAAAGCTGGCACGCCCTTCAAGGCAGACCTAGTTGTCACTCCCGTGCGCAACCAGACAGGCGATATTGTCAATTTCGTGGGCACTATGCGCGACGTGACCCGCGAGGTGCAACTGGAGGAACAGTTTCAGCAGGCCCAAAAGATGGAAGCGTTGGGGCGCCTGGCCGGAGGCATTGCCCACGATTTCAACAACCTATTGACCGTCATCCATTTGAGCACCCGGCTTATGGAGCGGCAATTGCGGCCCGAAGACCCACTCTGGGACCACGTCCAACGTATCCAGGAGACGGGCGAGCGCGCCACCAAGCTGACTAGGCAGTTGCTGAGCTTCAGCCGGCGGGAGTTCACAGAACCGCAGGTGCTGGATCTCAATCAGGTTGTCTGCGACTTGAGTCGCATGCTGCAGCGCATCATCGGCGAGGACATCGACCTGGTGACCGATCTAGCCGACGACCTGTGGCGAGTCAAGGTAGACCCGTCGCAGATGGACCAGGTGCTCATGAACCTGGTTCTGAATGCCCGCGATGCTATGCCCGATGGAGGTACGCTGACCATCCGAACGGCCAATGTGCGCCTGGACGAAGCATATGCAGCCGCCCACGTAGATGCACGAGCCGGACGGCATATCTTGCTGACCATCAGCGATACGGGAATGGGCATTGACGACGAGGCAAAAGCCCATCTCTTTGAGCCGTTCTTCACCACCAAGCGGTTGGGGCAGGGCACAGGCCTGGGGCTGTCCACGGTATTCGGCATCGTCACGCAGAATGGAGGGCACATCCGTGTCGAAAGCGAACGGGGACAGGGCGCGACCTTCCAGATCCTGCTGCCCAGCACCGAGGACCAGAGGGAGCAGGTGCTCCTATCAGCACCCGCTCCCCACTCCCCCAAGCTAACGGCTGGCACAGAGACGATACTGGTCGCCGAAGACGAGGAAGAAGTTCGAAATCTGGCAGTAAGCGTGCTTCGGTCGTGCGGCTACCACGTTCTGGCAGCAGAAGATGGTCCGGAAGCGATCCAGATCAGTGAGCAACATCCCCAACCGATCCACCTGTTGATCGCGGACGTGGTGATGCCCCAGTTGGGGGGCAGAGAACTGGCTGAGTGCCTGCAAAGACAACGGCCAGCACTACGGGTCATGTACATGTCAGGCTACGTCGATCGGGACATAACACACTACAGCAAATCCACGCCGGGCACGATCTTTATGGCCAAACCATTCACCATCGAGGATTTGACCCAGAAGGTGCGGACCGTGCTGGATGAGCAAGAATAGACGGCTCTTCCTTTGCGCAGAGGCTATGCGCGCTCCCCGGCATCAGCCCGGGGCAGCACGAAGGTGAACGTGCTGCCTTGGCCCACCTTCGATTCCGCCCAGATATCGCCCTCCCAATTGTCGACGATGCGCCGCACGACGGCCAGGCCAATGCCGGTGCCGTGAGGGGTGACATCCCGGGCATTGCCGGCGCGGTAGAATTCGTCAAAGATCCGGGGCAGATCCTCCGCAGGGATGCCGATCCCTGTGTCACGCACTGAGCCGATGACCCGCCGCGCATCCTGATCCAGCGAGACCTGGATCTTGCCCCCGCTTTTGCTGTACTTGATGGCATTGCTCAATAGGTTGGTCCACACCAGCTTCATCTGCTCGGGCAGAGCCCGGACCGGTGCCAGGTCAGGCTTGATCTCCACCTCCAGAGTGAGGCCCTTTCCTTCCGCCTCGACCCGCACAAAGTCCACCACTTCGCGCAGCACGTCGGCCATTTGGATGGGAACTACCTGGGCCTGCTCGTCCGTCTCCTCACGAACCTTTGTCAGGTCTAAAAGGTCGCGAATCAGATCCAGTAGGTCGGTGGCGCGGTTCTGGGCTCGCGCCAGCACCTCACGGGTCTTTTCAGGCGGGGCATATCCACCCAAGGCCAACTCCAGGGCACTGTAGATGGTGCTGATGGGCGCCCGCAGTTCGTGAGTGACCAACACCATAAAGCGCGTCCGTTCGCCATCGATACGCCGCAGCTGCTCGTTGAGATCTTGGAGTTCCTGGCTCCTGATCTGGCAAGTCTGATTGCTTTCCCACAGTTCGCGATCCCGCTCGCGCAGGCGGCTGGCGATCGAGGTTGCCAGATAGGCCACCAGAAAGAGCATGAACATCATCACCGCCGAAGCTGTGAACAGATAGAGCAGATTCTGGTATAGCTCCTGTCTCAACATGGGAAGATGGTAGTGGGGCAGGAGCCCGGTATACTCCAGGGCGATGACGGATTCATACAATAGCACCGCCAGCGCGGCCACCAGGTAACTGGATCCACGCGGCAGGAGGATGCTGGCGATGATGACATGAAAGACCAAGAAAAACGCGAGGAGATTCTCCACCCCACCGGCGAAATGGATCAGCGCTGCCAGCGCCACCAGGTCCAGGGCAATCTGGACGTACGCAAAGGAGGTAGCCCGGCGCAGCCGTGCCACACTCTGGGAGCCACTTCTCAGGGTACGCAGGTAGCACAGGAACAGGAGATTGTAAATGCCAATGATCGCCGTCGTGCCCAGTAGAGGTCCCAGTGCCAGCGTGGTCGGAAACCAAAGGGCCAGCAGGCCAACCGCCAGCACCACGCCGGCGACGGCCAGCCAGCGCAGCCGGATCAGCCAGTCGATCCGGTCAATCAGTTCAGCCTCGAACGAAAGTTGGTGCTCCACGGCAGGGGATCAAGCGCCGACGCGTTTCTCTTGCACAAAGCTGTTGGCCACTTCCAACAGCCGGGATAGGGGGACCGGCTTGTCGAGAAACATGTGGGCGTGCAGCGGGCGATCGGTAGGAAAGTACCCGGTATACCCAGAACCTACGATGCTGGAGACCATCACCACCGGCACATCGCGCAACGCAGGATCTTTGGCAATCTCCTCGCTGACGTACAGGCCCTCAGCGGGCATAACCATGATGACGTCCAGGAAAACAAGGTCCGGTCTCTTTTCACGCATCATGGCCAACCCCTCGGGGCCAGTGCACGCACACCGCACCGAAAACGAGTCGGCTTCGAGGGTCGCTTTGGCTATCTCACAAAAGTCCTGATCGTCGTCGATAATCAGAATCTCGCCCTTTGTAGCCATAGTTTTCTCCCTAGCCATTCATCCACTCGCCCACGATTATAGCACAAGGGAAGAGAAAACACAAAACGGATCCCCGAGCCAAGCGCCACAGCGCCGCGCGGGGGAGCCCGCCCGGGAGAAAGGGGAAGTGCCAGCAACCCAATCCAGGCGTAGGCACCTCAGGCGACTGTCACGGAACCACGACCTCAATGCGCGGGGCCCCTTGCCCATCGTCAAGCAAGCGAGGGCGGATGGCGTCCTCGATCCAGAAGGGCCATAGCTCAGCCCGGACCAGCCCTGCCTGTGTGGCGTGGACTCGCAGTAGATGGCCCCGCATAGTTGCCGGGCGGGGGATGTCGAACAAAGTGTTGCCCAGGCTGTAGACAATGAGGCCCCGCCCATAGCGTTCCACGGTCTGCGCGACGTGGGGGTGATGGCCCACCACCAGATCGGCGCCGGCGTCTATTGCGGCGTGGGCCACTCTGACCTGGTCGGACGAGGGCTCGGCCGCATATTCGGTCCCGGCGTGGAGCAGCACAACCACCAGGTCGGCCCGGTCGCGCACGGCGCGCACATCGGCCTCCACGGCAGCGGGTTCGGCCCAGGCCAGGCGGTCAGTGGCAGGCACGTCCACCGACCCATTCCAGCGGGCCGCCGCATACCCCAGGACGGCTATCCGCACCCCATTCAGATCAAAGAACGCCGGGGCGTGCGCTTCCTCCCGCGAGCGCCCAGCCCCCACGTAGGCAACGCCCAGTGCAGCCAGCGTGTCCATTGTCTCAGCCAACCCCTCGTTCCCATAGTCCAGGCCATGGTTATTGGCCAACGTCACCAGGTCGAATCCCCCCTCGACCAGAGTCTCCCCCCAACGAGGATGGGCACGGAGCAGGTACGGCTTGTCCAAGGGCTTCCCTTGGGTGGTGAGCACGCATTCCAGGTTGGCCACTGCCAGGTCGGCCTCGCGCAGGAGCGGTTGCAATCCCAGCCACGGGTAGGCTGGACCGAAGCGGGCCAGCTGGGCCTCCATCGAGCGTCCCGGGGCCACGTCTCCCAGAAAGACCAAGATTGCCTCACCCTCGACCCGTCCGATGCCCGGCAGAGGCACCGGCGGCGGCATCGGCAAGGTGGCCGGAGCAGGTAGCCAGGAAGCACCGACTGAGCCCTCTTCCCCGGCGATCCGCCAGGCGACCACGTCGGCCAGGACGAGGGCTGCGCGATCCGTGTTGGGTCCTGCTGGACCATCAGCCGCCGCCTCCAGACCCCAGACCGACAATCCAGCATGGACCGCTCCGCGCTGCCGGCCCCGCTGATCGTAGACCAGGATCTCACCGTCGGCCAACCCCGCCAGGATCTCCATCGTGCCGTCACCGTCGAGATCAAGGGCGAGGAGTGCCCCCACCGGCGAGGGCACCGCCATCCGCCACCGAATCTCCCCGCTGGCGGACAGGAGGGCTAGCAGCGGCTCATCGCCCCCAGTTCCGGCCAGGATCTCGGGCATGCCATCGCCTTCCAGGTCAGCCGCATGCCAGATCGGCCCGCCGCTGCCGAGGACCCGCTGCCAGCGCAGTGTGCCCTCTGAATCCAGGGCCAGTAGACGTCCATCCTGGGTTCCGGCCAGCACGAAGGCATCCTCTCCCTCGCCAAGGGCGCCAAGACCCGTGATCGGCGCCCCGGCGTCAAAGCGCCACACCTCTGATCCGGTGGGGCCGGAGGCCAACACCATGCCGTCGAGGGTGCTGGCAAAGGCCTGACCAGGCAGAACCACAAGGCCACTGACAGGGCCGCCCAGATCCACCTGCCAGCGCACCTCACCCCCATCGTCCAGAAAGGTGAGACGCTCATCCCAGCCGCCAGCCAATAGTCCATCTTGCCATCCGCGATGTAGAACCGTGACCCGTCCTCCCAGGTCGTAACGCCACAGCCGCCGCCCACCAGCATCGAGGAGAGTCACAAAACCGGCATCGTCGCCGGCGGCCAGCCGCTCCCCGTCCAAGAAGGCCAGCGCATAGACCGGCCCAGGGGTTCGCACCTGCCAGCGGACCCCGCCACTCTCGTCGAGCGCATAGACAGTCCGGCCCAGAGATGCCAGCACAAAGGCCGGCTGGTCCGCAAGCTGGACCACCCCGCCCGCCGTCAGATGGCCGTTGGCATTGAACCACCAATCGAGGGACAAGGGCTCGGGCTCTCCAGCCACTGGTGTCAGGAGCAGGGGAGGCGATGGCGAGGGGGTGGGAGAGGGTGACAGGGTCGGCACGGGTTGGGGCGTAGACGTGGGAGTAGGCTGGGGTGTGGCCGAGGGGATGAGCGTCGGCTGGCGTGTCAGGAGGCGCGTAGGAATGGGAGTGTAGGTGGGCACAGAGGTGGCCGAGGGTGACGGCGTGTCCGTACGTACCACGGCCACCGGCGGCGTGGGTGTCAGCCCACAGCTCACCAAAGTGCACGCCACCAGCAACAACACCACGGGCAGCAGATGCCGGGTCACCACACTACCCCACCAGAATCGCCCGGAAGAAATTGCCAAAGATCTTGCCGGCCAGATCGTCGTATTCACGATAGCCGGTAGCGACGATTTCTTCCACGTCCCACCCATACTCGGGCAACCAAGAGGAATTGCGCGCTAGGCTTTCGGCGATAACCGGGTCGTACTGGGGATTGAACTGCACGCCCCACACCAGGGAATCCCCCAGGCGATAGGCCTGCACGCGGCAGCGTTCCGAGGAGGCCAGCAGCACCGCCTCCTCGGGCAAGCGCGTGACCTCGTCGCCGTGCCACAGGAACGCGTAAAAAGACTCGCCCAGGCCGACCAGCAACGGGTCCTCCAGGCCCCGTTCATTGCCCGTCACCGGCAGCCAGCCGACCTCCCACCGGCCGCGTTTCACCTCGCCACCCAGCCAGTGGGCCAGCAACTGATGCCCCAAACAGATGCCCAGGATCGGCACCCCGGCCTCCAGGGCCTCCATGATCCGCTCCCGTTCGCCATCAAAGACAGGATCGTCAAACTCTTCTGGACGGTACTCGCCCCCGGCAAAGATCACGGCGTCATAGTCCCGCAGGTCAGGCACCACCTCGCCCAAGTCCACGCGGATGTTGGCGGATAGGACATCGAAGCGCTGGAGGACATGGTCTACGACCAGGGTGCGCGCCGGGCCGTGGATGAGGACGATGACCTGCAGCGGCCCGCGGGTAGGTGTGACCGTGGGGGTAGAGGTCGAGGTGGGAGTGGCCGTAGCTGTTGGGGTCGCAGTGGCGGTGGGGGTCGGCGTCGGGGTGGGAGTGGGCGTATGGGTAGCCGTAGGGGTGGGCGTGGGGGTCAGGGTGGCCGTC
>Ga0316577_10001785_pt1 | contig 10380 bp, 8 predicted proteins | sample S5NA_FD_203073 | JGI IMG/M metagenome (GOLD analysis project Ga0316577, IMG submission 203073) | Rhizosphere microbial communities from salt marsh grasses in Alabama, United States - S5-7_050615r2r1 | ecosystem: Host-associated > Plants > Roots > Rhizosphere | place: USA: Alabama | collected... | reverse complement strand
AACGTGCTCATCGGCTGGCCGTGTCCGCTGACCCACGTCGAGAACTGGGGGCGCGAGCGGGCCGGCGACGCCGCGCTGCCCGGCACCGGCTTCATCGACCACTACCTCGCCGGCGTCGTCTACCCGGAGGAGCACGAGAGGCTCGTCCAGGTGCTCGTGGCCGTCGTCGTCCTCGTCTCCTGGCTCGGCTTCGTCATCCGTCGCCGGCACGTGCGTGCGCCAGCCTCGCCACGGCGTCGGCCACTCGGGGGCCGAACATGACGGGGTCGTTGTGGTCCGCGCCCGTGATCACCACCCGCTCGCTGAGCGAGGGGACCCGGTCCGCGACGTCGGCGCTGAGCACGGCGGGCACCACCGTGTCGCGGTCGCCGTAGACGACCGTGACCGGCACGTCGCCGGCGGTGAGGTGCTCGACCACCGGGAAGCGGTCGCGCAGCAGCGCACGAACCGGCAGCCAGGGGTAGTGGTACGCGCCCACGTCGGCGAGCTCCGTGAACGGTGACCGCAGGACGATCCCCGCCGGCGGGTGCCGGGCCTGGAGGGCCGCGACCACCCCGGTGCCGAGGGACTCACCGAAGTAGACGGTCCGTCGCAGTGGGTACCCGAGTTCGCGGAGCGCCTGCACGGCAGCGTCCGCGTCGGCAGCGAGGCCCTCCTCGGAGGGGCTGCCGGGGTTGCCGCCGTAGCCGCGGTAGTCCAGGAGCAGGACGGCCAGGCCGCGGCTGCTCAGCTCCTGCGCGAGCCCCGCCCGGCCGGCCCGGTTGCCGCCGTTCCCCGGCGCGACCAGCACCACCATCCCGGTGTCACGGTCGCCGGTTGCCGGCACGAACCAGGCCCCCAGGGCGAGGCCGTCGGCGGTGCGGAGGGTGATGTCACGGGCGCCGGCGACGACGTCGCCGGCCGGGGGCACCGGCGCGGCGTCGGGGAAGTAGATCAGCCGTCGCTGCATCGCGAAGAGCACCACGACCACCGTTCCCACGACCAGCAGCACCACCAGCAGGCCACGTCCGAGGCTGCGTCGATCCGGCCTGGCCACTCCTCATGGTCGCCCCCGCCCTCCGGCGCCGCAACGAGACGGGCCCGACTCGGCGCGCGTTCCGGCGAGCGGAGACGAGGTGGACCTCGCCGTCGGTGTGGACCGCGGTGCGCCGTGCGCCGACGGCAGGCCCTGGAGGGGCTGCCCGCGGTGGCGGGGCGGCCACCCACGGTGCTCCACGGCCGTGCCACGCGGACGTCGGCGGGTGTGCCAAGCGACACCGCCTCCGGCTGTCAAGGATTGCCGAGGGTGCGGCCGGTCACGGTCACTACCTTCCGAATATCACCGTCGCGCCGGGGCAACGCCGCCCCGGCAGGTCCCCAGGAGAGGTCACCACCATGTCCCTCGGTCTCGGCTGGAAGCTCAAGGGCGACGGGCGCACGCTCGCCCCCGGTGAGGTCGTCGCCCCCGACGAGCGCCTCTCGTGGGGCCGCACGGTCGGCCTCGGCGCCCAGCACGTCGTCGCGATGTTCGGCGCCACGTTCGTCTTCCCACTGGTCATGGGCCTGAACCCGCAGCTGGCGATCATGATGAGCGGGGTCGCGACGGTCATCTTCCTCCTCATCGTCGCCGGGAAGGTGCCGAGCTACCTCGGCACCTCGGCCTCGTTCGTCGCCGGGGTCGCCGCGATCCGGGCCCAGGGCGGGGACTCCCAGACGGTCACCGGCGCGATCCTCGTCGCCGGCCTGGTCCTGGCCGCCGTCGGCGTGGCCATCCACTTCCTCGGCTCGAGGGTGCTCCACGAGGTGCTGCCCCCGGTCGTCACCGGTGCCGTCGTCATGCTCATCGGCTTCAACCTGGCGCCGGTCGTCGCCGGCATCTACTGGCCCCAGGACCAGTGGGTCGCCCTGCTCACCATGCTGTTCGTCATCGTGGTCGCGGTCGCCTTCCGCGGGTTCGTGGGCCGGATCGCGATCTTCCTCGCGCTCATCTTCGGCACCGCCCTCTCGTGGCTGCTCGACACGACCGTCGGGCAGATCAACTCCGTCCTCGGCGGCGCCACCGAGGCCACCGACCACTTCCGGTGGGACACCTCGGGGATCGGCGACGCTGCGTGGTTCGGGTTCCCCGACCAGACGATGGTCGCCCAGGACGGCCAGGAGGTCGTCGGCTGGCACACCCCCAGCTTCTCGGTCGCCGCGATCCTCCTCGTCCTCCCCGCGGTCATCGCCCTCATCGCCGAGAACACCGGCCACGTCAAGGCGGTGGCCGAGATGACCGGCCACGACCTCGACCCGGTCATGGGCCGGGCCATCGCCGCGGACGGCGTCGGCACCGCCATCGCCTCGTCGGTCGGCGGCTCCCCCACCACGACCTACGCCGAGAACATCGGCGTCATGGCGGCCACGCGCGTCTACTCCACGGCGGCCTACTACGTGGCCGCCGGGGTGGCGATCTTCTTCGGCCTCTCACCCAAGTTCGGCGCCCTGGTCGCCTCCGTGCCCGGAGGCGTGCTCGGCGGCATCACCGTCGTCCTCTACGGGATGATCGGCCTTCTCGGCGCCAAGATCTGGAAGGAGAACGGGGTCGACTTCGGCAACCCGATCAACCTCGTCCCGGTCGCCGCCGGCATCATCATCGGCATCGGCGACGTGTCGCTCCAGGTCACCGAGGACTTCTCGCTGAGCGGCATCGCGTTGGGCACCATCGTCACCATCGCCGGCTGGCACCTGGCCCGGGCGATCGCCCCGCGGGAGATGCGCGAGGACGCGGAGGGCGCCGTCATCGCCGTCGGCGACCACGTCTACGGCGACGACGAGGTCGATGACCTGTACCAGGAGGGCTACCCCGGCGGGGACGGCCCGCGTGACCCGGGCCGGGACGCGCGCCCCTGAGCCGACGCGGGGCCCCGGGCCCGACCCGCCGTCCGCCACGATCCCCTTCCGCGGACCCCCTCCGAGAGGCAGGATCAGCCAGGTGAAGCCCGGACCGTTCGTCCACCACGCTCCTCGGACCGTCGAGGAGGCCGTGGAGGTGCTCGCGCGGGTCGGCCACGACGGCAAGGTGCTCGCGGGCGGCCAGAGCCTGGTGCCGATCCTCTCGATGCGCCTCGCCGCGCCCGGGCACCTCGTCGACGTCAACGGCGTGACGGGCCTGGACGGCGTCGAGGTGCGAGACGACGCGGTGCGCGTCGGGGCGCTGGTCCGGCACGCTGGCCTCGAGCGCCACGACGCCGCGGCCACGGCACTGCCACTGCTCCGGCAGGCCCTGCATCACGTCGCGCACCCCGCCATCCGCAACCGGGGGACGACCGTCGGGTCCATCGCCCACGCCGACCCCGCCGGCGAGATGCCGGCCGTCGCCGTGCTCACCGGCGCGGTCGTCGAGGTGGTGAGCGCCCGAGGTCGGCGCGAGGTCGCCGCCGCGGACTTCTTCCTCGGCCCGCTGGAGACCGTGCTCGAGGACGACGAGCTCGTCGAGGCGGTGCGTTTCGGACGGCTCCCCGCCGGGACCCGGACATGGTTCACCGAGTCCGCGCGGCGCCGCGGCGACTACGCCCTCGCCGGCGTGGCCGTCGCGGTCCGGATGGACGGCCCCGTGGTGGCGCAGGCCCGGGCCGCCTTCGTGTCGGTGACCCCCGTACCGTCCGTCCTCGACCTCACCCCGGCGCTCGCGGGCCGCACCGCCGAGGACCTGCCGCTCGACGGCGTCGCCGAGCTGGTGCGCGGCCACGTCGACCCCGAGACCGACATCCACGCGAGCGCCGAGTACCGGCGGGTGCTCGTGGACGCGCTCACGGGGCGGGCCCTGGCCGCGGCCGCGAGCGCCCCCGACCCGGCCGCCCCGGCGGCGGAGGGAGCCGCATGAGCGAGCCCGTCACCGAGCAGCTGATCGAGATCACGCTCCGCGTCAACGGCGTGCCGCGCACCGCCGCCGCGCCGGCGCGGCGGCTCCTCTCGGACTTCCTGCGCCACGACCTTGGCCTCACCGGCACGCACGTCGGCTGCGAGCACGGGGTCTGCGGGGCGTGCACCGTGCTCCTGGACGGCGACCCGGTGCGCTCGTGCCTGTTGTTCGCCGTCACCGCCCGGGGCCACGAGATCACCACGATCGAGGGCATCGGCGACGACCCCGCCGCGCTCAGCCCGGTGCAGCAGGCCTTCGTCGAGTGCCACGGGCTCCAGTGCGGCTTCTGCACGCCGGGGTTCGTCACGACGATCACGGCCTACCTCGACGAGCACCCCGACCCGACGCCCGAGCAGGCCCGGGAGGCGGTGTCCGGCAACCTCTGCCGCTGCACCGGCTACCAGAACATCGTCCGCTCCGTGCTGCGCGCCGCCGAGATCCGCCGCGAGCGCGCGGGGGGTGACGACCGGTGAGCACCCGTCAGGTCGGCGAGAAGGTCCAGCGCGTCGAGGACCCCCGGCTCCTCACCGGGAACGGCCGATACCTCGACGACCTCGGACAGGGCGCCCTCCAGGCGGCCTTCGTCCGCAGCCCGCACGCACACGCCCGCATCACCGACATCGACGTCACCGACGCCCTCGACGTCGACGGGGTTGAGGGCATCTACACCTACGAGGACCTCGACGGCCGCACCGGCGAGACGCTGCCGGTGCTCATCCCCCACCCGTCGCTGACCCACCCGCGCACCGGCCACTGCCTGGCCAGGGACGTCGTCAAGCACGTCGGTGAGGCGGTCGTCATGGTCGTCGCCCGCGACCGCTACCTCGCCGAGGACGCCTGCGCCCGGATCCGGGTCTCGTACGAGCCGCTGCCGGTGGTCGTCGGCGTCGAGCAGGCACGCTCGGGCGGGCACCGCGTCCACGACGACGTCCCCGACAACGTCGCGGCGCACCTCGTGCAGGAGGTCGGCGACGTCGAGGCGGCGCTCGCCGCCGCACCGAACACGCTCACCCTCGAGCTCGACATCGAGCGGAGCGCGAGCATGCCGCTCGAGGGCAAGGGCGTCTACGCGCGGTGGGACACCGACGACGGCTCCCTGCGGTTGTACTCCTCGACCCAGACGAGCACCGGGGTGCGGGCCGCGGTGGCGGCCAAGCTCGGGATGCCGCTCGCCAAGGTCGAGGTGGTCACGCCCGACGTCGGCGGCGGGTTCGGCGTGAAGATCGTCCACCCGTGGCCGGAGGAGGTGCTCGTGCCGTGGGCGGCGCGCCGCCTGGGCCGCGACGTCAAGTGGACCGAGGACCGGCGCGAGCACTTCGTCTCCAGCTCCCACGAGCGCGGCCAGCTGCAGCAGGTGACGGTGGGGTTCGACGACGACGGCCGGCTGCTCGGACTCGACGTGCGGTTCTGGCACGACAACGGCGCCTACACCCCGTACGGCGTCATCGTCCCGATCATCACCGCCACCCAGCTGCTCGGCCCGTACAAGCCGGGTGCCTACCGGGTGGAGTGGTGGAGCCTCTACACGAACACGGTGCTCGTCACGCCGTACCGCGGCGCCGGCCGCCCCCAGGGCTGCTACGCGATGGAGCGGACCATGGACGCCATCGCCGCCCACCTCGGGCTCGACCGTGCCGAGGTGCGCAGCCGCAACTTCATCCAGCCCGAGGAGATGCCGTACGACCAGGGCCTGATGTTCCAGGACGGCCGACCGCTGCGGTACGACTCCGGCGACTTCCCCGCCTCACTCGCCAAGCTCAAGGCGCTCGTGGGCTGGGACGACTTCGCCGCCTACCGCGCCCTGGCCGAGCGTGAGGGTCGGCGGGTCGGCATCGGCATCGGCTGCTACGTCGAGGGCACGGGTGTCGGGCCCTACGAGGGCGGTGTCGTGCAGGTCGAGACCAGCGGGCGGGTGAACGTGGCCACGGGGCTCACCACCCAGGGCCAGTCGCACCAGACCGCCTTCGCCCAGATCGTCGCCGACGAGCTCGGAGTGCCGATGGCGGACGTCCACGTGACCACCGGCGACACCCGCCGGATGGCGTACGCGGTCGGCACCTTCGCCTCGCGCGGAGCCGTGATGTCCGGCAACGCGGTGGCACTCGCGGCGCGCGTGGTGCGCGCGAAGGCGCTGCGGATAGCCGCCGACGCCCTCGAGGTGTCCCCCGACGACCTCGACATCGCGGACGGCGTCATCGCCGTCAAGGGCGCCCCCGGCACGAGCATCGACCTCAAGACCGTCGCGGTGCTCTCCAACCCCCTGCGCTACGCCTTCGACACCTCCGCCCAGGCGGCCACCCAGTTCGCCGGCACCTTCGACCCCGAGAAGCCGCCCGTCGCCGACGACGACGAGCCGGGGCTCGAGGGACAGGACTTCTACTCGCCGACCCAGGCGACCTTCGCCAACGGGATGCACGCCGCCGTGGTCGAGACCGACCCGGTCACTGCCGAGATCCGCATCCTGCGCTACTGCGTCGTCCACGACTGCGGGACGATGGTCAACCCGATGGTCGTCGAGGGGCAGGTGCACGGCGGCGTGGCCCAGGGCGTGGGTGGGGCCCTCTACGAGCGGATGGTCTACGACGAGTCCGGGCAGCTGCTCAACGCCTCGTTCATGGACTTCCTCATGCCCTACGCCACCGAGGTCCCCCACATCGAGACCGACCACCTCGAGACCCCCAGCCCGCTCAACCCGCTCGGCATCAAGGGGGCCGGCGAGGCCGGCACCATCCCGGTCACCGCGGTGATCGCCTCGGCGCTCGAGGACGCCGAGGGCTTCCCGATCCGCTCGATGCCGATCAGCCCGTCCGAGCTGTGGGAGCTCCGTCTCGCCCACGCGTCCGACACCGCCGCTCCCCAGGAGGGTTCGCCATGAAGATCACCGGCACGTCGACCCTGGACGCCCCCGTCGAGCAGGTGTGGGAGGCGATCCTCGACCCGGCCGTGCTCGCGGTGTGCATCCCCGGGTGCTCGAGCCTCACGACGGTCGGCGACGACCGCTACGCGATGACCGTCACGGCGGGGGTCGCCGCGATCAAGGGCACGTACGACGGCGAGGTCGCGCTCGGCGACCTCCAGGCACCGTCGGGGCTGACGCTGCGGGCCCGGGGAGCCGGCTCCCCCGGCACGATCGATGCCGACGTCAAGGTGCGGCTGACCCCGAACGGCGGCGGCACCGAGGTCACCTACGACGCCAACGCCTCCGTCGGTGGGGCCATCGGCGGGGTCGGCCAGCGGATGCTCTCGGGCGTCACGCGGAAGATGGCCGGCGAGTTCTTCACCGCCCTCGACGCGCACATCGCCACCGGCGGGGCGGCGCCGTCGGTGGCAGCCGGTGTCCCCTCCGCCGCGGTCGCCGTCCCCGCCGCTGCGGGCACTCCGGCGGTCGGCACGACGTTCACCGGGAGGGCGGCCGCCGCACCGGCGGCTCCCACCTCGACCCGCGACCTCGTGCTCGCCGCCGTCGCGGGCGGGCTGCTCGCCCTCGCCGGGGTCGCCCTCGGCGCCCGGATCGGGAGGAGGCGCTGATGCGTCCGTTCACCGCCGCGGCCGTCCAGGTCGCGCCGGTCCCCGGGCCGCTCACCGCGGACTCGGTGACCCGCAACATCGACACCTGCATCGACTGGACCAGCCGCTGCGTGGAGGCCACGGGCGCCGAGCTCGTCGTGCTGCCCGAGTCGTGCACGACCGGCTTCACCCCCGGCTGCCCCACCGAGGAGCTGTGGGAGCTCGTCTCCGACGTGCCGGGGCCGGTCACCCAGCGGCTCGCCGACCTCGCCGCGGAGCTCGGCATCCACCTCGTCTTCGGCACCTACGAGCGCGGTGCGACCCCCGACGTTGTCTACAACTCGTCGGTCGTCGTCGACCAGCGCGGCGAGGTCCTCGGGGTCTACCGCAAGACCCACCTCTTCTGCTCCGAAGGGGTGGAGGGAGGCGGATGGGTCACCGCCGGCGACACCGTCACCGTCGTCGACACCGAGCTCGGCCGGATCGGGATGATCATCTGCTTCGACGGCGACTACCCCGAGCTGGCCCGGATCCAGGCGGTGCAGGGTGCCGAGGTCATCTGCCGGCCGTCGGCGCTGCTGCGTTCCGCGGACGTCTGGGAGCTCACGTCCAGGGCGCGCGCCTACGACAACCACGTCTTCGTCGTGGGTGCCAACGCCACCGGGACCGACCCGGCCGGCGTCCACTACTTCGGCAACTCCCACGTGGTGACGCCGCTCGGGCACATCGTGGCCAAGGCTGCCTCGCACGAGGGATGGGTGTCGGCGAGGCTCGACCCCGACGAGGCGTTGGCCTCCCTGACCCCCGGCTCGAACATCGGCCAGGGCTTCGACCACCTGCGCGACCGCAACCTGGACCTCATCCGGAACCACCGCGAGGACCTCGAGTCGCCCGCCAAGTCCTCCTTCCCGCACGCCTGAGGGCCCTCGCCAGCAGCGCGCTCGACAGGGCCACGAGGCAGGTCGGCCCGTGCACGCCGAGACGGGGACCACGCTCGGATCGGCCGGGCCATGCACGACAGGTCACCTGCCCAACTGCGCGATGACCTCTCCTGTCGGCGTGCGCGTGAGTGCGCGTGAGCGTCCGTGAGTTCCGGGCTCAGGGCGTTGTAGCGCCCGATCCCGCGATGCCACGAACGTCCTCGACGACCCCCGACGCAGCCGGGAGCGCGGCAACGTGCGCCGCGACCTCGGCGGCCCGGGCAGCGAAGTCCGGCTCGGCGATGACGCGGGTGACGGCCGCGGCGAGGTCGGGCAGCGCGCCGGGTCCGCCGGGTAGGCTGACACCGGCGCCGCTCGCCGCCACCGCCTGCGCGTTGAGGTGCTGGTCGGAGGCGAACAGCGGCACCACGACCTGGGGTACGCCGGCCGCCGGCGCCGTCATGGTGGTCCCGAACCCACCGTGCCCGACGACGGCCGCGGCCAGGGGCATCACCTGGTCCTGCGGCCAGAACTGCTCCACGTGCGCGTTGGACGGCAGCTCGGCCGTGGGGAGCGACTCGCCGAGGCCGGTGGTCAGGAACACCCTCACGGGCAGGTCGGACAGCACGTCCACCACCGAACTGAACAACCCGCCCATCTGGCCCGTGCCGCCGGCCACCGTTCCGAAGGTGACGTACACCAACGGCGAATCGGGGTCGCCCCAGGGCTCGGGAAGCCGGCCGGCCCCCACGTCGCCACCGACTCGGTACCGGACCACGCGACGGTCGGGGACCCTGTCGGGGCCGGACGCGGCCACCGCCTCGTCCAGCCGTTCGGGGACCATCGTGAACACCGGGGACCGGCCGGCGGCGCCCATCAGGTGCCCGGCCCCGACGCCGACGATCGCCCCCAGCTCGTCGAGGGGCTCCGCGAGGGGCCCGCGAGCCAGGTTCCACATGGCGGCGACGCCGATCGCGACCTCGGCGTGGGGGACACCGGCTGCCTCGGCAGCCGCGAGCGACCCGAGCTCCGACGGTTCTCGAAGGACGACGTCGGGGCGCCAGCGGTCGATGGCTGCCTGCAGGCCGGGTAACGCCGCCTGGGCGTCGAGCCGTCCGAACACGTCGGCCAGCACCCTCCGGTTCGCCTCGTCGTGCGTCAGGGTCGGCAGCGCCGCGAACACGGCGCGGATGGCCTCGGCGGGGGCGACGGGGAACGGCTCGTGGGTCAGGCCCGCCCGGGCGACGGACTGCGCGAACGACGCCGGTGCGGCAACTCGCACCTCATGGCCTTCCGCGTGGCACGCCTGCGCCAGGGCCCTGAGAGGCCCGAAGTGGCCCTCGCCGGCCGTCGTCGCGCACAGCACCCGCATCACGAGAGTCTCCCAACGCCCCACCGCACCAGCAACCACCGCAGCGTGAACGGGAAGCGACTGCGCACGCCGACAGGTGCACCACGCCCGGATCGGCCGGGCAACGCACGACAGGCCACCTGCGCATGGACTTCTCCTGTCGGCGTGCCCGTCGTCATCGAGACGTTGGCAGGGGTGGCCGGTGGGACGGGCGCCGGTCGGCAGGATCTGACGACGCGTCGCCGGGACCCGCCCGGTTGGATCGAGCCATGGCGGCACGACGACGCATCCGGGTCGGCATCGACACCGGCGGGACCTTCACCGACGTCGTCGCCGTCGACGAGGACTCCGGCGAGATCGTCACGACCAAGACCCCGAGCACGCCGGCGAACCCCGCCGACGGCTTCATCGCCGGGGTCGCGAAGATCCTCGACGTGATGGAGGCCCGGGGCGACGACCTCACCGCCGTCTGCCACGGCACGACGGTCGCGACCAACCGCCTCCTCGAGGGCAAGGTCGACCGTCTCGGGTTCATCACCACGGAGGGGTACGAGTTCATGCTCGAGATCGCCCGCCAGGCGGTGCCCGACGGCTACGGCAACTCCTACTTCTGGGTCAAGCCGCCGCGCATCGTGCCCGCGGACGCCGTGCGGACGGTGCGCGGGCGACTCGCCTTCGACGGGGAGGAGGTCCGGCCGTTCTCGGAGGAGGACGCCGTC
>Ga0316577_10001784_pt1 | contig 10381 bp, 8 predicted proteins | sample S5NA_FD_203073 | JGI IMG/M metagenome (GOLD analysis project Ga0316577, IMG submission 203073) | Rhizosphere microbial communities from salt marsh grasses in Alabama, United States - S5-7_050615r2r1 | ecosystem: Host-associated > Plants > Roots > Rhizosphere | place: USA: Alabama | collected... | reverse complement strand
CAGATCTCTGGACTTTCTGCCAGATCCAATACAACTATATGGACGTGGAACACCAGGCCGGCACAAAAGGGCTGCGGTACGCAGCCGACAAAGGCCTGGCCGTCGTCATCATGGAACCGATCCGCGGTGGACGGCTGGCAGGCGACGTACCGCCGACAGTGCAGGCCATCTGGGACGCCGCCCCGGCACAACGCGCGCCGGCCGACTGGGCACTCCAGTGGGTCTGGAATCATCCGCAGGTCTCTCTGCTCCTAAGCGGGATGAGCACCATGGAACAGGTGGTACAGAACATAGAAAGCGCCGAGCGATCGGGTCCGGGCACGCTCACCGAAGAGGAACTCGAGCTGATCGCCCAGGTGCGGGACGCATATCAGTCACTCAGCCCCATCCCGTGCACAGACTGCAAGTACTGCCTACCCTGCCCCAGCGGCGTGAACATCCCCCGCGTGTTCGAGATCTATAACGAGCTCATGATGTACGGAAATGACCAGCAGGCACAGATGGTCTACAATACGTTTGTGGACGCGGAAGAGCGAGCGGACAACTGCATCGAATGCGGGGAATGCCTGGAACAGTGCCCGCAGCAGATCGAGATCCCAGACTGGCTGGCCAAGGTTCACGACAGGCTATGCCAGGAGGAGGCTGCCGCGGAATAAAACCCGTGTGATGTGTCCGATGATGCGTGGGCATATACGACGCCCGACCTGAGCCTGATGCCCCTCGACGCTCCACAGCGGGGCACTCCTTGCATGGGGTATTCAACAGTCTGTGCCGGGGGAGCGGTACGTCCGGTTCTCAGACGGCAAATACAGCCGTCTTGTAGGAAGCACACACAGAGAGGAAAGCAATCCAGGCCCGGTCGAAGCTCTTGGGCCTCTTGGGCAAGTCGGCGGGCGACAATTGACAGAGCCTCCTCGGTCTCACGTTTTCGCGCCGAGGAGGCTCTGCCTGGTAAGATCTGGTAATACCAGTTACTCGTATTTGAACCGCCACACCCCAATCAGGAAGAAAGCCACCCCGAACCCGAGCAGGATGAGTATGTTGGGCAGTACATCCACCACACCAGCGCCTTCAAGCACCAATTTCACATATCCATCAACCGCGTGAACGTGCGGTGTGAGTTGGGAAACGTAGAACTGCAGCCCCTCGGTAGGGAGCCCCAGGTCTGCCTGGTTACCTGTGAAGCTAGGCGAGAGACCGAGCAAGCCGCTGGCCAGGAGGAGTACAAAGCCCAACAACATACCGATGACTCCAGCCTGTTTACTGGTACGCGCGATCGACCCCAACAGCAAGCCCAGGCCCGTAGCGGGCAGCGCCAGCGCCAGCGTAAGGACGAGGAGCCCCAGGGGCGATTCCCCCAGCGGCATACCGAACAAAACATTGCTCACCCCAAACAGCAGCAGCATCTGCAGGTACACCACCCCGACAAAGGCCAGCATTTTCCCAGCGACGATTGTGCCGCGGTGGACGGGCGCAGCCAACAGGCGGCGGAAGGAGCCTGCCTCTTTTTCCCTCACGATCGACTCTGCCATGAAGCCTATGAGAAAGAAGGCAAACATGGTGCCAAAGGTCGGTGTGAAAAAGGCCGAGGCTGCGGCGCCATAGGAGATGTCAGTGACCTCCCCGGCCAGGTTCTGACTCTCCACGGCGATGGCCGGATTCTGGCGCATCTCCTGCACCCCTGTCCAGATGGCGCCCATCGTCTGCGCTTGCGCCGCGCGGGCCACTTCAGGCGCAACGTCCTCCAATGCACCGGTTTTTTCGAAAACGGCCCGGATGCCATACTGGATCTCAGCCATCACACTCAACTCTGTCAGTGCCTCGTTCAGGATCCCGGCAACGGCCTTGGCTTCTGCTTCCTGGGTCGGGTCCTTGAGAAGCTGGACTCTGACCGGCTGGTTGGCGTCTAGCCGGGCACTGAAGTCGGCTGGGATGATGATGGCAGCCGCTGCTTGACCGTCGGCCACCTTCTCGTCGGCCACATCCACGCTCCGCGAGGCATGCAGGCGCAACGGCCGGATGCCGCGGAGGACATCTTCTACCTGTGCGCCATAGGGCCCCTGATCCTCATTCACGAGATAGGCGTTGATGACCAGTCCGGGCTCACCCCCGGGGCTTTCCGAATCCGACCTGCCCGCAGCTATCCCACCATAGAGCAAGGAGAATAGGAGAGGCAACGCGAAGACCACCGCCAGTTGTCCCCTGTCCTTGAAGAGGACCTTCAGGTCCTTGCGAGCCATCCTCAAGCTGCTCTTTCTCGTTCTCATGATCTGCCTCCTCTTTCGTTCGCTGTATTCAGGACGTCCTGGCCCTGGATGCGGAATTGGCACCCTGTCCGGTCAGCTTCGAGGGTCAGGGACGCACAACGCGACTAGTTGAACTTGAACCGCCACAGCCCGATGGCAAGAAACGCCACGGTGAAACCCAGCAAGACCAGAATGCAGGGCATGATGTCTGCCAGACCCTGCCCGCGTACGAACAGGTCCATAAAGGCCGCGTTGGCCCAATAGTGCGGGATCACCTGGCTGATCGTGTCAAGGGTCGAGCTGACGGGCATCCCAACCAACAGGATGCCGGCAAAGCCGAACACCCACAAGACCACCTGGCTCAGCCCGGTGATCTGGCCCTCGGTGCGCGCGATGGCGGCAATGAGGACGCCCAAGCTCGTGGAGCAGAGCACGATGACCAAGCACAACAGAACCAGCGCCAGAGGATCGTTCCCCAGCGTGATGGGGTCAAACCCCAACAAGGGGAGGAGAAAGAGCCCTGCACCAAAGATCACAACGATCTGGGCCAGCCCGACGAGGAAATTGGGCGTCATCTTGCCCACCAGGATGGTGGCCTTGCTAATGGGGGCGGCCAGCAGACGGCGGAAGCTGCCGAGCTTTTTTTCCTCATATATGTACTGCGCCGTCGTCTGCGCCGTCAGAAAGATGAACATCACAGCGAAGCCGGGCACGCTTACGCTGAGGGGGTTGATATCGTCCTCATCCTCCTCCAGCAGGTGTTGCGGCCAGCTCTCTTCCACAGCCAACAGCGGCTCCGTTCTGGAGCGCGCGAACTGGCTTTGGGCTTGTTCGACAATGACCTCCGTCGGAAAAGCTAGTTGCCCAGGGGACGCCGCAGCCTGCATCTCGCCCATTTGCCGGAAACTGGCAATGAGCTGCGTCTCCAGCGAAAGGTCTGCGGCCACGCCGGCTACCGCTCTATGCACGGCCTCGGTCATGGATGCACTTGCATCAGGGCTATTGACCAGGCGCAGCGTCACCGGCTGGCCAGCCAGCAGATTCTCAGCATAGTTGGCCGGAATCGTCAGCATCCTGTTGATCTTTCCCTTGTCGAGCTGGGCCTGGGCCCGTGCCTGATCATACAGCTCACATCGGATGCCGCCGCTCTGGTCCAGGGCGTCCAGCAACGTCTGCGACGCCCCACTGTCTGCGTTGAGGTTCACGACCGCCAGGGTGATCGCCTTCTCTTGTGGTTCGCCTCCCCCAGCCGACGCAGCACTGAAGCCGAGGACGAACACGAGCGGGATGACGAACAGGTAGAGCAGCGTCCCGCGCTCCTTCAAAAAGATCTTGATGTCCTTACGGGCCACTCTTAGCGCGGCTGGAATACTCAATATGCTCATGGTTTCCCCCTCACTCCCTCAGCCTTTTCCCGGTCAGATGCAAGAAAACGCTCTCCAGGTTGGGCTCCCATTTCTCCATCGACGTGATGCGCACGTCCAGTTCATTGGTAATGTCGAGGATTGCCATCAGGGCTTCCTGGAAACGGTGGGTCTCGATCTTTAGGTGGCCATCGTCGCGCCTCGCAGATTTGACCGCAGGTAGCTCGCCCACCCTGTCCGTCACCGTTTGCACATGCCCATCCCCCTCGCCCGGCTTGGCATCTTCCAGTCCAAGCACCAGGATACCACCCCCCAAGCTCCGCATGAGGGCCGCGGGCGTGTCGAGGGCGATGATCTGCCCCTCGTCGATGATGGCCACGCGGTGGCACAGCCGCTGCGCCTCCTCCATATAGTGGGTGGTATAGATCACCGTCATGCCTGCGCGGTTCAGGGATTCGACCGACTCAAAGATTGCGTTGCGACTCTGGGGATCCACGCCGACAGTGGGCTCGTCGAGGAGCAGCACTTGCGGCTGGTGCAGCAGGCCGGCCGCGATGTTGACCCGGCGCTTCATGCCACCCGAGTAGCTTTCGATCGCTTCGTTGGCCCGCTCGGTCAGTTGCACCATCTCTAGCATAGCGTCCACGCGCTCCCGAAGCTCCTTGCCCCCCAGCCCATAGATGCTGCCGAAAAAGTCCAGATTGTCGCGCGCCGACAGCGTAGGGTAGAGGGCCAACTCCTGCGGCACCAGACCCAGCTTGGCTTTGACGGCGTTGGTTTCGGCCTGTAGATCCAGGCCATCCACAGTAATGCGGCCGCTGGTGGGCTCGAGCAGTCCGGTGATCATGGAGATGATCGTCGTCTTGCCCGCGCCGTTGGGGCCGAGCAAGCCCAGGATCTCACCCTGCCGGATGGCTAGGTTTACGTCGTTGACCGCCGTCAGGTCACCGTACTTTTTGACCAGATTCCTTGCTTCCAGAATCGTCTCGTTCATCTCGTCTCCTCTCTACTCACTTGGGTGAACCGGCCGTCGCGGTCCACTACCTTTGATCCAACTACTGCCAGTATAGCAGCCGAAGGGGCATTCGTAATGTCTAGGAGGTCATCGTCTGGATCACATTTACCCCTGTGACCCGGTCCTATTTCCCACTGTGACCGGGTCACAGAGGAAGATGTGACCCTGAAACCTGACCAGATGACGCACAAAAAAGGACGGCAACCGGGTTGTATCCGGTTACCGTCCTTTTGCACGAGACGACAGTTACAGCAAGCCCAACTCCCTGGCCTTTAGGGCCGCCTGTGTCCGGTCACGCACGCCCAATTTGCCCAGGATGTGCGTCACGTGGTTCTTCACCGTCCCCTCGGCAATGAAAAGCTGGTCAGCGATCTCTCGGTTGCTTGCTCCCGTGGCGATCAGGGACAGGATCTCCAGTTCGCGCTCGGATAGTGGCTCGACCAGCTGCTCCATCTGCGCCGAGGGGACGAGGCTCGAAACCCTGGTGAACTCGGCAATCACCTTGGCCGCCACGGAGGGTTCAAGGATCGATTCTCCGCGTGCAGCGGCGCGGATCGCTTCGACCAGCCGTGCGGACGGCACATCCTTCAACAGGTAGCCCACTGCGCCAGCACGCAAAGCGTCAAAGACGTACTCATCGTCGTCGAACGTCGTGAGGACGATCACCCGGCACTGCGGCAGTGCTCTCTTCAGGCGGCGTGTGGCCCTGACGCCATCCAGGATCGGCATGCGCACGTCCATGAGCACCACGTCCGGCTGGACCTGGGCCGCAACGTCAACCGCCTCCTGGCCATTGCTGGCTTCTCCAACGACCTCGATGTCCTTATGAACGGAGAGCAGGGTCTCCAAGCCCTCTCGGAAGAGGCATTGATCGTCCACCAGCAAGACTCGAATGGCCATGCGCTCTTCTCATTCCTTTGCAGGTGCCGGCCCCTCTGCATCCGACGTCGGCACGCTGGCCGTCAGGCAGAATCCATTCCCCGCGCCCGTCTGGATCTCCAGACTGCCCCCCAACAATTGCATCCGCTCCCGGATGCCCAGCAAGCCAAATCCCCCGCCGGTGTCTGCGGCGCCCACTCCGTTGTCCCTTACTTGCAGGCGCACCTCAGCCGGCTGGAAGTCCAGCCGGACGTCCACCCGGGAAGCGCGTGCGTGCCGGCGCACATTGGTCAGCCCTTCCTGGGCTGCCCGGTAGAGGGCAAGGGCGACCTTATGTTCCAGGGCCCTCGTGTCGCCGACAACCTCAAACTCGGTGATGATGCCGCTGCTCTGTGTTTCCCGGACCAGGGAGGCAATGGCTTCGTGTAGCGGCCGGTTCCGAACCGGAGACTCCCTCAGTGCTGCCACAGACTCCCGGACGCGGGCCAACCCCTTTTGGGTTAGCTCCTGGGCCTTGATCATTGCATCCAGCGCGCGAGCAGGGTCAGACCCCATAACTACCCTGGCGGCCTCGATCTGCACATTGACAGTGGTGAGAACGTGGCCCAGGCTGTCGTGGATCTCCCTCGCCAGGCGGTTCCGTTCCTGGGTCATGGCCAGTTCCTCGGCTTGAGTGGCGTAGGCGGCGAGCTGCGCGTTGGCCTGCTCCAGCTCGGCCGTCAACCGTTCGGCGCGCTCCCGGGCCTGTTGCTCTTTCAAGCGCAGTTGAGCAAACACGGCCACAAAGGCAATCGCTGTGCCAACGGTGACGCTGCTGAGGAGTGCGCTAGGCCAGTTCGAATGGCGGAGTCCGGCCGGCAACACCAGGCTCGCACACAGGGCAACGTACACGGCCCATCGCTGCCGGGGTGGGAGTTGCTCCTCGGCAAACCCCACCAGTGGCAACCCAATCAACCAGGTACCGGCTGTGTGAAGCAGAAGCCCAATGCCAAAGAGCAGCGCGCACTGCACGGAAAAGAACCCTGCCTCGGCCCAGCCAGCCGGGAGACGGTCGAAAATCACGTCGGCCCTCAGACCTAGTAGCAGGTAGACGAGACCAAAGGAGACGCCAAAGAAGACCTCCGCAGCTGTCAGGTGCCTTCCGTCTTCGGCGGAGATAAAGACAAAGTTGACAACGTTCCCGACGATGACCATGAGTACGAGGAGCAGTCTGATCCCTTTATCTGAGGCGGATGGCTCTGGGCGTGGTCTCATGCTGCTTTCTTCCAGCGGTATGGACATCGGTTGACTTCTGCCTCTGCCCACACCCAAGCGGGCGACGTGGTCCCGACGTCTCCCTTCTCTGTACGACGTGGTTCAGCCAATCCGAGATGCACGCAAGCTGTGCGCGATGTCCCTATCATACCACAGGCGGACTGCCCACGCAATAGGGCATCGCATGTTTCTGCACTTATTCGCTCGTTCCGGCTGGCAGCACACATCGGCTCGAATCCTGTCTGGGCCTGGCTACCGTGATCAGTGCCCAATGCTCCACCAACCTGCCCCCCTCCACGCGGATAATGTCGATCAATCCGAATCTAGACACATGGCCAATGAAGACTCCCCAGATGACCGATGACAGTTGCGCCTTTGTATGGTATGCTGATTCGTGTATTGGCTGCAACCAAGATCCGTGACACGATGAAGGGGCTCAACGACCCCTCGTCTGATGGACAGGCAGACAGACCGAGATGGTTCAGCCTACGCAAGGAGAAGAGCGTCAGCTCGGGAAACGAAAGGAAACAGGGAAGGAGTAACCATGTCTGAGGACACGGGACCACGGCAACCAGCAAGCGAAGGGGCGAACCAAAACAAGGGAAGGAGGCCACCGCCAGCAGGCGCAGGAATCGCCATTGGAATCTGCCTCGGCGCAGGAGTAGGCGTGCCCTTGCAGAACTTTGCATTGGGCATCGCCATCGCCATCGCGTTCGCGGTTGCGTTCGAGTTGGCTTTCAAGAAGCAGCGCGAGACCGAAGCCGGCTGAGTTGTCCAAGCACATCAGCATGAAAGGCGAATGACATCCTTCATCGGGAACATCTGACGCCGTTGGCTCGTCTCTACTATTGGATACAGGACACCTCACGAGAGGGTGCAGAGATGCGGTTCAAGAGCAAGGCCACGTCCTTTTTGGTTGTTGCTCTGCTGGTTATCCTATCCAGTTGTGCACCGCAGCCTGTGCCCACTTCAGTAACGCGCGCGACGCCCCTCCAATCCCCCTCAGTGCCGACGCCTACGCACGTGGCTGGACCGGCAGGCAAGCCTACCGGAGTGCCGGAATTCACACCTGTGCCTGAACCGATCGACACCCGCATTCGCACCCGCGATGGAATGGTACTGGTACACGTGCCGGCAGGTCAGTTCGAGATGGGAAGCAACCAGGATGAGCGGGCCCAGCCAGTCCATAGGGTAGCCGTGGACGCCTTCTGGATTGACCAGACCGAAGTGACCAACGCCATGTTCACTGCCTTTCTAAACGAGCAGGGCAATCAGGCGGAAGAGGGCGTGAACTGGCTGGAACCGGGCGCCGGCCATAGGGAGATCGTGTACGGTCACATCGACGAGAACGACGGCCTGTTCGTGCCGCAGGTTGGCTACGAAGACTACCCTGTGGTCGAGGTGTCCTGGTATGGCGCGGCGGCGTACTGCTCTTCGGTCGACGCTCGCCTACCCACGGAAGCGGAGTGGGAGTACGCTGCCCGCGGCCCACAGTCCCTGCGCTACCCCTGGGGAAATGCCTTCGACGGAACTCGGGCAAACTACTGCGACGTGAATTGCACCTATGATTGGCGGGATACCACGTTCGACGACGGGTCCGCCCAGTGGACGTCTGTCGGAAGCTACCCCGATGGGGCAAGTTGGTGCGGGGCGCTGGATATGGCGGGCAATATCTGGGAATGGGTATCCGACTGGTGGTCGGAGGACTACTATGCCCAGTCTCGAACCGACAGCCCGCAGGGACCTGATTCTGGCACTCTCCACCCGGCGCGCGGCGGCTCGTGGTTCGATGAAGGCCGCGGAGTGGGAGTCGCTCGCCGCGCGGTGCTGACACCTTCTTCCTATCGGATGCACTGGGTAGGATTCCGGTGTGTCGTTCCTGCTCAACCGTAGGGCGACCAGGTACAGCAGCCAACGACACATCGCGTTTTGTCTAGCTCAGCCCCAGAAGTTGGTGGGTTGGGTGAGGTCCAGTTCAGATCAGGCCATGCTGACGGGCGATGTCAGCAGCTTGGGTTCGGTTCTCGGCCTGCAGCTTGCCCAGAATGCTCGATACGTGATTCTTGACCGTGCCTTCCGCAAGCACCAGACGTTCAGCAATCTCGCGGTTTGCGTAGCCTTGCGCTACCAGGACCAACACCTCTTGCTCACGCTGTGACAGGGGCTCGATCAGCCACTCCTGTGGCGCGATCAGTTCCCTCAGAAGGCGCGATGCAATCTCGGGCTGGATGAATACCTCCCCAGCGTGGACACGGCGGATGGTCTGGACCAATTCGTCGGCAGGAGCATCCTTTAGCAAGAACCCCACCGCACCGGCGCGTATTCCCTGAAAGACGTATTCGTCCCGCCCAAAGGTCGTCAAGATGATGATCCGCGCCTCAGACCAGACAGCGCAGATGGCCGCAATCGCTTCGATGCCGCTCATGCCCGGCATCTGTATATCCATCAGGATGACATCGGGGTGTAGCGCCAGGGCCTGGTGAATGCCCGGCTCCCCGTCGGCGGCCTCGCCCACGACGTCCATGCCCGGTTCCAGGTTAAGAATCGTCTTCAGCCCCTGTCTCATCAGGGTCTGGTCTTCGACGAGCAAAATGCGGATCGGTTCCATGATCATAGCCTGATGACGGGCAACTGGGCATCAACCGCCGTACCACTTGGGCCCCCACGCACGGCCAGCGTACCGCCCAATCCCTCTACCCGCTCGCGCATCCCACGTATCCCAAAGCAGTTCGGCAGGAGTTCGGCCCCTTCGGCCAGGCCTACGCCGTCGTCGACGATGCGCAGTGCGACGGCGTCTGGTTCACACATGAGCGCTACGCTGACAGAACCTGCCTCAGCGTGCTTCTCCACGTTTGTCAGCGCCTCCTGGGTGATCCGCCAGAGGGCCTCGGCCACAGCCGGGCGCAGGTCATTAGCGGGGTCATCGACCTGGCAGGTCACATCCAGGCCGGTGCGCTCAGCGAAATCTACACATAGAGCCTGAAGCGCAGGCCCCAGGGCGCGATCCGCCAGGTCAGGTGCGCGCAGGCCCACGATCGCTCTTCGGAGGGCATCCATGCTGGAGCGGGCCATGACCTTCATCTCGTCTACCTGCTGCGAGGCCGATTCCGGATCAACGCGATAGAGGCGCTGGATGGCTTCCAGTTGCACCGAGAGGATCACCAGGGCATGGCCCAGGCTGTCGTGCAGGTCGCGGGCCAGCCGCTCCCGCTCGCGCAGCACGGCCAGTTCCGCCTCCTGCTGTTGGGCAAGCTCGAGCTGGTGCTTGGCCGCTTGCAGTTCCGAGATCAACCGGCCTCGTTCCTGACTGGTCTGGGTCAGGTGGTTGATAAAGAGCATGAAGACGACCAGCATGGCCCACACCGCCAGCGTTCCAAGCAGCAAGGCCGAGTGCGATCCTTCGCGAGAGCCCCAGGCAGAGTCTCTAGCATAGAGGATGGCACTCACAAAGAGGGTCACAGTGATTGGATATCGCGCCGGCAACAGGCCGAACATCTGGCCGAGGTAGGCAAAGACCAGCCAGTACACCTCGGGCGCCAGCCAATACTCGATGAGCCATATTGCCAGATTGACGGCAAAGTACAGGAGCAGCCGGTTCCGGGGCAGCGGCCATTGCCGGCCTA
>Ga0316577_10001783_pt1 | contig 10381 bp, 8 predicted proteins | sample S5NA_FD_203073 | JGI IMG/M metagenome (GOLD analysis project Ga0316577, IMG submission 203073) | Rhizosphere microbial communities from salt marsh grasses in Alabama, United States - S5-7_050615r2r1 | ecosystem: Host-associated > Plants > Roots > Rhizosphere | place: USA: Alabama | collected... | reverse complement strand
AATATTGGGCGCTGACCAGCTTTTTGCTGCACGAGAACGGCCGCCCGCTGCCGGAGGCTGAAAGTGGTGCGACGACTTCCGGCGCGCCGGTGTCGAGCGCTGGCCTGGCCTTTGCCACATTGGCGCCGCTCCTGGCGATGCTCTCGGTTGCCTGGCTGGGCAGGCGGCCCGGAGGTCCGGTGCCCTAGCAGGCAGGACTTGGGAGCGCACAGGGTATCACAAGAGAGGATGGCGAGTTTTTTCGCTAGGCAAGACTATGAATAACGATCGTCACACACCCGAGCAGGAAGCAGAAGACAAGAAGGGCAAGCGGTTGAACCGGCGCTCGTTCTTGACCCTGCTGGGCCAGGGATCGGTGGCTGCGGCGATCGCCGCGGTGGTGGCCCAGAGCATACGTTTTCTGTCATTCCAGCCCCCCGAGTCGGAATCGAGCGTCGTGCCCCTCGGACAGCCCGATAGCTACCCGGGCAAGTCTGTGACGTACGTAGCTGAGGCGCGGGTGTATATCGGCCACGACGGCGGCGGCCTCTTTGCCCTGGACGCCGTGTGCCCGCACCTTGGCTGCCTGGTGGAGCCGCACGAGGACGGCGGGTATATGTGCCCCTGCCACGACAGCCTCTTCGACGAGGAAGGTCGCGCTCTGAGCGGGCCAGCCAACCAACCGCTGCAGCACCTGTACCTTTGGTTTGACGAAGGGCAGGGCCAGCTCCTGGTGGATCGATCTGAACCGGTTGAGCCTGCGGTGCGTTTGATCGTCTGAGATCTCTGCCAGGACAGGACACGTCAATGTCGAATCATCGTCCCAACTTTTTCGCACATCTGCACCCGCCGACCATGCCCGCCCGCGAGGTTCGCCCGTTCTACACGTTTGGGCTGGGAGGTATCTCGCTGTTCTTATTCCTCGTGCTGGGCATCACCGGCGTGATCGAGATGTTCCTCTACGTGCCCACACCCGAAAGCGCCCACGACTCGATCCGCCAGATCACCTACCTGGCGCCGTTTGGCTGGCTGTTGCGCAATCTGCACTTTTGGGCCGGGCAGCTCATGGTCGGCACGGTCATTCTGCACATGGCCCGCGTGGTGTTCAGCGGCGGCTACAAGTCGCGGCGTCTGAACTGGCTCATCGGCGTGGCCCTGTTGTTTCTCACCCTGGTGCTCAACTTTACGGGTTTCGTGCTGCGCTGGGATCAGGATACGGCCTGGGCGCTGATGGTTGGCACCAACCTGATCAAGTCGATCCCGGGTATCGGCACCGTGCTTCATGGCTTTTTGATCGGTGGGGAGAACGTCGGCGCACCGGCACTGCTCCGCTTCTATACCTGGCACGTGCTGGCCCTGGCGCTGGTGGCGGCAGTGCTGACCGCGTGGCACCTCTTTCGCGTCCGCCGCGATGGGGGCATTTCACACATCGAGCGGACGCCGCGCGTGAGTAGAGAGCACCTGGTGCGGCTGGAGATCCTGGCCATGCTTCTCACGCTGGCGGCGCTGTTCGGGCTGAGCCTGCTGGTCGACGCACCCCTGGGGCCGCCTGCCGACCCCACGGCGCTGATCGCAGAGCCCAAGGCCCCGTGGTTCTTTTTGTGGATCCAGGAGCTGCTGCGTGTCGCGTCCCCGTTCCTGGCCGGCATCCTGGTGCCGATCCTGGTCCTGTTGGTGCTGAGCCTTCTGCCCTACGCCCTCGACCGTAGCGAGGAAGGCATCGCCGTCTGGTTCAACAAGCAGGGGCGCGTCGCCCAGCTCGTCTTTTTGATTATCCTCGTCGGAGCCATTGCCCTGACCCTGCGCGGCGTGATGAGGTGATCGACCGGAAGCCAAAGAGGCGGCGGGCATGGCGTCCGCCGCCTCTTTTCTGTTGGGCTCAGGGGCAGTAGAGCTTACTCCAACCCGTTATAAATCGCGTTCGCTACCATCCGGAAGCCGTTCTCGGGGTGGGCGCGGAACTGGACGTCGAATCCGATGAGCGTCACGTCCTGCGCGCCGCTGGTCTTGTGGATGGCGACCGCCGCGCCGTAGGCGCCGCTCGTCTGCCAGCCGGGCCAGAAGCCCGAGACAAAAAAGTCTGTCGCGTCGAGGCTGGCTGCGACCTCCACCCCGTCGCTCAAGTTGCTGAACAGCGCCGTCGAGTTGATAAAGACGTAGCCCTCCTGGCCAAAGCCGGCCGAAACCGGATCGCCCGCGGTCAAGTCTACGCGCACGATCGAGTTGCCTGATGAAGTGGACAGGTCAAAGTCCAGAAGGCCGATCTCTCTGGCCAGATCGCTGCCGCCGCTGCCCAGCCCGACATAGTCGCCGCCCACGGCGAAAAAGTCCTGCAGCGATTTCCGTCCTTTTGCGCTGAGTCCCGCGGTGCCGAGCGAGACGCTGTCGTTGATGAACAGGTCGTAGCCGGTCAGGTCTGGGCCAATATTCAAGTCGGTTAGCGACATCGCGTCGAACTCGAACCCGAACCTTCCCAGCAGGCTCTCGCCCCCTTCGTTCATCAGGGCCACGATTCGCTGCTGGCGCAGTGGGGTTGCGCCGGCGGGCTCGCCTGCCAGGGCGAACACCGGCAAGCCGTAGGCGTGGGCCACATCGTTGATCAGGCCGGCGTCGTCCGGCAGGATAAAGGTGCCCGCCTCAAAGGTCCGGCCTGAATCCTCGAACGGCGCCTCTGCGCGAGCGAGCGCCACGCCATCCGCCAGCAGTTGGTTCGTCGCCTGGATGGCGGCGATGCTGGTAGGAGCGTAGGCATAGGCGCCGGCAGGCCCGTCCTCAACCGAACCCTGTGGCGGATCCGCCGCCTTGATCTCGGCAGTCTCGATCTCGATCCGTTCTTCCATCACCGCCAGCTCGGCGCCCCACAACCGGGCGTTGCTCCAAACCGATGGCGGCGAGTAAAAGTACAACCCCGGAATATCCGACAGGTCCAGCCCATCTTCCAGGATCGTATTGGCCAGGCCCCGCTTGGGCTGGTTCATCCACACCACGTAGGTCCCCTTCGGGTACTCGGCGCCGTCCATGACAAAGGACTGGGTCGCCTGATGCACTTGCACGTCGTTGAACAGCAGGAAATCGACCAGCCGCGCTGCTTGGTGCTGGCTCACCTGGTTCGGCGCGCCGGCCGGGATCACATAGCCCGCCGGAAACTCCTGGATCATCAGATCCTCGTATTGGGGATACTCGGGCAACAGCTCGGGCGGGATCGGTTGCTGCAGCAGGTCCAGGTAGCCCCGGCGAAAGATCTCGATCTGGTCGTAGAGCATGCCTTCCTTGTTCTGCGACACGTACTTGAGCGCGCCCCACACCGCTGCAAAGTGGGCGTCGACGCCGCGTTCGTCGTGGTAGGAGGTCTCCAGAGTATGGCCGTAGCCCCCGTGGTACATGGCGTACATGGGCGTGTAGCTGGGCGCCCAGTCTTCCCAACCCAGATCCCACTCGAGGTAGGGGATCTGGGCATCAAAGCCCAACTGGTCGTACAGCTCTTGCTTCATGGCCAGCCCCTGGCCCAACGCCCATTTGATGTACAGATCGTATTCGTAGTTCGGGTTGTGGGGCGGCGAGCAGGGCTCGATCAGCATGGGGTTGTAAAAGCCGTGCAGGTCCAGCAAGACCATGGGGTTCCACTCGGTGATGACGCGCACCACAGCCCTGGTCTCTGGCTGCGACTGGGTGATAAAGTCCCGGTTCAGGTCAAAGCCATTGGCGTTATACCGCGTGTTCAGCACCCGCCCGTCGGGATTGGCTACCACGTTGACCAGCAGGATCACGCTGTCGAGGATGGCCTGCACTTCCTCGCTGTCGCCGTAGGCCAGGGTCTCGACCAGCTTGATGGCCGCGTCGACGCCCGGATATTCGGTGCCGTGGATGCTGGCGTTGACAAAGAAGGGGACCTTAAAGTCGCCGAACTGCTCGATCATGTCCTGCGCCTTCTCTGGATCGGTCAGCATCAAGCGACGGATGGCCTGGTACTTGCCCAGGCGGCCCATCGCCTCCGGATCAGAAAGGGTGACCAGGAACAGGTCGCGCCCTCCGGCCGACTGGCCGATTACGTCGACTCTGACCCGATTGCTATTGGACTCGATCTCCTGTAGCTTGGCTGAGATTTCCGAGTAAGGGATGGCATCGTATGGGACTCCTACTATGTCCCGACCTTGCAGGAGGGTTGACTGCCGTGGGGCTCCGGCTACGGCGCTGGCTGGAACTACCAGCGCGACGATGCAGAGGACGGCGATGAAGCGCCAGTGCGTGTGCCTAGAAGTTCGATGATCCATGTGGGCTCTCCTTTAGTAGTTGTTGCAGGTTGTTCCAGATCGACAGCGGCGTATTTGTGTGTTCCACCTCCTTTGTGCAAACAGAACAGCCGCAGCGCGACGATAGATGCGACGTGCGGCGGTCTTTGCTTCAACGGCACAGATCAGCCCGACCGCGGTGCCGGCTTGGTTTGGGGGTCATAGAACGATGATCCCTCTTGGCTACGAAGGCATCTTCCATTGTATCGGAATCCTGGACAGAAGTCAATACTACTTTTGCATGATCTTGGTACGCGTGATGATGATGCCCGGCCCTTCAAGCGCGGACATGCTCTCGGCAGGGCAATCAGAACCCTGGCGGGCCAGGCTGCGATTTGTCTTTCAGGCCAATCTGCGTTACAATCGGGACATGATAAAAGATGCACGGAGGAAATGGTTCGGACCTGGCAGGTTATGGGGCTCGAGCGTACGGTCACAGCCTGCTTGCCTTGAGAGTGGGAGGCACTCGTGAAAGCGGAAGAACTGATCAGGCAATACCAGGCCGGAGAGCGCGACTTTGTCCTGATATCCCTGCGCCGCAGCGAGTTGAGCGGGATCGATCTCTACCATATCAACCTCAGCGGCTCCGATCTGCGGGGATCCGATCTCAGCCAGGCCAACCTGACGGGAGCCCGGTTGCGCCGGGCCGACCTGAGCTGGGCGAACCTGGCTGGTGCCGACTTGAGCGGCGCCGACCTGGGCTCGTCCGATCTTCGAGCCGCCGATCTGCGTGAGGCGAACTTGAGCCATGCCAACCTGGAGAACGCCAGAGTGGCCCCCGAACAGCTTGCCGAGGCTGCGACCCTCGAAGGTGCCATCTTGCCCGACGGCGAGACGAACGAACCCGCATGACCAAGCGCCTCGCCCTCGTCGCCGGAAACATAGCCTCGGGCAAGACCTCCCTCACCGAGCGGCTCGGCGCGCGCCTGGGATGGCGCACCGCCTACGAGTCGGTTGCCGACAACCCCTATCTGGCCGATTTCTACGCGGACATGAGCCAGTGGTCGTTTCACCTGCAGGTGTTCTTTCTCGGTCACCGCGCCGAGCAGTACCTGGAGTTGGCCCGGCATCCAAAATCGGCCATTGCCGACCGCAGCATCTACGAGGATGCCCACATCTTTGCCCGGGCACTCTACCACCTGGGCCACCTGAGCGAGCGCGATTACCAGTCTTTCCAACAGGTGTTCCACTTGGTCGTCTCCAATCTGCCGCGTCCCGATCTGTTGCTCTACCTCAGCGCGCCCGTCTCCGTCCTGATGGAGAGGATTGGCGCCCGGGGCCGGGCCATTGAGCACGGCATCACGGCCGAATACCTGACGCTGCTCGAGACCTTCTACCACGAGTGGCTCCAGGGCTTTGACCTCTGCCCGGTGCTTACCATCCGCACCGATGACCTGGACTTTGTGCACAGGGTCGAACACCTCGACATTGTGGTGCAGCGCATCCAGGACCGGCTGGCGGGCAAAGAAGAGGTCATCTTTCCCTGAGCCCAGGTAAACGACAACCTCTATGCAGAGCAAACCCTCTCCCCGCGAGAGGGTTTTTGTTGTGCGGACAATCCTCACGGCTGCCGATCGGCCCCTCCCAAAAGGCACCGAGCCTGTAGCTTCCTGATAGTACGGCTTGCCGGGCCACCGCATTTGATTTGGATCGCGCGCGCGGCCACTTGACTGGGGGCTCTACCTATGATATACTACTATTCGGATATACAAATAGAATTTCAGATTTACGAAACACAAATAGGAGGACCATGCCATGACCTCGCCCCACCCCTTGGACCGACTGGTCGAGCAGGATACCTTTGCCGAGATGCTGGCCCTGCTAGAGCCAGAGGAACTGGTGATCGCCGCGCTGCGGCTGGAGAACCTGTCCGACGATCAGATCGCCTCGCTGCTGGATATCGACCGCGCCAACGTCCGCCGCCGAATGGAGCAAGCCTGCCGGCGAATCGCCGAGGCGCTGCCAGAACTGGCGCCTGTGCTCCGCGACCGCCGCTACCGGCCCGCGTGCGACCTGAGGCCGCTGAACCGTGGCTGGCTGTGCCCCTCCATCGGTGGCGAGCCTGATCCTTTTGCCAGCCGCCCGCGCAATCCAGCCCAACTAGCGGCAGAGACTCAACCGCCTGGGCAGGCAGAAAAAGAGGAGCCGTCCTTGGACGACTCCCCCCTGTTTTCTGTGCCAGAGCAGATGGCTAGTGTTTCGCCGTGCATATAGGCAACCGATTGTCGCTTCCTGACGAGTGATTGTATCAGCCTGAAACGTGTTGCTTCAAGGCGAAACACTCTGGCAGTTAGGCGCTGAGGCTTGGAGAAACTGTACAGACAAGTACGCCCAACTGCACTAGGGCAGATTGCCAACTACATTGAACGTGTCGATGATCTGCCCGAACGCATCCACGTCCCTCTCGTCGACCATCTGGGTAAGGACCCACACCATGAATGTACCTTCCTCAGGCATCGCGGCGATACTGGCGATGGTGCTCTGAGCAGTCCCGCACTCGATGTACAGATCGTAGAAGCCGACAAAGACGCCGTCGTCGTACTCGTAGCGCCCATCAAACGTGCAGTCATCGGAAAAATCAACTGCGTCGAGGAGGCCATTCACGTCGTATTCCGCCGCCAGCGTCCTGGATGCCCCAAAGAACATGCCAGGCGTGTCGTAGGTGTCCTGAAAGCCTGCCAGATCGCTTGAGGAAGAAATGGACAGCCCAATCTGCTCCCCATCGATTGTCCAGGGACTCCCATCGACATCGTTCCATTCCGACGGAACCTCAACCTGAATCGCCCCCGAGTTGTCGGTAATCAGGCTATAGCCGGAATAGGTGAGAGTATCTGACTCGCCTGGCTCGGAAACCATGGTCGGCACCACCGGGACTGACACCACCTCAAGTTCGCGCCCGTTGAGCTGTCCTTCGAGCCTCTCCCCTGTATCGTAGCGCAACACGTCAACGCTGAGGGTATCTTCGGGATTGTGGCTGCGCAAGATGTCGCAGTAGTCGGACATGGTGCCATCCGTAGCCAGAACCAATCCCTCAAGCCTGAGTATGATATCCCCGCCCCTGATACCGGCCCTGTCGGCGGGTGAGCCCGACTCGACCGATGAGACCCAGATGCCTGAGAGGCCCTCTCCGTCATTCACGGCAGTGCCATTGACCCCAATCGAGTGCACATCCTTCCCCTGTCGCAATTGGTCGATCACCTTGAGGGCCTCGTCGCGAGCAATTGCAAAAAACTGATTCACGCCGGGTGCACTGGCGTAATGGATGGCAACTACCTTTCCATCTTGGGTTACAATGGGCCCCCCGGAGTTGCCCGGGTTGGTGCTTGCATCGTGTTGGATGACAGTGTCTACTGAGGCCCAGCTCGTCTCACCGTCTGCGTGCTCCTTGGCGACGATGCCACGAGTCAGCGTATACTCGGGGTCGCCCAAGGGGAAACCTGCCGCGTATATGTCGAGCCCGGCCGTGATCGGGCCGTCGTACCATTCGAGATACGCGAACCCGTCCCCATCAATGTCGATGACAGCCAGATCGGAGCATTCGGAAACGGCCACGACCTTGGCGTTGCGAGGTTCTTCCTCGCCACCGATCCATACCTTGAGGAACGCTGCACCGGTGACGACGTGATTGTTCGTCACCGCGATGCCTGACTCGTCAATGATAAAGCCCGATCCTCTGCCCGCCACATTCATTTGGAGGCCGGCTCCGGGCTCGACGAAACTGCCCTGGGCCTCGATTTGGATGACGGCGTTCTTGACGCCTTCCAGCGAAGAGACAGCATTGCTGGGAGCCGTGGTGGGTTGTGGAGGCTCGGTGGCGGCTGGAAGCTCTGTAGGTGCCGGAGCCTCCGTGGGCGATGGCTCGTCACCGCAGGCCGCAAGGGCCAGGACAACAATCAGCAGCAAGACCCACATAGATCTGAACCGGGTAGCATTCATAACTCTCCTCCTATTCCTACTTCGATGTGAACACCATATGGAATTCGGAATGCGCCTCATCTTTTGGTACGGCAATCCTCCGCACAACTGTGGCAGTAGATCAGGGATTGCCCCGGATGGCCAGGTTCTCTCAAGAGTTATAAGGGGGATGGAAACCCTGGACAAGGCCTGTGAGCAAATCTGTCAGGCCGAAGGCGCCTTGGCCATCAGACTTCACTGGTACGTTCGCGGCCGTTTAACACCTTTGCCGCGATGGCTGAGCACGGCATGGCTCTTCTGGGACAGAAGCGGTGGCTGGAGGGTGATGCTCGTCCACGGACAGGATGGTTCCGGATCTGGCTGGATTGGCAAGGTGTCCCAGAAGTGGGCACTCAAGTGAATGCATTATATCGCATGCGTTTGGTCCTGTCAAGAAAAACAGAAAGGCCCTCCGGGCAATCGCATCTAAACCCGTTGCTGCGAGCTTGTTGCGAGCGAAGCGCGGCAATCCAGCGAAGCACCGCCACGCCTGCCACGCCCGCCACGAGTACTCGCGGTGGAGTACTCGCGGTGGCAATCTCCTTCTGTTCCAGAGGGGATTGCACGGACGGGCGGCAAAGGTGGCGCTTGCCTGGGCCAGCCGGTGATGATATAATGATCTGCGCAGGCATTACCGCCGTCGACCATGTCCGTTCCCCCTTGAAAGGGAGGAGAATGCAGATGCGCAGCCGAGGCTGGCGGCTATCCAGCGTAGTGGTGGCAGTGGGGCTGGTACTGCTCGTGCGGGCAGGATGGGAGGCCGCTCCCGCCCGGTCGGCGTCGAGCAGCCTGCTGATCACCGCCGTGTATTACGACACCTACCTCCTCGACGAGCCCGACGAGGCATTTCGCCTCATGAACGTGAGCAGCACGGCAGTGGACCTGTCCGGCTGGACCGTTACCGATGGGCCCAATGAAGGTACCATCTCCTTGCAGGGCTCCCTGGCTCCCGGCGCGTCGATCTGGATCGCCCGCCAGGCCGCCGGCTTTGCCCTGGAGTTCGGATTTTCCCCCGCCCATGAGTACGAGGCGGACACCGATCCATCGGTCCCCAACCTGGCGATGTCCGGGACCGTCGCCCTGGCGAACACCGGAGACCAGCTCATTCTGAAGGACGGCGAGGTCATCGTCGACTCGGTGGTCTGGGAGGAAGGCGATCCGGCCGGCACCGGATGGTCTGGTCTCGCAATCTGGCCCTACGGCGGCGACTCGACCGGCACCGAGGGATTCGCCCGCCTCGAGCGGGCCATCGAGGGCTTTGGCTTCGAGGGCCAGATCCTGTACCGCAAGCTCGATCAGGCCACTGCCCGGCCCGTGCCCGACACCGACACCGCCGCCGACTGGGCGCAGGCCACCGACGACAACATCAACGGCAAGAAGGTGCAGTATCCCGGCTGGGACCTGGAGCGCTACTTCTTTCCCGCAAGCTTTGCCGAGCCTGCCACACTCACCTACGCCGTGGCCCCGGACCACATCTACGAGGCGGTCCTGGCTGAGATCGAGCAGGCCACCACCAGCATTGCCTACGAAGGCTACACTTTCAAGAACGCCCATCTGGCGGATGCCATCGTGGCGCGGATGGCTGAATATCCGGCCATGACGGTGAGGATATTGCTCGAAGGCGAGCCGGTGGGCGGCATCGAGGACCAGGAAAAGTGGATCTGCCAGCAGATTGAGAAGGCGGGAGGCCAAGTGTACTTCATGTACACCGACGACGCCAGCGACGTCCACGACCGCTACAACTACCAGCACGGCAAGTGGATGGTCATCGACGGGGAGACGCTGCTGACCGGTTCGGAGAACCTGAACTACTCCTCCATGCCCGCCGACGACAAATCGGACGGCACCGCGGGCAATCGCGGTGTGTGGCTGATCACCGATGCGCCCGGCGCGGTGGCCCATGCCCTCGACGTCTTTCAGCACGATCTGGACCCGGCCAACCACCGCGACCTGGCGCGCTGGAATGCACTCGATCCCGTCTACGGCGCGCCGCCGCCCGAGTTTGAGCCCGACTATACCTCCGGCGGGACCGGCTACGCCGTGCAGTTCCCCACACCCCTCACCATCCAGGGCACGTTTGCCATGGAGATGGTCCAGTCGCCCGACAACAGCCTGCGCGACGCCGACAGCCTGCTGGGCATGGTAGCGCGGGCAGGGGC
>Ga0316577_10001782_pt1 | contig 10384 bp, 5 predicted proteins | sample S5NA_FD_203073 | JGI IMG/M metagenome (GOLD analysis project Ga0316577, IMG submission 203073) | Rhizosphere microbial communities from salt marsh grasses in Alabama, United States - S5-7_050615r2r1 | ecosystem: Host-associated > Plants > Roots > Rhizosphere | place: USA: Alabama | collected... | reverse complement strand
GAGCGAGGACAGATTCGACCGATTTCGAGGCGCATAGTGGGTCTAGGTAACGAGAAATCGGTCGGATATGGACCGCTGTCCCGCCGGCGCAGTCGATCAGTCTCAAGTCAGACAGGCTCCTAGGCAGAGTCGCTTTCGAGAACGCCACGCGATGTTGTCCAGCATCTCCACCTGGTCGGTCCGTCACCCGGTCGGCGTCGTCGCCCTGACGCTGGCCGTGATGGTGCTCGGTGCGCTGTCCCTCGCGCGGCTCAACATCGACCTTCTGCCGAGCATCATCTATCCGGACATCAACGTGCGCGTGCTCGAACCGGGCGTCCCTGCCGAGGTCATGGAGAACGAGGTCACCCGCGAGTTGGAAGAGCAGCTGGCTGTCACCGAAGGCGCCATCGCCGTCCAGTCGCGCACGACCGAGGGGCGCAGCGCCATCGATCTGTCGTTCCGCTACGGGGAGGACATCGATCTCGCCCTGCGCGATGCCAGCTCGCGCCTGGACCGCGCGAAGCGCTTCCTGCCGGAGACCGACGACCCGCCCATCATCTACAAGCGCGACCCCTTTCAGCTGCCGGTGGCCGAGTACGTGGTGAGCTCGCTGCTGCGCGATCCGGTCGAGCTGCGCACCTGGGTGGACTACACGCTCGGCCGGTCACTGGTCACGCTGCCCGGCGTCGCATCGGTCGAGGTCGGAGGCGGATTGGAGCGCGAGGTCCAGGTGGTCGCCAATCAATACCGCCTGGCCGGTCTCGGGATCGACATCCTGGATCTGGAGACGCGGCTGCGCAGCGCCAATCAGGACGTCGCGGCCGGGCGCCTGCGCATGCCCGAGGGCGAGATCAGCGGGCGGACCGAGGGGCGATTCCGCAACGTCCAGGAGATCATCGATCTGCCGCTGAATCCCGACGTCGGTCACCAACCCATGGCCTTGCTGCGCATTGGGGAGATCGCACAGGTCATCGACGGGTCCAGCGAGGAGCGGCTGCGGATTCGACTCGACGACCAGCCCGGGATCAAGCTCTCCGTGCAGAAACAGCCTCAGGCCAACACCGTCGCCGTGGTCGACAGCGTCGATCGCGAGCTGGCCGACCTGGCGGCGCAGGATCAGATCCCGGACGACATCCGCATCCAACGCGTCGACGATCAGGCGCGTTACATCCGCCATTCACTGAACAACGCGGTCACCGCCGCGGTCAGCGGCGCCTTGCTGGCGATGGCCGTGGTCTACGTCTTCCTGGGGAGTCTCCGGCGGACCCTGATCATCGGCGCGGCCATCCCCATCGCCGTCCTGGTGACCTTCATCCTGATGGCCGCGAACGGCCTGACCTTCAACATCATGACCCTCGGCGGTCTGGCGCTCGGGATCGGGATGCTGGTCGACAGCACCATCGTCATGCTGGAGAACATCTATCGGCACCAGCGCATGGGGCAGTCGGCCGTCACGGCCGCGGATGCCGCGAGCCGCGAGGTGACCGGTGCCATCATCGCCTCGACCTCGACCAACCTGGCAGCCGTGCTGCCCTTCCTGTTCATCGGCGGGCTCATCGGACTCCTGTTTCAGGAGCTGATCTTCACGATCTCGGCGGCCATCCTCGCCTCCATGCTGGTCGCCCTGACCCTGGTCCCGGCGCTCGCCGGCCGGGTGCCGGCGACGCGCGAGGGGGCCCTGCGCGAGCTCGTCAACCGTGCCATGCAAGCATTGCAGGACGGCTACGTCTGGCTGGTGGAGCGGCTGCTGCGGATCCGCTGGCCGGTCATCCTGGTCTTCGTCGCCGGGCTGACATGGGCGGGCCCCTGGCTCATCAACGCCAAACAGGAGTTCCTGCCGGCGCTCGACGAGGGCGATGTCCGGATCAGCCTGACCGCAGACGACGGCACCGACCTCGAGCAGATGGATCGCCTCACCCGCCAGATCGAGGCGGTGGTCGCGGCCCAACCCGAGGTCGAGGCGATCTTCACGACCGTCGGCGGCTTCGTGTTCGGGCGCTCATCCTTCGAGAATCCCAACCGCGCGAGCATCCAGGTCCTGCTCCAGCCGGCGGCCCAGCGCGCCATCGGCAGCGAGGAGTGGATCGCCCGCGTCAACGGCCTGATCAAGGGGCTCGAGATCCCTGGATTGCGTGTCTCGCTCTTCACGCGCGGGATCCGTGGCATCCGCTTCAACCAGGGAGACGACGACGTCAGCCTGCGCATCGCCGGACAGGATCTGACGACCCTGGCGGAGCTCGCCGACCGTGTCGTCGAGCGCCTCAAGACCGTGGAAGGCCTCGGGAACATCCAGCACAGCAGTCAGGACATCACACAGGAGATCTCCATCCGGCTCGACCCGCAGCGCGCCGCCAGCTTCGGTCTGAGCGTGGAGGACATCGGCGCCGTGCTGCGCTTCGCACTGGAGGGTCGCGAGGTCACCGAGCTGATCGACGGCGATCGCTCGATCGAGATCCTGCTGCGGCTCGACCGACTGGACATCGCCGCACCGGGGGACCTGGACTCGATCGTCCTCTTCAGCAAGACCGAGCCCCGGCGCCCCCTGCGGCTCGGTGATCTCGCCAGCATCGAGATCCTGCCGCAACCCGCGACCATCCTGCGCGACCGCCAGCAGCGCATCGTCGAGATCACCGCGTCCCTGCAGGAGGGGGTCACCCTCCAACAGGCGATCGAGTCGGCGCTGGCAGCGGCCTCCGAGGTCCCCCTGCCCCCCGGCTATCGCCTCTACGAGGCGGGCAGCCTGGAGACCCTGAAGCAGGGACAGGACATGAGCCGGATCCTCCTCGGACTGGCACTCTTTCTGGTGCTGGTTGCCATGGCGGTGCAGTACGAGTCGATACGCAACCCCTTCATCATCCTGATCTCGGTGCCCTTCGCGGTGATCGGGGTCGTGCTCGGTCTGCAGTGGACGGGGCTGCCCGTCTCCATGCCGGTCTGGCTCGGCCTGATCATGCTTGCCGGGATCGTGGTCAACAACGCCATCGTCCTGGTCGAGTTCATCGAGCTGGAGCGGCAGACCGGACTGGACGCGCGCAGCGCCATCCTGGAGGCCGCCCGGCTGCGACTTCGGCCGATTCTCATGACGACCCTCACCACCGTCGTCGGGATGCTGCCACTGGCGCTCGCCATCGGGGAAGGCTCGGAGATGCTGCAGCCCCTGGCGGTGACCATCGTGGCGGGTCTATCCTTCTCGACACTGGTCTCGCTGGTCCTGGTCCCCCTGGTCTATCAGGTGCTGGGCGCCCGGGCGCGGCCGGGCGCAGCCCGGGGTCTGCAGGATGGGCGCCCGTCCACGAGCCACTGACGCCTTCAGCGCGCTCGCTGCGGGAAGCGCCCGGCGTGTCGCGCCGCCGGCGCGAACGACCAGGAGGCGGGTCGCAAACGGCGCTGCCGGTGCGCGCGTCGATCGTTGGCGGGGAGGCGCCGGCAGCCTCACGCCGCGGCCCGCCGGCCTCGGCGGTGGCGTGGCGACGACCCGGGAACGGGCACTATGAGCCGCACAGGAGGAGCCGTCGTATGGACACCGATCTCGCCCAACTCGAGCACGCCGACACCGCGCACGCGATCGAGATCGCCCCGAGGGTCTGGTGGGTCGGTCATCTGTCGCGCGATGGGGGCATCGGCACCCATGTCTATCTGGTGGAGCAGGGCGAGCAGTCGGTCCTGCTCGATCCCGGCTCGCGCTGCGGCTTCGCCGACACCTTGCGCAGGATCGAAGAGGTCATCCCCTTTGCGTCGATCCGCTATTTCGTCTGTCACCACCCCGGCCCGGACGTCGCCGCCGCCATGCCGGTCATCGACGAGATGGCCAGCCGACCGGACGCGCTCCTGGTCACGCACGGGCACACCCACGCGCTGCTGAGCCATTACGGGCTCAAGCTGTCCCAGCGGCGCGTGGAAGACCACGACTGGCGCCTCCCCCTCGAGGACCGCGAGTTCCAGTTCATCTTGACGCCCTATGCCCCCTCCTCCGGGTCCATCGCCAGTTTCGACCCCGGCAGCGGGCTCCTCTTTTCGGGCGCCCTGTTCGGCGCCTTGACCGAGGGTGCGACCCTGATCGCCCGCGACGAGTCCTTTTCAGAGGCGTTGCAGATCTTTCACGCGCAGCAGATGCCGAGCCGCGACATCCTCGATCTCGCCCTGAGCCGCTGCGAGCGGCACCCGATCAAGGCCATCGCACCGCACCAGGGCCCCTTGATCCCGGAGCGACTGGTCCCCTCCGCGATCGAGGCCCTCAGGCATCTCGGATGCGGCATCGACCTGCTGTCCGGCGCGCCCACCGACACCCGGCGGCTCTCCCGCCTCAATGAGCGGCTTCGCGAGATCACCCAGACGTTGCTCGACCATGGCGCGACCGAGAGCGCGCGGCAGGACGCCTATCAGCGCTCCATCCGTGATCCGCTGACCGGACTGTTCACGCGCCCTTACATGCAGGACGTGATGGAACGTCATTGCAGCGTCCACGACCGTAACCAGGCGGCGCAGGTGGCGGCTGTCATGATCGATGTCGATTACCTCCAGTGGGTCAACGACACCCATGGCCGGGCCGCGGGGGATGCGGTCCTGCGGCAGGTGGCGCAGATCCTGCGGGATCGCATCCGCAACACCGATATCCCGGTGCGCTTCGGCGGAGCGGGTCTCATCCTCTTTCTGGTCGGTGCCTCGGCCTTCGGGGCGATGGACTATGCGGAGCGCATCCGCGCCGCCGTCGAGCACCACCCGTTCGAGACCCCCGCCGGGCATCAGCTGTCGGTCACGGCCAGCCTCGGCGTGGCGATAAGACACCCCCACGAGCCGCTCGAGGAGCTGATCCGTCGTGCCGACCAGGCGCTCTGCCAGGCGAAACAGGGCGGGCGCAATCGGGTCGAGCTGGCCTGACGGCACCTTGGACAGTTCAAGGTGCCCGTGCGGGGCGAGGATGCCGCGCCATGCTCAGTCACCCAAGCGACTGAGAATGAAGAACAGCGGAACCCGCGCTGTCGCTCGGCGTGTTGAGAAATTGCCGGGAAGACCATCCTTCAAGGTCCCCTCGGGCGGCCAGCCGCGAGCGATCATCCCTCGTCGGATCGCTCCGGGCTGGCTGTCGTCGCTCAAGCCCGCACTGGGACGATCAGGGCGACTCGCCGGGAAGCGGCTGGGCCGGCGGAACGACCGGGTAGTCCGGCGGCCCGGGCGGGGGCGGCGCCTCCAGCAACTCCGGCGGGAAGGGAGGGGTCGGTGTGGCTCCCATCGGGTCGCGGACATAGGCCGGGAAATCGGGGTTGGTCCAGCCCGCCTCCGCCAGCTTGTCCGCCGGCGGACGCAGGCGCGAGGTGTAATCGAGCACGGCGGCCCGATCGCGCGGCGTGAAGCCGTCGATCTGCTTGACCATCTTCGGGTCCGAGTTGTGACGTCGGCCGCTGCGAATCGCGTCGAACTGGCGCATCAGGTAGGGATAGTGTTGCCCGGCGACCAGCGGAATGTGCTCGGACTCGTTCCCCTCGCCGGCCTCTCCGTGGCACCTGGCACAGTGCTCCGCATAGATCTGCCCCCCCAGGTCCAGATCCACCCCGGGGCCCACGCCGTTCCGGGGCGTCATGGGAAGCGCTGCCACGTAGGCCGCGACATCGGCGAGGCTCTGCGGACCGCCGAGGATCCGCGGCACCGAGAAGGGATACATGAGCGGGTTGTCGCGATTGCGCGCCCGGATGTCGGCGAGCTGCTTGATGATCACGGTGCGCAGCTGACCGGCGATCTGCGGATAGGTCCCGTCGAGCGTCCCCCAGCCTTCCGGGCGGTGACACACGGCACAGGTCAGATAGACCTCGCGCCCGTTGTCGAGGTCCGGCGTCAGCGACAGGACCTGATCGTATTCCGCCCGAGCGATGGCGGCCGGATCCTGGGCACGGACCGGGATCGAGACGACGCACCAGGCGGAGCCGAAGAGGCCGATCGACAAACCAATCGCGATCGCTCGGTTGGGCATCTTGACCTCCAGACACAGGCGTCAGGACCGGGGCCTGACCACAGGGTAGTTGATTCCCGAACGAAACGGCCGGCTCCATCGGCACGACGCCGTCGAGGCGGCCGCCCGCCCTTGGTCGCGACGCGTGCGCGATCGCTCCCTGGACGCCCGCGCAGGATCCAGCCTGAAGCAGGCCGGCGGACCACCCTCGCCGGGTTGCCCCCCTCGTCGCCGCCAGAATATTCCCTGGCCGGGAGGTGTGGCAACCGCAGCGGGCTCACCGCCCAAGGGGCAGCGCGGAGACCCCGCCCAGACGCGCGACCCGACGGGGCGCGTCCGCTCAGGCGCCCGTCAGGCCGCTGGTCACGCTGGCTTGGAAGATGGCCTTGTGGACGTCGCCGATGCTGAGCATCCCCAGGACGCGCCCACCCTCGGCAACCGGGATCCGCCTGAAGTTGTGCCGCACCATGACGGTGGCGGCGCGCAGCACATGCATCTCGGGGTCGACCGTGACCGGATTGGGGGTCATCAGATCCGCGGTGCTCATGGCAAGGATCTCGGAGTAGCGCGCCATCTCCTTGTCCAGGTCAACCGAATGCATCCCCTCCGACATCAGCTTATCGAGCTTCGGGAACAGGCTGTGGAGGAGATCTTTCTCGGCGATGATCCCCACCAGTCGGTCCTCATCGTCGACGACGGGCAGACCGTGGAAGCGATAGAGACACATCAGGGAGGCCACCTCCGCGATCTTGGTCTCCGGTTTCACCGTACGCACCGACCGGCTCATGACGTCTCTGACTTTCATCTGGACCATCCCTCCATTCGCGTTGTTGTCGATCAGGTCGCGGACACGAGAATGCGCGCCGCAGACCCGCAGCTCCCGCGATTATCCTAGAAAAGGCCGTTGAACGCTTGGTTGCTTGATGCAAGCGATCGATTCCGACCCGCTTTCGCGGAGCCGACCCACCCGCGGGATCCAGGTGCCCCACGCGCCGCTGCCCACAGGCCGCCGTCGTCCCGGACCGCCGCCATCCCAGCAGCCATGCGGCCCGTGCGAAGGACCGTGCCGCGGGGCACCCCGGTCGTCCACAACCTATCAACAGCTTTTCAGGCGCTTTTTACACAAGATATTGTGGTTGACGGATCCTTGCTTGGATAGATATTGTGACTGTCGGGTATTCCACTCACAGTGCCCTGCATCCCGTGCCGCCCACACACCAGATCTTAGGAGGAGACATGTCTGCCACCAGCCCATCACTGTCACAGACCACGTCGGGTGAAGACGCCGCCGCTTCGTTGCACCAGCCACCTGCCGACACGGGACAGGAGATCACCGCTCACACCCCCGGCAAGGTCCAGGTCATCCGGCGCAACGGCAAGGTCACACACTTCGACGCCAACAAGATCATGGTCGCCATGACCAAGGCCTTCCTCGCCGTCGAGGGCGGCTCGGCGGCGGCCTCCAGCCGCATCCACGACCGGGTGCGGGAGCTCACCGATCAGGTGACCGCGGCCCTGACCCGGCGTCTTCCGGGGGGCGGAACCGTCCATATCGAGGACATTCAGGACCAGGTGGAGCTCGCCTTGATGCGGGCGGGCGAGCACAAGGTCGCGCGCGACTATGTGCTGTACCGCGAGGCGCGCGCCCGCGAGCGCGCGGAGCGGGCCGCGACCAGCGCACCGGCCGAGAGCGCCCACCCGCTCGCGGTCACCCTCGCCGATGGCAGCACACGCCCCCTGGATGTGGAGCGGATGACGCGACTGGTCGACGAGGCCTGTCGCGACCTCGATGCCGTCGATGCGCCGGCGATCCTCAACGACACCCTGCGCAACCTCTTCGACGGCGTGCGCGAGGCCGACGTCGGACAGGCCCTGGTGATGTCCGCGCGCGCCATGATCGAGAAGGATCCCCAGTACAGCCAGGTCGCCGCCCGGCTGCTGCTCGACGTCGTGCGCCGCGAGGCCCTCGGCTTTCTCGGGCTGGCCGTCGGTGTGGAGACCCAGGCCGATCTCGCGGAGCGCTACGGCGACGCCTTCGCGGCCTACATCCGGCGCGCCGTGGACCTCGAGCACCTGGATCCCCAACTGGCCCGGTATGACCTCGCCCGCCTCGGCGCCGCGCTGCGGCCCGAGCGCGACCTGCAGTTCACCTACCTGGGGCTGCAGACCCTCTACGACCGCTACTTCATCCACACGGCCGGGGGGACCCGCTTCGAGCTGCCCCAGGCCTTCTTCATGCGCGTCGCCATGGGCCTGGCCATCAACGAGATCGACCGCGAGGCGCGTGCGGTCGAGTTCTACGAGCTGCTCTCCAGCTTCGACTTCATGAGCTCGACCCCGACCCTGTTCAACTCGGGGACCCTCCGGCCCCAGCTCAGCTCCTGCTATCTGACCACGGTCCCGGACGACCTCGACGGCATCTACAGCGCCATCAAGGACAATGCGCTCCTGTCCAAGTTCGCCGGCGGACTGGGCAATGACTGGACCCGGGTCCGCGGCATGGGCGCCCACATCAAGGGAACCAACGGGAAGAGCCAGGGGGTCGTGCCCTTCCTCAAGGTGGCCAACGACACGGCGGTGGCGGTCAACCAGGGCGGCAAGCGCAAGGGCGCCGTCTGCGCCTATCTCGAGACCTGGCACATCGATGTCGAGGAGTTCATCGAGCTGCGCAAGAACACCGGTGACGACCGCCGCCGCACCCACGACATGAATACCGCCAACTGGGTGCCCGACCTCTTCATGAAGCGCGTCGCCGAGGACCAGCACTGGACCCTCTTCTCGCCGGACGAGACGCCGGACCTGCACGATCTCACGGGCCTGGCGTTCGAGCAGGCCTACCTGGCCTACGAGGAACGGGCCGAGCGCGGCGAGCTCAAGGTCAGCAAGCGCATCAAGGCCGTCGACCTCTGGCGCAAGATGCTGGCCATGCTGTTCGAGACCGGCCACCCCTGGATCGCCTTCAAGGACCCCTGCAACCTGCGCTACACCAACCAGCACGTGGGCACCGTGCACAGCTCCAACCTGTGCACCGAGATCACGCTCCACAACAACGACACGGAGATCGCCGTGTGCAACCTGGGGAGCGTGAACCTGGCCGCCCATGTCACCGAGAAGGGTCTGGACACCGCACGTCTGCAGAAGACCGTCGGCACCGCGATGCGGATGCTCGACAACGTCATCGATTACAACTTCTACAACGTCCCCCAGGCACGCAGCTCCAACCTGCGCCACCGCCCGGTCGGGCTCGGCATCATGGGCTTCCAGGATGCCCTCTACAAGGTGCGCATCCCCTACGCGAGCCTGGAGGCGGTGCAGTTCGCCGACCTCAGCATGGAGGCCCTGAGCTATTACGCGATCCGCGCCAGCACCGATCTCGCGGAGGAGCGCGGGCGCTACCAGAGCTTCGAAGGCTCGCTCTGGAGCCGCGGGATCCTCCCGATCGACAGCATCCGGCTGCTCCAGGAGGCCCGCGGCAGCTATCTGCAGATGGACACCGGGTCCACCCTGGACTGGGAGGGCCTGCGCGAGCGCGTGCGCACGCTCGGCATGCGCAACTCCAACTGCATGGCGATCGCGCCAACCGCCACCATCAGCAACATCGTCGGCGTGAGTCAGTCGATCGAGCCGACCTACCAGAACCTCTTCGTCAAGTCCAACCTCTCCGGCGAGTTCACCGTCGTCAACCCCTACCTGGTCGCCGACCTCAAGGAACGGGGTCTCTGGGACGCCGTGATGGTCAACGACCTCAAGTACTTCGACGGCTCGGTGCAGCAGATCGACCGCATCCCGGACGATCTCAAGCAGCTCTACGCGACCGCCTTCGAGACCGATCCCCGCTGGCTGGTCGAGGCCGGCAGCCGCCGTCAGAAGTGGCTCGACCAGGCGCAGAGCCTCAATCTCTACATGCGCGAGCCGAGCGGCAAGAAGCTCGACAACCTCTACAAGCTGGCCTGGGTGCGCGGGTTGAAGACGACCTACTACCTCCGCTCCATGGGCGCCACCCACGTGGAGAAGTCCACCATGGACGACGCGAGCAAGGCCAACCGCCTCAGCGCAGTCGGCGGGAATTACCTCTCCCTCGAGAAGACCAAGCCCAACGGGAAGGGCAACGGCGCGGCCCCCTCGGCTTGCTCCATCCTGGACCCGGAGTGCGAGGCCTGCCAGTAGCGCGGGATTCCCGTGCGGACACGCTCGCCCGAGGGGCCGCCCGTCACGCAGCGCCGGGCACGCCGATCAAGGCAGCGCGTCCGGGGCCACAGGGCAGTGCCAGGGCAGTGGCGGATGGGCACCGGGTGCGCCGACGACGCGCCGATGGGCGACGCCGGCCGACCCTGGCCGCTGGATCCCGGCATTCCCTGCCGGGATGACGGTCACACTTGACCGGCCCGGCACCGCCTGCCCTGGCAGGGAGTGGCGGGGGCGTGCCCAAGCCCGGGTGCCTGACAGGCGTGGACTCCG
>Ga0316577_10001781_pt1 | contig 10385 bp, 11 predicted proteins | sample S5NA_FD_203073 | JGI IMG/M metagenome (GOLD analysis project Ga0316577, IMG submission 203073) | Rhizosphere microbial communities from salt marsh grasses in Alabama, United States - S5-7_050615r2r1 | ecosystem: Host-associated > Plants > Roots > Rhizosphere | place: USA: Alabama | collected... | reverse complement strand
ACTTGCCGAAGGGCCGTATTCCTACCTGTTCGAATCGGTACAGGGCGGCGAAAAATGGGGTCGTTACTCGATCATCGGGCTTCCCTGCCGCACCGTGATCAAGATCAGTGGACATGAAATCCGGGTTCAGCAGAATGGCCAGGAGATCGACTGTTTTGAAGTCAAGGATCCGCTGGACTGGATCGAGGAATATCGCCAGCAGTTCCGCGAGCCGGAAATAGACGGCCTGCCGCGATTCAGCGGGGGACTGGTCGGCTATTTTGCCTACGATACGATTCGTTACATCGAGCCCAGGCTGCGCGAATGCCCCAATCCGGATGCGTTGGGCACCCCCGATATCCTGCTGATGATTTCTGATGAAGTGGTCGTTTTCGACAACCTGGCCGGCAAGCTGTATGTCGTGGTGCAGGTGGACCCGCGTCAGGCCGATGCCTATGAACTCGGTCAGGCACGGCTTGGGCAACTGGTGCAACAATTGCGCGAGAATTCACCTGCCTATCCCGTCAGCAAGCGTCCCCACCAGGTCCGGGAAGAGGATTTTATCTCCGGCTTTACGCGTGAAGGATTCGAGCAGGCGGTCGAGCGCATCAAGCAATACATTCTGGAAGGGGATGTGATGCAGGTCGTACTGTCGCAGCGCATGAGTATTCCCTATCATGCGCAACCACTGGACCTGTATCGTTCCCTGCGTAGCCTGAATCCGTCGCCTTATATGTACTATCTCGACCTGCAGGATTTTCATATTGTCGGATCGTCACCCGAGATCCTGACCCGCCTGGAGGATGGCGTCGTAACCGTACGCCCGATTGCCGGCACTCGCCCGCGTGGCGAAACCGAGGAGGCGGACCAGGCCTGGGAGCGTGAACTGCTGGCCGACCCCAAGGAACTGGCGGAACACCTGATGCTGATCGACCTGGGCCGGAATGACGCGGGACGGGTATGCGAGATCGGCAGCGTGCGGGTGACGGATAAAATGGTGATCGAGAAATATTCACACGTGATGCACATTGTTTCCAATGTCACCGGAAAGCTGAAGAATGGCATGTCCGCCATTGACGTTTTGCGCGCGACTTTTCCCGCCGGTACCGTATCCGGTGCGCCGAAAATTCGTGCCATGGAAATCATTGATGAGCTGGAGCCGGTCAAGCGCGGCGTGTATTCCGGGGCCGTCGGGTATATTTCCTGGACCGGCAACATGGATACGGCGATCGCGATACGAACGGCCGTCATCAAGGAAGGCATGCTAAATATCCAGGCAGGCGCGGGCATCGTGGCGGACTCGGTACCCGCCTACGAATGGAAAGAAACCATGAACAAGGGCCGGGCGGTATTCCGTGCCGTGGCACAGGCTGAAGCCGGCCTGGACGGCGTGCACAAGTAAAGGCACTCGCGACAATGCGGTGGAACAAACTATGTTGCTGATGATCGACAATTATGATTCCTTCACCTACAACCTGGTGCAGTACCTGGGTGAGCTGGGCGCCGATGTGCGGGTATTCCGCAATGACCGGATTACAACGGATGAGATCGAACGTCTTGCGCCGGATCATATCGTGATCTCGCCCGGGCCGTGCACGCCGAACGAGGCGGGCGTATCGGTCGCAAGCATCCAGGCGTTTGCCGGCAAGATCCCGATCCTGGGCGTATGCCTGGGCCATCAGAGCATCGGTCAGGCTTTCGGCGGTCACATCGTGCACGCGCGCCAGGTCATGCATGGGAAAACCTCCATGATTCATCACGCCAACGTAGGGGTGTTTACGGGCCTTGAAAATCCGTTTGAAGCGACCCGTTACCATTCCCTGGTCATCGAGAAGGAAACCCTGCCGGACTGCCTGGAAATCACCGCCTGGACCGAAACCGAGCAGGGCGACGTGGATGAAATTATGGGTGTACGGCACAAGGAGTTTGTCATCGAGGGCGTCCAGTTTCATCCGGAATCCATATTGACCCGGCATGGGCACGATATGTTGAGAAACTTCCTGAACATGAAAATTCAATGACGATGCAGGGTGCATGAACCACGAACCCTGCAGGTTAGGGTGCGAGAACCAGAACGAGGAACCAGCATGGATATGCAATCAGCCATTCGCGCAGTAACGGAAAGCCGTGATCTGTCGCGCGAACAGATGACATCCGTAATGCGCCTGATCATGACCGGAGAAGCCACGCAGGCACAAATTGGCGGGTTCCTGGTCGGTTTACGCATGAAAGGCGAAACGGTCGATGAAATTGCCGCCGCGGCCGGGGTCATGCGTGACCTGGCAGCCGGAGTCAAACTCAGTGGTCCGCACCTGGTCGACACCTGTGGTACGGGAGGGGATGCGGCCGGTACCTTTAATATCTCGACCGCAAGTGCCTTTGTCGTGGCCGCCGCCGGTGGCAAGGTTGCCAAGCACGGCAACCGGTCCATTTCCAGCAAGTCCGGCAGTGCCGATGTGCTGGAGGCCGCCGGCGTGAACCTGGAGCTGAACCCGGAACAGGTCGCGCGCTGCGTAAACGAAGTCGGGGTCGGCTTTATGTTTGCGCCGAAGCATCATGGCGCCATGAAGCATGCCATTGGCCCGCGGCGGGAAATGGGTGTGCGCACCATATTCAACGTGCTTGGGCCGTTGACCAATCCGGCCGGTGCGCCGAATCAGGTTCTGGGTGTATACAGCGATGCCTGGGTCGAGCCGCTTGCGCAGGTATTGCAGCAACTGGGCAGTGAGCATGTGCTTGTGGTCCATGCCGAGGATGGTATGGACGAGATCAGTATCGGTGCCTCGACACATGTTGCCGAGCTCAGACAGGGCGAAATCCGGGATTATTTCATTACGCCGGAGGAGTTTGGCTTCAAGCGAACCGATATCTCGGTGCTTGCCGTCGATGGTGCGCAACAGAGTCTCCATGTCATCCGGGAGATATTCAACAACGAAGTCGGTCCGGCGCGCGATATCGTGGCGCTGAATGCCGGCGCGGCCATCTATGCGGCGGATTTGGCAACCAGCCTGGCGGAGGGTATTCAACTGGCGCTGGAAGTGATTGCCAGCGGCGCCGCACGTGCCAAGCTGGATGCTCTGATCGAGATCTCCAATTCGTTTTGAAAGTATCCTGAAATCAATAAATCCGGAATATTATGAAAGATACCCCCGACATCCTGAAAAAAATCCTGCTGCGCAAATCGGAAGAAGTCGCCGAGGCGGTTGGTCGGGTCAGCTTGAGCGATTTAAAGAGGCACATTGAAACCGCATCCCCGGTACGTGGTTTCGTCGAGGCGATCCGTACCCGTATCGCAGCGGGTGACGCTGCCGTGATTGCGGAAATCAAGAAGGCTTCGCCGAGCAGGGGCGTCTTTCGTGAAGACTTCGACCCGGCGCAGATTGCGGCCAGTTACGAAAAGGGTGGGGCAACCTGCCTCTCCGTGTTGACGGATGCGGATTATTTTCAGGGTTCGCCCGAATACCTGCGACAGGCGCGTGCGAGCTGCAGCCTGCCGGTATTGCGCAAGGATTTCATGATTGATCCGTACCAGGTGTACGAGGCGCGCGCGATGGGAGCCGACTGTATCCTGCTGATCGTGGCCGCGCTGGAGGACCAGCGCATGCACGAACTGTCAGAACTTGCCCGGGAACTGGATATGGATGTGCTGGTGGAAGTGCACGATGGCCAGGAGCTGGACCGGGCCCTGCAATTATCATTACCGATGATCGGGATCAATAACCGTGATTTGCGTACGTTCGAAACTTCCCTGAACACTACGCTGGACCTTCTGGATCGGATCCCGGGTGACCGGATCGTGGTGACGGAGAGTGGGATCCTGAAACCGGCCGATGTAAGCCTGATGCGCGAGCATCAGGTACACACCTTCCTCGTAGGCGAGGCTTTCATGCGTGCGGATGATCCGGGCGCCCGCCTGGCCGAGCTGTTTTTTTCAGAATAAATCCCGCCCATCTGCGGGAAGCCCGGGCAAAACCCGTTTACTAACGGGCGCCCAGGACTACGATGGTCTTGCCCTTGACCGTAATCAGGTTCTGCTCTTCCAGTACCTTGAGAACCCGTCCTACCATCTCGCGCGAGCAGCCGACAATCCGGCCGATTTCCTGGCGGGTGATACGGATCTGCATTCCGTCCGGATGCGTCATCGCATCGGGTTCCTTGCACAGGTCGAGCAGGGTACGAGCGATGCGCCCGGTAACATCCAGGAATGCAAGATCGCTCACCTTGCGGCTGGTCTTGCGCAGGCGCATGGCCATTTGTGAGCCCAGTTCAAACAGGATGGCCGGGTCTTCCTTGGCGATTTGCCGATAGCGATCGTAGCTGATTTCCGCCAGTTCGCAGGCGCTTTTGGTTCTGACCCAGGCACTGCGGCTGTCATCACCGAACAGGCCCATCTCGCCAAAAAAATCACCCTTGTTCAGGTAGGCCAGCACGATTTCCCTTCCCTCGGAATCCTCTATCAGGACGGTCACCGAGCCGTCGACGATGTAGTACAACACTTCCGGCTTGTCGCCCGCGTATATGATCACGGTCTTGGCCGGATACTTGCGCCTGTGACAGTGTTCAAGGAAACGGTCAACAACGGGATTTCGAGTACTTATATTAGGTAGTTTTGCCATAATTTTGTTCTAACTTCTGGTCAGTTCCCATGACGGGTTATTATCCATCCTTATAGTGTAGGCAAGGTCCAGCATTCTGTCGAACTATGATACAGTAAGAATATACCAACTGACATGAGGTATGTCATGAAAGCGCGCATCAAATGGGTCGAAGATGTAACGTTTGTCGGCGAAAGTGCCAGCGGCCACGCCGTGGTCATGGACGGCCCGCCCGAAAATGGTGGCAGGAATCTGGGGCCACGTCCCATGGAGATGCTGCTGCTGGGGATGGGGGGCTGTACCGCCTTTGATGTCGTGCATATTTTAAAGCGTGCGCGGCAACCGGTATCCGACTGCGTGGTTGAACTCGAAGCCGAGCGAGCCGAGCAACCGCCCAAGGTATTCACGCGGATTCATGCGCATTTTGTCATTTCCGGGCGTGGGCTCGCGGAAAACCAGGTCAAACGCGCCGTGGAACTGTCCGCAGAGAAATATTGTTCGGCATCCATCATGCTGGGCAAAACCGCCAAAATCACCCATGATTACGAAATCATAGAGACGAGCGATACCTGAAATGGCCGGTGTTTCGAATGCCGGTGCGGAATTTGATCGCCTGGTGGCGGAATATTACCAGGCCTGGTTTCGTTACCACCCGGAAGCCGCGCTGGACGTCGGGATCCAGGGCTTCGCGGATCAACTGACCCCGTATGGCGATGATGATATCGGTGCCTTGCTGGGGCTGCATGAAAAGCTGCTGGACAGCCTGGAAACACTAAATACCCAGGACCTCGATCCGGATCGTGCGCTGGATTATCGAATCCTGCGTGGTGCAGCGCTCATTGAACTGAACGGGCTGTTGCAAGCCGATTGGCGTCGCCGCGACCCTGCAAAATTTTTACCGGTGCATGCGATCTACCAGCTTACGGTGAGGCCGCTTGCAAATTTCTCCGAGGCCCTGCAGGCACGCCTGGAACAGATCCCGAACTACCTGCGCAGCGCCCGTCCGGAACTGGCGGCCGACCCGGCGCAGATTCCGGCCATCTGGGCTGAATCTGCGATTCAGGAGGCACGCCACGGGGCGCATTACCTGCGTGCATTGCCACATCATCCACGCGTTCACCAGGACGCCGGGCATGCCGGCAGAATTCCCGGCCTGGTCGATATGGCTGCCCATAGCCTGGAGGAGTTTGCCCATTTTATAGAAAGCGAGCTATTGCCCCGGGCACGGGGTGATTTTGCCTGCGGTCGCCAGCAGTTCGAGCGGATCCTGCGATATCGCCACTTCCTCGACGCCGATGCCGATCAGCTGCATGCCTATGGGGAGCGCCTGGTACAGGAAACCAGGGCGGCCATGCGGGAGGAGTGTCGCCGTGTGCGCGGTGATGAGGATATAGCGGCATTGATCTCAGAAATCGGTCAGTCTCATCCGGATGCGCAGGAATTACTGGGTGAGTACCGCAATGTAATGCGCCAGGCTCATGTCTTCGTCGAACATCGGGACCTGGTGACCTTGCCCGCGCATCAGAAATTACAGGTTGTTGAGACGCCGGAATTCCTGCGGCATCAGATTCCTTTTGCAGCCTATATGGCCCCCGTGCCCGATGACCCGGACCAGTGCGGATATTATTATGTGACCCCGGCGCAGAGTGATGAAATGCTGCGGGAACACAGCCATTCGGGTCTGATGCACACCTGTGTGCATGAAGCCTGGCCCGGGCATCACCTGCAATTTGTGCTTGCCAACCAGCGCCCTGAATGTCGGACCCTACCGCGCCTGCTGAATCCATCCGCGACACTGTATGAGGGCTGGGCCCTGTATAGCGAGCACTTGATGCGCGAGCAGGGCTTTCTGGATCGCCCGGAGCAAGGATTTATCCTGTTGCGCGATCGCCTGTGGCGCGCCCTGCGGATCCTGTTGGACGTGGAACTGCAGGTGCGGGGACTGCCCGTCGAGCAGGCGATTCAGCGTATGCAGGAAGTGCTGGGATTTCCGTTTGAACAGGCAAAAGCGGATATTATCTGGTATACTCGCGCACCCGGTGTGCCCATGAGTTATGCAACCGGCTGGGCGATGCTGCTGGCCGCGAGGTCCCGCCTGAGTGATAATCGACCGGATTTTTTATTAAGGTCCTTCCATGATCAGGTGCTGGCAAGTGGTTCCATAGCATTGCCTCTCGTGTTGGAACGACAATTCGGTCAGGCCTTGGCGAGCCAGGTCTGCGGTCATGTCATGAATTCGTAATAATTGCCGGGTGCAATACGACATGGAAATATTGATCAAAGCGGGGAATCAACCATGAACCGGCCCAATCCCACATCCGGATTGCGGCATGTGGCCCTGAATGTTCACGACATCCGCGCCTGCGAGCATTTTTATATCGACCTGATGGGCATGAAGGAAGAATGGCGCCCCGATCCCGACAACCTGTATCTGACTTCCGGAAATGATAATCTTGCCCTGCATCGTGCACAGGGTGATTTTGCGTCGCCATCGGGTCAAAGACTGGATCACATCGGTTTCGTCCTGAATCGTGCCCGGGACGTTGATGACTGGTATGCCTACCTGAAGGAACAGGGTGTCGAGATGCGCACGGAACCGCGCACGCATCGGGATGGAGCCAGGAGTTTTTATTGTTTCGATCCGGCCGGTAATACCGTGCAGATCATTTATCATCCTCCGATAGCGATATCGGAGGCCTAGCAGCGTGGCCCTGTCTCTGCATGCAGAGAGGGGAGACGACGGGAGGAAGGCCAGTGGTCAAATCGAAAAAGCTGAAACTGCATGGTTTTAATAACCTTACCAAGACACTCAGTTTCAACATTTACGATATCTGTTACGCGAAAAAACCGCGGCATCGCAGGGAATATATCGAGTATATCGATGAGGAATACAATGCCGAGCGCCTGACCAATATCCTGACGGATGTGGCGGATATCATCGGCGCCAATATCCTGAATATCGCGCACCAGGACTATGATCCACAGGGTGCCAGCGTAACCATGCTGATTTCCGAGGAACCGATTGTCTCCAAGGAGCTTTCCAATACCGAGTCCCCGGGTCCGTTACCCGATGCGGTGGTGGCCCATCTGGACAAGAGTCATCTGACCGTGCATACCTACCCGGAAAGTCATCCCGATAACGGTCTGAGTACATTTCGCGTGGATATAGATGTTTCCACCTGTGGACGCATCTCGCCGTTGAAGGCCCTGAATTACCTGATCCACAGTTTCGAATCCGATATCGTGATCCTTGACTATCGCGTACGCGGTTTCACGCGCGATACGCGCGGCAAGAAGCATTACATCGATCACAATATCAATTCGATCCAGAATTATATTTCACGTGATATGAAGCAGATGTATACCATGATGGATGTCAATGTGTACCAGGAAAACATTTTTCATACGAAGATGATCCTGAAGGAATTTGACCTGGATAATTACCTGTTCGGTATGGGTCTGGATGACCTGGAAGCCCGCGAGGAGATTCGTGTGCGCCAACAGTTGCAGCGTGAAATGGCCGAGATATTCTACGGTCGTAACATGCGTCGAGGATAGATAGTTCGCCAAACCCTGTTTTCGCGAGGCGGCAGAGTGGTCGGATGGGGTCTTATTTATTTGTCATCGCGAGCGAATGCGCGGCGATCTGGTTTCGATACAACCCAGAGATTGCTTCACATCCGTTCGCAATGACACTGATTTTTTATCATGCTTGTGACTTGGGCTACCTTGCCATCGCGAGGCCGAAGGCCGTGGCGATCTCGATTTGAATAATAGGGAAAGGGATTTCGCTGACGGCTCTGTCGTTGTACAAAATCAGAATCGATAAGCGGTACCGGTCATGATCTTGGACGTCAATTGCATCAGCTTCTTTACCGGTTCGGGCAATTCTGCTCCACCGGCTTTCAGGGCGGTTGCCCCGTGTTGCGCTTCATCCACCTGCATTTGTTCGAGTATCGCCCGGCTTTTCACGTCTGCTTCCGGGAGTTGCTGAAAATGACTTTGCAGGTGTTTGACGACCTGTTTCTCGGTTTCCGCGACAAATCCCAGGCTCCACTTGTCACCGATTGCGCCTGCCAGCGCACCAATCGCGAAAGAACCGGCATACCATAACGGATTCAGGACACTGGTATGACTGCCAAAGTCATGTATCCGCTTTTCACACCAGTCCAGGTGATCATTTTCCTCCAGGGCAGCCCGTTCCATACTGGCACGAACCTTGGGTAGTTTTGCGGTTAGCGCCTGGCCCTGGTATAGCGCCTGTGCGCAAACTTCTCCGGCGTGGTTCACGCGCATGAGCCCTGCGACGTGCTTGCGTTCGTCTTCGGTCAGTTCAGGTTCATCCAGCCCCTTGGCCGGATAGTCACGCTCGGTAATCTCCGGACGTCCGAACACGGTACGGACCGCCTGGTCCAGGTTCATCAATACCTGATCAAGTGCGCTGTAGTTTCGTTGTGTCATGAACCAAAGATAACCGATTCGACCTGCCCAGTACAAGCGATTGCAGCGGCTTCCCGGGAATTTTCAGAATATTGCATCGGGTAGATACATGACTTGTTTTGCTGGGTCGGAATCGAGTATCGTGTGCTTATGTCCTATTACAAATATCATGTTTTTTTCTGTACCAACCAACGCGAGGAAGGCAAGGCCTGCTGCCAGGACTTCGATGCGATTTCCATGCGGGATTACCTGAAAAAGAAAACCAAGGAAGCAGGGCTGGCCGGTCCCGGAGGGGTTCGGATCAACACCGCGGGTTGCCTGGATCGCTGTGAACTGGGTCCGGTGATGGTCGTATATCCGGAGGCGGTCTGGTACACCTATGTAGACAAGGACGACCTGAATGAAATCCTGGAATCCCACCTTAAGAATGGACAGGTAGTGAAGCGCCTGCTATTACCAACTCCCTAGAGGGTGGATAAACCCGGTAAACAGGTCATAGTGATAACCCGCCTGATTTAATCAAGCAGGGGAGATTGCTTGCGAGTGAGTCAATCCCCCCTGTAATTCCCGGTGAACTGAAATTATTGTGCGGCCAAACAGGGTCTAAATCCGAACGTAGGTCCAGCCTTCGTGCTGGCGCTGGATGATCTCGCCGATTGCGCTCGGCACCACCTCGGTATCCGGTAGCATGGTGGCGGTGATTCCTTTTTCCTGCTTCAGCCGATTAATTGCCTGCTGGCACGCCTTGAACGTGACTGCGTTATATCGCGTGCGCAGTTCATGTATGCGTTCGGCAAACTGGCTGGTATCCGCGCGCAACAGATTCAGTCCCTGGCCATTTGCAAGAATGTCCAGCTTGACCTTGTGATGCTGTTTTTCCTGATCCTGCAGCAGGCGCTCGGTCTCATCGAGCATAACCGCCAGACGATGGGTGTCCCCTGTCGTGACGTGCAGCACCAGTTTGAAATCCTTGCTTTGTGGTGGCTGATTGATCTGAACCGCGTTAGCCAGTTCTATCAGGCTCCTGTTTCCGCCCTCGTACGACTGCATGACCCAGCCTATGCTGACACCGAGCATGAGGATCATGCCGGCGGCGGCGGCGCGCCACACCTTCATGCGCTTCGGATTATAGGTTTTCTTTCGAATTGGCATATCGATATCGTTATATGCATAGCGCACCATTTCCCGGATCTTCTGCAGGTCAGTGATACGTGCACTCAGGTCAGGATTCCGGCGAATCTCATCCAGTATCAGGCCGGTTTCTTTTTGGTCGAGTTCGCCATCGATAAAGGCATTGAGAAACTCATCCGAGAAATTTACATTTTTCATCATTTTACTCTCCTCAGAAGCGGGCTCCGGTCCTCTCCTGAT
>Ga0316577_10001780_pt1 | contig 10388 bp, 8 predicted proteins | sample S5NA_FD_203073 | JGI IMG/M metagenome (GOLD analysis project Ga0316577, IMG submission 203073) | Rhizosphere microbial communities from salt marsh grasses in Alabama, United States - S5-7_050615r2r1 | ecosystem: Host-associated > Plants > Roots > Rhizosphere | place: USA: Alabama | collected... | reverse complement strand
GCCGCCAATGGCGGCCCCATCAAGCGCCCTTCCGACGGCAAGGAAGTGAAAAAAGTCACCTTCGTACAGTGCGCGGGCCAGCGCAGCGATAAGGAAGGTCACCTGAACTACTGCTCCGGCGACTGCTGCCTGACCTCCATCAAACAGGCGATGTACTTCAAGGACCAGAATCCGGAGATCGAAACCGAGATCCTGTTCGACGACCTGCGTACCCCTGGCGCCCCCGGCGAAGACTTCTACCGCTCCGGCCAGGACAAGATGATCACCTTCCGCAAGGGCAAGGTCAGCGAAGTGGTCGCCGGCAGCAACGGCCCGCTGGTCAAGTTCAAGGACCTGATCCTCGACGAGGACCAGGAAGAGGAAGCCGACCTGGTGGTACTGGCCACCGGCATGGTGGCCAACTCGGGCGTCGACATTGACGAGGTGCCGCAGAATGAACCCGGCCAGTGGGAAGTCAACGTGGACTCCATCCTCAACCTTAACTACCGTCAGGGCAAGGACCTGCCGCACCTGAAGTACGGCTTCAACGACTCGCACTTCATCTGCTTCCCCTACGAGACCCGCCGTACCGGTATCTACACCTGCGGACCGGTACGCCGGCCGATGGATACCCAGCAGGCGATCGAGGACGCCACCGGAGCGACGCTGAAAGCGATCCAGGCCCTGGAAAGCGCCAAAGTCGGCCGTGCCGCGCACCCGCGTTCGGGAGACCTGTCCTACCCGATCTTCCGCAAGGAAGGCTGCACCCAGTGCAAGCGCTGCACCGTGGAATGTCCGTTCGGCGCCATCGACGAGGACGAGAAACGCTTCCCGGTATTCAACGAGTCCCGCTGCCGCCGCTGCGGCACCTGCATGGGCGCCTGCCCGGTGCGTGTCATCTCCTTCGAGAACTACTCGGTGGATAGCGTCGGCCAGCAGATCAAGAACTGCGACATGCCGGAAGAGTTCGACGAGAAGCCGCGTATCCTGGTGCTGGCCTGCGAAAACGATGCCTACCCGGCGCTCGACATGGCGGCCCAGCAGGGCAACAGCTACAGCCAGTGGGCCCGCGTCATCCCGGTCCGCTGTCTGGGCTCGATCAATACCATCTGGATTACCGACGCGCTGAACTCCGGTTACGACGGTATCGTGCTGATGGGTTGCCAGAAGGGCGAGAACTACCAGTGCCACTTCGTCAAGGGTTCGGAAATGGCGCAGATGCGCATGAGCAAGGTCGACGAAACACTGAAGACGCTGAACCTCGAGAAGGAGCGCATCTCCACTTACGAGGTCGCCATCACCGATATCGACCGCGCGCCCCAGCTGATCAACGACATGGCCGAGGCGGTCGAAAAGATCGGCCTGAGCCCCTTCAAGTTCTAGGAGCGAGTCATGAGTTACAACAATGAAATGATCGAAAAGTACCGTGGCAACTTCCTCAAGGAAGTCACGGACAACGTGGAAGAAGGCGACTGGGTGAAGATGTGCATGCAGTGCGGCGTCTGCTCGGGTTCCTGTCCGCTGGGCCCGCACTGGGAACACCCGCCGCAGGAAATCTTCATGATGATCCGCGCCAACAAGCGCGAGGAAGTCCTGGAGTCGACGTCGATGTGGATGTGCACCTCTTGCTACAACTGCATCGCCCGTTGCCCGCGCGGCCTGCCCATCACCCACATCATGCACGGCCTGGCAACCTATTCGAAGCGCCTGGGCCTGGCACCGCAGCAGCAGCCGACGGCCAAGTTCGCGCAGCTGTTCTGGAACAACCTGACCAAAACGGGACGCGTCAACGAGTTGAAACTGGGCCTGTCGCTTTACTTCATGAACGGCTTCGCCGAAGGCGTCAAGACCGCGCTGAAAATGAAGAACATCGGCCTCAACATGCTCAAGACCAAGCGCATGACCCCTATGGAGATGCTTGGCGGCCACGGCTGCAAGGACGCCAAGGGCCTGCAGGCTATCCTGAAGAAGGCCGAAGAGCTTGAAAACGCCCGCATCGGCAAAAGCGGCGCTTAAGGAGAACTGACATGGCAAAGAAATCCTATTCCTTCTACCCCGGTTGTTCCTCCCAGAAAGCCGCGTCCTCGTCCAACTACCAGGTGTCGGTCGACACCATGTGCAAGGAACTGGACATCGAGCTGAACGAGATACCGGACTGGAACTGCTGCTCGGCCTCCATCGGTTATGCCGGTGGCGGCGAGCTGCCCCGACTTGCGCTGTCGGCACGCAACATGGCGCTGTCCGAGCAGGCCCACGCCGGCCAGGACATCGTCGCCACCTGCGCCGCCTGCTGGCTGGCCACCAAGGAAACCCAGGAACGCCTGCACACCGATGCGGACCTGCTTGCGGAAACCAACACGGCGCTCGCCGAAGCCGGCCTGAAACTGAATAACGACAAGAACATCCGCCACATGGTGGAAGTGCTTATCGAGGACATTGGCTACGAAGAACTCGGCAGTCACGTCAAGAAGCCGCTTGAGGGCCTGAAAATCGCTGGCTATGTCGGCTGTCAGACCAACCGCCCCTTCGGCATCGACGGCGAATCGTTCGAGAATCCGAAGTATCTGGACAAGATGATCGAAACAGTCGGCGCCGAAGCCTGCAACAGCTACGAGAAAAAGGTGTCCTGCTGCGGCGGCGCGCTGGCCTTCTCGGAGCCGGAAAAGTCCCAGGCGCTGATCAAGGACATCATCGAGTCGGCCTACGATAACGGCGCGGACATGATCGTAACCCCCTGCCCCGTGTGCCAGATGAACACCGAGGTCTACCAGGACCAGATCAACGCCAAGTACGGTACCAAGTTCAAGATGCCGGTGGTGTACTACAGCACCCTGTTGAGCGTGGCCTACGGCAAGTCGGCCAAGGAAGCGGCGCTGGACGGCCAGATCATTCGCGCCAAACAATTGGAAGATATTGCCGGCAAGTAGCGTCTATACGCATGGGCAGGTCGCCAAGCCTGTCCGTTCCTTGACGTCCAAGCCCCTCTTCGGAGGGGCTTTTTTTCGTCCGCAGCCACAGCTGCGCGTCACCTCGGGCGCGATCGCAAGCTTTCCCCGGAACCGGGTCTGTACCGGTATAATCGACCCGTGGACGAACTCGAAACGGGACACCCTTACAGCCGGCTTTCGCCCGACGTGATTTTGACGGCGCTGGAAACCGCCGGCTTTCCCTGCGATGGCCGGCTGCTGGCCCTGAACAGCTACGAAAACCGTGTCTACCAGGTCGGCATCGAGGACCAGGCACCGGTCGTCGCCAAGTTCTACCGCCCCGGCCGCTGGTCACGCGCCGCGATCCTTGAAGAACATGCGTTCTCACTGGAACTCGCCGAACAGGAAATCCCGGTCATCGCTCCCTGCCGGGACGACGCCGGGGAAACGCTGCACCAGCAGGACGGTTTTCTATTCGCTGTCTATCCGCGCTGCGGCGGCCGCTGGCCCGACCTGGAAACCCGCGACCAGCGTCAGCAGATGGGGCGATTCCTCGGGCGCCTGCATGCTGTCGGAGCGCTAGGCCGCTTCGAGCACCGCGGGAAACTGGACATCGATACTCTCGGTCGCAGCGCGCGCGCGTTCCTGCTTGACCAGCGGGTGATCCCGGACTACCTGGTGGAGGCCTATTCAACCCTGAGCGCTGAACTTCTCGAGCACATCCAGAGCCACTTCGACACCGCAGGTCCATTGCGTCACATACGTCTGCACGGCGACTGCCATCCCGGCAACATTCTCTGGACCGACGCGGGGCCGCATTTCGTCGACCTCGACGATAGCCGCAACGGCCCTGCCATCCAGGATATCTGGATGCTGTTGTCGGGTGAGCCCGAGGAGATGCGCGCCCAACTCCAGGATCTGCTGGACGGCTACCAGACCTTCTGTGATTTCGATTTCTCGGGCGTGCTGTTGATCGAGGCACTGAGGACACTGCGCATCATGCACTATGCGGCCTGGATCGCACGGCGCTGGGACGACCCGGCGTTTCCCCGGGCGTTTCCCTGGTTCGACTCGCCACGCTACTGGGAAGAGCATATTCTCAACCTGCGTGAACAGGCCGCTGCGCTGAACCAGCCCCCCCTTATGTAATCGCTTCAGTTTCAGCGGCCGGCGTTTTACACTCAGTGCACTGCCCAGAGAGGGGATACGCTTGTGATACGTTACATCAATTGCTTCAGAAAGTTGCCCGACATGTCGACCGAGGACTTCCGTGACTACTGGCAGGGCGCCGAATTCGACGATCTGATCAAACGTATGGCCGAGCTGAGCGGCGCGCGCCGCTACAACAAGAACCTGACGTTGCGAGTGAGCATGGGGGAGCACCTGATCAGCGATCGCGGCCTCGCACAGCCCTATGATGGCATCGTGGAGTATTACTGGGACAACGCCAACCATCTTGCCGGCGTCTACCAGACTGATACGGGGATGGCGCTGGGTCAGCAGATGCAACGCTATCAGCGTCAGTTCATAGATCTTGCCAATTCAACGGCTTTTTTTACTGAATACGAAGAATAGCCGGGGCGCGGACCAGCCGGACACAAAAAAAGGCGGCCAACCGGCCGCCTTTCTCACTGCAGTCAAACCGCAGACAAAGCGGATCAGTTCACGCGCGGATCCAGTTCGCCCGAAGCATAACGCTTGAACATCACTTCCAGACTCATGGGCTTGATCTTGGCAGCATGTCCCGCACAGCCGAAAGCCTCGTAACGCGCCTTGCAAATATCCTTCATGGCTGCTGTCGATGCCTTGAGGAACTTGCGCGGGTCGAAGTTGGACTTGTTCTCCGCCAGATGTTTGCGGATAGCGCCCGTACTGGCCATGCGCAAATCGGTATCGATATTGACCTTGCGCACGCCGTGCTTGATGCCTTCCTGGATTTCCTCGACGGGCACGCCATAGGTCTCACCCATGTCACCGCCGTAGGTATTGATAATTTCCAGCCAGTCCTGCGGTACCGACGACGAGCCGTGCATCACCAGGTGGGTGTTGGGGATCCGTGCGTGAATTTCCTTGATGCGGCTGATTGCCAGGATGTCACCGGTCGGCGGACGGGTAAACTTGTAGGCGCCATGGCTGGTACCGATAGCGATGGCCAGTGCGTCGACGCCGGTTTCCTTAACGAAGTTTGCAGCTTCCTCAGGATCGGTCAGCAACTGATCCATGGACAGTTTGCCCTCGGCACCGTGGCCGTCCTCTTCACCCATTTCTCCGGTCTCCAGCGAACCGAGGCAGCCCAGCTCACCTTCCACCGACACACCACCAGCGTGAGCCATTTCCACCACGGTACGAGTCACGTTAACGTTGTATTCATAGGTGGCCGGGGTTTTCATGTCCGACATCAGCGAGCCATCCATCATCACCGACGAGAAACCCGACTGGATGGAACGCAGACAGACCGCAGGTTCGGAACCGTGATCCTGGTGCATGACGATGGGAATGTGCGGATACATTTCGGTCGCCGCAATAATCAGGTGACGGAGGAAGGGCTCACCCGCGTAGGAGCGCGCGCCCGCCGAACCCTGCATGATGACCGGGCTGTCGGTTTCGTCGGCAGCCTGCATGATGGCATGCACCTGTTCCATGTTGTTGACATTGAAGGCTGGCATACCGAAATCGTTCTCGGCAGCGTAATCGAGCAGTTGACGCATGGATATCAGGGCCATGATGGTCTCCTCGGAGTTTTCAGTAAGTAAACGTTGTCAATGTGCTGCTGGCCGTGCGACGCGTCATTCCATGGTACGGACTTCATCGCCGACACGAATAATTTTCATGGCGTTGGTCCCGCCGTGCACGCCGGTCAGATCACCCTTGGTGATGATGACCAGGTCACCGTCACGCACCGCGCCCCGACGCCTGAGTTCATCTATTGCTTCGCGGTTCAACTGGGGGTGGTCGGTCGTTGTCACGTCGAAGCTCACAGGGTATACCCCGCGATAAAGGGTTACCTTTCTACGCGTCTCGACATGGCGCGTCAAGGCATAGATAGGGATACCCGAACTGATGCGAGACATCCACAACGGCGTGGCGCCGGATTCGGTAAGGGCGGCGATAGCCTTAACCCCAGTGTGGTTTGCCGTGTACATGGCGGCTTTGGCGATCGCCTCGTCCACCGTCCGGAAGTGCACAGCAGCGCGGCGTTCCGGTGCCATATCAACGCGCTGACGCTCGGCACCGCGACAGATGCGGTCCATGGCTTCGATGACCTTGGCTACGTGTTTACCGGTCGCTGTCTCCGCCGACAGCATGACTGCGTCCGTGCCGTCGATGACTGCGTTGGCCACGTCGAAAACCTCGGCACGAGTGGGGATAGGACTTTCGATCATCGACTGCATCATCTGCGTCGCGGTAATCGCCACGCGATCCATGGAACGCGCGATGTGAATTATCCGTTTCTGCACCGCCGGCAGCTCGGCGTCGCCGATTTCAACACCGAGGTCACCGCGCGCGATCATCACCACGTCGCTGGCTTCTATGATCTCTTCCAGGGCTTCCAGCGCTTCGGCGCGCTCGATCTTGGAGACGATGCCACCATGGCCGCCCGCCGCCCGCAGCAGTTCACGGGCCTCGTGGACATCGGCGGCGTAGCGCGGAAAAGACACGGCGATATAGTCGGCCTGCATCTGTGCAGCGACCTTGATATCGGCACGATCCTTTTCACTGATCGCCTGTGCGGACAAACCACCACCCTGACGATTGATACCCTTGTTGTTGGACAACATACCGCCGACGACAACGCGCGTTACAATCTCCCTGCCGGTGACTTCCTCGACCCACAGAACCACCGCGCCGTCGTCAAGCAACAGCGTGTCGCCCCGATCCACATCGTCGGTGAGTTCCTTGTAGGTGATTCCCACGCGCTCTTCGGTACCGACATCCGGCTCCAGAGCGGCATCCAGCACAAAGCGCGCGCCTTCCTGAAGATCGACCTTGCCGTCTTTGAACTTTTCGATACGGATCTTCGGTCCCTGCAGATCGGCGAGCACTCCGACCTGCCGTCCATGCGCACGCGCCCGATTGCGCACCTGCTCGGCACGCCGCAGGTGTTCCTCGGGTGTCCCATGCGAAAAGTTGACACGCACTACGTCAACACCGGCCTGGATCATGTCATCCAGCACCTTCGGGTCGTCTGTGGCCGGCCCGAGGGTCGCGACTATCTTCGTTCTACGCTGCATGCTCAACTACTCTGTTCACCCACTATTGATGGTCACGACTGCGGACAACCGCCTTCCGTGTCCGTCGTGCTGTTATTTTCCGCGTTCTTCCAGCATCGCCACGGCCGGAAGGGTCTTGCCTTCCAGGAACTCGAGAAATGCGCCGCCGGCCGTGGAAATGTACGAAATCTTGTCGTAGATATTGTATTTCTGGATGGCGGCGATGGTGTCACCGCCACCGGCCAGGCTGAACCCGGGCGCATTGGCAATCGCCATGGCAACGGTCCGTGTGCCCTCGCCGAACTGATCGAATTCAAACACGCCGACCGGCCCGTTCCAGACAATGGTGCCGGCCTTGCTGATAATAGCTGCCAGCTCCTGTGCAGACTGGGGGCCGATATCGAAAATCATATCGTCATTCTCGACATCACCGGCATCCTTGAGCACGGCCGGTTCGTTCTCGTCGAACTTCTTGCCGCAAACCACGTCGACCGCGATCGGAATGCTGGCGCCGCGCGCCGTCATTTTTTCTATCAGCGCCTTGGCGGTATCTACCAGATCGTCTTCGCACAGCGATTTGCCGACATTCTTGCCGGTAGCCTTGAGAAAAGTGTTGGCGATGCCACCGCCGACCACGAGCTGATCAACTTTTTCGGACAGCGCCTCCAGCACGGTGAGCTTGGTAGAGACCTTGGAACCGCCGACAATCGCCACCATGGGGCGGGCCGGCTTGGCCAGCGCCTTGTTCAACGCATCCAGTTCCTCGGCCAGCAACAGCCCGGCGCACGCGACCGGCGCAAACTTGCCCGCACCGTGTGTCGAGGCCTGGGCACGGTGGGCAGTGCCAAAAGCGTCCATTACGTATACGTCACACAGGCTTGCGTATTTTTTCGCCAGTGTCTCATCGTCCTTCTTTTCGCCCGCATTGAAGCGCACGTTTTCCAGCAGCACCACCTCACCGTCGGCGACGCTCGGCGGGGTGTCCAGATAATCCTTGACCAGTGGCACCGACTTGCCCAGCTTGGCGGACATATCGTCGGCGATCGGCTGCATGGAGTTTTCCTCGTCCACGGTGCCCTCTTGCGGACGGCCGCGGTGAGACATGACCATGACCTTGGCGCCAGCCTTCATGCAGTGCTCGATAGTCGGCATGGATGCGCTGATACGGGCATCCGATGTCACCTTGCCATCCTTGACGGGCACGTTAAGATCGGCGCGAATCAGCACGCGCTTACCGGCGAGATCCAGATCGGTGAGCTTGATGAAAGACATTGCAGACACTCCATTAACGTTCAAAAACTTTTGGTAAACGGCATGTTTACCAAAAGCCTCTGGACCCAGAGAAGGAGCATGCAGGACGGGTCCGGCGCAACGCGCACGCAACCCGCCCCACAGACTCGCAAGCGACCAAGTTACCTGGAAACGTGCTGTACCATACGCAGCATGTTGCAGGTATAGCCGTACTCGTTGTCATACCAGGAGACGACCTTGATAAAGGTGCCGTCCAGCGCAATGCCAGCACCGGCATCAAAGATAGACGGGGTCGTTCTGCCACGGAAATCGGTGGAAACAACCTTGTCTTCCGTGTAATCCAGCACGCCGGCCAGATCGCCCGATTCAGACGCCGCCTTCATCGCGGCACAGATGTCGTCGTAACTTGCGTCCTTGTTCAGTTCAACCGTCAGGTCGACCACAGACACATCGGAAGTCGGAACGCGGAACGCCATACCGGTCAGCTTGCCGTTCAATTCCGGCAGAACCACGCCTACCGCTTTGGCCGCACCCGTCGAGGACGGAATGATGTTCTCAAGGATACCGCGACCGCCGCGCCAGTCTTTCTGTGAGGGGCCATCGACCGTCTTCTGTGTTGCAGTCGCGGCGTGCACGGTGGTCATCAGGCCGCGCTTGATGCCCCACTTGTCGTTCAGCACCTTGGCAACAGGCGCCAGACAGTTGGTGGTGCAGGAGGCGGCGGAAATAATAGCCTGGCCCGCGTAGGTGTTATGGTTGACGCCGTAAACGAACATCGGCGTACCGTCTTTGGACGGCGCACTCTGGACCACTTTCTTGGCACCGGCGTCGATGTGCTTCTGGCAGGTCTCTTCGGTGAGGAAGAAACCGGTACATTCGATCACCAGGTCGGCACCGATGTCGCCCCACTTCAGGTTGGCGGGATCGCGCTCGGCGGTCAGACGGATCTTCTTGCCGTTGACCACCAGGTTATTGCCCTCGACAGAAATATCACCGTCGAAGTTACCGTGGACCGAGTCGTACTGCAGCATGTAGGCCAGGTAATCGGCCTCGAGCAGGTCATTGATACCGACCACCTCGATATCCTTGAAATCCTTAGCGATGGCGCGGAATGCCATGCGACCGATGCGGCCAAAACCGTTGATACCGACTTTAATTGCCATGTTTATCTCTCCATATTTTTTACTAGGAACGTAGAAAAAATCCGGTTGCCTCCGGGGGCCCTAGGCCACCGCGTCGATAGCTGCAACCACGTTCTCCACCGTAAAGCCAAAGTGTTTGAACAGGTCGCCGGCCGGGGCGGACTCACCGAAGCGATCAATGCCGATGACCCTGCCGTTGAGGCCCACATACTTGCGCCAGTAATCGGTTACACCGGCCTCGACAGCCACCCGCGCCGTCACCGAAGCGGGCAGCACCGATTCACGGTAAGCCTCGTCCTGCGCATCGAAGACATCGGTTGACGGCATGGACACCACGCGCACCTTTTTGCCGCTCTGGGCGGCGGCCTGCACGGCCAGGTCAACTTCCGAGCCGGTCGCTATGACGATGGCGTCCGGCGTCCCGGCGCAGTCCTTGAGGATGTAACCACCACGTTCGATGTTGGCAAGCTGCTGCGCGTCGCGGGTCTGGTGGGCCAGATTCTGACGGGAGAAAATCAGGCAGCTCGGGCCACCGGTGCGTTCGACTGCGGCCTTCCAGCACACCGCCGATTCGACCGCATCACACGGGCGCCAGACCGACATGTTGGGGATCATGCGCAGGGTCGCGGTCTGTTCCACCGGCTGGTGGGTCGGACCATCTTCACCGAGGCCGATTGAGTCGTGCGTGTAGACAAAGATGCTCTGAATCTTCATCAGCGCCGCCATACGCAGGGCATTGCGCGCATACTCGGAGAACATCAGGAAGGTTGCACCGTAGGGAACGAACCCGCCGTGCAGGGCAATACCGTTCATCATGGCGGACATACCGAACTCACGTACGCCGTAGTAAATATAGTTGCCGTCCGACACGGTATTGC
>Ga0316577_10001779_pt1 | contig 10389 bp, 10 predicted proteins | sample S5NA_FD_203073 | JGI IMG/M metagenome (GOLD analysis project Ga0316577, IMG submission 203073) | Rhizosphere microbial communities from salt marsh grasses in Alabama, United States - S5-7_050615r2r1 | ecosystem: Host-associated > Plants > Roots > Rhizosphere | place: USA: Alabama | collected... | reverse complement strand
TCGGGGTTGTTTTGTCCGTTGTCTTTCATCCGGTGTTTTTCTCCGTTGCCTCTTGTACCATCGTGCGTGCCGCCCCGCGAATCGTCGTCAGCTTGTTTTCCCTGGTCCAGCGTTTGACCGGGATGAGGTCAAACACGCGTCCTTTAACGTGTTGGATCCAGCGCTCCATACTCAGCAGGCAGGTGACCGTGCCGTTGCCGCTGCCGCCCGCCGCCGCGACGGCGATCACGGACTTGTCGGCCAGCCCGCTTTCGTTCCCGCGCGTGGCCTCGCAGCGGCGCAGCCGGTCGGTGAACGCCTTGGCACTTTCGCTCATCTCGCCCCAGTAAACGGGCGTGACTAACACGACCGCGTCGGCCTCGACCACGCGGGCGTGTAGCGCCTGAAAATCGTCGCTCACCTGGCACGTGTGCTCGGTTCGGCACGTGCCCCAGCCGTTGTCGCATGCCTGGCACATACCGACTTGCAGGTCGTTGAGGCGTATCTCCTCAGCCTGCCCGCCTGCCTGGCGTGCACCTTCGACGGCAGCGGCAGCGCAGGCGGCTGTCAGTCCATCTGTGTTGGGGCTTGTGCTGATTACGAGAACGTTCATTGCTTACTCCTTTGGCGGTTCCCACACGGTTACCACTTGGATTCCGGCATTCTCCAGCGCTTGTACGGCTGTCTCCTTGTCGACCCCTTCTATGCGCAGGGTGATGACGCGATCTTCCGGCTTTTCACCCCAAAAGATGCCCAGCGAGTAGATGTTGGCGCCAGTACCCGCGATGCGTCCTGTGACCTTGGCTAGACTACCTATCTCCTCCGGCACGACGACGGTGATGCGCAGCGAGGGGTGCCCGCCGCCCAAGCCCTCGACAAAGACGCGAAAGATATCGGTATCGCTGATGATGCCTACCAGTTTCTCCCCTTCGACGACGGGCAGGCAGCCGATGCGGTGGTCGATCATCACGCGCGCGGCTTCTTCTAGGGGCAGGTCGGGCTCCACGGCGATGGCTGGGCTGCTCATCACCTGCCCGATCTTTGTGTGCGAGAGGATATAGTCGACCTCAAAGACGCTGAGGGTCGTGGCAGAGGTGGGCGATGAGAGCAACAGGCTGCGATTGGTAACGATGCCCTGCAGCTTGCCGTCCGCATCCACCACGGGCAAGTGGCGAAATGGGTGGCTCTCAAGCAGCTCCAGAGCCTCCTTGAGGCTCGTGTCGGTTGTGACGGTGAAAGGTTTGGGGGTCATTCGGTGTTTGACTAGCATCGTCCTATTCCTGTTCTTTGGATTGCGCGGCTTTCAGTGGGCTGGGACCCAACTCCTGAATGCGTTCGGTAATATCGCGAATGGCGTTGGCAAACGTGTTCCCCATACCGCCGGATACAAAGTACATCTGTAGGCGCTCGCCGCCCAATCCGATGTCGTCCAGTATCTTTTTCGTATGCTTCACCCGTGCCAGTCCGCGCTCGTTTCCGCGCACGTGATGGCAGTTGCCGATAGGACATCCCACCACACAGACGCCGTCGGCTCCCTGCTCGAACGCTTCCAGCAGGTAGCGCCGGTCGGTTTTTCCGGTACAGGGAAGTTTGATCAGTTTGACGTTGCCCGGGTACTTGATGCGCAGCGCCCCGGCGGTGTCGGCCGCCATGTAAGCGCAGTAGATGCACATAAAGACAGTGATTTCGGGTTCAAACTCGTTGTCGGCTTTGAGGTCTGTCATCAATTCTCTTTCGTGATGCGTAATCCTGATTCGGTGCAACCTTCGGTTGCCAATCGCTCATTCGCTCACTCACGTGACCCAGGCCCCCAGCGGCAGCCCGACGATCTGCTCATCTCTGTAGGCTACCAGTTGGATCGCCTTGGCAGGGCACTCGGCCGAGCAGGTGCCGCAGCCGGTGCACAGTGCCGGATCGATGTACGCTGCGCCTTTGAGGTTGCCCACGCCCACGTCCTCGTAGCGCACCTTGGGAATTTCGAAGGGGCAGGTGCGCACGCATGTCAGGCAGCCCACGCACTTGCTCTGGTCGACCACGGAGATCACGCCGCCGATGTATAGCTTGGGGGCGGCGAGGATCGTGATCGCCCGGCCTGCCGCTGCCTGGGCGTTGGTGATGCACTCCTCGATGAACTTGGGATAATGGGCCATGCCGCAGACAAAGATGCCCTCTCTTGCCATGTCCATCGGACGCATCTTGATGTGCGCCTCCAGGAAAAAGCCCTCGCTGGAGAGTGGTATATCCAGGATTTGGGCCAGTTTTTCGGTGCCTTCGGATGGTTCTAGTGTCATGCTGAGCGCCAGCAGGCCCGGATGCAACACGACCTCCTCTTGCAGGGATGGCTCCCAGATCGTCAGCTCCAGGTCTCCCTGATCGTTTATCTCTGCCTGGGGCATGTGCTCCTCGTCGTAGCGCACAAAGATGACACCCTTTTCCCGCGCCTCGGTGTAGAACCGCTCACGGAACCCATAGGTGATGATGTCGCGATAGAGAACGACAACTCGACATTCTGGATTGACCGTCTTGACGCGGATGGCGTTCTTCATCGTGTTGGTGCAGCACGTGCGGCTGCAATACTCGACCTCTCCGGGCCGCCGCACGCATTGGATGAAGACGACTTCCTTCAGCCCGGCCAATTGCTCTAGGCGGTGGGTGATCAGGTCGTCCAGCTCCAGGGAGGTGACGACGCGCTCGTCTTGACCGAGCAGGTATACATCTCCGCGCCACTCTTGACCGCCGGTAGCCACAATGGTCACGCCGTGTTCAATCGTCATCTCTCCGGTGGGGGTGTGCAGGGTGGAGTGAAACTGGCCCAAGCTGCCCTCGTGGGAGATGACCTCGGAGCGAGTGAGCACCTGGATGCGCTGGTGCCCCAGCAGCCGGTTGGTGAGATCGCGCAGCAGGCGCTGGGGGTTATCCCCCTCGGCCACGTAATAGACGTGCTGGAGGTTGCCGCCCAGTCCCGCGTCGCGCTCCACCAGCGTGACGTCGAAACCGGCGTCGGCGATGTTGAGCGCCGCCGTCATGCCGGAAACACCGCCGCCGATCACCAGCGCCCGCCGGGTGGGCTCGATGGACTGTTTGTGTACCTGTTCTGATAGGCGCGCGCGAGCTACGGCCAGACGCAGCGTTTCTTTGGCCATACGGGTGGCTTTATCGGGATTGTCGACGTGGGGCCAAGCGCACTGCTCGCGGATGTTGGCCATCGATAGCAGGTAGGGGTTCAGCCCGGCCTGGCGGGTGAGGCGTTGGAACAGTGGCTCGTGTGTGCGCGGGCTGCAGGCAGCCACGACGACGCGGTTCAGCTTTTGCTCACCGATCATCTGCTTGAACGGCTCCTGGTACTCCTCCAGGCAAGCATAGTCCACCGTCTCGACGTGCGCCACGCCCGGCAGGGAGGCGGCGAAATCGGCCAACGCGTCCGTGTCCACGATTCCGGCGATACTCGGATAGCAGCGGCAGACGGTGACGCCAATGCGAGGTGGCTCTTCGCTGACATCTCGCTCGGGTGCTAGGCCGTCCGGCTCCCAAAGGAACGGGTACTCGCGTGTGTAGGATTGGGAACCCAGTTTGTTGGAGAGAAAGCGCATCACGTCGCCCGCCGCACCGGCCGAGTCCAGGATCGTCTCCGCGATCTCCTTGGGCGAGGAGAAGGTGCCGCAGACATAGATGCCGGGCCTGCTCGTCTCCAGTGGGGCGAACTTGTCCGTCGCGCAAAAGCCGTAGGGGTTCAGCTCGATGCCTAGCAGATTGGCCAGGTCCCGTGCGCCGTGGGGTGGTCGCGCACCAACGGAGAGGACGACCATGTCGAACCTTTCCTCGGTCACCTTGCCATCCTCGCCGGGATAGCGCAGGATCAGGTCGTGGGTTTCGGGGTCTTCGTTGACGATCGAGATGCGGCAGCGTGTGTACGCCACGTTGTATTTTTCTTGGGCCTGCTCGTAGTAGGCGTTGAACTCTTTGTTGAAGGCGCGCTCGTCCATCATAAAGATCTGGCAGTGAATGCTTTCAGGTCCAAGCGGGGAGTGCTGTTTTGAGAGCATGGCCTGCTTGGTAGCGTACATGCAGCAGATGGAGGAGCAGTAGGGGTATTTTTTCGTGCGCGACCCCACACACTGTAGCCACGCGATGCGCTGCGGAATTTCGCCGTCGGAAGGCCGCATCACGACGCCCTCTGTGGGACCGGATCGGCTGGCTAACCGCTCGTATTGCATCGAGTGCACCACGTTCGGGTAGCGACCGTAGCCCAATTCCTCGAACTCGGATGCGTCGGCAAGCTTGTAGCCCAGGGAGAGGATGATGGCACTGACCTGTACCTCGCGCTCGAAAGTCTCTTCATCCAGGTTGATGGCCTGTGTGGGGCAGACGGACTCGCAGCGGCGGCACGTCTCGCAGCGCGGCACCTTGTCTACCACATAGGCGTCGGGCAGCGCGCGCGGAGCCATCTTGTAGATCGCCTTGCGCGGTGATAGGCCGGCCTCAAAGGGGCTGGGCAGCGATACCGGGCAGGCTGCGGCGCACAGTCCACAGTTGATGCATCTCTGGGCGTCCACGTAGGTGGGACGATGGCGCAGCACCACTGTGAAATCGCCGGCGAAACCTTCGACGTTTATCAGGTCGGTGTTGCTCAGGATTTCGATATTGGGATGCAGATTGTTATCCAGGAAACCTGGCGAGATGGCCGGACGTACGCAGCCATAGCCGTGGTCGGACGTGCCACGGCAGAGCACGCAGTCGTGGGTGGGGAACATATAGCCCAACTGCGCCACGCGTCCACCTAACCAGGGCATGTTTTCCACCAGGTAGACTTTCAGACCGGCTTCAGCCAAGTCGATGGCGGCGCGCATTCCTCCCACGCCGCCACCGACGACCAGCACGGCTCCGACGGGACCTCGTTGTATCAAAGGTTTCTCCTTGTCAACGACTTTCAGGACGATACTACTGCATTTCCATGAAGGGTACCATGAGTATCGGTAGAGCGCCGCTGAAGACGATTATCGCTATGCTTACACAGCAGTAGATTACCATAGAAGCGATGCTGATGATCAGACAGGCGTTGCCCAGGCTCTTGGACTCTGGGTCTGGGCGCGATAGGAAGACGATGGCGATGATGATGCCCACCGGGAACGGAGTGAAGAACGATAGGGCGTATAGGAACCATTTGAGGCATCCGCTGTACTGCTGCTGTTGATAGTAGACGGGTTGTTGTTGCGGGTATTGTGGGTATTGCTGGTACATTTCGCACCTCCCAATTATACGTGGTAGTCGTAACTGCTACATATTCTCGAGCCAAGCCGTCAGAAAGCCCGAGCCAATTCCGAATACAAGGCTTAGGCAGCACCATATCACGATAGCGGCGATGCCGACGATCAGACATGCGTTGCCTAGGCTTTTGGATTCGGGGTCTGGACGAGAGATAAAGACGATGCCGATGATGACGCCTGCTATTGGAACGAGAAACGACAGGATGTACAGGAATGCCTTGAGGCATCCGCTGTACTGTTGCTGTTGTGGATAATATACAGGCTGTTGTTGCGGGTACTGCTGGTACATTTTGCACCTCCAGATTTGGATTGATTGTTATGCTAGATTAGGTTAGCAAAGCCATCAAATGGATTTCTTGTCTCTTTTTACTCTTCTCCTACCTCCGTCCATTCGCTCTCATGGAAGGTAATCAAGGGTAGAGGGTCGTCTGTGCTGCGGCCAGGCTCGTAGTCAAATACCGTCTGTACTTGCTGGCCGATGGTGCGAAAGATGCGCCCTACGGGCAGGTCAGCAGGGCAGTTGCTGGTGCACATACCGCAGCCGACACACGATAGTACCATATGGTTGAGGCGTGTCAAGTGAAACAGCACTGTATCGGCGGGCATGCGGTACGCCCCTTTGCGCCGTGCCCAGTTCAAATACTGCACCGGCTCGTGGTCGAAGGGCGGGCTCTTGAACAGGCAGGTCTTGCAGTAGCAGATCGGACAGACGGTCATACAGTTGTGACAGCGCACGCAGGCAGCCAGTACGCCTTCGATGCCTTCTTCCTCCAATTGTTTTTGCATCTCGGCGAAGCGGGCGTCGCGCACCTCCGTACGGGCAGCGTTGACTCCTTCTATTGCTCGAGCGCGCTGTTTGTTTTCCTCCACTGGATTCAGGCTCAGTTTGCTGGCGATTTCGTCGGGCAGGGTGACCGGGATGCCGATATCCAGGTCTGCGCCGAAAAGCTCCATCGTGATGTTTGCACCTTCGGCGTGTGGCTTTTCGCACATCTGGCAGGCGTCACGCAGATCGGGAACTGGGGATTGGAGATTGTCGTCAAGCTCGCGCCATAATCTTTGATCTCCAATCTCTGATCTTTTCTTCAGATAGACCGGCACATCGTACGTCCCGACGCAATCGATGCCGATAGTCACCAGATCATCTAGGCTGGCCTGTTGCAACTTGACCAATTCCATTAACGCGCGCAGCTCGCACGGGCGCAGCGCTACACCAATCCGTCCGCGTGGCTCCCGGATCGACACCTTGCCTGCCAGAGGCGCTGCGTTCAGTCCCATCACCGGCGCGAGCGGGTTGGCTGCCTCCAGTAGCGCCGGATCGGCCACCAACGCAGGCGTGATTGTACCAGAGGGCGTCTCCATCGGCACCATTATTGCCTCCACGACCTCGGTTTCGAGCAGTTGCCTGAGAAAGCCGCGGAGGGCTGTCAGTGCGTCGCCGTTCTCGACAGGAATCAGCGTTCTCATTTCTAGACCGCCCACTTTTGCCGCATTGGGTTAGGACCTTTTTCCCGCATTGCTTCTGTCATTTCCGTGACCGTCTCGGCAAAACGTCCACCCTCACTGGCGCTGATCCAGCGCAGCCACACCCGATCCTCGTCGAACCCGGCACTCCTTAGGATCTCTTTCAGCGCCACGACGCGCCGCCTTGCCTTATAGTTGCCCGACTGATAGTGGCAATCGCCCGGATGGCAGCCGCCGATGAGCACGCCGTCGGCGCCATCCAGCAGCGGCTTGAGCACGTAGGTCGGATCGACCGAGCCGGAGCACATCAGGCGGATGATGCGCACGTTGGGCGGATACTGGATGCGCGCCGTGCCCGCCAGGTCAGCTCCCGTGTACGTGCACCAGTTGCACAGGAAGGCGACGATCTTGGGTTCAAAGCCGCTCTCACTCATTCAGGCCTCCACCAATGCATCTATTTGTGCCCAAATTTGTTCTTCGGTAAAGTGCTGCAAGCGAATCGCTTTGGAAGGGCAGGCGACGGCGCAAGCGCCGCATCCTTTGCACAATACCGCGTTGATGCGCGAAACGCCCCACAGCGCGTGCAATGCTGGCGCACCATAAGGACATACCTCCACGCACATGCCGCATCCAGCGCACAGTTCTTCTTCCACAATCGCCGTGGCCGATTCCCCCAACACCGTGCCACGCAGCAACGGGATCAGCGCCGACGAGGCCGCCGCCTTGGCCTGAGCGACGGTGTCGGGAATGTCCTTGGGCCCCTGGCAGCAGCCCGCCAGAAAAACGCCGTCCACTGCTGTGTCGACCGGTCGCAGCTTGGGGTGTAGCTCCAGGAAAAAACCATCCGACGAGCGCGGCAGCTTGAGTAGCGTGGTGATGCTGTCGGCGTTCGCTCGCGGCTCCATTCCCACGGCCAGCACCACCAGATCGGCCTCGACCTCGATAGGCTGGCTCAGTAACGTATCCTCCGCGATCAGCGCAACGCGATCCCCGCGGCGTACGATCTCCGAGACGTTCCCGCGCCGGTAGAGCACGCCCTTCTTGCGCGTCTCGTCGTAGAATTCCTCGCCGCCTTTGCCAAAGGTGCGCACATCCATGTAAAAGACTGTTACCTCGGCCTCGGGTAGCAACTGCTTCACCAGGTGAGCCTGTTTGGCAGTGACCATACAACATACCCGCGAGCAGTATGGATTGCCCACCTGTGCGTCACGCGACCCCACACACTTGATGAAGGCGATCCGCTGTGGTGCGCGTTCATTCACACTCAGATCGCCCTCGGCAAGCCGCTGCTCCATCTCCAGCGTCGTGATGACGTTTGGGTACTGGCCGTAGCCGTACTCGGGCTTGCGGTGTGGATCAAAGACGTCGTAGCCGGTAGCCACGACGATCGAACCTACTTGGAAACTAGAAGATTGGTGATTATCCTGCACCTCTACCTGAAAGTTCCCTACGTATCCCTCTACTTTTAGTACTTGCGAGTTTAGCAGGGTGGTGATATTGGGATGCAGCTTTACTTGCTCGACCAGCGGTTCCAGCAGCTCCGGCACCGACTCCAGGGTGGGATAGGTACGGTTGAGTTCGGCGATGCGGCCACCCAAGTGGTCGCTCTGCTCCACCAGCGTGACCGGGAATCCGGCGTCGGCGATATCGAGGGCGGCGATCATCCCTGCCAGTCCGCCACCGATGACGAGCGCGCCTGGTGTGACCTCGACCTCGCGCGCCTCCAGCGGCTCCAATAGCGCTGCCCTGGCCACTGCCGAGGCGACCAGCGCCTTGGCCTTTTCCGTCGTCTCCGCGTCTTTGACATGCACCCACGCGCACTGCTCGCGGATGTTGGCCATATCGACCAGGTACGGGTTCAGTCCGGCCTGCTCGGCTGCGCCACGGAATGTCGGCTCGTGCATGCGCGGCGAGCAAGAGGCCACCACGATCCGGTTGAGGTCGTGGTCCGCAATGTCCCGCCGGATCAGTGCCTGTCCCGGATCGGAGCACATGTACATATAGTCACGCGCTACGACGACGCCGGGTATGCCACCTGCAAACGCCGCGACCTCCTCCACGTCGACCGTCGCAGAGATGTTCACACCGCAGTGGCAGATGTAGACGCCGATGCGTGGGTCGGAAGTCATAATGCCAGTTCTACCAGTTCCATGATGTCCATGACTCGCAATTGCTCTTCCAGTCCCTGCACCTTCACCGCATCCTCCAGCGTCAGCAAACAAAAGGGGCAGGCCACAGCCAGAATTTCGGCACCGGTGTCGGCAGCTTCCTGCACGCGCTGGAAGGCCAGGCGCTCCTCCAGGTTGGTGCCTTCGTTCCACATACGCCCGCCGCCGCCCTCGCAGCACAGGCTGCGCTCCCGGTTGCGGTCCATCTCCACCAGCGTGACGCCGGGGATGGCCTGGAGGATCGCGCGCGGCTCGTCAAAGATATGGTTCTGTTTACCCAGAAAGCAGGGGTCATGATAAGTGACAGTTTTCTCGACTTTGCCGGCGAGCTTTAGTTTTTCTTCCTCGATCAATTTGGCGACGAGTTGTGTGTAGTGAAGCGTCTCGATTCCATCCAGCCCATACTCGTTCTTGAACGTGTTGAAGCAATGGGGTGAGGTGGTCACGATGCGGCTGGCCCCCACGCTGCGGATCAGCTCACCATTTTCCTCGACCAGCATCTCGAACAATCCCAACTCGCCCATGCGGCGCACCTCGTTGCCGCAGCAGCTTTCCTCGGTGCCCAGCGTGCCAAAGTCTACCCCCGCTGCCGTCAGTGCTTGCACCAGCGCGCGGGCCACAGGCTGCGCGCGTTGGTCGTAGGAGGGGATGCAGCCCACAAAGTATATTGTTTCGCACCCTTCCTGTGCCGCTTTGATCTCTAGCTCTCCGGCCCAGGCGGCGCGATCCTCTCGTGCGATGCCGACCGGGTTTCCCTGGCGGAAAATGGCCATCAGCGCCGCGCCGATGGTATCGGGGATGCGGCCGCTCTCCACCAATTGGCCGCGCAGTGTGATGACGAGTTCCGCCGGCCCCACGTCCTTCAGGCAACGCTCGACACAGGTAAAGCAGCAGGTGCAATCCCACAGCTCCGGATGGGCGTCCACGTCCATCTCCGGCTCCACCAGCATATGATAGATCAGACTGCGGATGTTGAGCGTCGTCTTGCGTGCCACCGGACAGCCGCCGGTGCACTTGCCGCACTGGATGCAGCCCAGGAGTTCCAGTTGTTCGGTCATCTGCGCCGTTTTCATCGCCATCTCAGTTCTCCGTAGCGGCTACAGCTTTTTCGCGGTGTCTGAGCGCTATCAAAGCTGCTGCTGCGGCAGCCTTGGCTTGCGCGACCACGTCTGGAATATCTTTCGGCCCCTGGCAGCAGCCTGCCAGGAATACGCCATTCGTCAAGGTCTCCACCGGGTGCAGCTTTTGATGCGCTTCTTGGAAGAAACCGTCCGGTGAGCGCTCAATGCTCACCAGCTTTGCTACTTTTTCTGCGTCAACGCGCGGCACGACTGCCGTCGCCAAGATGACCAAATCTGCTTCGACTTCGATGGGCTTACTCAGCAAAGTGTCTTCTGCGGCTACGACTAATCGACTGGAACGGTCGCTCTTTCCATCCCGCCGGTGCACCTCCGATGGTTCCCCGCGCCGATAGATGACGCCCTCTTCCCGAACCCGGTCGTAGAACTCTTCAT
>Ga0316577_10001778_pt1 | contig 10389 bp, 9 predicted proteins | sample S5NA_FD_203073 | JGI IMG/M metagenome (GOLD analysis project Ga0316577, IMG submission 203073) | Rhizosphere microbial communities from salt marsh grasses in Alabama, United States - S5-7_050615r2r1 | ecosystem: Host-associated > Plants > Roots > Rhizosphere | place: USA: Alabama | collected... | reverse complement strand
CGCTGGCGGGGATGGACCGCTACGAGGACGACTTCCTGGAGCGGGTCTTCGTGGCCCGGACCCAGGGTTGGATCCTGGCGTTCACCCGGGGAGGGCACGTGCACTTCCTTCCGGTCCTGGAGGTGCCGGAGGGTAGCCGGGCCTCCCGAGGCCAGTCCCTATACGGCCTGATGGGGGCGGACCGGAAGGATCCCATCGTCTCGGTTCTTCCGGTGGACGACCTGGAGGAGGAGAAGAACCTCGTCTTCCTGACCCGAATGGGGCTGATGAAGCGGACTCGCCTCTCGGAGTTCTCCAACCCTCGGGCCGGAGGCATCATCGCGTCGGGCGTGAAGGGGGGGGACGAGATCTTCGAGGTGGCCCTCTCGGACGGAAAGGCCGAGGTCCTGGTGTTCTCCCGGGAGGGTAGGGCCATCCGCTTCCCGGAGGAGCAGATCTCGATACTGGGGCGAACGGCCCAGGGAATGAAGGGGATGGGGCTCAGGGGTGAGGACCGTGTCATCGGGATGCTGCTGGTCCGGCGGGACGCCCAGGTCCTGACGGTCACGGAGAGTGGATTGGGGAGGCGCACACCGGTGGACGAGTTCCCACGTCAGAACCGGGGCGGTTTGGGGACGCTGGCGCTCCCCTCCGGGGAAGAGGGAGGGGCTCTCGTTTCGGCTCTCGAAGTGGTGGGCGGAGAGGAGGTCATGGTCATCTCCGCCGGAGGCAAGGGGTTCCGCGTGCCGGTAGCCGAGGTACCCGAGCAGCATCGGCGAAGCCGGGGACGACCCGTCGTGAATCTCCCCACTGGCGACCGGGTGGTGGAGGTGACCCGGGCGTCGGGCCCCGGAGGAGGCGGAGGAAGGGCCGGGGAGGACGACCTGGACGACTCCCCGGACCGTGAGGAGGAGGACCGGGAGCAGATCGAGCTGCTGACCTGAGGGTGCGGTGGGGCCCGAGGCTCTCTGCCTCGGGCCTCCCGAGTCTACGTCTGGTCCCCCCAGTCTACCTCTGGCCCAGGACGGCCGTCAGGCTCAAACGCTCTCCGTCCCGCATGACGACCACCACCACCTCGTCCCCGGGCTGATGGTCCCGCAGGGCGTAGGTGTAGGCGTAGAGGTCGGTGATCTCCTTCCCGGCGAACTCCACGATGACGTCCCCCCCCTGGAGGCCCGCCTTGGCCGCGGGGCTCTCCTCCCGGACGCCGGTGATGCGGACGCCGAAGTCCTGGGGGGTCATGTCCGGGATGGTGCCGAAGTAGGCTCCGTAGCCACGGGAAACCGGCGTCCCTTCTTCCTGGGCGGCCATGGCCCCGGCGTGGGGGTCCCCGGCGCCCTCCACGAAGTGGACGGCCAGTGCCTTCGCGGATCCTGACCCGGCGAGTCTATCGGTGAGGTCCGACGCGAAGTCCACGACCCGGTCCAGGCCCTCCACGTTGATACGATCCCAGTCGTCCTCCGGCCGGTGGTAGTCCGAGTGGGTGTTGGTGAAGAGCATGAGCACGGGAACGTCCTCACCGTAGAAGGAGGAGTGGTCCGAGGGGCCGAACCCGTCGGGGATGGAGGCCAAGACGAAGGGCTCAGGAAGCGCCTGGTTGACCTCCTCCAGGAAATCGGGGAACTCCTCCGCCGTTCCCGTTCCGTATACCGTCAGTGTGTTTTCCCGCAGTCGCCCCACCATGTCCATGTTCAGCATGGCCACGGTGTTCTCCAGGGGGAAGATGGGGTCGTGCACGTAGTGCCCGGAGCCCCAGAGGCCCTTTTCCTCGCCGGTGAACGCCAGGAAGAGGACGGTGCGGGCCGGTTTCTCGGGTGACGCGGCGAAGTGTCGCGCCACCTCCATGAGGGCGGCGGTGCCGCTGGCGTTGTCGTCGGCCCCGTTGTGGATCTCGTGGGCGTCCGGGTCCAGGGATCCGTCTCCCCCGTAACCCAGATGGTCGAAGTGAGCCCCCACCACCACGACCTCTCGCTCCAGGGTGGGGTCGGATCCGGGAATCACGGCAGCGACGTTCCGGACCTCCACCATACGGGGCTCGACGGCCACGGTGAGGTCGACGGCGTCCCCGGCCTGGGAGGCGTCACGGAGGGCCTGCGCGCTGGCACCGGAGACCGCCACCGCAGGAATCCTCAACGACGGCCGGTTCTCCGCCGTGGGATCGGGAAGAGCCTGACCCTCCTCCAGGAGCACCAGGACGGCCGCCGCCCCGCGGCCGGCGGCGATGGAGGCTTTGTGGTGCGGATCTCCCGCCAGCGTCGGCCTCTCGGACCCGTGGGGGTCCGCCCCCTCCACCACGACGACCTTACCCTCGATGTCCAGGTGGGCGAAGCGGTCGTCAGGGTCCCCGGGCACGCTCACACCGGGGCCGCCGTAGACGAGGGCTCCCGCCACCGACCCGGAGGAGGAAAACCCGAAGGGAACCCAGTCATGGTCCACCTGCAGGGGCTCCCCACCCAGGACGAAGGCGTTCCCGGCTCCCAGTGTGGAACCCATCTGGACCTCGAAGGTCTGGAAGAAGGATCCGCCGGGACCGGCGCCCTGCAGACCGGAGGTCCGGAAGAATCCGGCGATGTAGTCGGCGGCGCACCAGGCTCCATGGGTTCCCGCCTCCCTCCCCTCCAGGGCATCGTCGGCCAGGTATCGGATGTGGGCGATGGCCCCCTGCGATCCGCCAGTGAGAGAGGCAGGGGTGGGGCAGGAGGGAGGGCTCTGGGCCAGGAGGGTGGAACTTCCCCCGGGAAGGCCCGGTAGCAGGATGATCGCAAAAAGCCCCAGGAGGCTGGATCTCGTCTTCCTTGACATCGTCACGACTTCTTCTCGTTGGGTTGGATTCGACATGCCTATTCAGGACCGTAACCGCACCTGGCTGACGTCACTTCTCTTCCTCGCCCTGGCCCTCGTCGGGCTTCAACCGCTACGGGCTCAGGCCTCCGAAGACCCCCTTCTGGATGCCAGGGAGGTGCACCTCAGGAACATCCGGCAGCTCACCTTCTCCGGAGAGAATGCCGAGGCATATTTCTCCGATGACGGTACCAGGCTCATCTACCAGTCGAGAGCGCAGGGCGAGGGGTGCGACCAGATCTACACGATGGACCTCGCCACCGGCGCGTCCCGGCTGGTGAGCACCGGGCTGGGACGGACGACGTGCTCCTATTACTACCCTGGCGCCAATAGGATCCTCTACGCCTCCACCCACCACTGGGATCCCTCCTGCCCGCCGAGCCCGGACATGTCGCAGGGATACGTCTGGGCCCTCTATCCCACGTACGACATCTTCGCGGCCGATCCGGACGGCTCGAACCTGGAGCAGCTCACCTACAGCTGGGGTTACGACGCGGAAGCCACCTTCTCTCCCGTGGAGGACCTGGTGGTATTCACCAGCATGCGGGACGGGGATCTGGACATCTACACCATGCGGGGGGACGGGTCGGACGTGCATCGCCTCACGGACAGAATCGGATACGACGGGGGCCCCTTCTTCTCCCCGGACGGAAAGAAGATCGTCTTTCGGGCCGGGTACCCGGAATCGGAGGAGGAGATCGCCGACTACCGGCGCCTGTTGGCCCAGGGGCTCATCCGGCCGTCGAAGCTGGAGATCTACGTGATGGACGCCGACGGATCCGACAAGGTGCAGGTCACCGACAACGGGGCTGCCAACTTCGCCCCCTACTTCCACCCCTCCGGCCAGAAGATCCTCTTCAGCTCCAACATGGGTGACCCCACGGGCCGGGAGTTCGACATCTACATGATCAATGTGGACGGCTCGGGGCTGGAGCGGATCACCTATACCGGAGGCTTCGACGGGTTCCCCATGTTCAGCCCCGACGGGACGCACCTCGTCTTCGGGTCGAACCGGAACGAAAGCCATCCGGGGAACACGAACGTGTTTATCGCGGAGTGGGTGGAGGAGCCTGGGCGATAGCCTCCGGGGACCCTTCCCGGATCGTTCGGAAGAAATCCTGGAGAATGTTGTAGGTGAGGCCCCAGATGACGCGCTCCTCGACCCTGAGGCAGGGGAAGAGACGGGTGAGGTCCCCCAGGGGAATCTCGACGGTCCCGGACGCCTCCTCGCTCTGGAGGTAGGGAACCGGGGCCCAGAGGACTTCGTCCACCTCTGGGCTCGCGGCTTTTGCCCGGGTGCCCTCCGGGACTCCAAAGACGAAGGGAAAGATGGAGATGGGGGGGAGGCGACGGTTGGCGGGAGCCAGGGGAGCCAGGGGGCCGAAGGGCACACCCGACTCCGTCAGGCAGACGCCGGTTTCCTCCAGGGTCTCCCGGACGGCGGTCTCCAGCAGGCTCTGGTCCAGGGGGTCTCTTCTGCCTCCGGGGAGGGCCATGTGACCGGACCAGGGATCTCCCTCCGCTTCGGCGCGGCGGATGAGGAGGAGCTCGATGTCCGGGCCGGCCCTGAGGACGAGGGAGACCGCGGCCTGGGCCGCGTCCGCCTGGGCGGGGGCCGGATTGAGATGGCTATCGGCGAGGTCCGGCAGCGCCCGTTGAAGGCTGGCCAGTCTGGGGTCCAGTGCGAAGGGGGTGGAACCGGGCATGGGACCCCCTACCCCGGGAGTGTGCAGGAAGTTCTGCGCCCCATCAACCGGTGTCTTCCGCTGTCACCTGAGCGGGGGAACGGCCCCCGGGCAGCTCGACTCGATACTTCACCACCGTCTGTACGTCGAACTCGTCCCGGACCGTGGCCAGGACCCACTCTCTGGTGAAGAGGGGTTGCGGCCACCGGGCGTTGAAGCCCTCCGGGGTCCGGACGGCGCCCAGGTAGCGGCCGTCCTCCTGGAACACGTCGAAGAGTGCCGGCTCGATCCACTCGTCGGGAATGGCTTCAGGGTCGGTGGGATCGTAGCTGGGGTCTTCCCGTTTGACTCCGGGCTGGGAGACCAACACCCAGATGGTACCGTCCTCCCCCCCGACGATCTCCCTGTAGGGGGGCTTCATGTCCGGAATGGCGGGACCGTTCCAGCGCCAGTTGGGATCGGTGTACCGCATGTTCCGGATGGCGTAGGCCTCCTCCTCGGCCTTCTCTCCTGCCCCCACGGGGACGGGGTCGAAGACCTTCTGGATCCTCACGGGACCCTCAGGCTTCAGGAGGGTGAAGGAGTAGTCCGTGCTGATCCCGTGAATCCAGTACCCGAACCGGGTGAGGGCTGTCACCTCGTCCGGGGAGAAGGGCACGCTGTTGATGCTGGCGTTGACGCCGCCGTCCTCCGTCTCGTGCCGGGCCTCGATGCGAGGAGCCTCGTACCCGGTCTCGGGACGCCGCAGGGTATCGCCGGGGGATCCGTCGGGGAGGACCTGGGCCAGACCCATCTCCCAGTCCCGGACGTCGGCCTCCGGGTCCAGGAGAACGATGGTGTAGGCCCGGTCCAGGGTGTCCACGATCATGCGGCTGGAGGTGTTGAAGTTCCCCCGGATGCGCCAGGTGTCCAGGTCCTCCCCATCCGGGGCATAGACCTGGATACGTGCGTTGGGGGGATCACGGAGGAGGATCCTCCCATCGGAGAGGACTGCCAGGCCTCCGTCGGGACGCTGGTATTCACCGGGACCCCCTCCCCTCCGTCCGAAGGTGGTCCGGTAGGTTCCGTCCGGCTCGTAGACCCTCAACGCCGGGGCCTGTTGGTCCATGACGTAGATGGTGCCGTCCTGCCCCATGGCCAGGGAGACGATCTGCCCGAAGATGTACTCCTCCGGTCCGTCGAACATCCCGATGGACACCTCCGGGACAAGCTCCGCCGTGTCTCGCCAGATGGATCCGGAAAGGGTCCTCACCACCAGCGTGTCCCCGAGGGTGTCGTACGCGGCCTCCCAGCTTCCGGTGGATCCACCGTGGCCGCCGGAGGAGCAGGCCGTGAGGAGGAGAAGAAGATGGGCCGGGAGGATTCCGGCAGGAATGGTGTATCGATGCCGCATGGAGGTGCTCCCGATGGGGCGTCTGGCTCGGTGTTTCGGGCGGTTTGGACGTTAGATGCCGGAAGTGGGGTGAGGGTTGGGTCCCGGACGGTCTCCCAGGGAGCCGGCATGCCTCCCCGCGAGACGGGCCCGGGCCGTAGGATTCAGGATCATCTTCCTCCTACACCCCTCGAGCGTTGGGATCCCAGATGAGCTTGTGGAGCTGCATCTGGAGCCGGACGGGAAGGGCGTCCTCCAGAATCCAGGAAGCGAGATCCTTCAGATTCACCTCCTCCCAGACGGGAGAGACGAGGATGGCCCGCAGGGAGCCGGTCTGGAGTCGTTCGTCGAGGCCCCGCTCCCGGATGACCGCTCGGGTCCACTCGTAGTCTCCCCGGTCCTTCACCACGAACTTCACCTCGTCCCGGGCGGTGAGGTGCCGGAGGTTCGACCAGAGGTTCTTCTCCACCTCCCCCGACCCCGGGCACTTCAGGTCCATGATCTTGTGGGCCCGGGGGTCCAGGAGGCTCACGTCCACCGCTCCCGAAGTCTCAACCAGGACGGTGAAGCCACGGTCCAGGAGCTCCTGGGCAAGGACGAAGGCGTTGGGGTGAATGAGGGGCTCCCCCCCGGTGACCTCCACCAGCCCGGTTCCCATCTCCTGTACCCGCCGCAGGATGTCTTCCAGGGAGAGCTTTTCCCCCCCGAAGAAGGCGTACTCCGTATCGCACCACACGCACCGGAGGGGGCAGCCGGTGAGACGGACGAAGGTGCAGGGGAGACCGGCCCAGGTGGATTCCCCCTGTATGGAGTGGAAGATCTCCGTCACACGGAGGTACCGTTCCGCCAGAGGGGGTCGGGCCATGCCTCCCTACTTCTCCCGCTTCCGCTTCGGCCAGAGAAATCGAAGGGGTGACTCCCGGACCACGCTGCCTACGAAGAAGAGCACGTTGGCGGGCCGCTCCGCCAGGCGCCGCATGAGGTAGGGGTACCAGGAGATTCCGAACGGGACGTACACCCTGACGTTGTACCCTTCCTTGCGGAGCTGTTGCTGGAGGTCCCGGCGCACCCCGTGGAGCATCTGGAACTCGAACCGCTCCGGGCCGATCCCCTCCGTGGTTGCGAACGCCTTCAGCGTGTCGATGATGAGATCGTCGTGGGTAGCCAGGGCTGGGTATACCCCTTCCTTCAGGAGAACCTCCGACACCTCCACGTAGTTCCGGTCCACCTCGGCCTTGTCCTGGAAGGCGACCTCCGGTGGCTCCACGTAGGCGCCCTTGCAGAGACGGACCCGGACACCCAGCTCGTTCATCCGCCGGGTGTCGGCCATGGTCCGCCGAAGGTAGGACTGGAGGACCACACCCATGTTCTCATACCCCTCGGCCCAGAGCTCCTCGAAGGCATCCAGCGTGGGCTGGGTCCATTCCGACGACTCCATGTCCCAGCGCACGAACACGTCCTCTTCGCGGGCCCGGTCCAGAAGGGGACGGAGGTTCTCTTTGAAGAAATCCCTCCCGATCTCCAACCCCACCTGGGTGGGCTTCACCGAGACGTTTCCCTTCAGGCCCCGCTGGACGATCCCGTCCAGGATCTGGACGTAGGCACTCACGGCGTCCCTGGCGGTCCGCTCATCGTGCTCGGCTTCCCCCAGGTAGTTCCCGGTGACCTCCAGATCGATGGCGTTGGCCTCCGACGCGGCCCGGAGGAAGTCCTCGATCTCTTCCCCGGGCACGAAACGCTTGCTCATGCGGCGCAGTGGGGTCCTGGTCACCACCGACTTCGCGGCGTTGGATTCGCTGAGGTAGATCAATGCGGTTCTGAGCATCAGTCGTTCTCTTGTCGTTGTCGCTGAATCGCGTCTTCCAGGAGGGCCTGGACCTCCATGAGGGTCAGGGCACCCAGGGAGGCTTCCGCCTGGCCTCGGCTGGCTTCCTCCAGGAGGACCGGCGTTTCCAGGTGCCCGACGATCCCCACACCGGTTTCGGCCCAGCGGGGGAAGACCAGGTACCCGGAAAAGGGAGCCAGAAGGTTGGGCGTTTGCTCCACCTCCATGGAGACCGTGTACGGATGTCCGTCGGTGCCCTGGAAGGCGGGGGGGCGGTTGTGGTAGGCGAGATAGCCTCCGAGGGTCGTGTCGACTCCCGTCTCGGAGCCCGGGAGGGCGCCGCTCGGCTCAGGGGATGGGGGTGTATCCGGCATCTCGCTCCTTTGCCCGGCGTTCCGGTGCAAACCTGACCGTCGACGCCGACAGGAAAAGTAGACGCCGGTGCTCCCCTGGTACAGGTCCCGGAGGTTGCGGAGGCTACCCTCCCGCCGGCGCAGTAGGGATGCAGGCAGGATTCTCCGCCCCACCCTCCCCTCCTCCGCTGCGGTCCGCCTCCAGGTTGTCCCCGCCTCCCTCACCGGATACTCTTGCCGTGCCGACCCAGGGACGTCCCACCTCGGGAAGGAAGGGGCCGTGGGGACGGCGTCCCTCTGGCGCGGTCCCGGTGCGGCCATCGGATGGAGACGGGTTCATGAGAGCAGCCGTGTTTTCAGATTTCGGGGGTCCGGACGTTGTCCACCTGGAGGATCTGGACATCCCGGAGCCGGGACCCGGCGAGGTCCGCGTGGCCGTGAAGGCCGCGGCCATGAACCACCTGGATCTCTGGATCCGGCGAGGCCTCCCCCTGAAGATCACCATGCCCCATATCGGGGGATCGGACATCGCAGGGATCGTGGATGACGTGGGCCCCGGAGTGGAGCCCATCGCTCCGGGAACGAGGGTCGTGGTGGACCCGTCCCTGGACTACAGCTGGTACGACGGAGTCCGCCGGGGCTCGCACCTCCCCTCCCCTGAGTTCCGGATCGTCGGGGAGCACACACAGGGCGGGTTCGCAGAGTACTGCGTGGTCCCGGCCGGGAACCTGGTGGAGCTTCCCGAAGGAGTCCCGTTCGCGCCAGCCGCCGCCGCCAGCCTGGTCTCCGTGACGGCTTGGCGAGGGCTGATGACCCGGGGCCGCCTCCGGGCGGGAGAACGGATCCTGGTGACGGGGGCCTCGGGTGGGGTGTCCACGATGGCGATCCAGGTGGCTCGCCTGGCCGGAGCCCAGGTCTACGCCGTCACCAGCGGCGCGGAAAACGTGGAGAAGGTCCGGGCACTGGGGGCCGACGCCGTGTACGACCGGGAGGCCCAGGACTGGGGAAAGGAGGTCTTCCGGGACACGGGGAAGGAGGGTGTCGACCTGGTCTTCGACTCCGTCGGGGAGGCGGTCTGGCCCCATTGCCTGAGGGCCCTGAAAGTGGGGGGGCGCCTGGTGACCTACGGGGCCACCACGGGAGCGGGGGGGGAAACGGAGATCCGCCTGGTGTTCTGGAAGCAGCTCTCTATCCTGGGCTCCACCATGGGGAACCCCAGGGAATACAGGACGGTCATGGACCTGGTCTTCCAGGGAAAGCTGAAGCCCGTCATCCACGCGACCCTTCCCCTGGAGGAGGCCAGGAGGGGCCACGAGATCCTGGAGGCAGGAGAGGCGTTCGGGAAGGTGGTGCTGGTGCCGTGAGGGACGGAGGTGGGCCGAGGGGCGGGGTCCCCCCCCAGATCAACGATGGCGCCCTCGGAGGGGCAGGTCCATGGATCTGAAGGAAGCCCAGGCCCGGGTGGACGCCTGGATCTCTCAGTTCGAGGAGGGTTACTGGCCTCCCCTGGTGAATCTGGCCCGCCTCGTGGAGGAGGTGGGGGAGCTGGCCCGGGAGCTCAACCACCGCTTCGGTGCCAAGACGAAGAAGTCCGACGAGGCGGAGCAGGACCTGGCCCTGGAGCTGGCGGACATCCTCTTCGTGCTTCTCGTGATGGCGAACGAGCAGAAGATCGACCTGAGCGAAGCGCTGGAGCGGGTCCTGGAGAAGTACCGTCTCCGGGACAGCGACCGCTGGACCCGGAAAGAAAAGTCTTGAGGGTTCGGGTTCCGGGGCGTAATTCTTGACTCTCCGTTCCCATCAACGTTTTCCAGCAGAAGGGGTTCTGATAGCGCGGGGCCGGTCTCGGCTCATGGGCGTCAGATGTCCCCGGGCTCCGCTTCCTTGAAACCAGAGAGGACTCCCCGTGCAGAAGACCATGGTCAGCAGGCGGTCAGGGCTGCTGAAGAAACTCATTCCGGTGGAGCGGGAAGAATGGGCCCCGGTACTCCTCGCCACCGCCTACGGGTTCTCCATCCTCTTCAGCTATTACATCCTCCGGGCCGTCCGGGACGAGATCAGCGTGGCGGATCGGGGGAACCTCCAATTCCTGTGGACTGCTGTCTTCTTCGTCATGTTGTTGGCCGTCCCCCTCTACTCCTCCTTCGTGTCCCGGTTCTCCCGGGGCGTTTTCATCCCCTGGGCCAACCGATTCTTCGGCCTGAACCTGATTCTGTTCTTCCTTGCCCTGGAGCTCCTCCCCCTGGAGGTCCGTCCGTGGATCGACCGGGTCTTCTACGTCTGGGCCAGCGTCTTCGCCCTCTTCGTGGTGGCGGTGTTCTGGGGGTTCATCGT
>Ga0316577_10001777_pt1 | contig 10390 bp, 8 predicted proteins | sample S5NA_FD_203073 | JGI IMG/M metagenome (GOLD analysis project Ga0316577, IMG submission 203073) | Rhizosphere microbial communities from salt marsh grasses in Alabama, United States - S5-7_050615r2r1 | ecosystem: Host-associated > Plants > Roots > Rhizosphere | place: USA: Alabama | collected... | reverse complement strand
TTAAGAAAAACGGAAAAAAGATATTTTGACGGCTTCTTAAAAAGTCCAATTTCTGCGTTGCGCTTCATTTCGTGTTCACTGCGGCGTACATTAGTACGCCTCATTCCACAAAATTCGCGACGCCTTGAACTTGAACCTTTTACTTTGCCGTCTAAACCTTGAGTTTTTAGGAATTATCATACTTTAAGGAGCAATAAAAATGCAAAAAACCATAAAATTAAAAAGGGTTGTGGTCACCGGGCTGGGAATGGTTACCTCACTAGGACTGGATGTGTCGACCACATGGGAAGCCATGTTGGCGGGCAAATCAGGTATCGACTGGATTACTCAATGGGGGGATCTGGATGAAGTGAAAGCCAAATTTAATTTGACGGAAGACTTCCCCTTGATTGCCGGAGAAGTCAAAGATTTTGACATTAAAGAAATTGTTAAACAGAGAAAATTCGGGTTTTCAAAAGAAGATCTCAAACAGATTAAATATATGGATGCATTCATCCAGTTTGCTTACGCAGCAACACTGGAGGCTATTGCCGACTCTAATGTAAATTTGGAAAAAGGAGAAATTGATCCGTATCGGGTTGGCGTCATTATCGGCTCGGGTTTGGGTGGCCCCCAGTCATGGGAAAGCGAATTTGAACGTTTCTCGGCCGGTAAAAAAGTATCCCCTTTTTTAATTCCGCGTCTCATACCCAATTTGGCAGCCGGCAATATCAGTATTTCTTTTAAGGCCAAAGGCGCTAATGCTTGCATCGCCACTGCCTGCGCTTCCGGTGCTCATGCGATTGGTGAATCTTTCCAAAGAATTCAACTGGGCAAAGAAGACGCCATTGCCTGTGGCGGAACAGAGGCCGCGATTACCCCGCTAACCATCGCCGGTTTTCATGCGCTTAAAGCGCTGTCAGCAAAATACACAACTCCCCAATTCGCTTCCCGGCCATTTGATGCAGACCGTAACGGCTTTGTTATGGCAGACGGATCAGGCGTTTTGATCCTGGAAGAGCTGGAACATGCCATAAAAAGAGGGGCGAAGATCTATGCGGAAGTCATCGGTTTTGGAATGACCGGAGATGCCAGCCATATTACCGAGCCTGATATTGACGGCGCCATTCGATGTATTAAACTGGCCTTGGAAGATGCACAAATTGAGCCCCAGGAAGTGGATTTAATCAATCCCCATGCAACATCCACACCCAAAGGGGATATTAATGAAGCCAATGCCATAAAAGAAGTTTTTGGATCTGATGGGGAACGGCCCTTTATAACCGCAAACAAATCTCAGCTTGGCCATTCTCTGGGAGCTATAGGAGGAATCGAAGCCATTTCGACCGTATTATCCGTTTATGATAATAAGGTTCCGCCGATTTTGAACCTGGAAAAAATTGACCCGGAATGCCAGGGGCTGAACTATGTGCGCGGAGAGACAAAACAGACAACAATTGACACCGCTCTTTCCAATTCTTTCGGCTTCGGCGGCACGAATGCGACGTTGATTTTTCGAAAATACAGATAGGGGTTCCGGGTTCAGAGGTTCTGGGTTTACTGGTTACGGGTCACTGATTTATGGTCACCTGTCAAGAATTGCGCATTCTTACCTACTGTCTATCTATAAATCTATATTGGGGACAAATTAAGTTTCCAATTCAGAAATGAGCAATTTTTTGCAAGGTCAAGGAAATCAAGGAATTGCGCGGAGGCGTACAAGTGGTACGCCGCACAAGTAATTCCGCAGATTGACGCAGAGATTGCGGAAAAGGGCCATTTCAGGATGGAAACTATCGAAGGCTTTTGATAAATTCGCCAACCGCGCCAACGCCTTCTTGATCGACCAGCCGTATGGTTTGTGATCCCACCACGGCGATATCGGCTTTTCCCTTTAGAAAATCCACATCTTTTTTCTCTTTCACACCAAAGCCCAAGGCCAAAGGTAGATCTGTGGCTTTCCGGCATCGAGCAAGATATTTTTTCAGCTGTTCGGAAAAATCCGTATCCACACCGGTCACCCCTTTTCTGGCCACGCAATAAATAAAGCCTTTTCCAAAGGAGGCAAGATATTTCATCCGCTCATCCGGCGTGGTTGGAGAAAATATGAAAATCGGAACCAGGTTGTGTTCTTCCATGGCATCGAGGTAGTCCTTTCCCTCTTCCGGAGGAAGATCCGGCACAATAGCACCCTTAATACCGGTTTGTGCTACTGTTTGAGCAAACCTGCCAATCCCGTATTTAAAAAGAATGTTGTAATAACTCATAAAAAGGAATGGAATGTCAAACGTTCCGGCAACCTTTTGGGCAAAATCCATGCATTTTTGGACCGTTGTCTTCCTTGAAAGAGACTGTTGATTCGCGTGCAGAATTACCGGGCCGTCCGCAATAGGTTCGGAAAATGGGATTTGCAGCTCCATCAGATCCACACCTGCGTTGACCATGGACTCTATGATCTTGAAACTATCATGGAATGTGGGATAACCCAAAACAATATGTGTCATTAACAGGATCTCTTTTTTTCCGAGACTATTTTTTATATACGATTCAACCATGATATTCCTCTGCTTTTTCCTTGATAAATTCTTGCCACTTGGGGTCGGCAAATGCATCGGCAACGGTAAAAATATCTTTGTCTCCTCTACCGGATTGATTGATCAGGATAATGTCCTCTTTAGGCATGGCCGGCGCTTCTTTAAATGCCTGTGCAAAGGCATGGGCCGACTCTAAGGCTGGAATCAATCCCTCTTTTCGAATCGTAAGTGAAAGGGCATCTACGACCTCTTTGTCGGTTGCCGCCTCGAATCGGATACGACCGCTTTCTGCAAATTGGGCCAGGATCGGTGAAACCCCCACATAATCTAATCCCGCTGCAACACTGTGGGTCTCTTTCATCTGGCCGTCCGTGTCCTGCAAAAAATATGTCTTATACCCCTGGGCCACACCGATGCTTGCATCTTGGGAACACAGGCGTGACGCATGCTTGCCGGTGTTCAGCCCTTTTCCCCCGGCTTCAACCCCTACAAGCTCAACCGGGTCATCCAGGAACGCCTTGAATATCCCCAGTGCATTGGACCCCCCTCCCACACAGGCATAAATACGGGCAGGCAGTCTGCCCTCTCTTTCCAAAATCTGTTTGCGGGCCTCTTTCCCAATGATCGATTGCAAAAAAGCGACCATTTCCGGGAAAGGATGCGGACCGCATGCGGTTCCCAGCACATAATGTGTGGTATCCATATTCGTCACCCAGTCACGAAATGCCTCATTAATTGCATCCTTTAAGATCCGGGTCCCTTCCCGTACGGTAATGACGTTTGCGCCCAGTCGCTCCATCCAGAAAACATTGGGGCGCTGCCTCCGGACATCCACCTCGCCCATATAGATAGTACATTTGAATCCGAACCGTGCGGCCATGGTGGCAGTAGCCACTCCGTGCTGGCCGGCACCTGTTTCTGCAATAACCCGTGACTTTCCCATCCGTTTTACCAAAAGCCCCTGCCCCATAACATTGTTGGCTTTGTGGGCTCCGGTGTGGTTAAGGTCTTCTCTTTTAACATAAATGCGCGCACCTCCAAAATGCCGGGTAAGATTCTCAGCAAAGGTTACGGGGGTGGGCCTGCAGGAATAGGTTGACATGATATCAACATACTCCTGCCAGAACACAGGGTCTTTTTTTGCCTTTTGAAAGGTTTCCGCAAGCTCATCAAAGGTGGCAATAAGAATTTCAGGAAGATAAGCTCCTCCGAATCCTTCATAGTATCCTCTATCTTTCATGTTCATACTCTCCTAATTCCTGTGAAAAAACAAACTGATCTGTTCTACAATACAGCTCTGAATAAATACCGTTTTTTGCCTGTTCAAAGTGCAGAAACCGTTTTACCGTAAGAATCGGGGTGTCCGGTGAAACCTGTAAACGCTTAGCCTTTTTCCCGGTTACATAGCCTATCCTGAAATTCTGTTTTCCGCCAGTGGGCTGCATGTAGTAATTTTCATCCACAATTTGTGAAAGAGATCTGCCCGACAGGTCAATTCTGTCTATATTTGCAAACAGGGTCTCGTGGAGATAAATATCCTCGACAAGAACAGGAACTTTTTCAACCCGGCTGAGCCTGGAAAAAAAATATGCCTTTTTGTTGGAAAACGGATTTTCCGGGTCGTCTCCAATGGATTTCAACGTAATCTTTTCCAAAATAGATGTGGTGACCGATATCCCTTTTTTATGAAAAGATGAGAGCGTTCCCGCCAATGAAAAAAGATCAACCTCTTTTTGATCTTTGCAAACAAAAGTGCCTGAACCTCGCTTTCTGATAAGAATTCGTTTGCGAACCAGTAAATCGGTGGCTTGCCTTGCCGTGGGCCGGCCGATACCGTAACGCACGGCAAGACTGTTTTCCGAAGGAATCCTTGACCCTGACGGGTATTTTCCCGAACGTATGTTGGCCAGAAGGATATCCGCCAGTTGGCGATATAATGGAATGGGAGATTTTGAATTCAACATAAATACATATTGACATCCATTAGTCAAGTTGTCAAGACAAATTTATATTTCAAAACGCATAATCCGCCAATGAATAATATGACAATGTCAAAAATTTAACACCGTACCGCATTTCTAATGAAATATTGTTATCAGTATCACTTAGATTTATTATATTTGTTTTTTCACGATTGCTCTCAATATGTAATGACATCTAACATATATTGCATCAAAATCTTTTTGACCCACCTTATTTGACGCTTTCAAGTAAACAAATAAATATTTTTTTTGCAATGCTTTAAGTTTGTTAATTTAACTATTTGTAATATCAGTTAATAACTTCTGTTTAATTCTAAGCTATTAAACCCTGATCCATGAGTTATCCTTCTATCACATAATCAATTATTTAATGATGGACAAAAAATTCATTAGAAGCCCAACATATTTTCTCAAAAGATTTTATTTATAAAAATTGAAAATAATCAATCCGTTGGCACAATTCATGCTTTAAAACATTTAACTTTAGATAGGATAAAACTTAAGGGCTTGGCCTCATTTGGAATAATGGCCCCGGTGAAGTAAAAATCCTGTCCCAAAGGAACAGATTTTCAATATAAAAATATTTTTTTTAAGCCTTATCAGGGTGGATGTAACTATGGCAACGGCACAAGAATTGATTAAGAAGTTTACTATCGCTAAAACCCTGCCTCATGTTGCAATACGTCTGACCAAACTGATTTCTGACGAAAAAAGCACCATGCAGGATTTTGAAAAAATGATGAAGATGGACCCTACTCTGGTGTTACGCCTGCTGCGCGTCGTCAACAGCTCCTATTACGCACTGCGGCAAAAGGTCAACAGTATCTCCAGAGCTGTTGTGGTTATCGGTATGAATAACCTGCGCAACATGATTGTTACAGAAGCTCTTAAGGATATATTCAAAGAAACTCAAGAGCAAGACGCTTTTTCCAGAAACCGGTTGTGGCTTCATTGTGCTGCGGTCAGTATTTGCAGTCAAATGATCTCGGAGCGAATTTTCGGACAAAACGGTGAAAATGCTTTTTTATGCGGAATCCTTCATGACATCGGAATGATCGTTGAAGATCAGACCGCACATGACTTATTTAACCATGTGTGCAAGGCCTATGCACAGGATTTCGGATCCATTATCGATTATGAGAAAGAAATCATCGGTACCGACCATTGTGAGGTAGGATATCTTTTGGCGAAAGAATGGAAACTTCCTTTTGAGGTACAGGAAGGAATTAAACAACACCACAGTGTTCTCAAAGAAGTCTCCCCTTCAAGCATTACCGGAACCATCCAACTATCCGAATACATTGTTTCTAAATTAGACTATATCGCCATGCCTGGAATGGAACCAACGCTTTCATCCCCTTTGTCTGACCATATCCGTGAAAATGTTGAAGAATATAAAGCCCTGGTTAAAGATCTGCCTGAGGAGATCTCAAGAGCCAGCGAGCTTTATGGACCGCAAAAGGAGTAAAGTTAGTGGATATTTCAGGAGATATCTTCGGTGAATTTATAGACCGGAATAAAGAGGCCGAAAAACTTCTTTCATTACTAAAAGAACGAATGCCGGAGGGATATTTTCAGCTTTTTCTAAATCATAAAACAAATGTTTCTTTGGGAGATAACCTAAAATTGACCCGCAGGGTCCGCGACAAAATTGTCGATCGTTCTAAAAAGAAAAAAGGCATAATCCATATGGAGTTGCCCGGCGGACGTTTGGGGTACTCAACCGTTATCAATGAGTTAGATGCGATATTGATTGTTGCGTTATCAAAACAGGTTCCTGATCCATATATAAAACCATATGAAGCTATAATTAAACTATGTCTAGAACTGTTCCTTTCCAGAAATGCGCTTTGTGATGAGAAAGAGATTATCCAAATCCAAAAAAAACAATACCACCGTAAACTGGGTGTGTTAGAAAATAAATATCAAGAAATTTTGGAGGATAATCATCGCGGGTATCAGATCATTAAAAAACAGCAAGAGGAGTATTCGCGAACCTTGAAATCTGAGATTGCGCGACAGACCGCCCGGCTTCGGGAGACCAATGTGAGTCTGAAACAAGCACGGAAAGCTGCGGAAATCGCCAATAAAGCCAAGAGCCAATTTCTTGCCAACATGAGTCATGAAATCCGCACCCCCATGAATGGAATAATAGGTTTTACCGAAATGCTCTTTGATACGGATCTTGGTGAAAATCAGATAGATTACCTGGAAATGATAAAGAGGAGCGGGGATAGCCTATTATCTTTAATCAATGATATTCTCGATTTTTCCAAAATCGAAGCCGGAGAACTCGATTTTGAGAAAGCGGACTTTGATCCGGAACTGGTTGCATATGATGTCTGTGAACTCATCCTTCCGAAAGTTCATTCAAAATCTATTGAGGTTCTTTGCAATATCGACAATAACCTCCCTGCACTTGTCACAGGAGATCCATTACGGTTTCGTCAGATCCTGACTAACCTGATGGGTAATGCCGCCAAGTTTACTGAATCCGGAGAAATCGAACTTTTTCTGTATGTTGAAGAAGAAAATGAGACTCAGGTAAAGCTTCACACAAAAATAAGGGACACCGGTATCGGCATTGCCGAAGATAAGATTTCAACCATTTTTACACCGTTTCACCAGGCCGACGGATCCACATCAAGAAAATATGGCGGTACCGGGCTGGGACTTTCAATATGCAAGCAAATTTCAAATATGATGCATGGCGATGCTTGGGTAGAAAGCCCAGCGGATTGTAAATCGTCACTCGTCGATCGTCAATGCAAGGGGGGGCCGGGAAGTACATTTCATTTTACTGCTTGGCTTGGGAAAGCTCAAGGTAACAAAACCCGAAGATCCGCACCGTTGTCTCTTTCCGGTAAGAAAGCACTCGTTTTTGACGACAACCCGACCGCTGTAAATCAATTAAACCATATGTTGTCATCGGCAGGAATGAATGTAACTGCACTAAAGAAAAGCAACCATGTCATCCTGACATTCCAAAAGGCCATACAAAACCAAAATCCGTTTGATTGTTGCATTATAGGCGTTAAAATTCCCGGCCTCAGCGGCTATGAACTAGCCAAGCAAATTCGTGGTATTGAATCCTCAATTAAAGATCTAACAGTTATCCCCGCGAATTCTGAAACTCAACCTATTTATTTAATAGCATTGTCTTATTTAATGAATCATGATGCTCGAAAATGCAAGGATGCGGGGTTTGACAATTTTTTGAGTAAACCGGTTCGCAGAAACAAACTTTATCAGATGTTGGAAAAAAGAATTGGAATGCGGGATGCAGATGGCGGATTGCAAGGTAGAAAAGCCCATGACATCCAAAATCAAATAACGTGCTCATATCCCGTTCGTGATGGGATTAAGCCATGTGCTCGCATTCTTTTGGCAGAGGACAATCCTGTCAATAGGAAGCTGGCCAAGATGATGCTGAACAAAGCCGGTTATCAGGTAGAAACGGCTATTACCGGAAAAGAGGCGATTGAGAAATTCACAGCCTCACCCACAGATTTTGATCTGATTTTTATGGATATGCAGATGCCTGAAATGGATGGAACTGAAGCCACTCATCGCATTCGCGAATGGGAAAAATCCGCAATCCGCAATCCGCAATCCGCAATCAAAAGGGTTCCGATTATTGCACTCACAGCAAATGCCATGAAGGAAGACAGAAAAAAATGTTTTGAATGTGGTATGGATGACTATATTACAAAACCGATTAAAAGAGAGCTTCTATTTAAGATCATCGAGAAATGGATATCAAAAGTTTAACAAGTTAATACTGTTTGTAGTTGAAGGAGTTGCTATGAATTTCAGCGAATTATCGAAAAATCTGGGCCTGGAAGAAGAAGAGTATATGGAGTTGTTTGAACTTTTTGTTGAGACCGGTATGGCAGACCTTAACGAGCTTTGGATTGCCATTGATATGGCAAATTCAGAAAAAGCAGCCCGCATTGCCCATTCTTTGAAAGGCGCCGCTTTAAACCTGGGAATGAACGAGTTTCATGAACTCGCAGAAGCAATTGGAAAGACCGCTCGTTCCGGGCAGTTGGAAAAAACTGCACAAATCGCCAAGACATTACACGAAAAACTGGAAACCGTGGCCGGTCTTGTCAAGCGTTGAACTTTTAATTTCAAGTTATTCAAAAGGATGTAAGAATATGAAGAAAATATTGGTTGTGGATAACCATCCTATAATGCTCAAGTTTATGAGTCATTTACTTGGGAAAAAAGGTCATCAAGTATGGACTGCTCCAGACGGTCTCTCCGCTCTTGAAATATTAAAAACGGATATTCCTGACATAATATTTGCCGACCTTATCATGCCGAACATCGATGGAAAAAAGCTATGCCGGATAATTCGGAGCACCCCAAAACTTAAAGATATTTTTGTTGTTATTCTTTCTGCAATTGCAACTGAGGAGGAGCCTCATCTTGCTGATTATGGCGCCGATGTCTGCATTGCAAAGGGGCCTTTTAATAAAATGGCCGAGCATGTTCTTACAGCTATAGAAAATTCAGAGGTTGAGCCAACTCAAAGGCTGAAAACTAAAATAATCGGACGAGAAAAACTATTTAAACGAGAAATTACCAAGGAATTGTTGGCTTCCAGAAAACATTTTGAAGCAACGCTAAACAATATTTCCGAAGGGATTCTGGAACTTACTTCTGAATTAAAGATTGTTTACATAAATCCTGCTGCCGTCTCAATTATCGGTATTCCTGAGGAAACCGTGTTATCTAAAAACTTCACAGGACTTTTCAATGAAAAACATCAAAAAAGAATTATAGATTCTCTCAAAAATTTTGGTAATAAAAAACAGTTGATTAGCTCGGAATCTCCTGTGGAACTGAATAATAAACAGGTCTCTTTAAATATCATACCGATCAAAGACGATGAGCATAACCCCATTCTTATTATTCTAAAAGACGTCACCCAACGGAAGAAAATGGAAGCACAACTGCAGCATGCCCAGAGGATGGAGGCTATAGGTACCCTGGCTGCCGGTGTTGCACATGAAATAAACAATCCCATCAGCGGTATCATGGGATATGCCGAGATACTAAAAAAGCGATACCACGAGCAAGAACGGAATGAAGATATTCCAAGCAAAATTATCAAAGAATCTGACCGCATTGCAGAGATTGTAAAAAATCTCCTTTCTTTTGCAAAGGATTGGCAGCAAGAAAGCAGGTCTGCTCGCATTAAAGACATCCTTTCCAATACCCTTGGCATGGTAAAAGGACGAATGGCCAAAGACAACATAAAAATATCTGTCGATGTTTCAAACAATCTTCCCGATATTAAAGGTCATTCCCATGAAATTCAACAGGTCTTTTTAAATATTCTCAGTAATGCTCATTATAGTCTGAACCAACGATTTCCTGGATCTAATGAGAATAAGTTCCTTGGAATCCAAGGTAAAACCATCCAATTTGAAGACCGGAATTATGTTCGGACAACATTTTACGATCGTGGTACAGGAATTCCAAAAAATATCTTAAATAAAGTTTGTGATCCATTTTTTTCCACTAAGCCTCCAGGCAATGGTGCGGGGTTGGGGCTTTCTATCAGTCACAATATAATTAAAAATCATGGGGGAAAACTTCTGTTTGAAAGTGTGGAAGGAGAGTATACAAAGGTTATGGTTGATCTGCCGGCAATGTAACCTCTTAATAAGTTCTGGTGGATGAAATGATCCTATCGACCCGCTTACTGATAATTTTCTTACGGTTTATCCCTTCTTGACATTTTTTAGTGTTTCAAGCGTTCAAAAAGTAAACCTGTTTGACCACTTCTCCAGTATTGACAGATCGACTCTGTTTATATAGATTGATTTTTTAAGAATTTTTAATAAAAAGAAATATTAATCATAAAGCTATTGGACGTTCAAA
>Ga0316577_10001776_pt1 | contig 10390 bp, 10 predicted proteins | sample S5NA_FD_203073 | JGI IMG/M metagenome (GOLD analysis project Ga0316577, IMG submission 203073) | Rhizosphere microbial communities from salt marsh grasses in Alabama, United States - S5-7_050615r2r1 | ecosystem: Host-associated > Plants > Roots > Rhizosphere | place: USA: Alabama | collected... | reverse complement strand
AAGGTGAAGAAGGGGGCACTTCCAAAATGGTCAGAGGGCATCCCTTGGAGGCCCCCATCGTCCAGCGTCGGTATACAGAGCTTCATTCTTCCATCATCACTTTCTGATTCTCGCCTCTCCCCCCGATTACCAGGGCTCCCCCGTCCACCAGGGCCCGGGTCACCGTCGTCCTCCCGGCCTTCAGGAGCCTCTGGACGGTCCCTCTGGAGACCCCCATCCGCTCACCGGCGCCGCTTTGATCCAACCCTTCCAGATCACACAGCCGCAGGGCTTCCAACTCATCCTCCCCGAGAGGGAAGAGCTGGAGCTCCGGCATGGGGACGCTTCTGGGTTTGAACACGCGGTCCCCGTCGAACTGGCGACAGTTGCGGTTTTTTCGGGGTCGAGGCATGCGTTTCGATTCGGTTTGATTCCGACGGGTCCTTATGGGGTACGACCCGCTTCATCCATATTGTGCATATGCACAATATATTCCGGAGAGCGGATCGTCAACCACCGGATGCGCTGCCGGGGAGTGCCGTATTCTCCCCGACCCCACGACCGTCACTCGTAGGCGGTGCGCGTCTCCGGCGTAGCCATGAGGTCCGAAAAGCCCCGCACGGAGTTGCGGCTGGGCAGGGCGTCGTGGGCCTGGACGTAGTGCTCCGGGATGGGGTGAGTCCCTACCACCACGGGCACTTCGTACCGGGTCTCGATGAAATCCTTGAAGTAGTCCAACCACGGGCATGGGGGAAAGCCCACGACGAGTCCCGTAGCGAGGTGGATCGCCTCGGCACCGTTCTTCAGCATCTCCTCCGGGGCGTACTCGATGTTCCCGCCGGGACACCCTCCGCAGGACGTGTATCCAACGATCTCCAGCGGTTCGTCTGCCGGATACCGTGAGAATCCCCCCTCCCGGGTGCGGGCCGACCGAAAACACTTTCCACCGGCGCAGTCCCGGTAACGGTCACAGATGATGATTCCGACCTTCATGGGTACGTTCTCCTTACCCTTGTCTTCCTCCTGTGAGTCCTTGACACCTTTTGTGCATATGCACACTATGTGCCATCCATGAGACTTGTCAAACGAGCTTGAAGGACCCGCCGGTGGAACCCACCCCATGACAGGGGGATCATGAACCAGATGGAACGAGCCGTTCAGGATTACTACCCGGAAGACGTCGCCCACTGTTACGGCTGTGGTCGGCTGAACGAAGAGGGAATTCAGTTGAAGACCTTCTGGGATGGGGAAGACACCGTTTCCAGGTACACCCCCCGATCCTACCACACGGCGATCCCCGGCTATGTCTACGGTGGATTGATCGCCTCGCTCCTGGACTGCCACGGCACGGGGGGCGCCGCGGCGGCGGCCATGCGGAGAGAGGGGCGGGAGATCGGGGACGGCGAGGCGCCTCGATACGTCACCGCCTCCCTCCACGTCGAGTTTCTGAAGCCCACCCCCCTGGGCCCTGAGCTGGAGGTCCGGGGGAAAATTGTGGAAATCACCCACCGGAAGGTGGTCCTGGACGAAACCCTCTCGGCGGAAGGCGTCGTCACCGCGACGGCACGTGTGGTCGCAGTCCGGATGCCGGAGGGGATGATCACTCCTCGCTGAGACAGGGCGGCCGATGACCCCATTCATGCGCCTCACAATCCTGGTGGAGAACACCGCCTTGGAACGCCGGTCACTGGGTGAGCACGGGCTGGCCTTCTGGATCGAGGCCGGCCCGAAGAGGGTCCTCTTCGACACCGGGCAGACACCCCAGGTACTGGTCCACAACGCCGAACGCTTCGGGATCGATCTGGCCGCCACCGATGCGGTGGTCTTGTCCCACGGTCACGATGACCACACCGGCGGCCTGGAGGAGGTCCTTCGGCGGACGGGCGACGTGCCCCTGTTCCTTCATCCAGGAGCGTTGACCCGGAGGTTCTCCCGGAAGAAGGACGGATCTGTCCACGATATCGGGGCGCCGCACCCCCTGGACGAGGCCTTCCTGGGGGCCTGTACCTCCTCCCTCGTCTGGACGCAGGAAGCCGCCGCCGTCACCCATGGACTTCGAGTCACGGGCCAGGTACCGCGGCGCACGGATTTCGAGGACACGGGGGGGGATTTCTACCTGGACCGCGGCTGCGCCGAAGTGGACCCCATCCTGGACGATCAGGCCATCTTCTTCGACACCGCGGAAGGCACCGTCGTACTCCTGGGCTGCGGCCATTCCGGGGTGGTGAACACCCTGTACTACGTCCGGGAGCTCACAGGAGGACGGCCCGTTCACGCGGTCATCGGCGGGATGCATCTGAATGCCGCGTCAGACGCCCGTCTGGACAGTACCGTCGAGGCCCTGCGGGAGCTGGAGGTCGGGATCATCGCCCCTCTCCACTGCACCGGGCCCCGAGCGCAGGCCCGACTGGCGCTGGAGTTTCCGGACCAGTGGAAGCCCTGTCACGTGGGCTCCTCGTTCGAGTTCTCCGGTGGATTCGCCGGTCCTGCCGAGGGCCGAGGACATCGTTGACGGTCACGACGCTCCTCTTCTTCCTGATCACTGGGATGGTGGCGGGTACCGTCGGGGGTCTTCTGGGTCTGGGAGGTGGCATCGTCCTGATGCCGGTGCTCCGATTCGGGCTGAGCTTTCCCGCACCTCTCGCCGCCGGGACCACCATCGTCGCCGTATTTTTCACTACCTTCGGCGGGGCCCTCCGTCACCACAAGAACGGCCATATCGTCTGGAGGTCCATCGGGCCCGTCATCGGATCCGGAGCACTGGTCACGCTCCTGTTCTCGCTTCTCTTCCCCGCCCTGGCCACTCGCGCAGATTGGCTCGATCTGGGGATCGGTCTCGTGCTCTGCAGCGTGGGGCTGAGGATGATCCTGGAGAGCCGTCCGGGACCTCACTCCATGACTTCACCTGTCTTCGTCGAGCCGGGACCCGGCCTTCTTCCGCAGAAGGTGGTCATCGGGGCAGCCGCCGGCGTGCTTCCCGGGCTCATTGGGATCGGTGCGGGGGCAATCCTGGTCCCGGCCTTTCGGCTCCTCCTCCGTTGGCCCATAAAGATGGCTATGGGATCGTCCCTTGCCTGCTTCGCCGTCAACGCCCTCGTGAGCTCGATCCTGAAGGGAACGCAGGGGTATGTAGACTTTCCCACCGCTCTGCCTGCAGGGCTGGGAGCCTTCCTCGGCGCGGGCCTGGGTGGGAAGTTGAACCTGCGGTTCCCGGCTCGCCAACTGCAGGGGGTCTTCGGGGTGGTCTTTACCTACATCGCTCTGAAGTTCGTCCTCGTGTCCTTCGGGATTCGCATCTAGGGAGGAGAGCCACATTCCCAGATCAGGCACCTACATCGAGCGCTCTCGCCAGGCCTTTCGTGACCTGGTGCGAGACTGCGGGCTCACGGGGGCGGCGGTGACGGTCCGAGCCCGGCCTCTTAGCCCCGAAGAAGCCATCGGTGAGCCGGGACGGAGGGACTTTCCTCTCCTGAAGGGAAAGGAACGAGTCGTGGAGGCCATCATCGAGGAGGCCCGCGGCCACGCATTCACCGATTCCCCTCGTGAGTTCACCGGCCCGGTGGAGGAGCTGCTGGAGTTGCCGCTGGGCAACACCCGGGACCGGGGACTCTACCTGGCAGCCATGAACGCGGCCTTCAGTCACGCCGGGCGAGTGAGCGGGACGGTCCACTGCCGCGACGATGACCCGGAGCGGTGTGCGGTTCGGATTGCCGCCAGAGTAGAGGATCAGCTCCACTGGAGGAAGATCGGGCTCATCGGATTCAATCCAGCCCTCGCCGAGGAATTGGCCCGCCGTTTCGGGGCCGCACGGCTCCGGATTACCGACCTCGACCCGGACAACGTCGGCACGGACCGGTTCGGGGTCTCCATCTGGGACGGGGAGAGCCGGGCCGAAGAGCTGATCCGATGGGCGGACGGTGTGCTACTGACCGGTACGACGCTGGTGAACGGCACCTTTGATCCCATCTGGGAGGAGATGGAAGCCACCAGGACACCGGCCATCCTCTTCGGCGTCACGGCAGCAGCCATGGCTCATCTCTTCGGGTTCGAGCGACTCTGCCCTTGCTCCCGGGGGTAGGGGCAGCGAGGAAGGCTTGTCGCATCCACTGCCTCAAAACACCCAGGGCCCCGGTCCCCGTTGACGCTCGGGGTCCGGGATAATATTGTGCATATGCACATAAAGTGCTGTGTCCTTCCTCGCCATGGAGCGCCGGGTCAGGACCACGCCGGCGGGCTGAGGAGATCGCTTTAGAATTGGGTGAACAGAGACATGAACGAGTCACCACTATCCGGCATGCGCCTGGGGCTTTTCGGGAAGGGCGGTGCGGGCAAGAGCACGGTTACGGTCCTCCTGGCCCGGGGGCTTGCACACATGGGATATCGGCCTGTCGTCCTCGATGCCGATTCCACCAACATCGGGATAACACGGGCTCTGGGAGCCGGGGATGGGCCCCAGACCCTCATCGATCATTTCGGCGGGTTGGTGTTCAGCGGGGGAGCCGTGACTTGCCCGGTGGACGATCCCACGCCCATCGCTGACGCCGAGCTGGACCTGGACCGACTCCCCACCGGGTTCCTCAGCCAGACGCCTCTCGGCATACGGGTCCTGGTGGGCGGAAAGATGGGAGACCTGGGCCCGGGCGCCGGGTGTGACGGTCCCATCGCCAAGGTCGCCCGGGACGTCCGCGTCCGGAGCGACCACGATGCCCCCCCCTTGCTGGTGGACTTCAAGGCCGGATTCGAAGATTCGGCCCGCGGTGTCCTCACGGGCCTCGACTGGGCTGTGGTGGTGTTGGACCCCACCACCGCCTCCCTCCACATGGCGGTCCACCTGAAGCGTATGGTGGAGAAGATCCAGGAGGGGGTGCCCCCTGCCACCGCCCATCTCCAGGACCCTCACCTTGCGGAGCTGGCGCGCCAGCAATTCGGAGAGAGTCGGATCCAGGGTGTGGCGGCAATCCTCAACCGGGTCCCGGACGCTGAGACCGAGGCTTATCTCAGGGGGAGGCTCGAAGCCCTTGGGGGCCCAGAGGTGATAGGGGTGCTCCCGGAGGACCGGACGATACAGACCCAGTGGCTGCGGGGAGAAGAGGTAGAGGTGGAGGGACTGGCGGAGGAGGTTCGCTCGATTGCCCTGGCCCTGGAGAACCTGGGTTCGGGCCGAGCGGCCCCAGCCGGAGCCACGTAGGACAAGGTTGCACCTGCACTCGAGGCTGCCTAGCCGCATCCTCCCGCGGGCCGCGCCTTGACCTCCAGCTTCACCTTCGGGACGAAGGACATGGCCTTGTCCCGGAAGAGATCGAGATTCGCTATGGGGCGGTTTGCCCCCAGGGCGGTCTCAAAGGACCACTTCAGTGTTTCCACCTCCCCGGACCCGGCCCCTGAAACCATGGGCCGGCATCCCTCGCAGGCCCCATCCCCGGCGAAGGCGTCCAACCATCCGTTGATCCCCCCTTCCAGGAGGTAGACGTTCATGATTCCCTCGGCCGTCAGGTACCTCCACCCCTCCGTTGCCGCAGCCTCATCGTTGGAGACCAACACGATCACCGCATTGGGTGGCTCATCCAGCAACTCCTTGGTCAGGGAGCCCGCGGCAAGGTCTTCCAGAGGAACTCGCTCGGAGTCCAGGAGGTGGAAAAGGTTGTAATCCCGCTCGCTTCGGACATCCATGATCAAGAGCTTGAAGCTCCAGTTGGACGCGATCTCAATGAGCTCGCCCCGGTGGATTTGAACCTCCCGGTTCTCCAGAAGGGGGTTCTTGTCCTCCGCCATGAGCTCCCACTTTTCGGCAGGTGATGGCTGCCCCATCCCCATGACGACGAAAGCCAGCGTCACCAGCCCTCCGATACTCACCAATCGAAGAGCACCCCTCATTGGCTGGGCGTCGCCTTCCCCCGGGCCGAATGCCGCCTCGGCCTTCTCGGCCACCCAAAAAGCCATCAATGCGGCAAGTACGATGACGACAACCGTGGCCCCAGTGGAGATCCCGAGCCACTCGGGAAGTATGAACCGCCCCATGTAGGAAGAGTGGAAGAAGTCGTTGAAGTGGGAGACGGACTCTCCAAAGAGGAATACGCCCACGAGGGTGCCAAGAAAGAAGAACCACCCGTCCACCTTGAGGCTCGCCAGGGCCACGAGGGATGTCCCGGGACAGAATCCCCCGAGAATGAACCCCACACCCATGATCAGGCCTCCGACGATGCCCGGCCAGAGATACGTGGGGTTCACATAGATGTCGTTATAGGAGAGGAGTCCCACGGCCGAAGCCAGAAAGATGAGAACCATGGCGGTGATGATGCCGGTGAACATCACCTTCAAGACCGTCATGTCCTTGAGATAGAACTGGTTCGCCAGCTTTCTCGAGTTGGCGAAACCCGCCACTTCCAGAGTGATTCCGAATGCGATCCCGATGAGGAGGTAGACTGCGTATGCCCCGACCTTCCCGAGATCGTCCACCAATGCGAAAGGCGCCATGATAGGGTCTCCTGTAAGCTCTCGTTCAGGTCCAGAGGCGGCGGACGGAGTATGCCAGCGCATACCCACCAGCGAAGACCGCCAGCATGAAGGCCCAGCTACCCACGGAGAGAACCGCACCGCCTGAGAGGGCCTGTCCCGACGTGCAGCCACGGGCCAGGCGAGCTCCGAATCCCATCAGGATTCCACCCACCGTGGCCACGGCCCAGCGGGTCTTCACCGAGATCCTGGGGCCGCTCTGGGTCTCCAGCTTCATTCTCCCATTCCAGAAGGCCGAGAGACCTCCTCCGAGGAAGGTCCCCAGCGTCACCAGCACGATCCAGTGGTCCAGGGGATTCAGTTCTCCCCCGGCCATCCCCACCAGGTAGCTGACACGGTCCACGTGCCTCGGCGCCATCAGGTCCTCCGCCGATACGACCAATCGGGACAGGCCGCCTGATGCCCCCAGGCCCGTTCCGGTCAGGAAGTAGGCGCCGAACAGGACCAGGCCAAGGAGCATGCCTGCGATGTACGGGTTCACATATCTCTTGTCGTTCATGTCGTTTCTCACAGGACCTCCGAGCGTCTTTCGGAGGCTTCGATGGCCTCCCACCCATCCACCATGGCCCGGAGATTGGCCGTGGGAGTGGGGCCCGTGGTGGTCAGGTACACGTGCACGAGGAGGAATGCAGCGAAGAGCCAGGCGCCCAGGGCGTGGAGTGGCGCGAGGAAGGTGAGCCCCCCCAACCAACCATCGACGGCGGGCCAACGCTGTACCCCCCAGATGAGGACACCGGTGACGATCTGGAGCGGAAGGAGGATGTTTAGAATTCCCAGGTAGGTGACCTGCTGAAGGGGATTCAGCTTCCGAGTCGGGGATTTGTCAAAGGGGTGGGCCTCCCCACTGAAGATTCCCGAGAGATAGAACCTGGCCTGGGTAAAGGCCTGACCGAAGAACCCCTTCGGCTCTGGCAGGTAGTGTCTGATTTCCCCACTGGCCACATGGTAGAACGCTGCGAAGACCGCGTTGGCCAGGACGATGAAACCCAGGATATTGTGCACCCTCACCGCCACGGCGAAGTCCATGAGTCCAGTGGATGCGACGTGGATCTCGATCCCGGTGAGGAGGAGGACCATGATGGCCAGAGCCTGCAGCCAGTGCCAGACCCGTTCGTAGGTCCGGTACATGTATATGTTCGGTTCCGGCCCGGTATCGTCCGAGGATCGGTTCCGAGCCCCCCACCAACGAAGGCCCCCATGAACGGCCACCCCCAGGAGCGTGGCGAGAATGACCAGGATCCCGAGGAGGTTCGCCCAGTGGACCGCGTCATGGCCAAGGATGTAGAGGCCCGCCACCGAGGTGGTGGGGGAGTAGACCAGGCGGCCCGTTTCATCCAGCCCCGGCGTCCCCAGCAACACCCCTTCGGAGCCCCGGACCAGTGTCGGAATCACGCCGTTTGGGGCGCCGGGGGCCAGGACCACGGCTTCCGCCAGTTGAGAGTTCTCGTCATGGCATGACTGGCAATCCCGAGTAGCCCATCCCTCACCGGCTACCCCGTGATGAATGGGATATGGATTGATCTCTCCGATGATCCTCGGGTCGTCCAAGCCCAGGGCCTCGAGGCGGGCAGCCACCTCTGCCTCCACCCCCACTCCGTTTCCACCCCCGCTCCCAGCTTCCGAGGCCGAGGTCACCAGATCCAGATCCACCGGCTCTGATTCAGCTCCCCACACCCAGTACCAGCTCGTCACCAGGTTGTACGGGGCCAGTCGGATGCGTCCATCCTGATCCTCCCTGGCGAGTATGGCCGGCTTGACACCCCGCACCAGGTCCGTGGCCGCGGTCTCACATCCCGCTGCACAGCCCCGCCACGTGACCGTGGGCTCACCCCGGCCATTGAGGCTCGTCCAATCCACCGACTCCACCGCCACGGAATAGAGCATGGGAGAGTGGCAGACTTCACACGCGAGTGCATCCATGTGCCGCTTCGCATAGGGGAGCCATTCGTGGGTGGGCTCGGGGTCGTGACAGGACTCGCAAGTGAGGGGGTCGGTGGAAGGAGCATAGCCCATCCTGACGGTCTCGCCGGCGAAGTTGTGGCTAGGCCGTTGAAGGTAGGCCCCCAGGGGCATGCGCCGGCTGTCGAACAGCAACCCCAAAGGCTGGGTGGCTTCCGGCTCTTTCCGGTAGATGGGGTTGTTGTTGGAGAAGTGGCAATTCGAGCACTCCAGAAGACGTTCCGCATGGGCATCCCATGCGCGGCCCAGGGACTCCTTCCCCACCAGGTTCACCCCGGAGTGAGAGATCTTCTGAGGTGAGAAGATTTCCCCGCGGGTCAGCGTCAGCAGGCTCCCCGATTGCATTCCACTGAGAGTCACCGGAGCCCCCATGTCATCGCCGGCAATTCCATGGCACTGACCGCAATTCTCGGAGGTCGGGCCCCGGAGGGCCAAGAGAGTGTCCAGAGCTCGACCGTCGGAATCGAAGGCTGCGGGCTCCCAGTGCCAACCGCCGTCTTTCCGGGTTACGATCCCCGAGTTTTCCAGGGTCGCCGTGGCGGCCCAGCTCCCGAGGCCCGCTTCCAGAGCATCGACTCTGGCCTGATTCGCCGGTCGGGAAGTGTGGCAGAGGAAGCAGTTCATTTCGGCACCCTCCGGCGTCGGAGGAGCCCAGGGCCGGCTCGATGCAGCCCAGGGGGGTGGGGCCGCGGCCAGAAGGCCTGGACCTCCGTGAAGGGAGTGAGTGGAGATGAAATCCACATCGTGGCACTCCCCGCAGGTGTTCAGGGTGGAAACGGGTCCCCCGGTGACCAGTACGTTCTGCCCAGCTGAGTCCAGGAGAACGACGGGAGGATGGATTCGGGCCTCGGGCGACAGCTGGGCCTCGCTGGGATGCGCCACAACCATCACGAGGAGGAGAGCCGGCAGGAAGCCCAGCACCGACGCGAATGGCAGACCCCTCATCGGACACCTCCCTGATCCTGGTCCCTGGCCGGCCCCCTGTTCGCTGCGGCTGCATCGGGAGCCGACCCGAGGTCCCGGCTGCCCCAATCACTGGGATCACCGGGGTAGCCCAACGCCGTCCAGTCAATCCGGCCCCGAGGCGTGTGGCAGTCCCGGCACTGGAGGGCGTCTTCCGCCGGCTGGACCATGTGGGAAAGGGGCCAATACATCACCGTGTTGGCGAAACCGTAACTCCCGCTGTAAGGAAGCCCGGAGACCAGGGACCCCATGCGCAGTGCCTGATCCCAATCGAACACATCCCAGTAGGCCCCCTCTCCCACGGTCTGGGGAACCATGAGCGTCCTGTACTCGGTATCGTAGATCTGAACGGCACGGTGGATCTTGAAAGGCCAGATCTTCGCCTCCGGGTCTCGAATGTCTCCCAGGGGAGGGTTCAGCTCCGTGGGTCTGCTGGGATCGATGGTGTCGCCGAGCAGATAGCGATCGCCGCGACCGTTGAACCAGTAATATTCCGGTACCAGCCCCTCTTCGTACTCGAAGCTACCCTTTTTCTTCAGGTATTCGTGGGCGTCTTCGGGGATGTCCTGGCCTGCAGCCGACCAATCCCAATGGGTCTTGGTGGCCTCCCGGATGGCAACATGGGGAATGTGGCACGTCTCGCAGGCCACAGCCGAAACGTGGTCGTTGAGGCGCACATCCTCGTGGGGTCTCTCCAGGTGGCAGTCCGTACACGCGACCTGGTTGGTATTGTCTACGCTCACCGAGAGCGCTCTGCCCTTCATTGCGTGATCTTCCGTGGTGTGGCAGTCGATACAGATAAGCCCGTAGGTGCCCATGTGGACGTCCACCCGGGCCGTCGGGTTGGATAGAGACTCATCCAGGTCCCCGTGCTTGACCGCGTCCCCTCCGCCACCCCTGAAGTGGCACCCACCGCAGTTGTCTCGCGTTGGGTTGGCGACGCTCTGGGCCGCGGCAACGAGGTCCACGCCCTCAC
>Ga0316577_10001775_pt1 | contig 10400 bp, 6 predicted proteins | sample S5NA_FD_203073 | JGI IMG/M metagenome (GOLD analysis project Ga0316577, IMG submission 203073) | Rhizosphere microbial communities from salt marsh grasses in Alabama, United States - S5-7_050615r2r1 | ecosystem: Host-associated > Plants > Roots > Rhizosphere | place: USA: Alabama | collected... | reverse complement strand
AGAGGAGAGCGATCCGAGGAACTAAGCTTAATTTCCTCGCCGGGGAAATTAAGCGGCCCGACGTTTCAGCTTGCCAGACTGTAATATTGTCACGGATTTGGGAATGCTTTCGCGGGCGCCCGGAATAGGCCGATGTGGATTTTAGCCCTTACTACCAGAAAAGAGGTTTTGCGATTTTGTTGAAAATTGTGTAAATTGACAAAAAAGGAGAAGGTTATGGATGAGCTGTTTCAGGCTGCGGAGAAGGCCATCGTGCAAGCCTTGGCCTTGAAAAAAGAGGAACAATTTCTGCTGGTAACGGATAAGCAAAAATTGGAGATCGCCGAGGCACTGGCCTACTGGGCAAAGCAGGTGGGGACTGAGACGACTACTTACCTTATGACAGAGTCGTTGAGGCCTATTACCGAACCCACGACGTTATTCCGCTTGCTTTGTGTGAAGGCTTCGGCCATGGCCTATATGCTGGATGCGCGAATGGAAGAAAAATCCTTTCGTGGTTATATGGTCAAGGCTGGCGTGGCCAACAGCCGGATCTGTATGATGCCCGGTTTGACACGTGACATGATGGAACGCCTGGTGAATATCGATTTTCATGAGCTGGACAAGTTCGGAAAAAAAATTATGGATAGACTGGCGGATTCCGAAAATATCTTGGTTGAAAACGCCGAAGGCACTCACGTTGAATTCAGCGTAAAGGGAAGAAATTGGAAAAATGATAACGGTGACATCAGCCAAAAGGGAAAACACGGCAACCTTCCCGCCGGTGAGGTGTTCACGGCTCCAGTGGAAGAAAGCTTCAACGGAAAACTGGTTATCAGCTTGATAGACGACCAGCTTGGCATGGGAAAAATGGAGTTCGCAGAAGGCCGGCTGGTCGGGTACGAGGGCAAAGGAGTCGAAAAAATCGTGGCCCATATCGGGGAGGATGAAACAGGAAAGATTATCGGCGAATTCGGGATAGGCACGAATCCCAAGGCCAGGATTTGTCCCAACATGCTGGAGGCGGAAAAAGCCTATGGGACAGCCCATTTTGCCATAGGAGATTCCTACGGACTCGGTGCCAACACAAGCCCCCATCATTTTGATGCTCTCGTGGACAAAGTATCCATCCGCACGAACGATGGCTTCATCGTCCGGGACGGCAAATTCATGATCCGATAGAATGAAAAGACGGGAATTTTTAAGGCGTGCCGGATATAGTTCCCTTGCCGCTCTGGCTGCTTCGGGGACGGCGTGGATACATCCATCCTGCCGATCGGGAAGGAAAAGGAAACCCAACATCATTTATATCCTGGCTGATGATCTGGGTTATGGAGATCTGTCCTGTTACGGCCAAAAGAAATTCACCACCCCGAATCTCGACAGGATGGCTGAAGAAGGGATGCGGTTCATGGATCACTATTCGGGCAGCACCGTTTGTGCACCGGCTCGCTGCTCTTTGATGACAGGCTATCATACCGGGCATGCCCGTGTTCGCGGAAACTATGCTGATGGGCCGTACGGCTGGGGAGCTTGCTTGGAACTGCGTCCTGAGGATGTGACCGTTGCCGAAATCTTGAAAAGTGCAGGATACACCACAGGAGCTTTTGGGAAGTGGAGTCTCGGCGTCGCGGAGACAACCGGAGCCCCGTGGAAAAAGGGCATTGATGAGTGGTACGGATACCTGAACCAAGGGCGGGCTCATTTCTACTATCCCCCGTTTCTCTATCATAATGACAAAAAAGTCATGCTGAAAGGAAATGAGGAGGGGCAGCGTCAACAGTATTCGCACGATCTGATAGCCGAAAAGGCCCTGGAGTTCGTTGTGCAGAATAAAGACCGGCCGTTTTTTCTTTACTGGGCTATTACGATCCCCCATGCCGAACTGCTTGTGCCCGAGGATTCTATGCGTTTGTTCCGAGGGCGATATCCGGAGAAGCCCTATGTCGGGACTCATTATGCTTCTCAGGCGGAGCCGAGAGCGGCGTTCGCCGGGATGGTCACCCGAATGGACAGGGACATCGGCAGGCTGTTGAAAAGCCTCGAGGATTTGGGTATCGCGGAGGACACAATCGTGATGTTTTCCAGCGACAACGGGCCGCACAGAGAAGGCGGCCATGACCCGGAATTTTTCGATTCCAGCGGGCCTCTCCGCGGGATCAAACGTGATCTGTACGAAGGGGGCATCCGGGTTCCGCTGATCGCGAGGTGGCCGGGCAGGATTCAGCCGCATGCCACATCCTTCCATATTTCGGCATTCTGGGATTTTTTGCCGACGGCATGCGCTCTGGCCGAAATCCCCCCACCGGAGGGTATCGACGGTTTGTCCTTTCTTCCTGTTATGCTGGGCGATGAGGGTGCCCAGAAGGAACATGCCTTTCTCTACTGGGAATTCCACGAGAGGGAAACGACCGAACAGGCAGTGCGCATGGGCCGGTGGAAGGCTGTGCGGCACAACCCCTCAGGCCCGGTGGAATTGTATGACCTGGAAAGTGATAAGGGAGAGACCAAGGACATCGCCGGTCAAAACCCTGAGATCGTCAAAAATATCCGCGTTGTTTTGGATCAGGCTCGAACACCCCATGAAATTTGGAAGTTGAAATCGTGAGAAACAAGGAGCTGTCAGGAATGGATAGCGGGTAACGGATACGAAATCTAGGATGCTCTGCTATACCATAATAGTTTTGAGGGCAAAGAGAAATGCCTGCAATTCGCCTTTGGTCCCGCAACTAACCCGTATCCACTGCCGGCCATGGAATACGAAAGGCCGGACGAGAATTTTCCGTTTTTCCAGTTTGTCCGCAAGATCTCGAGCATCCTGTCCGATCTGGAAGAGAACGAAATTAGTATGGGATGGAACGCAGGTGAATCCCAAGGCTTCCAGCTCCTGATACAGGTACTGGCGCATCTCCCTATTCTTTTCTTTTATGGCGCGGATGAAAGCGCGGTCTCTGTAGCTGGCTATGGCGGCCTGCAGGCTGAGCCAGGATATAGGCGCGAAGTTTCTGCTCAACCTGTTCAGCTTTTCGATGGTTTCCGGAAGAGCGATTCCGTATCCGATGCGAAGCCCGGCCAGCCCGAAAATCTTCGAGAATGTTCGGGTAACGACAATGTCTGTTTTTTGTTTGGCCAAATCGATCATGGATGCATAGTCCTGATCCTCCACATATTCATGATAGGCTTCATCCACCACGACCAGCGCTCGCTTCGAAGCGTGCTCACAAAAAAGTTTCAATCTGTTCTTTGGCGTGATCGAACCGGTGGGATTATTAGGGTTGCAGATGTAAATCATACCGGTTCTGGGGGAGATCTGTTTTTTCATGCCTTCCAAGTCGTGCTCAAAATCGCTGTTCAAAGGAACCCTGTTCAAGGTGCAGCCTGCCATGTTCGCGTAATAGATAAAGTCGAAGTAAGTCGGATCTCCCACCAGGAGTTCTCCTCTGTTTTGTACCAGGTGAATGAGGGTGACCATCACATCTGTAGAACCGGCACCCAGGATGATATGGTCAGGAGGAACATTTTCTTGTTTCGCTATCAGGTCGATAAGCTGAGGATAGTCCTCATGGGGATAGCGGTTGGATCGGTCTAGGGTATCGGTGATGGCCGATCCAGCTTTGGGGGAGATGCCGAAAGGGCTCTCGTTGTTGTGGAGCATGATGATATCGTCGGTCTGTTGCGGGAAGACATCCAAACGGGGTGCTGTCATGAGGCCTGCCAAAGCCATAGCGCTTGTTTTTATCCATTGACGGCGGTCGATTGCATATCCCATATCTGCCTCCTAGAGAACACCTATATCAAACGGGGACTTCCCGGTCAAATTCCGGCAGATAAAGGGAGTCATCGCTATTTCCGCCAGCCAGGGACATTCCGTCCGGGGCCATTCTTTGCCATTTATCTTGGATGATAGTCTTGAATGGACAACGAGGGTGCCCCAAAATGGAACGCCCCTTGATGCTTATGTCTTGGGGAAAAGCCTCGATGTGTGATATCATTGGCGTCAGAGTGAGCATTCTCAGCCTATTCCTTTACTTTTTCGGCTTGGCTTTTTTGATGGGGATCTCTTCTTTTTTTTCTGGATCAGAAACGGCCTTGACAGCACTTTCTAGGGTCGGGATTCAGCGCATAAAGGCAGATAATAAAAAAACCAGCCAACATATCGTGAGATTCTTGGATGAACCCCGCAGGCTGTTCATCACCGTCCTTTTTGGCAACACGTTGGTGAACATGGCCTTCGTGAGCATCACCGGTGCGCTTGTCTTCAAGGGTCTTTTCAAAGGAGAAAACCTAGGACTGGCATACATCGTGGCCATCTTGGCCGAAACGACCATTTTGTTGGTATTCGGGGAAATCACACCCAAAACTTATGCCATCAAACATGCTGAGAAATTTTCGAGGACAGTGGCCCAGCCTTTATGGCTGTTTTCTTGTCTTATCTACCCATTCAGGAAGCCGCTGCGCCTGCTGACCGATTTGGTTCTTCCTCTTTTGGGGGTTCCTCAAATAACCGAGGAGGCGCCTCTCACAGAGGAGGAGATCAGGTCTATCATCAAAACGACAGAGGATCATGGGGGTTTGGATGAGGAAGAGGGAAAACTTATCCACAGCATATTCGAGCTTCACGACATAGCGGCCAAGGAAGCGATGATCCCGAGAACCGAGATGGTTTGTATGGAAGTGACCAAAACCATCGAGGACGCTTTTGAAATTACCAGGATGGCCGGGCATTCACGTATCCCCGTGTTCAGGGAAAACATGGATAACATCTGCGGGATATTTTATGTGAAAGACATGCCCCGATGGATAGGATTGAGTAAGGAAGACCTTGAGGGAAGACATTTCGAGCAGCTCACCATCGAAGAGTTTTTATCCAGCGCCGCAGCCTTCGAAAAAATAAATCCTGCCAATGTGGGAACGCTCGTTCGGGCACCGTTGTTTGTCTACGAAACGAAAAAGATCGGCACTTTGATGCACCAGATGGAAAAGGAAAAACAGCAGATGGCGATACTGCTGGACGAGTTCGGAGGCGTGTCCGGGTTGATAACGGGAGAGGATATCGTGGAAGAGGTGCTGGGCGAAATTTTCGATGAGTACGACAAGCTATCTGCATGGACAATCAGACAGGATCCCAAAGATCCTTTGGCTTACCTAGTCCCAGGATTCGTCAGCCTGAGAAGTGTCAACAAGCAGCTGAAGCTCAAGCTGGAAACATCTGGGGCAGATACGGTAGGGGGATATGTGACAAAACTACACGGAGCGATACCCGAAGAAGGAGAACGGGTCCCCGACGAAGCCAACAGGCTTGTCTTCGAAGTCGTAAAAATGGCCAGAAAAAGGGTTAATTTGGTCAAAATCCGTAAAAAGAGCAAGCCCCTAAAGAATACCAAGAAGAGGGGAAGAATAATTCCTTTTGTTTCCCTTGCTATGGTTCTCGGTTCTGTCGCGGTTCTCGCCAAAACGGGGGTTTCCGAGCCGCAACTGCCGGCACCGGCAGGCCAAGGACACATAGCCGTATTCGCTTTATTGCTTGTCTTGGCTCTGGTTCTCAGGGCGTTTTACGCTGGGGCGGAAACGGCCGTCGTTTCCGCGTCCAAAGCAAGGATCGATGTTATGGCTCAACAGGGGGAGCCTCGTGCCGTCCGTATCAAAAATCTTTGGCAGGAACCGGATAAGATGTTGGGGACTGTCCTAGTCAGCGATAACTTGATGTCTGCAGCGGCTGGAATAGCCGGGCTCCAGCTCATCGTGTATGCTCTCCCGGGGAAGGAAGGTATCCAGGAGCTTCTGAATACTGTCGTCATGACCCTGCTGATCCTGATCTTCTGCGAAATCCTTCCCAAAACGACGTTTCGTGCGAAAGCCGATACGCTGGCATTGAAAAGCGCCACTGGCCTCTGGATCGCTGACAGAATTCTTCGTCCTGCTGTCTGGCTGGTGATGAAGGTGACGAGTCTCGCGGTCCGAATGGCGGGTAAACAGGATAAAGAGGGAAGGCAGAGGGTTATGCGGGATGAGCTGAAACTTTTGGCCCGAATGGGAGAAAGAGAAGGAATCATCGAGAAGGAGCAGCTCCGCATGATCAACAGCGTTCTGGATCTGGAAAAATTGACTCTCGAAAACGTGATGACACCCTTGGTAGATGTTGTCGCTCTGCCCAAAACAGCATCCCTCCAAGAATTCTACAGGGTGGTCTGCAAAACGGGATATTCGAGAATCCCGGTTTACGAGGGCCGCGTCGACAACCTCATCGGGATCGTGAATGTCTTGGATATTTTGTATGCTCAGCCACCTCCCGAGAGCATCACGACCCATATCAAAAGAGAGATTCACCACGAGCCCGAATCAAAACACATCTATTCCCTCCTGCGAGAGCTCAAAATGAGCCGGGAGGCCATGGTTTTTGTCGTCGACGAGTACGGAGGAATCGTGGGAATAGTAACAATAGAAGACCTGGTCGAGGAAATCCTCGGCGATATCCGCGATGAAAAGGACATGGGCGATGAGGAATATGTCTGTCAAGTCAATGAAGAAACCATAGAATGTGATGGCAAAACAGAAATTCCTGTCCTCAACAATGTCTACGGAATGTCGATTCCCCAGGGTGATTACAACACCATTGCCGGCTACATCATTTCACTTACCGAAAGGATCCCCAAGCAAGGGGAGATCGTCGAAACGAAAGATTTCAACATAGCCATTCTCGATGCTGATATAAAGAGCATACGCAGGGTCCGGATCCAGAAAAAAACCTAGGCTAAAACTCCCATCCCGGGCCGATGCCGAAGGCAAGTCCCCCCGATATCCACCTTATAATGGGCCGGTTTCAATCCGGAATTCTGCCGCATGGAGGGATCCAGCTTAAAAAGTCAGAATGAGAAAACCGAATAATATTTTTTTCATTTCGCAACCTTTTTTTAGATGGGTTTATGGAAATCTTAGAAGGCGTGCTTTCATAGCCGTCTGCATCCACCGCAGTGATGGAATAAACGTATGTTTTGTCCTTTACAGCGTTCCTGTGCCAATACTCCGAGGTCGAAACGGGGATTTCCGCCAGGAGATTTTGGCTTTCTTCCTGCTCCACATAGATCCTGTGCATAACGATACCCGCATTCGCTGGGTTCGTCTCCCAGGAGAGGACATTGATGAATTCTACCTGGGAGAGGGAGCGGTTCATGACCTGGTATCCGGAAAATGCTAAAGGGGGTTTCAAAAGGGGCTGGAAATGAGCGGATATGGTTATATCCTTGTCCATTCTCAAAGTTATGGGGTTGTCGGCAACGTTGCCTTTTGGGATATTTCCGGACCAATGAGAAAATACATGATGGGCATCAGGAATGGCTGTTATCCGTTGATCGTAACCTCTGTAATACGTATATATCCCGGAGTCGGGTTGCGTCATGCCTCCCGTCGAGGCCATGATGGTGAGGTTAAATTGTGGGGCTTCGCAGAGAAGGAATGACAAACCTGCTGTTTCCCGGGAAGAAGCCGAAGAGATGGCCTCAACGGCTGATGAGGCCGTTGTCACGGCTGTGGAGTTTCTGTCCAATGCATTCGAGCCCAACTCTGGCGTTGCATTGGTGCGGCGCACAAAGCCGCAGGAGGGATCTATGTTTCCATCGGGGTCCAGCTTCAAAACCCAGGCGTCTTTTTCTCCTGCTCCATAGGATGCCGTCTCGCCGGCCACGACACAGCCTCCGTCGTCTGTCAAATCCATGGCCATGGCCTTGTCCGGGTGGAATCCTCCGTAGGTGCGCTGCCAGTCGATTTTTCCTTCGGGATTCAGCTTCAAGACCCACATGTCGCCATTCCCCAGGCCCAAGGACTCCGTCCACCCGGAAACCATGTACCCGCCGTTTTCCCTTTGAGCGACAGCAAAAGCGATATCCGATTCCCCTTTCCCGTAGGTGTATTGCCACTGGATCTTTCCCGCGGATGACAGCTTCAGGACCCAGAAGTCAAAGGGTTCAAAGGAGGGGATTGTTTTGTCTCCTGCGACGATATACCCTCCGTCTGCCGTTTGAGCGATGTCATACCCCCATTCGGACGCAGGTCCTCCTATGCTTTTTTCCCATCGGATCGTGCCGTCGGGACCGATCTTGACGACCCAAAAATTGTACATATTTCCCTTGAAAAAAGTGGCCGTGGTGCCGGCGAGGATATATCCTCCATCATGCGTTTCCTGAACGGATCGAAGATACTCTGTTTCTTTTCCCCCGTAGGTGTACTGCCACTGGATGGTGCCATACGCGTCCAATTTGAGCAACCAGAAATCCCACCCTCCTGCCCCGAAAGATCCCGTGTGCCCCCCCACGAGATATCCTCCCTCGCTCGACTCGCAGATGGAGGTAGCCCGGTCGAGACTTTTCCCTCCGTAGGTTTTTTGCCATTGGATATGCCCCTTCGAGTTCAGCTTGATGACGAGGTAATCATCGTATCCCTCTCCGAACGATGCCGTTTGTCCGGCGACGATATACCCCCCGTCGCTTGTCTGCCGGATGCAGTGGGCGATATCTTTCCTGTCCCCTCCGTAAGCCCGTTCCCACTCCACGGTTCCTCTCGCAGAAAGCTTTAAAACCCAGAAATCCTGTTTTCCCCTGCCGAAAGATTCTGTTTGCCCGGCGACGATATACCCGCCGCCGGATACCTGCTGAACGGAATGGGCCGCTTCATTTTTGCTGCCCCCGTAGGTCCTGGCCCATTTAGCTTCCAGTGAAAGGGAAAATAGGAAGATGATAGACACCCATGCCGTAAAAACATATCTTCTCATACCCTTCACCCCCTGTGAAAAATTGACTTGGTGTAATGGTTTCCTGGATAGCTCCTATCTTTGTTCGATGTCGAGTTCAAAAGGATTGGTCATGGCATTGTAGCTCTGCTCTAAGCGGTCTCTGTATGGTTCAAAGGATGTTGCCATTATGTCCGGCAGGCCGTCCTCCCAAGGGATGCGGAACCGGTCCTCCTCCATGGCCCGGATTTCTGCGTCCAGCAGTTCCTTCCATTCCGGCATGGTTTCGAGGAGGGCTGAGGTCCCCAGCTTTTCCCGTTGATTTTGCAGCATGGGCAGGAGGAGGCGGTGCAATCGCCTGAGCATGCTGTCCCGGCGTTCTTCGCGAATTTCTTCTGCGTCTATCTCTCCAAGGCGGCTTCCCCCACCTTCCTCCATGACCTCGAAGTCCGGACCATCTTCTGGCATTTTTCCCAGCCAAGAGAAATAGGCAATCACGTATATGTAGGTATACTCTCCCATTCCCATCTCGGTGTCCAGGAGAGCCTGGTTCCTGTACCTCAAAAATTCTGCTATCTGCGGGATAAGGCCAAATCCCAGCTTGACCATTTCGAAGATGTTTTTAGGCCTTTTGACCTCCACTTCGCTCAGTCCCACTCTTTCCTCCAGCTCTTGTATCGAGGCCTCCAGTTTTTCTCTGTAAGGGCCAGAAGCCGTGCGAACGGCAAGGAACGCCTCCAAACGTCCGGAGGGGATAGAACCGTCCGGTTCGGGGTAAAAGTCTTTTACCGAACCGTAGCGCTCGTTTAGGGTTTTCATCAATTCTTCTTGCTCTTGGAATTCCCCTATCATATTCTTGAAAAACATGTAGCCGCCCACACCCAGCACGATCAAGATTACGATGATCGCAGCGCAGCCGATGCCGCATCCTACGAGCCATTTTTTTGTCGTGCTGCTTGATTTTGTTTCGGTTTGATTCATCCTCTAACCTTCTTTATACGGGATTCTCTTTATCATAACAAAAAACGGGCCTCCATGGCGAGGATAAACGGAACTTTTATGCGGGTCTTTTCGTATGAATAACTGAGCTGCTGTGCCCCTCACCGGTTTGAGGGTGAAGGCATGGAAGCAGCCTTGGATTATTCATGGTCATGCCCGGAATCGACGAATACCACACCATATCCTGCAGGGAAATTCGTGATAGGGATAATCCAAGAGCATTAGTGTAAAGGAGGCCAAATGACCAGAACGAAAATTGTCTTTGTATCTTGTCTCGTCGTTATTTTGATCACGCACACTCCTATTCTGCGTCCGGATGAAAACCTCCATCGAGTCTGGGCCGTGAAGGATTGCCGGGTTGTCACACAAACAGGACTATCCATCGAGAAGGGAACGGTCATCATCCGAGATGGCCTGATAGAAGAAGTGGGAGCGAAAGTGGACATTCCTGCAGATGCCGAGGTTATCGATGGAAGCACGCTGACGATGTATCCTGGTCTGATAGACCCATTGGGAAGATCATTGCTCAAGATGCCCGAGCGGGAGTTCGATCAGACGAAGATGCTCACGGGACAGTATACGGATGAGGATAGGGGAATCAATCCTGGACTCAGAGCTTTCGACCACTTCGAGATCACCAAGTCGACACTGGAAAAATACCATAAGGCTGGTTTTACCACAGCCCAGGTGCTGCCGGAAA
>Ga0316577_10001774_pt1 | contig 10401 bp, 7 predicted proteins | sample S5NA_FD_203073 | JGI IMG/M metagenome (GOLD analysis project Ga0316577, IMG submission 203073) | Rhizosphere microbial communities from salt marsh grasses in Alabama, United States - S5-7_050615r2r1 | ecosystem: Host-associated > Plants > Roots > Rhizosphere | place: USA: Alabama | collected... | reverse complement strand
CCGGGTGATCCAGCTCCAGGACGGGCTGATCATCGCCGACACGGGGAACGGCGAGACGGTCAACCTCCCCCGGGAGGCGTGACCCGTGCGGCCCCGGGCCCTGCTCGCGCTCGCGTTACTCCTGCTCGCCACCCCGGCGCGGGCCTTCGTGCTCGCCGAGGACGAGCTCGCGGACACCAGCACCGAGCTGGGCTTCATGGTGCGAGGATTCACCTTCACCCTCACCGGCCCCACCCTGCGCTACCCGTACATCCCGCTGCCCGACCACGACGAGGACCCCACGGGGCTCGGCCTCTTCGACCTGAGGGCCACCTTCAGCCACAGGCGCTCGTGGCTCAAGGTGGTGGTGCACAACCAGCTCGGCCTGCTTACGCGCTCGCCCCCGCCGTCGATCGACCTCGGGCAGCTCTCCTTCGGCCGCGGTCAGGAGCCGCGGCGCTGGCTCCCTCTCGAGCGCGACCTGGTCGACCACGAGGGCTACAGCCTGCGCGAGAACCTGGACTGGGCCTTCGTCGCGCTCAGCCGCGGCCCGCTGACCCTCACCGTGGGGCGGCAGCCCATCACCATCGGGCGGGGCAAGATCTGGAAGCCGCTCGATCTGATCGCCACCTTCGCGCTGACCGAGGTCGACACCGAGTACAAGCCGGGCGCCGACGCGCTCAGGCTCGACTGGACCGCGGCCGAGCAGACCACGCTCTCTCTGATCGCCTCGGCCGGCAAGTGGCGAGGCGAGCTGCTCGCCGGATCCGCCCTCGCGCTGCGGGGCAAGCAGGTGCTCTCCTTCGGCGAGATCGGCCTCCTCGCCGGCCTCATCCGGCGCGACGTGGTCATCGGGCTCGACGCGGTCTGGGACCTCGGACGCTACGACATCTACGGCGAGCTCGCCCTGCACGCGCTCTTCGACGGCAGCCTCACGCCGGCCCAGCCCGAGCGCGGGCCCATCGTCCCGCGGGCGCTCCTGGGCGCGACCTTCAAGCCCACCGCCAAGCTGACCCTGAGCCCCGAGCTGCACTACAACGGCTTCGGAGAGTGGGACGCCGAGGACTACCTGGGGGTCGGCCTCTCCGACCGCGTCGCCATGGGCGAGATGTACAACATGGGCCGGGTCTACGCGGCGGGGATCGCGCTCTGGGAGCTCCACCCGCTGGTGACGGTGAACGGCGGCCTGATCATCAACCCGCTGGACCCGTCCGGCCTCGTCTCCCTGGGCCTCAACTACAGCCTGGCCGCCAACATGGTGCTGGTGGCCGGCGCCTACATCCCCGCCGGCCGCCTGCCGGACCTGCGCGCCAAGCCGCTCCCGGCGCCGCGGTCCGAGTTCGGGCTCTACCCGACGTTCCTGTTCCTCGAGCTCAAGGCGGCGATGTAGACCGGCGCCGTGTCGGGCGGCCCTGTGCCGGACGGATCAGCAGCAGCAGCGGCAGCAGGAACAGCGACGCGAGCCTCCCTTCCCCGCGGGCCGCGCCGCCGAGCTCGCAGCCGCAGCCGCCTGCGAGGGTGTCGGGGTGCTCCCCGCCGGCCTCGAGCGGCCCCGCGTCGACCGCCGGGCCGTCGCTCGCGTCTGCCCGGGTCGCGCCGTCCGGGGACGGCCCGGCCCCCTGGTCCGGAACCGGCGCGGGCTTGCCCTTCTGGGTCGCGCTCCTGCCGGCGCTCTCCCCCGCGGGCAGCGTGAAGGCGAGGGTCTCGTCGGGCTCGCCCGGTCGCGAGAGCGTGATCTTCACGGCCACCAGCTTGGCCGTGGGGTCGGCCACCGTCACCTCGGGCGCGGCCCCTGACTCGTCGACGATGACCACGCAGGGCTGGTCCGCCGCGGCGGTGAGCCCGGCGTGCAGCGTGACGCTCCCGGCCTGGTGGAACGCCACGCCGGAGGTCCCGAGCGCCGCGTGGCGCACCGCCTGCCGGGCCGTGGTGTTGACCAGCACCTCCACCGGCGGGCTCGCGGCGTAGGCGGCCACCTCGGCCGCGCTCGCCTTGGGTACCACGATGTAGCGGTAGGCCTGGTCCTTGGGCTGCGCGCCGTGCTCGAGCCAGAGCGTGAAGACATCCAGGGTCACCGTCGCGGAGGAGCCGGTCAGGTTGATCGCCTTCCACGAGCCGCTGCGCGCGTCGTTCTCCAGCTGGAGCGGCCCCTTTTCCGGCAGCACGTAGCCCAGGCCGTCGTGGTGCACCCAGTGCGCCGAGGCCAGCGCGTGCTTTCCCTTGGCCAGCACCGCGCCGTCCGCGGTGACCGCGCCGCCGAGCAGGCACTGGTTCAGCGCGGTGCGCACCGGCTTGGCGTGGGTCGAGGTGATCCCCGCGCCCAGGGCGACCAGCTCGTCCTCGAACAGGAACCAGGCCTTGCGCGCCGTGGTCGAGGCCTTGTCCAGGGCCATCGCGGCGACGCCGATCGCGCCGTTCGAGGCGCCGCCGGCGTAGTCGACGCTCTGGGTCTGCTTGTTCGGCCGGTCGGTCCAGGCCGGCGCGGTCACGCCGGGCAGCAGGGTCCAGTCCCAGACCGGGAAGATGTCCTTGTACTCGTCGCCGCGCCGCGCGATGTAGGTCAGCCCGAAGGGCAGCCAGTAGCCGAGGATGTTCTCGTCGTTGACGCACTCGGTGCCCACGGTGCGGACCGAGCACATCTTGACCGAGGCGTAGAACGCGGGGCGCTGGTGCGCCATGAAGTCGGAGCGCCAGAAGTGCCGGTTGCCGCTGACAGGCGCGCCCTTGCCCTGGATGTGGTCGCGCAGCGCCGTGAGCTCGGCTGACCTCGCGCTGTTGATCGACGCGAGGTCGTCGCAGGGGCCGGCGAGGCCGCTCGACGACTGGCCCTTGCGGCTGAGCTCGCGGCCGTCCGCGCTGTAGTCGAACATCTGACCCCGGACCATCCAGCGGTCGCCGTCGAGCAGCAGCGAGGTCAGCGTGTCGACCTGGGCTGCGGTGAAGGCGAAGACGGTGCCTCGGGTACGGTTGGCCCAGTACGACGCGTCGCGGATGAACCCCTGGCCGTAGCCCGCGTTGTAGAGCTGCGCGCCGTGCTGGTGGAAGCTCCAGTCGGGCTGGATCCCCTCGCCCGTGCCGACGACGATCGTCCCCTTGATGCCGGCGATGCCGGTGTTGATCCGGGTCTCGCTCTTCTCGAGGCAGCCGCGCTGCACGACGCCCTGAGAGATCCAGACCCTGTTCTGGCCGGTCATCGACGGGGTGGTGGGCAGCTGGGCGACGATCGCCGCGCGGTGGCTCGTGTCGAGCTCCGCGTCCATCACGAGGCCGATGGGACCGAGCTTGAGCTGCTTGCCGATGTCGTTCCACCACCAGTTGTCGCTCTTGGGCGCCTTGGCGACCCAGCAGTCGATCCCCTTCATCACGCCGGCGAGCATCGAGGAGCTCTGATGGCTCGCGTGGCCCGGAGTGTGATAGGCGACCGCCATGCTCAGCATCCGGCTCAGGTGGGTGTTCGGCGCCCAGCCGGTCCGGCTGGTGTCGGTGTAGCTCACGTCGGACCAGCAGCCGTCCGACTGCTGGCTCGAGAGGTAGCTCGCCGCCGAGGACGTCGCGGTGGAGCCGAGGGTGTCGGCCCGGAAGCGCGAGATCAGGGTGGCGATGTCCTGGGGCGCCGCCGGGACGCGGACGGGAACGAGCAGGAGGGCGAGCACGATGGAAACGGTGCAGGTGCGGCGTTCCATTACCCTATTGTAGGCCAAAAGCGGGGCACGGAGGACGATGCCGCCTTGGATCCCGAGGCCGACCTCGAGCCTCTGCCCGGCACCGGAGAGGCCTAGGGCATCGTCGAGCTCGCCACAGCCTCAGCGATCGTGCCGACCGACAGCGGGTCCCAGCTGGTGGCGTAGACCAGCAGCCCGTCGGCGAGCGCGGCGTTGGCGCTGGCCCAGCAGTCGACGTGGATCTGCTCCCCCTGGCTGCGGAGCTCGGACTCGAGCACCATGCCGGCGCCGAAGGTCGGGTGCTTGACGCGATCACCTGGCTCGTACATCCGCCAAATATACGACAGGTGCGACCGAAAGTGATGGACGGCAGGCACGCGGCGCCTTCGCGTGAGGTCGGCACGCACCCGCGTGGTCCCTGACGCCTAGTCCGGCTCGCGGACCCGACCCCGCCCGCGCTTCACCTCGCCCCGCTTGCGCTTGGCGTCCACGTTTCGGGCCCTCGCCGCTGGCGAGGGGCGGCGACGCTGGCGGCGCTGGCGCTCCCGGGCCGCGCGGCGGGCAGCCTCCTCCTCGGCCCGCGCGGCCTCGATGCGAGCGATCAGCTGCTCGCGCGCGGCGATGCGGTTGCGAAGCTGCGAGCGCTCGTTGTCCGCGCGCACGACCATCCCGCTCTCGACGTGCCTGAGCTGCACCGCGGTGGCCGTCTTGTTGACGTGCTGACCGCCCGGCCCGCCCGCCCGCGAGAAGTGCTCCTCCAGATCCTCGGGCAACACCCCGAGCTCGGCGAGGCGCTGGTCCAGCTCCTGGAGTCGTTCCCTTGACACGGGGCCATTTCAACACGAACCGAGCCGTTTGTGATGGTATTCTCGCTGTCGGTGATCGTCAGGACAATGAACAGTGACCCCGACCCGTCTCTGTCCAAGCTACTCCTCGTGGCGGCCATGGCTCTGGCCAGCGCGTGCTCGGCGCGGACGCAAGGACCTCCGCCGGCAGGCGCGCGACAGCCCGCCCGCGGCGAGCGACCGCCCGCTCCGGCACCGCAGCAGGCGCAGCAGGTCGCGCCCCGGCAGGCCGCCGCCGTGAACCCGCCGGTGAGCTACCAGGCGGCGCTCGAGCGCATCGCCCGGGCCATCGAGGGCCTCGGGGACCGCTACCCGCAGCTGGCCGGCTTCTCGGCGGCCAGGCACCTCGACAGGGAGCGCCTGGCGATCTCCTACGGGCACAGGACGCACCACGCCCGCCACCGCGGCGGCTGGACGTCGGGCGTTCCCAACCCCGACGACGACGGGATCTGGTTCTACATTGACTTCCACGATCCGGACTCCCAGGCGCAGATCCACACCCAGCCCGTCGTCCCGGAGCTGCGCTTCCGCGAAAAGAGGGTCATGTTCCTGATCCTCGAGGGCGCCAAGTCCAGGAAGGTCGGCGGCGCCCTGCGCCAGGTCCTGCATGAAAACGGCGTCCACCGGCCCCGCTAGCGCGGCGGCGCGTGGACGCTCGATCTATCTCCCGCTGGCGGCGGCGGCGCTCGGGGTGGCGCTGACCGCCCCCTCGCTCACGACAGGCCTGGCGGCCGACGACCTGATCCAGCGCGAGCTGATCGTCCGGGTGCTCGACGGGAGGGCGCGCGGGGGCTTCTGGGACCTCTATGCCCAGGTGCCGGACAGCCCACGGGCGGTGATCGCGCTGCGCGGCGTCGGCGTGCTCCCCTGGTGGACGTGGCCGGGGATCCACCTCGCCTTCTTCCGGCCGCTCACCGCGCTCACACAGTACGCCGACCACCTGCTCTGGCCCGGCTCGCCGGCGGCGATGCACGCGCAGAGCCTGCTCTGGTACGGCCTCCTGTGCTGGCTGGTGGCGCTCTTCTTCCGGCGTGCGCTCGACGGCGTCGCCGCCGCAGTGATCGCCGCGGTGATCTTCGCGGTGGACGATCTCCACGGCCCGTGCGTCGGCTGGATCGCCAGCCGCAACACCATCGTGGCCGCGGTGTTCTGCATGCTCAGCCTGCTCGCGCACCAGCGCTGGCGGCTCCGGGGGTGGCGGCCCGGCGCGGTGCTCTCTCCGCTCTGCCTCGGGCTCTCGCTCCTCGCCGCCGAGATCGGCGTGACCACCCTGGCGTTCCTGGTCGCCTTCGCCCTCGCCCGGGACCCGCTGCCGCTGGCCTCGCGGGCGCGCTCCCTGGTCCCCGCGCTGCTGGTCTTCTGCGTCTGGTGCGCCGCCTACCGCTGGCTCGGCTACGGCGCCCACGGCTCCGGCACCTACGTCGACCCGCTCCACGATCCGGCCGGCTATCTCCAGCTGCTCCCCGAGCGGCTCGGGCTCCTTGCGGGCACGCTGCTGACGCTCCCGGCGCCCCTCACGGACCGGCTGCCCGGCCTCGCCTGGGTCCTGGTGGCGGCGACCTCCGGCAGCCTCGTGCTGGGCTACGCGCTCGGGCGGCTGCGGCGCCACGCAGACGTCCGCTTCTGTCTCATCGCCTCGGGGCTCGCGCTGCTCCCCCTGGCCGCCGCTCCGGTGCACCCCCGGCTGCTGCTGCTCGCGAGCATCCCGGCCGCCGGATTGCTCGCGCGGGTTGTCGTCGACGCAGTGTCATTGGTCGCTCCGCTCCGGCGCGCGGCGAGGCTCCGCCCCTTCCTTCCGCGCGCGGCCGCCTGGCCAGTCCTGGCGGTCGTGGCGATCCTCCACCTCGCGCTCGCGCCCGTCGGCCTGGCTCTCACCGCCGGGCCGCCGGTCTCCCCGGCGGAGCGCGCCGACCGCCACGAGCGCGATCCGCTCGCCGAGGTGACGCACCTCGCGCGCAGGCAGCTGATCATCGTCAACGCCCCCGACACCTACGGCGCCCTGCTCCTGCCCATCACCCGACGGGCCGCCGGGCGCCCCGCTCCGGCGCTGACCTACCTCTGGAGCACCGGCCGCGGCCCGGTCCACGTCACCCGCGTCGACGACAGGACCCTCGAGCTCCGGGCGCCCGGGTGGCTCCGGGGCGACCCCTTCGCCGCCGGCTTTCGCAGCGGGGCGCACCCGCTGCGCCCGGGAGCGCTGATCCAGCTCCGCACCCACCAGGTGCGGGTGCTGGCGCTGGCACCCGACGGCCGGCCGGCGCGGGTCCAGTTCCGCTTCGCCTTCCCGCTCGACCGCGACCCGCTGCTGGTGATGCTCAGCTGGGACGGACGGCGCTTCCGCCGCTTCCGGCCGCCCGCGGTGGGCCAGACGGCGACACTCGCGGCCGCAGCGTGACGCGGGAACTGGCATCGCCTCATTCTCGTTGGGTGGACCTCGGCACCACGGGGCGTGGGAGACCGAGACCGTCTACCGCGTGGTCGAGCTCTCCCTCCAACAGCGGCTCGCTTGGGCAGGTGTACTCGGTAAATGGCTCACCGTGCTCGTTGAACTGGACCCAAAATCGCACACGGCGTGTACCGGCGAGGTCGACGGACGTGGTCACCAGCATCTCCTGGAGCGGTCGCCCGCGGGCGGCCAACCCGAGGAACAGCTCCCCTGGGCCCCGCTGCCACGTTGGACGTTCGACCCGGAGTCTGCGCAGATGAGGCAGCGCCCTCGTTTGAAAGAACCTCCGAAGAACATGATCATTCTGACCCCACACGAAGGCTAGGCTGGTGTGCGGCTGCGGCACATCGCTCTTGCACAGGCGGGCACACTCCGGCCACGAAAGAAGCGTCGTCGCGTCCTCGTCCGTCATCATGCTCTCCACTGTCGCGCCATCGTGTTGCCGATTATGCAGCGGGCCCGAGCCGCTGTCTGCACCAACGGCCATTGATGCGGCAAGAGCGATCGATTGGTGTATGTCCTCCTGAGGAAGGCGAGTTGGGTCTCCGGCGCCGCCCGGCCCCGACGCCGCGGCGCGTCGGTTTGGATGCGGCCAAGTCAACGGGGTGTGTTGCCTGTCAAGTCGGCCGTATCCAGAGATGCGCGACGGTTGACAGGTAAAAGACCCCGTCAAGTCCTCCCCATCTGCGCTTGGCGCAGCTTGGAGGCCCAGCGCTGTGTGCAGGAGGGGTCGAGGGCACCACGGTTGCTATTGTCGTCGGAGGCAGTATACACGCGGCATGTTGCACGTCGGCATCGCATCGAGCTCGCAGCTGGCCGCCGACGCCGCCGCCGGGGTGGCGCGCGCGGGGGGCAACGCCGTCGACGCCGCCGTCACCGCGGCGCTTGTGCAGACGGTCACCGAGCCCGGCCTGGCCTCCCTGGGCGGGAGTGGGTTCGTCACGATCTGGCCGCCCGACGACGAGCCCCTCACGGTGGAGGGCGCGGCCGAGATGCCGGGACGGCAACTGCCGGAGGAGCGGTTCCGGCGCGGCGTGATCAAGACCCGGCTGGCGTGGGGCGGCGGGATGGACATCAACGTCGGCCCCGGCACCGTGGCGACCTACGGCATCCTGGCCGCCCTCGGGCTGGCAGCCGAGCGGTGGAGCGCGCGACCCTGGCGCGAGCTTGCAGCGCCGGCCCTCGCCCTGGCGCGGAGCGGGTTCGCCTTCTCGCCTGCTTCGCAGGAGTTCATGGCGGGGATCCACGAGGGCGTCTTCGGCTGGAACCAAGCGTCCCTCGCGCCGCTTCTGACGCCCTCGGGCGCGCTCAGGCCCTCGGGCGACCACGTCGTCTTCGAGCACCTCGGGGAGAGCATGGCCGCCATCTCCGCCGAGGGTCCGGGGGCTCTCTACACCGGACCGCTGGCCCGCACCATCGCCGAGCATGTCTCGGCCGCCGGGGGAATCCTCACCGCGGAGGACCTCGCGGCCTACCGGCCCGAGGCGCACGAATCGGTGCGCGTGGAGCTCGGCCGGTGGAGCGTGGCCTCCAGCCCGCCTCCTTCACGGGGCGGCGCCGAGGTGGCGGCGATGATGATGATGCTCGCCGAGGAGCCGCCGGGCGAGTGGGGGCCAGAGGAGCTGGAGCGCCTGATCCAGATCCAGCGCTCGGTGATGGAGCACCGACAGCAGGTGCTCGACCCGAGCGACGACCTGCCCCGAGACGTCGCGCGGCTCCTGGAACAGGCTGCCCGGGGCAAGCTGCCGAGCCGGCCGTCCTCCTGCACCGTGCACACCTCAACGGTGGACACCGGCTCGCTGGCCTGCGCCGTGACGTTGACCGCGGGCTACGGGTCGGGTGTGATGGCGCCCGGCACCGGCATCTGGCTCAACAACAGCCTCGGCGAGCTCGAGCTCAACCCCCGCGGCATCCACTCCGAGCCGCCGGGCACCCGGCTGGCCTCGAGCATGGCGCCCACCGTGGCCCGGGCCGACGACGGTGCGGTGCTGGCGCTGGGCTCGCCCGGATCGCAGCGCATCACCACCGCCGTGGTCCAGACGCTCGCCAACTTCCTCTTCCTGGGGCTCCCGCTTCGCGCGGCCGTGGAGCACCCCCGCCTGCACGTGGAACTCACGCCCGGCTTCTGCGGCGTGGCCCACGAGGAGGGGCTGCCGCTCCGCGACCCGCGGCTTCCGGTGCGGCGCTTTCCGCCGCAGGCGATGTTCTTCGGAGGGGTCAACGCGGCGCTGCTCACCGCCGACGGCGCGATCGAGCTGGTCTCGGATCCGAGGCGTCGGGGCGGGACCGCGATCACCTCTTGATGCCGGCCCGGTGACAACCCTGTTGCTGGTTTGGATGTTCTGAAAGCGAGACGCACCAGCGCCCCCCAGGCGGGCTTTCGATCGCGGCTAGTGCGTGTCCTCCTTGAGGAAGGTGAGCTGGGTCTCCGGCGCTGCCCGGCAACCGTACCTGTCGATCAGGAGGTTGTCGTACTGGTCCGCCATGGCCAGGAACTTGGCGATCCTGGCCGACAGGTCGTCGTGCTCCCGCGGCGAGAAGACGTCGGACATGTGGATCGTCAGGTTGAGCCCGATGATGTTGTCGTCGAGGTCGAACACGAAGGGGGCGTGCTCGGCCGACAGGAGGAAGCGGAACAGCTCTCCGAGGTTCTTCTTGCCCGGCTGCGCCAGGGGTGACCAGAAACAGACGTGCTCGGAGCAGCAGCACCAGATCTTGATCGGAGCGCTGCGACTGTAGAACGACCAGTTCTCGGCGCCGTGGCGCGCGAGCACCGGATCGACGCCTGCGCGGGCCAGCGCCCCCTCGACGAACGCGACCACCGGGTGCTCCTCCGGGGGCTCGAAGAACCCGTCCAGATCGAGGCCCGCGAGATCCGAGCCACAGCTCTCGCAGTAGCGGCCCGCGACCTCGATCACCGCGTCGCAGGCGGGACACTGGACCCCGAACTCTGCGCTCTGACTGCCCAGTCCGTCCAGGAACTCGCGCACGTCCGCTGCCGGGACGCCGAAGCCGACCGACTCGGCAGACCCGATCCTGCAGGTGGTGACCGCGACGATGCGCCGCTCGTCGTCGAGCATCGGACCGCCCGAGTTGCCGGGGTTTATTGCGGCGTCGGTCTGGACGAAACGCTGTCCGTCGAAGAGCTGCATCGGATTCGAGATGATGCCCTCGGTCAGCGACAGCGGCAGCCCGACGGGGAATCCGATGATGTTGACCTTCTGCTTCGCCCTGAGCTCCTCCGCATCCGCCAGCGAGAGGATCTCCGCCTCGATCGGCGCGCTCAGGTCGACCACCGCAAGGTCCCGTTTCGGATCCACCCGGCGCACCTTCCCGACGATCCGTTGCTTGTCGCGGAGCTCGATCGCGACCAGGCGGTACGGCGCGACCACGTGGCAGTTGGTCACCAGGCGGTCGGGCGCGATCAGGAACCCCGAGCCGGTGCCTCCTCCCGTGAACACCTGGAACA
>Ga0316577_10001773_pt1 | contig 10410 bp, 9 predicted proteins | sample S5NA_FD_203073 | JGI IMG/M metagenome (GOLD analysis project Ga0316577, IMG submission 203073) | Rhizosphere microbial communities from salt marsh grasses in Alabama, United States - S5-7_050615r2r1 | ecosystem: Host-associated > Plants > Roots > Rhizosphere | place: USA: Alabama | collected... | reverse complement strand
GCGGAATGCTCCTGGCGCCGGTGGAATTGCAGATCGAGTCGCTTTACAATCCTGACCTGAAACCGATCGTGGGCACGATGCCAGGGATGATCGGTATGGCGCTAAGCTTTGTGGGCGTCGCCGTCTGCGCCGCGCTTACCCGGGAGAAGGAACTGGGTACCTTTGAGGGATTGGTGGCTACACCCATCCGGCGATCTGAATTGTTGGTGGGGAAACTCATACCTTATGTCTTCACCGGCCTGATTGCGATTCTTTTGTGTGTGGCCGTGGCAGTGTTTGTCTTTGGCGTCCCTTTTCAGGGTAGCCTCGCCCTCCTTGTGGTGCTGTCACTCGTTTTTCTGTTTGCCCTGTTCGCCTTTGCGTTGCTCCTTTCGCTGTTTTTTCAGACCCAGCAGGCTGCTATGCTTGTGACGATGTTGATCTTTATGATCCCGCCGTTCTTCCTGTCGGGCTTGTTTGTTCCGGTCATCTCGATGCCGTGGTGGATTCGTCTGGAGGCGATGATGTTCCCGACGACGCCGTATGTGAGTATCATGCGAGGCATTTTCCTTCAGGGTAGCGGTCTCGGAGATCTGTGGGTGGAGACTCTGGTGTTGATAGCAACGGGCGTGGGTGTCATGTTTCTGGCCGTGCTGCTATTTCGCAAGCGTCTTCAAACTGGCTGGCTCGACTGGATGTTTGCGCACATCCCGATGCCGGCGGCTGAACGGAAATTGCTGGAAAGGTGGTTTATCCGATGAAGGCGGCATTAGCGCGCATCAGCAATCTGGTCCGTAAGGAATTCACCCATTTCACGCGCGATCGCTTGTTGACGCCCTTTATCCTGTTCGGGCCAGTGGCTGAACTGATCATGATCGGGATTGCAACATCGGGCGACATCGATCACCTGCCCACGGCGATCGTCATTCAGGATAGGGGAGAACGTGGCGCCCTATTCGCTCAGATGGTCGACGCAAGTCCTGTCTTCAAAGTCGATGATCAGATCACGGATGGGGACAATGCGCGTAAGCTTCTCCAGGATGGAAGGCTCACCGCAGTGTTCACAATACCGGAGGGCTTTAGCGAAGACCTGGTCGATCCGCTGACTGCTCGGATTGCACCAGTGGGGCTGCTGCTGGACGGTGCAGACATTTTCGCAGCCGAAGCTGCCAAGTACGGCGCTGAGGAAGTGGTCGATGATTTTTCCACCGCGGTATCCATGGATTGGATGCACGAAGCCGGCGTCGCCCTGACCGCAATCGAGGAGCCTACAATCGAGGTTCTGTATAACAAGGATTTGAAAAAGTCGTTCTACGAGCTTCCGGCCGAGATGGGTATCATGCTCTATTTTGTCGCAGCGGGCGTCGCAAGCCTGGGTATCGCCCGTGAGCGGGAGCGCGGAACGTGGGAGCAGCTGCTCGTGACACCCATGCGTCCGCTGGAGATCATCATCGGGAAAGCGCTCCCGGCAATCCCAATTGCCTATGCGGTTTTCCTGATGATGCTAGCCGTCAGCCTGGGAGGGTTCGGCCTACCGATGCGTGGTTCATGGCCACTGCTGCTGTTTGTGGTCCTGCTGTACATCCTGGTTGAATTGAGCGTTGGCGTGCTCATCTCCTCGTTCTCCAGGTCTCAGATCCAGGCCTTTCTTCTTGTGGCTACGCTGATGATGGTAGAGTTTATCTTCTCTGGGTACATTTTCGCTGTAGATACCATGCCATCCCTGATTCAGACGCTGTCCAACTTTATCCCAATGAAACACGGTTTGAACATGGTGCGCAGCATTCTGCTTCGTGGCGTCGGTCTCGATGCCGTTGGGCCAAGCATTTTGATGTTGGCCGCTCTGGGAAGTGGCGTGATTGCCGTTGCGACCTTGATTGTTCGGCGGAGGTTGGACTGAAATGAGAAACCCAAACGCGATCGTTGTCAGGGGTCTGACCAAGCAGTTCGACAGCTTCACCGCCGTGGACGAGATCAGCTTCGAGATCAAAACCGGGGAGATTTTCGGTTTCCTCGGGCCCAACGGTGCAGGCAAGACGACCACGATGCGCATGCTGCTGGGTCTGGTCAAGCCAACCGCCGGTACGGCTACTGTGCTTGGTTTTGACGTGCGGCGTGACGTGCGCCTGCTGCGGGCCCGGCTGGGGTACATGTCGCAGCGCTTTACGCTGTATCAGGATCTGACCGTGGATGAGAATCTCACCTTCTATGGCCGTGCATACGGCCTGGAGAAGGAGCGCCTCCTGGCCCGCAAGGCAGCAATTGTGCAGATGGCGGGATTGCTGGGACGTGAACGCACATTGACGCGCGATCTGGCGGGCGGCTGGAAACAGCGCCTGGCTCTGGGCTGTGCCATCATCCACGAGCCGGACCTGCTGTTTCTCGATGAGCCGACCGCGGGCGTCGATCCTGTTTCGCGGCGCGCATTCTGGGATCTGCTCTACGGTCTTTCGGCCGGCGGAACCACGGTTTTTGTGACCACACATTACATGGATGAGGCAGAGCACTGTCACCGGCTGGCGTTCATTCAGAACGGAAGAATCGTGGCCCTTGGCTCGCCCAGCCAGGTAAAACAGACTGTGATGCGAGGGCAGGTGCTTGAGATCGAGTGCGACAGTCCCGATCGGGCTCTACAAATTCTGCGCGAGGAGAAGGGTTTCGACGAGGTGGCACTGTATGGTGCAAACATCCATGTGGTCGCGGAAGACGTTTCCGGCCGTATCGCTGAGATTGAACAGACGCTCGTAAAGGAAGGCATATCTGTGCGGTCTGCGGCTGTCGTCGCTCCCTCACTGGAGGATGTGTTCATCTCCACGGTGCGCACAGGCCAAATCGATTAGCCATTCTTATGTGGAAACGAGCCGACAGTAAATGGGACCCACGCGGTCCTGGTAGGAGAACGAGTGATATGGAAGCGATCATCGAGACCAATGCGCTATCGCGTCGCTTTGGCAAAACGTTGGCAGTGGATGGCTTGGATATGCGCGTCGAGCGCGGCGAAATCTTTGGTTTGGTTGGTCCTGATGGCGCTGGAAAAACCACAACGATACGTATGTTGGCGGGAATTATGGAACCCACCGCTGGCTCGGCTCGCGTGCTCGGTTACGATATCGTGAGCGATGCAGAGGCCATTAAGAAGCGCATGGGCTATATGGCCCAGCAGTTTAGTCTATATGGTGACTTGACCGTCGCCGAAAACATTGATTTTTACGCCGACATCTTTGCCCTTGAAGGCGCGGAGCGAGAGGCGACCATTGAACGCTTGCTCGCGTTTTCGCAGTTGTCGAGCTTTACAGAACGACGTGCCGCTGATCTCTCCGGTGGCATGCAGAAGAAGTTAGCCCTTGCGTGTGCCCTGTTGCACAAGCCAGCTGTGCTTATCCTCGATGAGCCGACCACGGGTGTCGATCCGGTGAGCCGGCGTGAGTTCTGGGGGATCCTGACGGAGCTGCACCTACAGGAGGTCACGATCCTGTTGAGTACGCCCTATATGGACGAGGCAGAGCGCTGTTCGCGGGTGGGGATGATGTACCGGGGAAAGCTCATCGTGTGTGACACGCCGGAACGTATCAAGGGGATGGTGTCGGGAGTACTGATAGAGCTTCGCCCTGCGCCCTCCGCCGTCGATTATGGGCAGGCGCTGCGCGATGTGCGTACAGCGCTGTCCAGCAGCAACAGCGTGCAAAAGGTCCATATCTACGGTGACCTTGTCCGCGTATTCGTGGAAGACGCAGAGACGGGTATGGATGCGGTGGCGAATGTTTTGGCGAGCGCGGGGATCGCATTCACTGATCTACGCGAGACCAGCCCGCGGATGGAGGACGTTTTTATTTCGTTGATCCGCGAAGCGGGCGCCACAGATCCGGATGCCGAAGCGTTGTTACTGGCAAACGACTCGTTTTCTCGATAGGCTCATACTTGCTCAAAATGCTCCGCGTTGACTACAAACACTGTCGCGCGGTGATGGTCGGGTTCGGCTGGGCTGCACGTTTCGTCAAGAAGATCCAATACTTGCTGTACTCTTTCCTCTCGCTCTACGCCGATCAGCAGGGTCACGTTGCCCCGTCGAAGAAACCCTCCGGTGCTCGCAAGGCGGGTGACGCGAAAACCGTGTGTAACCAGCTGATCAAGCACACTCACGTCATCGACGTCGCGTATTATGGTGATGATCATCTTCATTTCGGCACCCCCTTAAAGTTGTACAAATTGCTCAACGGCAAACACAAAGACGGTCGCGCCCCCAACCTCTGCCTCAATCATCACGGGTTGAGCTTCGAAGATGGCCGCTTCCACGTGAGCGGGAATGTACTGCCGCCGTGTCTGACAATATTTGTGAATGTGTTCCATCAGCCGGGGTAATTGGCTGGCGTCCAAGCCGATCAACAGCGACGCCGTGGACTCGTGTAGAATCCCACGCTGGCTATCGATTTCCGTCACGAAGAAGCCGTCCTTGGTGACGCGATCCAACAGCTTCCCGGCCTGAGACCCAGCGACAGTGGCAAAGACGAGCTGGTTGACCTGATCAGAATTTGGACCAATCATTGGAAACCTCCGCTTCAACGAATGGTTTTTTCCCGTTTTACCAGTCAGGCATCAGTGGTGTGTGGTACTGGCATATCTTGAGCGCTGTTGTGCCACGCTCTTTCACTGCACCGCACGATCTGAGCAGCAGTTGTGCGAACGACTCGGCTGGTGCGGCTTAGGCTGCTGCGCAGGCAGCAACCTGGCATCGGCTTGTGCACTATGATAGCGTGCGAGGGCTGTCAGACGAGTTTGCCGGCCTGTGACCTTTCAGGCACCCAAACCGGGCTTCCGTTCGAAACCGCGTTAGGCAACTCAGTGCAGACAGTGTGCTGATTCATTGGAATTATACTTGGCAAACAGTAGATCGTCAATCCGGTTTGCTGTTGGTTTTTTGGCGAGTCCTACGGAAAACCGATTCATGCTCCAGGCATCTGCGTGTGCCCGCGCCAGGAGCCGTTCGTACTGGGTTTGTCCTGGATAGACCTACCTACATCGCCAGATGTGTCAACACTACGCGTACCCCGATTGCGATCAGGACCATCCCGCCCAGCAACTGAACGGGTCTGCCAAATGCACCACCGAGACGGCAGCCAATGCGCAAGCCTGCGAAAGTCATGATCGCTGCGACTGCGCCAATGATCAGGCTGGGCCAGAGGATGCCATCTCCGGCAAGCGCCAGGCTTAGGCCAACTGCCAGGGCGTCGATACTGGTGCCCACTGACATAAGGACCAGCATGCTCCCGCGAGAGGGATCTTCTTTAAGGTTTTCGGTGTCGCCGCGATAGGCTGCCAGAAGCATACGACCACCCACGTACGCCAGGAGAATAAAGGCGATCCAGTGGTCAAAGTCCGCAACCAGTGGCGCCACAGTGCGTCCAGCGAGCCAACCGAGAAGCGCCATTCCGCCCTGAAAGAAGCCAAAGTGGAAGACTAGGCGGAAGGTACGACGTCGCTCGTTCTCAGTGGGGAACGTGCCCGCTCCCACGGCAACGCTGAAGGCGTCGACGCCCAGGCTGACGGCAAGCGGCAATACTATGAGATCGAAGCCATTGACTGGAGCCATACGTGATTTTCCGTGTCCCGTAGGTGGACCGGATTATATCACGAGACTCTGGACCCGGGAAGCACCGGGAGCCTTCCCACACCGATCGCGGAGGCTGGCGCATTCGGGCGACTTGAGGTATTTTATCGTTGCTACGGCGACCGCGGACACGTCGTATCCGTTTCAGTGTACGCTACACAGCCGAGATCGCCAGCACACCCTACCTTTTGGAGGATTGCACTATGGAATGGCCTGAGCGCACATCAGCGAGACATGCTGGAGACTTGTATGTACTGACCATGCGGCAGCGTTCTGAAATTATCTACCGCAATCTTCAAGAACGTATAAGGACGGTCTTGCCGGCGGCGATGCGCGAGAACGGATTCGACATGTGGCTCATCTTGTGTCAGGAGGATAATCTGGATCCTGTGTTTACCACGCTGATCCCGATGGATACGTGGTGTCCGATACTGCAGATAATGATCTTCTATGATCGAGGGGTGGAGGAGGGGATTGAGGGCATAAACATCTCGGGCACAAACACCCACGATCTCTATGCTCGGCCGTACGCTGGGCAGCTGGAGTCAGAACAGTGGCCCCTGTTACTACAAGTCATACAGGAGAAAGACCCGCGACGTATCGGCATCAACATTGGTTCAACGCAATGGGCAGCCGGGGGCTTGACGCACAGCCTGCACACGCAGCTCGTCGATCGACTGCCCGCCTCCTTCGCTGGACGACTGCAGTCTGCCGAACCCCTGGTGACGCGATGGTTGGCGACGCTGTCTGAGGGCGAGATTGAAATCTATGAACATGTGGTCCATACCGCCCGTCGTCTCATTGCGGAGTGCTACAGTCGCAAGACCATCGTACCGGGAGTGACCACTATTGAGGATCTACAATGGGCGTATTGGCAGCGCTGTGCCGATCTTGGGCTATCGGTGTCGTTCAAACCGTATTTCAACCTGGTGCGTAGTCGAGCGGGAACAGACAGATATGGGCCCGACGATGGCGTAATCCGAGCGGGCGACTTTCTCCATTGCGACGTTGGCATTCATTACCTGCGGCTGTGCTCCGATCACCAACAGTGGGCTTATGTTCTGCGAGAGGGTGAACAGGATGCGCCGGCTGGATTCCGCGCGCTGCTATCCGCCTGCAATCGCCTACAGGATGTGTATATGGCTGAATTCACCCATGGATTGAGCGGCAATGAACTGCTCGGAAATATCCTACGCCGGGCACGGGAAGCTGGCCTTCCCAATCCGAAAGTCTATTCCCATTCGCTGGGCCTGTTCTTGCACGAACCGGGTCCGTTGATCGGATTGCCGTGGGAACAAGAGTCGTGCGCGGGGCGGGGGGACGTCAGACTCGAGTACAACAATTGCTTCACTATGGAGTTATCCGTCCGCGCACCTGTGCCGGAGTGGGACGGACAGGAGATCACCCTCGGGCTTGAGGAGGACGTGGTCTTTACGACCAGCGGCTGCCGCCTGATCGGAGGGCGCCAGACAGCATTCTATTTGGTCTAGGGGATGCCGGCCCTGACCGCTGTCGCCATTGGGCGACAGGCGTGTGAGTTTATTGCGACTCTGGCACCGTCTTCAGTCTCTGAAATTGCGAGGTACGGCTCGTGCTTGAGTTCAAACCTGACTATGCGGAATCAAGTTGGATGCGCTGCAGTTCAGGCCGGTCGCAGGGAACGAGGGATTTGTCCGCTGGGTGAACGTCTACAGACGCGCCCGGGCGGCCGGGAAGGGCATTCAGGTTTCCTGTCGGGTGTCAGAGCTTAATCAAGTGATGGATGCTCTGGATCCACTTGGTCTCTATCTTAGCCTGAGCGGCATCTCTTCGCGTCAGGAAGCCGAGGCTGTTCTCAAGGTCCTGGAAGACCGGAGTCCTCACAGCGTCTATTGAGCGCGGCTGCCGTTTTCTTCGCAGTCGATTGCGTCCAGTTAGGCTTCACGTTGACGGTAGAGGCTGGGATCGATCACCTGCGCCATTTTCCCGGCGTCCAGCGTGTTTCCCAGAAAGCGATTGATCTTCTGCGCGTGCCCACTGGGGTCAGTCAAGACCTCATTATAATTGACGTAGAGAACGTCGATATTCGGCTGCAGAGCGATCCAGGCGGTGACCTGGTCCAGGTGCTTGCTGAACAGGGTAGCGAGTTCGCCGTCGTCCACCGTATCGGTAGGTTCCCCCCTCCTGACGAGCATTTGGCGCTGTGAGCTCAGGATCTCATCCATATTGCGCTGCATGAAGATCATCTTGTAGACATAATCGGGCGGCAGGTATTGCACCAGAGCAGCGATCACTTTCACCGCTTTTCCCTGGGCTTCTGGGACCCATGCGGTATCTCCATCGACCAGTTTCTTCACGCGCTCGAACTCGTAGTAACCCTTGGGGTTGTCCCTGTCAGCGGTCCGGATGCCGTCCGTTAGAGGGGGGAGGCCAGCTTCGTCTAGCATCTTCATCATCATAGAAGTGCCAGAGCGGGGCAATCCGGATACAACGGTGACCACATGGTCGTCGGTTTGGTCATCCGGAGACGGAGCGGGCTCGCCGCGCAGTTTCTGCCACAAGCGTGAGATTCTTTCAGCCATAGGTACATTTACTCCTGACAAAGTTGGGCCCATTTTAAACCATTTGGGGCGATAGAACAACCCGAACATCCGGCGCAGGCAGAATCGCCACTGAGATCCTTGACAGGCCGGCTGATTTGTGTACGATAGCCGGAGTATGCACACCGCGTGGCGGACAAGACTTTCGGAGGAAAGATGGAAGCGAAATTAGGCGAACTCAAAAATCGATTGCTGGAGATAGACGATCTGCAAGCTGCCAGCGCTGTGTTGAGCTGGGATCAGACCACGTACATGCCGCCAGGCGGCGCTTCTGCTCGAGGTCGGCAAATGGCCACGCTGCAGCGTTTGGCCCACGAAAAGCTGACCGATGCTGCCATTGGAAAACTGCTGGATGATCTCAGACCCTACGAGGAGAGCCTCCCCGCAGATTCGGATGATGCAAGCCTCATACGAGTGACAAGGCGCGACTACGAACGAGTGGTCAATGTGCCATCATCCTTTGTTGCCGAGTTCTACAGTCACACGGCAGCGTCATACGCCGCTTGGGAGAAGGCTCGACCAGAAAACGATTTCAAAGCCGTTGTGCCATATCTGGAAAAAACGCTCGATCTGAGTCGCCAATATGCGGACTACTTCCCGGGCTACGATCACATCGCAGATCCGTTGATCGATGTGTCAGATTACGGCATGAAGGCGGAGACAGTCAGCGCTCTGTTTGCACAGCTGCGCGCAGAATTGCGTCCGATCGTGCAGGCCATCACTTCTCAACCCCCGGCCGATGACGCGTGCCTGAGGCTGCATTATCCCGCTGCCGGTCAGCGGGCTTTTGGCCGCAAGGTCATCGAGCACTTTGGCTATGATTTTGATCGCGGGCGGGAGGATCTCACGGCCCATCCGTTTACGACCAAGTTTTCGCTGGGCGATGTGCGCATCACGACGCGAGTAAATGAGCACTATCTCGGCGACGCCATGTTCAGCACTATGCACGAAGCGGGTCACGCGATGTACGAGCAAGGTATCCGAACCGAATTCGAGGGCACACCATTGGGTGGCGGTACGTCATCCGGTGTGCACGAGAGTCAATCGCGTCTCTGGGAGAACCTGGTGGGACGCAGCCGCGATTTCTGGCAACGCTTCTATCCCGATCTGCAGGCAGCGTTTCTGGAGCAGTTGGGCGCGGTGCAACTCGACACGTTTTATCGTGCCATTAACAAGGTAGAGCCTTCCTTGATCCGTACCGATGCAGATGAGGTGACCTACAACCTGCATGTCATGATGCGTTTTGACTTTGAACTTGCGCTCCTGGAGGGGCGGCTCGATATTCGAGATCTGGCGGAGGCCTGGCGCGAGCGATTCAAGTCCGATATCGGCATCACGCCGCCGGATGATCGGGACGGCGTGCTGCAGGACGTCCACTGGTATGCCGGGGCTATCGGGGGTGCGTTCCAGGGTTACACACTCGGAAACATCCTGAGCGCCCAGTTCTTCGATGCAGGGCTTAACGTGCATCCAGAGATCCCTGACAAGATCGCTGCCGGCAAGTTCGACACCTTGCATAACTGGCTCAGAGACAACATCTACCAGCACGGCAGCAAGTTCACGGCTGAGGAGCTGGTGGGACGGGTCACCGGGGGGCCGTTGCGCATCGAGCCCTACATCAGCTACTTGAAGAGGAAATACGGTGCGCTGTATGACCTGTAAGACCTCGTGGAGTCGCTCCTGGCGGACAGTCCAGTCTGTGTGACCGGAGGAGGAACTCGGAGCGAAGCGCCGCAGCTTCCACGATAGCGGCCCCTCAATTACTGCGCGACAGTGTCTTCCTGGGGCAATGGCGTGGCGATCTCTTCGGACTGGCTGGGGTCGTTCTGTTTTGGTTGGTCTGAGATCCCGCCGCTGGAATAGCGGGCGAAGATCGGGTATAGGTCACAAGGTCCCTTTATCGCGCCAGACGGCCATTCAGTCGTCGCCGGATAAAGAACAAAGGGACGTTCTTGCGGTCCACCCAAACCCCCATGGGTACCGATCTGGTTTTCAAAGGTGACGACGGCACCGTTCTCCCACGCACCCAGAATGATCAGATCCCCCGAGCGCGGGAACGATGCCAAGCGATGAATCCGCTCAGCTTGCTCAGGCGGATCCGCGAGGCCTTCCAGCGGATTCGTGCCGCGCAGTTGGTCCATGTCAGGATGTACGGTGAGCGTACCTTTGCGTCCCAACATGACCGTTTCCTCCCCCTCGCGCCCCACGACGAGACCAATGCCAGGGTGTTCGATTAGTCGGTTGAGC
>Ga0316577_10001772_pt1 | contig 10413 bp, 10 predicted proteins | sample S5NA_FD_203073 | JGI IMG/M metagenome (GOLD analysis project Ga0316577, IMG submission 203073) | Rhizosphere microbial communities from salt marsh grasses in Alabama, United States - S5-7_050615r2r1 | ecosystem: Host-associated > Plants > Roots > Rhizosphere | place: USA: Alabama | collected... | reverse complement strand
GTCATTGTTTCGGCCACCGACGAAAAGCTGCTGGTTCGGGCCGAAGTGCCGGGCATGAAGCTAGAGGATTTTGAAATTACCGTCTCGGGTGACGTCCTCACCGTCGAAGGGGTGAGGAGCACCGGCGGGGATCTGGAAGGTGGCTGGTACCACCGGCGCGAGCGGCCCATGGGCCGCTTCAGCCGCGCCGTGCGGTTGCCGGTCGAAGTTGATGGTGACCAGGCCGAGGCCGCCTACGTGGCTGGTATCTTGACGGTCGCCCTGCCGCTGCAGCAGGCCGCCAGGCCGAGCCAGGTGCCCGTCAGGGTCATAGAAGGCTAAACAGCCTTTTCTTGGGCTGGATAGAGGAGAAGAGGAATGACGTTCGAAAAAGAGATGGAAATTGCAGAAAAACGAGCGGTAGACACCGACATTCACCAGGAGCTTCGTAGTGGTAACTGGTTCGTGCCGGCGACCGACATCTATGAGACGCCCGAAGAGGTGGTGCTGATCATGGACATGGCCGGCGTTTGCACGGACTGTATCCACGTCAACATTGTAGAGGACGAGTTGATCGTGACGGGGCACGTCACCCACGGCGAGGACGACGACGATTACGTGCTATATCGAGAGTACGACGTGGGTCACTACCATCGCCACTTTGGCTTGCCGGCCCAGATCGATCGCAACAAGATCGAGGGCGTAATGGCCGACGGCATCTTGACCGTCAGGCTGCCCAAGGTAGAAGAGATCAAGCCCCGGCGCATCCCGGTCCGGGCGGGGTCTTGACCATCAAACAGATACCGGAGCGATACAGAAATCTCACAAGGAGACAAGGAGGAAAAATGGACTGGCTGAGTTTTCTCAAGATCATGGCGATGGAAGAGCACGCGGCACAGGCCAAGTACCAACTGGCCATGGACCTGGCAGAGGATGAAGGCTTGAAGCAGTTCTTTGCCAGGCTGAGGGACGAAGAGGCTTTTCACGCCCAATACCTGGAAGGCGAGTACGAAAAGCTGGAGAAAAAGCTGAGGGCAGAAGGGCAGTAAGTGCTGCTCTCAGCCCCGAAACAAGGGAATAACATGGCCGGCCGGGCTCTGGCCCCAAGTGGTCCAGAGTCCGGCGGCCCGTACCCTACGCCGCTTGTGTTGAAACGACTGGTGACGACGGAGTCTCCCGACCGCCCGTGGAAGCATCCACTGGAAGGGAGTATATGATGAATGCTAGTGAGAGAAACGTAACCGAGATTTTTGGCCGCTTGGCCGAACAGAATAAAAAAGTAGGCGAGTCGATGATCGTCCGCTCTTTCAAGGCGGGCGACGTCGTAGCCCGCTCCGAAGAGATGGCCCGTTCGCTGTTCCTGATAGCCAGCGGGCGCATCCAGTTGTACCGCACGACGCGCGATGGCCGCCGGTTCGTCATCGCCACGCTGGGGCCGGGCTCGCTGTTTGGCGAGGATTCGTTGCTGCCTGAGGATGGGCCGGACAGCTATGCCGTGGCCCTCGAGCCGGGCACGCTGTGGGTCATGCCTCGCAAGGAGGCCGTCGAGATCTCGTCCACCAACGCCATGTTTGGCTTTGGATTGATGCAGGCCATGGGCCAGCGGCTGATCGAAGCCGAGAACCACCTGGAGCGGCTGGCCTACAGCACCATCTCGGCCCGCCTGGCCGCGCTGCTGCTGGAACTGGCCGGCGAGAACTCGGACAACGTGGTCCACGCCACGCACCAGGAGCTGGCCGACATGCTGGGCACCTGGCGCGAAACCATCAGCAAGACGCTGCAGGATTTTCGCGAGCGAGGGCTCATCGCTTCGGGCCGTCGCCGGCTGATCCTGCTGGATAAGGAAGGCCTGGAGTTCGAGGCCGCCGGCTTTGACTAGGGGCGGTTCTGCCGGGCTCCGGCAAAACCTGAAGAGGAAAGGGGCCAATGGAGGACCTTGGGGAGGCCCTGGCCGCGATCCGGGGCGCCATTCAAAACGAAATCGCCGGGCAGCGCTTTTACCAAGATGCCGCTCACTTCTGCATCGATCCATGGGCCAAGGAGGCGTTCGCCACACTGGCCCAGGAGGAAGAGAAACACGTCACCCTGCTGTTGGGCGAGCACCAATCGCTGACCACAGAGGGGCGCTGGCTGCCGCCGCGTGCCGCCCTGGAGTTGGGAGTCGAGGCTGACATTTCCCAGATCAGCTTTTCAGCCGACGAGCCCGAGGCAGCGCTCTTTCCGGCCGGCAGGTCGGCCCGGCAAGCCATCGATCGTGGGGCCGACGACCTGTCGGCCCTCGCTTTTGGCCTCCAAATCGAGGAGCGATCCATCAGCCTCTACCAGCGCCAGGCGGACGAGATCGCCGATCCGGCAGGCCGGGAAGCGTTCCTGTTTCTGGTCACCGAGGAGCGGCGGCATCGTGAGCAGTTGCAGAGCCGCTGGGAGAGCCTGGCCGGCGAGCCGTGGCCCAATTCTTGAGTTGATATCTGTGCAAATTTGCATAAACATCAACTCGTGATCAAGATGCAAGGAGAGTGAAGAAAGGAGAATGTCGTGAGAGCACTGAACGAGGTCCCTGAAGCATGGCGTCTGGCGATGAACCGCGAGCGAGACGCCCACGAATTCTATACGCGGATGGCCCAATCGGCAGAGGACGAGGGCATTCGTTCCCTGTTTCAGATGCTGGCCAGCCAGGAGGAGAGACACCATGCCCTACTGGAGGCTGAATACCGCCGCCTGTTCGAGCCCGACCTGGAGATGCCCAAGGAGCGGGTACCCCTGACCTGGTACGAATGGGACGAAGAGTCGTTCCGGCTGGCCGGGGCCCTGGACCTGCCGGTGATGCTCTACATCACCGCGCCCTGGTGCGAGCCCTGCCACCTGATGGAGCGCACCACCCTGGCCAGCCCGGGAGTGATAGAGGCCATCAACAACGCCGTCATCCCCATCATGGTCGACGCCGACAAGCGGCCCGACGTCGACGAGCGCTACACCCAGGGCGGCTGGCCCACGACCGCGTTTCTCGACGCTGAGGGCACGGTCCTGGAGAGCCACAACTTTATGACGGCCGAGGAGATGGTGGCGGCCATTCATCGCATCGAGACCGGCTACGAAGAGGGCGAGGCAGCCAAGCCGACCATCGGCTTCCGGCCCGATGCGCGTCCGGCCGAGCTGGAAGAAGAGCCGCAGGCGGTCGGCGACCTGACCCCCGACCTGGTGAGCGCAGCGCGCGAAGAGGTCGTTGTGGCCTTTGACGAGCGGCACGGCGGGTTCAACGCCGTCCCCAAGTTCCACCACGCCGACGTGCTCGAGTTCGCCCTGGCCCAATTCCATCGCACCGGCGACCGCCGGCTGGGCCGGGTTGTCCACGAGTCGCTGCAAGCCATGGCTCAAAGCAGCCTCTATGACAAGACCGAAGGCGGCTTCTTTCGTTACGCGGCCAACGCCGATTGGAGCGAGCCTCACTATGAAAAGATGGCGGGCGACCAGGCCCAACTGCTCAAGCTCTACCTGCGGGCCTACAAGGCCACCGCCCAACCATCCTACATGGACACGGCCCAGGGCATCCTGGGCTACATCGACGAGACCCTGTGGGACCGCGACCGCGGCTATTTCTACAGCAGTCAGGAAGCCGACTCCGAATACTATGCCCTCGACGCCACGGGCCGGGCGCAGCACGGCGCGCCCTACGTGGACAAGACCGCCTATACCGAGCGGAACGCCGCCGTCGCCTCGGCCTATATGTTGGCCAGCGCCGTCCTCGACGACCCCCGCTACGCCGACCTGGCCGTGCGCGCCCTCGACTTTTTGTGGCAACACACGTACAAAGAGGGCCTGGGCATGCACCACTACTTTGACGGCCAGGCCCACGTGCCCGGGCTGCTGGCCGACCAGGTGGCCATGGCCACCGCTTGGCTGGACGCCTACGAGCACTTTGGCCGCGAGACCTACTTGAAGCACGCCCAGACCCTGCTGCGCTTTGCCCAAAATGCGCTGCGCGACCAGGACGGCCGCTACTTTGATACCCTGGGCATGCCCGAGGCCGTCGGCCGCCTGCGGCATCGCGAAAAGCCATTCTGTGAGAACGTGCTGGCCGCCGAGGCCAACCTGCGCGTCTATCGCCTCACCGGCCGCCAGGAGCACCACCAGGCCGCCCGCGAGACCCTGGAGGCGCTGCTGTCTCATCATCCGGAGATGGGCCTGGAGGCGGCCCGTTACGCCCTAGCCGTCGACCGGCTGCTGAGGCGTCCCCTGCTCATCACCGTCGTCGGCGAGAACGAGGACCCCCAGCGCGCCAAGCTACTGCGCGCCGCCCGCCGGGCCTACGCTTCCAACAAGACGGTTCAGGCCGTGGACCCCTACTGGGAGCAGGACCGCCTGGGCCGGCTGGGCTACCCGGCCGAGCCGGCGCCCGCGGCCTACGTTTGCCTGGGTACCCTCTGCGGCCGGCCCACGGCCGACCCGGCCGAGTTGCTGGCCCAGGTGCAGGCCATGCTGGGCGAGGATCGCCAGGGTCTGGGAGGAACCTGGGACTATGAGGGCTATACGGTCGACGAGGGTTTCAAGCCCGAGCCGGGCGACCGGTTCCAATACTTCCTGCGCGTGTTCCGGGGCGAGGAGCGTGCCTTCCGCTACTGCATCTGGACCTCGCGAGAGGCCATCGCCCAGCGCTGGCCCGACATCGACCTGGAGACCGCTGCCGGCCGACAGGAGCTGGAACAGCAGCTGCAGGCCGAGGGCCACCGGCGCGTCCGGAACAAGATCGACGCCGGGGCGTTCGAGAACTGGCTGCTGGACCTGCGCGGCGAGGGAGAAGAAGAGGTCATCCTGGAGGAAAAGGATGAGTAAAAAAGAAGCGGCGCTGGCCGCCCTGCAGATGGGCATCCAAACCGAAATCGATGGCTATCAGTTTTACCAGGACTTTGCGCAGCGCACCGGCGATCCCGATGCCCGGCGCATGTTCGAGCGCCTGGCCCGCGACGAGGTGATGCACCTCGAGCTGCTGCGCTCCACCAAGGCCATGCTCGAAGAGAGTGGCCAGTGGGCCGAGTATAAGGGCCTCAGCAGCAAGGCCGAGGATCTGCAAGGCGCGCCCATCTTTAGCCGGGAACGGGTCGAGCAGAACCTGGTAGCCTACACCTCCGACCTCTCGGCCCTGCGGCTGGCCTACCTCATCGAAAAGGACGCCGTGGACTTTTATACGCGCGCCGCGCACGAGACCGACGACGCCAACGGCCGGCGCATGTTCCAGGACCTGGCCGAAATGGAGCGCGGCCACCTGAATCTGCTAGAGGGGGAATACCATTTCCTCCTGGAGCAGTTCCACAGTGCCATGGGCTTTGCTCCATTCTAGTGCACCGCGCCCGCTATGGGATTCCATCCCGGGCCAACCGGTCCGGGATGGAATCCCCATCGACTCGAAACGACCGACAGCGCCGTCGTCCTCTCACCGTCGAGGCTGATTTCATGAACCCGGGTGCCGGGGAGGGTGCGAAGCGTTTGCACCTGCCCGGCCAACCCCAGTAAGGAGGACGACTATGTTATTCATCGGCAACCAGATCCGCCTGAGCCGGCCACCCCTGTCCTCGGCGGTCTCACAGCGATTCGATCTACTTATCAAGACCATGGCCCGGCGCCAGATAGAGGCCGGTGCCAACTGGCTGCTGCTGGACCTGGGTCCCCAGCGCAAGAATGCCGGCGACGACCTGGTCTGGCTGGTCAAGACCGTCCAGGACGAGGTAACCGTCCCGCTGGCCCTGCGGGGTGATGACCCGACCGCCATCGAGGCCGGCATTCGCGCCGCCCGGGACAAAGTGCTCATCGACGCCACCCTGCCGGGTGTAGAGAACCCCGATCCGTTCCTGGAGCTGGCCCGCCGTCACGGCACGCTCCTGGCCCTGTCGGCCTGCCCCGGCGGCCTGCCGACGTCCACCGAGGAGCGCCTGGCCTACGTCAGCGACACGCTGTTGCCCAGGGCGTTCGACGCCGGCCTGACGCTGGAAGAGATCTATGTCGATCCCCTGGTGACGGCCCTGACCTGCGACCAGCCCATGGTGCCGGCCACGGTCGAATCGCTGCGCCTGCTCAAGATCGCGGCCGAGCCCGCGCCCAATACGCTGGTCCACCTGGCGGACGTGGCCGACGGCGTCGCCGACGCCGCCAAGCCCTACATCGTCCAGGCCTACCTGACCATGCTGCTGGCGGCCGGTATCGATGCGCTGGTGGCCAACGCCCTGGACCCCGACCTGATGGACGTGCTGCGCATTATCCAGGACCGGGACCCGGTGACCGACTATGACCGGCTCATGGTCCGCCTGTTCGACGTCACCAAGGCCGAGGCCGAGCTGGAGCCGGCCTTTGTCAACGAATCGGATCCCGAACAGGTCAAACTGTACAAGACGGCGCGGGTCCTGAACAACGACCTGCTCTACGCCGGCGGCTACCTGCACACCTGAGAGAGAGATGATGATCCAAACCCGAACCGAAAAAGATTCCCTGGGCCCCATCGAGGTCCCGGCCGATGCCCTGTACGGCGCCCAGACCATGCGCGCCGTCCACAACTTTCCCATCAGCGGCATGCGGCCCTACCGCGCCTTTGTGTGGAGCATGGCCACCATCAAGCAAGCGGCGGCCCGGGTGCACATGGACCTGGGCCTGTTGGATGTCGAGCGTGGCCAGGCCATCGTGCAGGCCGCCCAGGAGGTCGTCGACGGCCGCTGGGACGACCAGTTCGTGGTCGACCCCTTCCAGGCCGGGGCCGGCACCAGCCACAACATGAACGTCAACGAAGTCATTGCCAACCGGGCCAACCAGATCCTGGGCCACGCCCTGGACGCCCCGGACAAGCCGGTGCACCCCAACGACGACGTCAACATGGGCCAGAGCACCAACGATACCATCCCCACCGCCATCCGGCTGGGCTGCCTGTGGCGCCTGGACGAGCTGGTCGGCGAGGTGGAGCGCCTGGCGGCCGAGCTGGGAGGGAAGGCCGAGGAATTCGACGGCGTGATCAAGTCGGGGCGCACGCACCTGCAGGACGCGGTACCCGTGCGCCTGGGCCAGGAATTCGGCGGCTACGCCCGCGCCGTCGAGCGCGACGCGGGGCGCATCCGCCGCGCCGCCGAGGGCCTGCGCCGCCTGGGCATCGGCGGTACGGCCACCGGCACCGGCCTCAACGCCCACCCCGAGTACCACAGCCGCATGGTACAGACCCTGTCCGAGCTGACCGGCCTGGAGCTGTACGAGTCGGACAACCTGTTCGAGACGATGCAGAGCATGGCCGACCCCGTCGACTTTTCCGCCTCGCTGCGCACCCTGGCCGTCACGCTGGACCGCATCGCCAACGACTTTCGGCTGCTGTCCAGCGGCCCGGCCACCGGCCTGGACGAGATCCACCTGCCCGCCGTGCAGCCCGGCAGCAGCATCATGCCCGGCAAGGTCAACCCCGTGCTGGCCGAGATGTTGAATATGGCCTGCTTTCACGTCATGGGCAACGACCTGGCCGTGATGATGGCCGGCCAGGCGGGCCAGCTCGAGCTGAACGTCATGATGCCCATCATCGCCCACAACCTGTTCGAGACAATGCAGGTGCTCATCGGCGCCATCCGGGCCTTTACCGACAAGTGCGTCGTGGGCCTGACGGCCAATCGCGAAAAAGCGGAGGGCTGGCTGGCCAAGAACGCCATCCTGGTCACCGCCCTCAACCCTGTCATCGGCTATGCCCGGGGCGCCAAGGTGGCCAAGGAAGCCATGGCCAGCGGCCGGACCCTCAAAGAGGTGGTGGTCGAAAAGGGCTACCTGTCCGCCGAGGAAGCCGACCGCATCCTCAATGCCCGGGCCATGACCGAGGGCGGCATCCAGAAGTAGGCAGTCCGAGTTCACCACGGAGACACGGAGGTCACGGAGAATGGAGAGGGGCATTATCTCAAGAAACTCCGTGCTCTCTGTGTCTCCATGGTAACAAAGGGGAGGCATTCGATGGAGATACCGACGATTATTCCCGGATCGGAGCCGTTCTTTTTCCCCGGTGGCAACGTGGGCTGTCTGCTGCTGCACGGCTTTACCTCTACGCCCGAAGAGATGTTGTGGCTGGGCCAGGACCTGGCCGCCCGGGGCTATACCGTCCTCAGCGCGCGCCTGGCCGGCCACGGCACCCACCCCCAGGACCTGGCCCGCACCCGCTTCCGCGATTGGCTAATCTCGGTCGAGGAAGGGCTGGCCCTGCTGCGGGGCGCGGCCGACCGGGTTTTCGTCGTCGGCCAGTCGATGGGCGGGCTGCTGACCCTCTTGGCCGCGGCTCACTATCCGCTGGACGGGGCCGTGGCCCTGTCCACACCCTTTATGCCCACCGTCGAAGGGCCTTCGCCGCTGGTGCGGCTGGTGGGCCGGCTGCGGCCCACCGTGCGCAAGGAGAACGTCGACTTTCATCCCGAGCTGGGCCTGCGCCGCGAGGCGGACTATCCGGCCTACGCCGTCTATCCCTCGCGCATCTATGCGGAAGTCGTGGCCCTGCGCCACGAGGTGGCCGCCGCCCTGCCCCTGGTCCGGATGCCCGTCCTGCTGCTCCAGTCCCACGACGATGACCTCATCCCACCCGACAGCCTGGCCCTCATCTACGCTATGCTGGGCACCGTGGAGAAAAAAAAGGTATGGTTCGAGGGCCTGGGCCACAGCATGGTCCGCGACCCGCAGCGCCAACTCGTGTTCGACGCCATCGCCGCCTTCCTGGAGCAGGTCGCCGGGCCCCCATGAGCCACGCCCCATCCTCTGCCCCCACGCTCGATGCGGATCACAATCCGCCTCCCTCAACCTTATTCCCTCATCTGCCAACGCCGAAAGACGGCGATGCCCGCCACGAAATAGAGTGCCGAGAGCAGGAGGGTGGCCCCCAGGCGGAACAGGACCTCGCCCGGCGCGGCGCCGTAGGTCAGCACCTGCTGCAGGGCCAGAAAGCCGTGCGAGGCCGGGAACACGTCGAACAGGTCGATCTGGTGGCCCGCCAGACGGAACAGCGTCATGGGCGGCAGCTGAAAAAACGCACCGCACAGAAATACCTGGAGCATGGCAAAGGTGGAGCCCACGTTGGCCGCCTGGCTGTCGTTCTCCACAAATCCGGCCACCACCAGGCCCAGCCCCACCGATGAGAAGCTAATGGCCAGGCCGATGACGAGGGCCATGGCCAGCGAGCCGCGGTTGTGAAAGCCCATGGCCAACGCCGCGGCAAAGACAAGCACCACCTGCACGGCGGCGACGGCCATCTGCGCCAGGCTGATCCCGCCCAGTAGAGACCCGGCCCCCAGCCGCGTCAGGCGCAGGCGCCGCAGCGTGTCCCAGCGCCGCTCGCGGGCCACCAGCATCGCCGTCTGGGGGATGATCATCAGCAGGGCAAAGACGATCATGCCCGGGGCGTAGAGGTCGAACTCGCTCACCGCGCCGGCCAGCAACGGCTCCTCTACCAGGCGTACCACCTCCGGTACGCCGGCCAGGCGGTCGGCGTGGCGGCTAATGGCACCGTCCAGCACCACGCTGGCCCGATAAAAGCGTGGGTTGAGGGCGTCGCCGACGATGGTCACGCCCCCGTCCGCGCCCGGCGGCACGCCGACCGGATTGTCGATGACCAGCAGGGCAGTGATGGCCTGCTCCTGCAGAGACGCGTCGGCCGCGGTCCTGTCATCGACCCGCGTGATCTCGAATACAGGCCGGCCATCGGCATAGCGCTGCGCCTCCAGCTCGGCCACCAGCGCTTCGCCCTGACCCCCGGCGTCCTGCACCCACACCGGGTGTGTGATCCAGTAGGATCCGGTATAGGTCACTGCCGTGATGACCAGAAAGACCAGCGGCAGGGCCAACACCAGGCCCAGCAGCTGCGCCTCGCGCGCCATCTCTAGCAGGGATTTGCGGGCCACCAGCAGGGCCTTCATGGCCGCAGGCTCCGCCCGGTGAGTTGAATAAACACGTCCTCCAGCGTATTCTCCCGCACCCGCACCTCGGCCGCATGCACACCCGCCCCCTCCAGGGCATCCAGGAGGGCCGGCAGCGCCCCCACGGCGTCCAGGGCGCGCACGGTCAGCAGGCGCCGTTCCGCCTCCAGCCGAACCTCGCTGGCCAGGCCCCTCAGCGCGCCCTCCACCCGGGCGGCGTCGATACCCTCCGGCGTGCTTTCGAGGTCGATCTCGACCACATCCCCTTCGCCCACCTGCCGCTTGAGGGCCGCCGGCGTGTCAAGCACCAGCAGCCGGCCGTGGTCGATGATGGCCACCCTGTCGGCTACCCGGTCGGCCTCGTCCATGTTGTGCGTGGTCAGGATGACCGTCTTGCGCCGGGCGAGCGACTTGATGTATTCCCGCACGGCGACCCGGCTTTGGGGGTCGAGTCCTGCCTCCGGCTCGTCGAGGATGAGGACCTCAGGATCGTGGACCAGGGCCATGGCCAGGTTGAGCCGACGCTGCATGC
>Ga0316577_10001771_pt1 | contig 10415 bp, 5 predicted proteins | sample S5NA_FD_203073 | JGI IMG/M metagenome (GOLD analysis project Ga0316577, IMG submission 203073) | Rhizosphere microbial communities from salt marsh grasses in Alabama, United States - S5-7_050615r2r1 | ecosystem: Host-associated > Plants > Roots > Rhizosphere | place: USA: Alabama | collected... | reverse complement strand
TGTCAGATTGCTGACAGAAAGAGATTGCATAACAATGTATCTAATTGGTATTATAACAATTAGAGTTGTAGTTCAGTTGGGAGAACGCTTGACTGGCAGTCAAGAGGTCGGGAGTTCAAGTCTCCTCAGCTCCACCATTTTTTTTATAGGGTTCTCTCAAAAAAAAATGTCTGGGCAAAGGATAAAGATGAAAAAAGCTTCGAGACATAACATTTTATTATTTTTCGCTTTCTTTTCGCTCGTTGTTTCTTGTGATGTTTTCAACCCCGAAAAATACGGCGATGTCATCATGGTGGACGGACCCCGTTATGAAGACGGAACGACTACTTTTTCTTATGTCGGCACGGTCCGGAATAACGGGCAGGGAAAAGCGCTTTATGTAAGGGTTTATATAAGTTTGAAAAATCCTGACGATGCTTTACTTGCCCAGGGCTATATGTTGGTTGACAAGACTGACCTGGAACCCGGAGAATCATCCACATGGCGGGTAACTTTCGATGATGAGAACCTTGAGCTCCGCGATTTGATGGATGAAGCCAAAACAAGTTACGATATCACCTGGACCGAAAGCGAAGACGATTGATAAAGCGTGACTTTTGGCACGCGAAGAATTATAATAGAAACTCATTTGCGGGATATTTTCAGATGGAGGTTCGAATGAGACAAAAGACGATAGCCAACAGCATATTGTTCGTTTTTATGGCCGTAAGCTTTGTGGCGGCAGGTGCGGCAAAAGATGAGTCCGTAGCCAGCAAATGGGCAGCGACTTTGCCCAGTATAGATGGCATGAACACGGAGTGGTCAAAGGTCCCGATGAACACCTACAAAAAAGCCGAGGTCGATTATGCCTTCATGAACAACGAGGATAATTTGTTCGTGCTTTTTATTTTCAGAAATCCGCGTTTCCTCAGTTCCCTCCAATGGACGGGCTTGACCATGTGGATCAGCCCGCAGGGAACAAAGGAAAAAGACCTAGGAATCAAATTGTTGAGAAAACAGATCTCGGCGGATGAGTACATCGCCATCATGGAAGAACAGGTAGGACAGAAAATGCCCGAGGACAGGAAGGCACAGATCCGCCAAAACAAAGCCTACTGGATGTTCGAACAGCGGCTTATCGACAAAAAGGCCGAAGGATATGACAAGGATGCTGAACCGCCGAAATACGCAGGTGTGGCTTTCAGGAATAACATGGTGGACAAAGCCGTTATCTATGAGGTCGCTATATCTTTTCCTAAGTTGGCGGAGGTGGCCCCCGGCCTTACCCTCGGACCCGGATCGGGATTGAACGTGAATTTTGAGTGGGGCGGTGCCACCAAAGAATACAAGGAAGCTTTGACCAGAGGAATCGCTCAAGGTGAAACCCGAGCCGGCGCGGGGCAGGCCACCGGTAGCCTGACCGCAGAGAGAGGGGGCGGGGGTTTGGGAGACGTGGAATACGATTCGGTTAAAATGGCCCGTTTGCGGCGCCAGCTCCAGCAGGTCAAACAATATGACTTCTGGGTCGAGCTGAATCTGGCACAGAATAAATAGAAAGTAATCTATTCAACATTTTTTCTTTTCCGATCAGTCGGATGGACAGAAGACTGGAAAGAGGATTATTTCTTCATCTTGTTTATTTTTTGATTTTGATCCCCGCCCTTTTGATAGGCCCTCTTGCTCGGGGGGCCCAGCAAAAGGGAAGGGCTTTGAATGTCCTTCTTATCAGCGTCGATACCTTAAGACCTGATCGCCTCAGTTGCTACAGCGACGAGTTCGTTCAAACGCCCCATATAGACAGCCTCGCTTCCAGAGCTGTGGTGTTCTCGAGGGCTTTTGCCCACAACCCCACCACCCTTCCCTCCCACGCCAATATCCTGCTGGGGACCACTCCTCTCTTTCACGGCGTTCACGACAATGCTCAGTTCAAGGTGGCTGGCGAATTTGTGACCATGGCCGAATACCTCAAAAGTAACAGCTATGCCACCGGCGCTTTTATCGGCGCTTTTCCCCTTGATTCCCGTTTTGGCCTGGCCCAGGGATTCGATGTTTATGACGAATCCTTTCCATCCGGTTCTGCCACGGATTTTGCAGCGCCCGAAAGAAGAGCCGAAGAAGTAGTCCGGGCAGCCGTCGATTGGATCGCCGGACAACATTCTGCCTGGTTTTCTTTTGTCCACCTGTGGGATCCCCATACTCCCTACTCCCCGCCCGAGCCCTTCCTGAGCCAGTACAAAGACGATCCTTACTCTGGTGAAGCCGCCTATGTGGATTCCCAACTGGGTAAGCTTTTCGATTTTCTGGACCGGGAGAATTTGCTCCAAAATACGCTCATCGTTCTGACCGGCGACCATGGAGAATCTCTCGGCGAGCACGGCGAACTGACACACAACTACTTCGCCTACAACAGCACCATGTGGGTTCCTTTGATCATCTCTGTTCCGGGTATGGAAGCGGGCCGTGTTGCCGAGTACGCCTGCCATGCGGATATCTTCGCTACCATCTGTGATATACTCCAGATCGATAAGCCTCCCTTCCTTCAGGGCGTGTCACTGGTTCCGGCCATGAGGGGGAAAAAGATCGAAGCACGTCCTATATACATAGAATCCCTGGATCCTTATTATAATAGAGGGGCCGCTCCTCTGCGGGGGTTTATCATGGGGGGAAAAAAATTTCTCGATTCCCCGGTACCCGAATATTACGACCTGGTGAGCGATTTTCAGGAGGAAAACAACCAGGCTGCCGAAATCGATGTGAATAGGCAGCGAAAGATACTAGACGATCTGAAAGAAGAGCTTTCTTCATCCCGGGCCGCATCCGCTACTTCCCCCTTGGACGAGGAGACCATGCGCAGGCTGCGAAGCTTGGGTTACATATCATCGGCCCAGCCCCGCATCAAGGAAAGCTACGGGCCGGAAGACGATCTCAAGGCCATCCTTCCCTACCAGCAAAAACTTGACGCGGCTGTCATCTTGTTCGACGAAGGAAAGCAGGATGAAAGCATCCACATGCTGGAGGGAATTATCCAAGAAAAAAAGGATATGGTCCGCGCTTATATCTATCTTTTCCCGATGTATCAAAGGCAAGGCCAGAACACAAAAGCCCTGGAGATTTTAAAACAAGGCTACCAGTACAACCCGGAAAACTATGACATCCTCACAGCCTACGGGATGCTTCTCAGCGAAGCCGGGCAGATCGATCTGAGTTTAGCCGTGCTTCATAAGGCGCTGGCCATGATCGATTTTGACCCTAAGGTATGGGATCTATTGGGTGTCGCCTACTGGAGAAAAGGGGATGAGCCCAAAGCACTGGAGTACTACCGGAAAGCCCTTGCCCTGGATCCCGATTCCGCCAAGACACATTCCAATTTGGGAGCCCTCTTTTTCTCCAGGTCCATGAGGACACAAGACCGGACGGACTACAACCAGGCCATGGAGTATTTCAAAAAGGCTATAGAATATGACCCGAGCCTGGTTGTTGCTTACAGGGGGTTGGGCCTGGGCTACAAAGCGGTAGGCAGGGCAAATGATGCCATCACGGTTTGGGAGAAAGGCTTGGCTGTGGACCCCTCCGATCCTTTTATCCTTCTGCATTTGGGAAAAGTCTACCTGGAGAAAGGGGAAAAAACACGCGCTCTGGAATATTTCGAGAACTACCAGCGGGTCCGCGGAGATACGCTGTCTCCCAGCGAGCGGAGCGAGATCGAATCCCTCATCCAGAAGTGCCGCCAAAAATAGGCACATAAAATTCAAAATATTGGAACGAATCCATTTTTTTGAAGTTTTTTGGATTCCTCGGCTTCTTGCCATTTTGTAACTTGTTGATATCAAACAGGATGTTTTTTTTCTATCTTGGCATAAATATTGCTAGAGAAAAAGTCAAGGAAATAACATTATAGTTATGAAAAAAAACAATTCAAGAGGAGGTGCCTATAGGAGAGCTTTAGATAAAGAGGTTATAGGTGGAGTGATTCCATTCACTCCAGGGTTTTTGGTAATCTTTCCCTCAAATGAGGGAAAAGAAGGAGGATTTTTACATGCGTAAAGCATTAGTCATTCTTTTCGCGCTCATGCTCGTTGTTCCTCTGGTAGCCCAAGAGAGAACCGGCCGAATCCTCGGAACCGTCGTCGACCAGGATGGCAACCCCATTCCCGGCGTGACGGTGACGTTGCTTGCGACAGCCGGTGCTCCGATGCAGGCTATCACCACAGCAGAAGGAAATTTCCGATTCCTCGCTCTTCCTCCCTCCACGGGTTATGCCCTGAAAGCCGAGCTCGAAGGTTTCAAAACGAGAACGGAGACCGGCGTTATCGTCGCCGTTGCTCAGACCACAGAGATCGAGCTGGTGATGGAGATGGGAGCTTTGGAAGAGGAAGTGACCGTTGTGGCTGTATCTCCTGTTGTCGAGACGAAAAAGACATCGATTTCCACAACCATGAACTACGAGGCATTGCAGTCTCTACCCAGTGCGCGTGATCCTTGGGTCATCCTGCAGATGACGCCACAGGTTCAGGTGGACAGGGAGAACGTGGGTGGAAACGAGTCCGGACAGCAGGCCAGCTTCGTGGCATTGGGCGGTGACGGGGACAACGACACCTGGACGATGGACGGTGTCAATTTCACGGACCCGGCCGCCATGGGTGCCTCTTCGACCTACTTCGACTTCGACGTGTTCGAAGAGATCAACGTCACGATCGGCGGAGCTGATGTCGAAACACAGACAGGAGGCGTATCCCTGAACATGGTGTCCCGCCGTGGTGAGAACAGAGTTACCTTCGGCGGACGTTTTTACTACACGGAAGATTACTTCCAGTCCAAACCTACCGGAGCGGACTATGAAGCCGTGGAAGCCATATTCCCGGGTTACGGCTACAACCAGATCAGGGACATCAAGGACTACGGATTCAACGTCGGAGGACCCTTCCTCAAAGACAAAATCTGGTGGTGGGGTTCTTGGGGCGTCCAGAACATCAAGACCAAGGTCATCAACGGTTCTAACGATGACACCTCGCTGGTCAACTATGCCGGCAAGATCAATATCCAGCTCATTCCCGAGAACAGGTTGGAACTTTTCATCCACTCGGGTGCCAAGCTGAAATGGGGACGAAGCGCAAGCTCCGTGTATCCTGCCGGATACAACCAGCACGGCAAATACCATTTCGGCAGCCCGATCGCCAAGATCCAGGATGAGCACATGTTCGGCGACAGCCTTTTCGTATCGGCCAAGTACGGCTTTTCCGATGCGGGATTCGGGCTGTGGCCTGCCGATGACGAAGACCTGACCAGGGTCCGCACCTACGACATCACCAACGACCTGGCCAGCAGCGCTTCCTGGTTCTTCTCCGGGAGGCCCAACAAGCAGGGTTCTCTTATCGCCACCTACTTCAACGACAATTTACTCGGCGGTTCTCACGAGATCAAGGTGGGTGCCGAGTATATCGACAGGTGGGATCAGTGGAGTTCCGGTTATGCCGGCAACCTCCGCTACAACTTCAACTACAACACCCAGACAGTCGACTGGGATGGAGATGGCACCAGGGACGTGGTGAAGGACGATTTCGGCATCGACCTGCGCTACATCTACCTCTACAGAGGCACGTACAACGGTGGTCCTGAAGGATCCAGGCAGTTCAGTGCCTTCCTGATGGACACGGCCACGTGGGGCCGCTTGACCTTGAAACTGGGACTGCGGTACGATTTTCAGCAGGCCTACACCGAAGGCGGAGACTACAGAACCATGTTCTCCGAAAAACTCGACGAGCAGTATTTCGAGAACTACTACGATATCCAGCAGAGCTTTTTCCCCAACGGCGGCGCGGCGAAGATCGCGAGCCTTTTCCCGGGCACGACGATTCCTGCGGTTGCCCAAGGGGACACCGTTCCCTGGAAGTTCCTGTCTCCCAGAGTGGGCTTGACCTATGACATCACAGGCGACGGCAAGACCATCGCCAAACTGTCTGCCGCGATGTACGGTGCCCGAATGGCCAGCTGGCCTGGCTATTTGTGGCTGAGAGGCGGTTCGGGTGGGTATTTCCGGTTCTGGTGGAATGATGCCAACGGCAACGATGCCGCTGACCTCAACGAGCTCTACTGGGCCGACTACAGCACCTCCGCCAGGACAGCCTACCGGGCCTTCGACGATGCCGGCAATTTCGTCGGGAACTGGGACCGTGAAGAAAACCTGATGTGGGGCGGCTATGACCGCAACAACCCAAATGAAACCACGGATCCCTGGTACGTCGTCGATGACGACTGGCACGGGGAAAACACTTACGAGATCATCGCCAGCGTGGAAAGGGAGCTCATGACCGACATCATGGTCGGGGTGGACTTCAGCTGGAGAAAGTACAACGAGTGGTGGACCAACAGAAGTTATGCCGATGAATACAAGGGAAGACTCCTGGAAAGGAGCGATTACGTAGATGCTCCCACAGCGGTTCCCAACTCTTACACCACACCTGATGGACAGTCGATAGACCTCGGCCAGGCTGCCGGCAGAACATTTAAGGTCTGGGGTGCGGACGTCAACGACGTCTACGGCTGGTATGCCACCAATACACCCTCCGACTACTACGACATCTACTGGGGACTCAACCTCCGCTTCCAGAAGAGACTTTCCAACCGCTGGATGCTGAACGGCTCGTTTACCTACCAGAGCCAGGAGAATTTCTGGGGCGCCACATGGCCTCTCAATACCACCAACCAGTGGGCCCTTGACGGCCAGCCCTTTGCTTACAGCATCGGCGGCGCCAGCGGCAAGGTCAGCATGCCTGTCTTCTCCCGCTGGATGGTCAAAGCTCAAGGACTCTACCAGCTCCCCTACGACTTCAACATCTCGTTCACGTTCAACGCCCGAGAAGGCCACATCATCGTCGAGCAGATCGGCCTCTCGGATGACAATGCTCCCAATTCCGCCAGCACAGGCGCGACCATGTACACTCAGCCCTACGGTACCAACAGACTGGAGACATTCTGGAACCTCAATCTGAGGCTGGAAAAGATCCTGAGGATCGGAGACACGGGCCGCATTTACCTGATGGTGGATGCCTTCAACGTGTTCAACAATAACATCCTCAACAGGCAGCGAACCGTCAATCCGGGCACCATTTACCTACACGACATGACATTCTCCTCCAATTCCCGTTCCGGCGAGCCCAACGAAGTTTTGAACCCCAGAATCTTCCGGTTCGGAGTCAGATTCCAGTTCTAAGCAGCTGAGCAGATACACAAGCTAGAGTTCAAAAGCCCCTCCTGCCAATGAGGCGGGAGGGGCTTTTTTTTTGCTCCTTAAAGTGCTAGAATAGTGCCGGAGGTTCGGATGAGAAAATGCATTGTTGGGCTACTGGCGGTACTGATCCTGGCTTCTTTCGTTTTAGCTCAAGTTTGGTCAGGAAGAGGGAGGCAGATCGGTTTTGTTTACGATGAGGAAGGCAATCCCTTGGAAGGTGTCAAAGTCAAGCTCCTTTTTGTGAAAACACAATCGGGTTTCGAAACCACAACGGATAAGGACGGGAAATGGGCGGCCATGGGTGTGGATGGAGGCCAGTGGTACATCGACTTCGAGTTGCCTGGTTATGAACCGAAAAAGATCGTGACGGAAATCATGGACATCCGAGGACGGGTCAACAAACCCATCGAAATAACCATGAAAAAAGTTGAGGGCCTGTTCGTCACGGAGGATATGCAGGAGGAATACAGAAAAGGGATCGACCTTTTCAACGAGGGAAAATACGAAGAGTCTATCCCGGTATTCCAAACCATTGTCGAAAAATTCCCCGATGCCTATATCGTGTACATGAACATCGGTCACAGCTATTTCCAGATGGAAAATTATGACGAGGCCGAAAAATACTACCTCAAGGTCCTGGAGAGGGACCCTGGCAATGTGGACACCCTGATCGGCTTGGGCAACATCGCCATGAACAGGGGCGATACCGCAAAGGCCATGGAGTGGTACAACAAGATCGAGTTCGATAAAATCGATGACCCCACCGTGCTTTACAATGTGGGGACGATTTTTTACAACAATTCCAAATTCGACGAGGCCCTGAAGTACTACAAAAAGGCCGTGGAAGTACAGGATGATTTTCTGGATGCCATCTATCAGCTGGGCCTCACCTATTTGACCAAGGGGAACAATGCAGAAGCCCTGGCTCAGTTCGAGCGATACCTGGAGGTCGCCCCGGATTCCCCCAAAGCCTCGCAGGTCCAGGGTTTCATCGACTACTTGAAAAAACAATAAAAGGAAAAAAAGAAACGATTTTTGTATCCTTTCCGTTTAAATCTAAAGAGGGTTCGATAAGATGAAATCCAAACGCGCTATATTGGTGTTTTTTCTTGTCGCTGCCGCATCTTTGCTCCCGGCTCAACAGAGGGTCAGGCCCAAGGATCTGCTGCAGCGTTACCAGGACTGGCTGGACCTGACCCAGTATATCATCCACCCGGAAGAAAGGGAGGTTTTTCTGCAGCTTTCCTCTGACAGGGAGAGAGATATTTTTATCGAGACATTCTGGAAACAGAGAGACCCCACTCCCGGCACACAGCAAAACGAGTACAAGGATGAGCACCTCCGCCGGTTCCAATATGCCAACAAGTGGTTTTCACGGGGAAGCTCAAAACCCGGATGGATGACCGACCGGGGCAGGATCTACATCATCCTCGGCGAGCCTATCAGCAAGGACAGGTATCCCTCCAACATCGGCCTATACCCCTGCGAAGTCTGGTCTTACTACGGCGATGTTTCCTTGGGTCTGCCTACCCATTTTTCCCTTGTTTTTTTCCAGAGGCAGGGGGTGGGGGAATACCAGCTTTACGATCCTGTGGCTGACGGACCGGCAGCCCTGCTGCTTCAGGGAAGGAACATGGATCCTTTCGATTACGAAGGCTTGTATAACGAGATCCGAGAGGTTGCCCCTGCTCTGGCCTTGGTTTCGCTGTCCTTGATCCCCGGCGAATTCAATTACGGATTTCAGCCCTCTCCCCGGAATGCCATTATCCTTGCCGATATTCTGAACTCGCCGAAAAAAATGGTGAATCCTGCTTATTCCACGCATTTCCTGGATCTCAGAGGCGTTGTCAGCACCGAGTATCTGACGAATTTTGTGGAAAACACCACGGCTATTGCCTTCATCCAGGATCCTTTGACTGGCCTTCAGTTTTTGCATTTTTCTATAGCTCCCGAAACGGTCTCTATCGATTACTACGAACCCAATGACCAGTATTTTTGCAACTACACGGTGAATGTCAGTATGAAGAAAGGGGAAGACACGGTCTTTCAGTATGACAGGCAGTTCCCGTTCTATTTTTCTCCCGGTGATTTGGACAGGGTTCGGGCGAATGGGATCGCTCTTGAGGATTCCTTTCCGGTGGTGCCCGGTCAGTACGATTTAAATATACTTCTGACCAATTCTGTGGGCAAGGAATTCACCGTCCACGAACAGAAGATCCTCGTACCTGAAATCCCGGAGGCTCCAGCCATCAACGGCCCTTTTTTGGGCTACAGGTTTCATGACGCCGATGTGAACCTGCACATGCCCTTCAAAACGGCAGGTAAAAAGCTTTTGTATGATCCTAAAAAGACCTTTTCCCGTCATGAAAATATCGCCGTTCTGTTCAACCTTGTCAACATGAACCAGGAACTCTGGAAGGGGAGCGAAGTCAAGATTTTCTTGAAAGGATTGGGAGAGAAGAATACCACCGAAAAAACGTACACGCTGAGAATGGAAAATTATCCTTACAGAGAAATCTTGAACATCGATTTCACCATCCCCTCTCAGGAGTTGACGCCAGATTATTATGCACTGACCGTGCGTTTTATCGATGGAGAAGGAGGTCTGTTGGATGAGAAAAAGGCGGAATTCGCCATTTCTCTAGCTGAAGCAGTCTCGCATCCCATCGCCCAAATGAAGCCTTTCGCTCTCCAGAATCAGTTTTTGTTTTATTATATGCTGGCAGAGCAGTATAAAAAACTTGATGAAGAGGACAAGACAGAGGAAAACTTCGAAAAGGCCTACAGCCTGAACAAAACATACGCCCGGGGCGTGCGGGAATACGGATATTTCATGCTGCATACAGGAAAGTTCACAAAAGCCCTGGAGATCGCGGAGAACATCAAACAGGACGAAAACATGATGTTCGATTATTATTTGATCAAGGGCCAAGCGCAGGCGGGAATGGGATTATACATGCAGGCCGTTGAATCGCTGGAGGAAGGGAACAAAATCTACAACAGCGATACGCGGCTCCTCAATTCTCTCGGTTTCTGCTATTACAAGACGGTCCGGAAGTCCAGAGCACTGGAAGTCCTCAAGGCCTCGCTGAGGGTGAATCCCGATCAGGAAGATGTGAAAAAGCTGTTGACAGAAATCGAGAAAAATCTTCGCTAGTATTCTTCGATATCGGATGCGTAACGGGGTCAAACCTTGACATGCGACATA
>Ga0316577_10001770_pt1 | contig 10418 bp, 2 predicted proteins | sample S5NA_FD_203073 | JGI IMG/M metagenome (GOLD analysis project Ga0316577, IMG submission 203073) | Rhizosphere microbial communities from salt marsh grasses in Alabama, United States - S5-7_050615r2r1 | ecosystem: Host-associated > Plants > Roots > Rhizosphere | place: USA: Alabama | collected... | reverse complement strand
GGCTATCGTCGCCAATAGCCCTGCCGGCTACATTGTGCCCGCCGGCCTTTATTGTGACGGGCAGATCGTTTTCGCGGGCGAAGTTGACGGCGGCCATGACATCGGCCGTGCCCTGGCAGCGGGCGACGAGGGCCGGCCGGCGGTCGATCATGCCGTTCCACACAGCGCGTGATTCATCGTATTCCACGTCTTCCGGCAGGATCACTCGGCCGCGCAACGCATTAGCTAATGGTTCAATTTCACTTTTGGTAAACATAATGTACTCCTTCAATATCTAGCTGATACTGCGAATCTTAGAATCAAAACGAAAAGGCAAGGCGAGCAGATTGACTTCGATCTCATCGCGCCAGGCGCCGGGATCGGCGTGAGTGACCGACCCCGACTCTCAGTACTCTACCCCGGCGTTATTAACCAGACTGTCAAGACTGTCCAGCACAACCAGCGTTTGTTGTACCGCAGTTATGATCTGCATCCTCTCGCGCAGGTCAGTGGGCAGGGCGTGCGCTTCACCGCCATCTGACTGGATTTCGGCAGCCAGCGCTTCCAATTGCCCTGGCTGCGTGCCACCAGCCCTACTTTGGCGCCAGAGGCGACGAGGGTTTTGGCCGTAGCCCTGCCGATGCCTGTGGGGGCGCCGGCAGGGCCACGCGACGGGTCAGCGTCCTGGCTTTTACTTGGTTCAGTCATTTAGTTGGCTTGTACTTTTATGTTACCGCCACCAATCGGCTGGTCGAAGCCGTTATCGTAAATCACAGTCTCGGCACCGAATTCATCTTCTGTCCAGATCTTGATCCGGAAGGTGTCCGGTTCCGTGTCGCCGGCCCAGATCATGAAGTTATAGGCGCCTTCGCCATTGATGGCGCCAACACCCTTGAACCTGGCGTAATTGCTGCCTTCGCCGGTTATGACCAGGTATTCGTACGCCTCAGAATGGAAATTTAGATCGGCCGCTCGGAATTGGAACTCGGTATTGCCCGTGGGCACGGTCGCGCCCTTCTTGTACTTGGAGACGAAACCGAAGGTCGCTTTGCCGCTCATCGCCGGATCAGGCACATAGGCGCCAGCAGGTGAGTCTATCCAACCACCGCCGGTCACGAAACCACCATCGGCATCATAGATGACGACGTAATCTGAGGTCAACGAGCCCGAATTGGGGAAGCGATCGGTGACGGTCAGCGTGACGCGGTAGACGCCCGCTTCGGCATAGGTATGGCTGCCACTGACCGCGTTGGTCTCTTGATTGACGATGCCCTCTGAGGACGTAGTGCCATCTCCCCAATCCCATTGTGCCGAGTGCGCATCATCATCGTCGCCGTCGGCGAAAGCGCCGGTGAAGCTGATCGGTTGGTTGTTGATATCAACCGGAGCGGATGGCACAGTGATGCCTGTCACTTCCGGAACAAGGGCACCTGCCAGCGCGAACTGGCTCCAGCTGTCAACTTCAAAGGTAAAGGTGTTGGCGTCTGTGTCGCAATCCGGCAGTATGCCATCGCCTGTGGTCTCTTCCCTGCACTTACCTGTGAGGACAGTACCATCTTTAACGATTACGAGGTCTTCTTCACTGATCTCAGCGCCATCTACAAAGCCATCATCGTCAATATCGTCCCAGGTAAAGGTGATCCTCACCGGTATATTGAAAGTTTGGGATGGCTGCAGATCGACAGAGAAGATTCCCAGCACCTCGCCATTATCAGTCGTCATTTCAAATAGACTGCCGCTGTCCGTATCAGTTATCGATACGCTGCTACCGTCTGCCAAAGCACCGGGCGGAAAGGTGATCGAGACCGAACCGTCGGGAGTTGATAACGTGACCTCTTCAGAAGGATCGACGTACGTGGAGGCCGATCCACTGGGATCGCAGCTGTCGTTGGCATTATTCGGACAAGGATCAGCCACATCACCGGTTCCATCCCCGTCCAGGTCGCTTTGATCCGGATTGTAATCTGAGGGCGCATTGTCGGCGTCGTCAGCCACGCCGTCACCGTCGCTGTCTGGCAAAACAGTGATCACTGCTGTCTGCGGGCTGGACGTGTCCAGGCCACCATTAACCGTGCCGCCATCATCTTGAAGCTGCACGGTCACCTCGGCACTGCCATAAGCGTCAGGTGCGGGTTCGAAGAGCAGCGTGCCGTCGGGAGTAACGGCTGGTTGGGCTGCAAAGAGCGCGTTATTGTCATTGCTCACCACAAAGGTCAACAGTTGGCCGGATTCGTTGGCCGGGCCCGCGCTGATTCTCGTAGCCCAACCAGGCACAGCTTGCAGCCCACTATCTTCCAGAACTACCTGATCGGGGCCAACGGTGAACGAGGGAGCGTCGTTGACGGGCGCCACCTCTATGATCACGCTGGCGATATTCGATTCGTTCAGACCGTCATCGGCTATGTAGGTGAAGCTGTCCTGGCCATAATAATCGGGTGACGGTGAGTAGATAAAAGAACCGTCGGTATTGAACGTCAGCGATCCGTTGGCCACATCGCTGATCAGTGCGGCCGTCAGCGGGCCTTCATCCGTGTCGTTGCTCAGGACGCCAGGCGCACCCATATTAAGCGGCTGGTCTTCGTTCGTCGCATAGATATCGTCAGCAGCGACTGGGGCGTTATCGGTGGAGCCGCTTGCTGAATAGAGGGCCAGTCCGAACGGATCAAGTGCTGTCGCCAGTGTTTCAATGCCAGTTCCATCCAGGTTCGCCCGTTGCACCAACGCGTCTGCACGATTGGTCAGGTAGAGTTTGCCTTCTTGAACGTCTAGCTCAACATCTTGGACATTGTTAACCGTTGCCACAAGTTCTGTACCGCTGCCGTCCAGATTGGCTCGGCGGATATTGTTATCAATACGATCGGAGAAATAGAACTTGCCAGCGCTCAGATCGAGGGCAAGGCCGGAGGGGAAGGAGAGGCCGCCAAGAAGGAGCTCCTTGTTGCTGCCGTCGAGGGAAGACCGGTAGATGGCTCCGCCGCTACTCTCGGCCCAATACAGCTTACCGCTGTTCTGATCGAGCTCAACATCAGCGGGACGTGCCAGGCCCGTTTGAATCGTCTCAATGGCGCCTGCAACATCGGTCGATGCGCTGACGATCGAGCTGTCTGTCACCCAATAGAGCATTCCGGCGGCTGCATCTAGGGCTACATGTTCTGGTTGTGTACTGCCTGGATACAACACCTCGGTATTACTACCGTCGAGGTTTGCCTTTGTAATCCCTGCGTCGCTAGCAAAATAAATTTTGCCTCCAACGTCGTCGACGACGATTCCGCGTGGAAATGTGAGAGTGTCAACAATTTCTTCGGCGCCACTGCCATCCGGATTCGCCCGGTGCACGGTGCCCTTCTTATTGTTGTCCGTCCAATACACTTTTTCTACAGTCGGCGTATCAGAGCTGAGAGGTTCGACAAGGGCCATGCCTTGCGGTGGAGAGGCGTTGCTTGCACGAACTTCGGTAACCTCAGCCGTCGCGGGATCGATGTCAAAGAAGATGTAGGGACCGGCAGGTAGGCTTGAGTTAAACGCGGTTCCAATCAAGCGTCCATCGGCCGTGAAGACAATATCGCCGATAATCCCAATGTCCTCTGTTAGTATGCCAATTTCGGTAACTGCCGCCGTCTCTGGATCGATTGTGACCAGCCGCTCGGATTCGGTACTTAGTTCCACCCCGTACAGATCTCCCTGACTATTGAAGGCTAGTCCTTTTATACGGAACGGTAGCTGCGCTATCTCCGTCGCGACACCGGTTTCAGGGTTAATCTGATGGAACACAGGATTGCTTACATCACCAACATGACCTGTACCATACAGTTTTCCGTCGGGACCAAAAGCGATCCCGCCCATTATTGTGTTCTGTACGGGCGTACTTGCATCAACCGGCGTCGCCAGACCGGTGGCCGGATCGACGCTCAGGAGTATTCCGGAAGGATTTGAGTTGTTCCATACCAGTAACTCGCCTGATCCCGGGACAGCCGTCATCGCTATAGGTGTCGTATAGATCGCGGGATCGGGATCAAGTGGGCCAATAAATTCAAGCTGCTGCCCCGTGGACGCATCGAACCTGGAGAGGCCGTCACTACTGGCATTAACGCCCCAAACTTCTGGTCCTCCAGCCGTAGCCTTCGAACTGTGCATCAAAGTGAATAACAGCAGGATCACGGTGAGTAATCCAACACGTAAGTAAAAACTATTCTTAATCTTCATCATATACCTCCATATAGACATTGATTACTTTCCTCGTGCATAGAGCCGCCCAATCTGCGCAAGCGGTGTATCTGTGGTATAATGTATTATCTTTTGATCGCGTGCCTTCATCGTAGCCCTTGCCCGTTAACAGCTTGTCGAAAAGAGCGTTAACAAATCATATGCGGTGGATTTAGCGGCAGGGCTTTAACTGTTTATGAGTCGATTGACTGTATCCTTGCTCGGACCCTTTCAGGCGACGCTGGACGGCCGTCCCCTGGACAACTTTCGCACGAGCAAAGTACAGGCGTTATTGATTTATCTCCTCCTCCACGCCCTTGAGCATGCTGACCAGGGCGTGGGGCGCGAGGGAGCGATGACGTTGTTGTGGCCCGAGATGCCCCGCAAATCCGCCCAGGTCAACATGCGCCAGACCCTCTACCATCTACGGCAGACAATCCCTGATGTTGACGACAAGAACGGCGAACCTGTTCCCTTCATCCTCAGCAACCGGCAAACAGTCCAGGTTAATCCCGCTGCACGTTATGAATTGGATGTGGCGTCTTTCCTCTCGCTGGTGAATGAGGGTGATCGTGAGCAACTGGCGGCGGCCGTCGAGCTTTACCGCGGCGACTTCCTGGCCGATTTCTATCTTGAGGACAGCAGCGAATTTGAAACGTGGGCCGCGCGCTGGCGCAGCCGGCTGCAGCGGCAGATGCTTGAGGCGCTTGATCAGCTTATGGCCGGCGAGCTTGCGCGCCGTCAGCCTCGCGAAGCGGCTGTCTACGCCCGGCGGGCGCTGGCCATCGACGAGCTGCGCGAAAGCGCCCACCGGGGGCTGATCCAGGCCTTGGGCCAGATGGATAAGCAGGCCGACGCCATCCGGCAGTACGAGCGCTGCCGGTCGCTGCTTCAGGAACAGTTGGGCGTGGCGCCCTCGGACGAAACTGAAACAGTTATCGCCGCCATTCGCCGCGGCGGGCAACAGCGCCGCCAGCTGCCGGCGCCGGAGACGCCGATCATCGGCCGTGAAAAAGAGCTGGCCGATGTCATGGGGCTGTTAAGCGATGGCGCCCGCCTGGTGTCGATTGTGGGTCCGGGCGGGATAGGCAAGACGCGTCTGGCGCTAGAGGTGGCCTGGTCGGTTGCACCCAAAGACAAAAACGAACAACCGCTTTCTATAGAACGGGTCATCTTTGTCAACCTGGCGCCGTTGTCAGAAGTGGAGGAGTTTGCACCGACTATAGCCAGAGCGCTGGAGCCGGCATTCAACGATGTGGACCAGGAGACGCTGCGCCGGCAGTTACTGGAATATTTGCAGGGCCAGAAGTTGCTCCTGGTACTGGATAATTTCGAGCACCTATTAGAGAAAGCAACATTGCTGAAGGAGATGCTGCGTGCCGCTCCTGACGTAAGAATATTGGTTACCTCGCGCGAGCGTCTTAAGCTCCAGGCAGAACACGTTTACCCACTCAGCGGCCTGGCCTATTCGCAGTGGACGACGCCGGTCGAAGCGGCGCGAGACCCTGCTGTCCAGCTTTTCCAGCAGCAGGCGCGGCGGGTGCGACCGGCTTTCAGGCTGCGCAGCAAGCACCTGGCCCCGCTGCACAAGATTGTGCAACTAACAGAAGGAATGCCGCTGGCCCTAATCCTGGCCGCGGGCTGGGTGCAGGTCATGGGCCCGGCCGAGATAGCAGCCGAGTTGGGGCGCAGCCTGGACTTTCTGGAAGCGACCCACCGCGATTTGCCCCCGCGACAGCGAAGTATGCGCGCCGTCTTCGGGGCGATGTGGGAAAGACTTAGTGAGAGAGAACGCGCGATCTTTGCTGCGTTGTCCGTCTTCCGCGGCGGCTTCACACTGGACGCGGCCCGGGCCGTGACCGGGGCGACGTCAGGTGACTTGATGCGGCTGGCCGATCGCTCGTTGATTACGCGGGTCGAGGACGGGCGTTTTGAGGTGCATGAACTGCTGCGGCAGTTTGCCGCTGAGCGGCTGGAGGCAGGGGAAGAAGCAGAGACAGTTCGACATGCGCACAGCGTCTACTATTGTGCTTTCATAGAGCAGCGAGTGGAGCTGCTAAAAGGGCCTCAGGTCGACGAAGCGACGGCCGAAATTACGGCCGACCTGGAAAACGTCCGCGTGGCCTTCATCTTGGCGGCCAGGAAAGGGCAAGGAATATTAACTTGGAACACCATTAGTGGGCTGGCCTTATTCTATTATCGTAGATTTCTTTTGCGCGAAGGTCCGGCGCTGTTCCAGCAGGCACTCAAGGCATTGTCAGGGAATACCAGGGCTTCTTCACGCACACGCGCCATGCTGCTCATTTGGTGGAGCTACGTGCTCGCCGCCAACCCTTCCAGGAGGCGCCAGGAAGAGCGGCAAGCACGTCGGGCGTTGGCCTTCTACGAACAGGCAGCAAAAGCAGGGGAGGATGTGCGGGAAGAAGAAGCGTGGGCTCATATGGCGGTTGGTCAAAACAGAAAGCACCAATCACCGCAGAGTGCCGCGCGCCATTTTACGACGAGCCTGGCCTTGTTTACCCAGCTTGACAGGTTGATGGAAATGGCAACGGCGCATAACAGGCTGGGGGCGACGTATCTTCAAATGGCGGATTACCAACAAGCATATGAACATCGCCGTATGTCGTCACAACTCTATGAACAAGCAGGCCACTGGCCATTTGCTCTTATTGATAAGCTACAAGCAGCCATGATGGGTGCCTGTATGGGCCGACTTCAGGAAGCGGAAGCAGTCCTGCGCAAAGGTCTGGCTCAATATCAAGAACGGGATGACCGGCCGTACGTGGGTTATACGCAAATGATGTTGGGTCATGTACTGATTCTCTCCGGCCAATTCCAGGATGGGCTTTGCTATCTGGCAAAGAGCCTGGAGAGCCAATCAACATGGGATATTGTCTTTTATGAATCCTATAGTCGATCGCTGAGCTGTTGGGCTACATTGCACCTGGGCCAATATCGGAAAGCACAAGAAGAAGCAGCGCTGCTGCTTGGTGCCTCCAGGGAAGAGAATATTAAGTACGGAATCGGCTCAGCCAATCTTGTTCTGGGCTGCGCTCTGCTGGCTCAGAACGAATTTGATGAGGCACGCATTCAATTTAAGGAAAGCGCAACGACATTTCAAGCCATCGATCGGCGAGATGAAGCCAGCTGGGTTCAGGTGGGGCTGGGCTGCCTGGCTCTGAAGAAAGGGGATGCCGGCGCGGCGCGAAAGCATTTGGTGAAAGCCTTGCGTTACGTTCCTGATTACCAACACTACATGTGCGCGTTGATGGCACTGCCGGCCGCAGCCTTGTTATTTGCCATGATAGGTGAAAAGGAGCGGGCCGTGGAACTATATACCCTGGCCGGCAAACACGGCTTTGTGGCTAACTCGCGCTGGATTGAAGATATGGCCGGCCGGCGCATCGCGGCCGTGGCCGAGAGCCTGCCCGCAGAAGATGCGGCGGCAGCCAGGGCACGGGGAAAGGTGCTGGAACTGTGGGAAACGGTGGGGGCCCTGTTGACGGAGCTAAAGGGTTTGGAGCTCGCCGAGCGTTCATGAGCGGCTTAGACGTTTCCTTGTTGGGTCGTTTTTACGCGACAATGGACGGCCAGATAGTGGACAGCTTCCGTACGAGCAAAGTACAGGCTTTGCTCATCTATCTGCTGGTTCGAGCCGTTAAAGAGCCGGGCGGAGGCGTGGGACGGGAAAAGCTGATGACGCTCCTATGGCCCGAGATGCCCAGGAAGTCGGCCCAGGACAACTTGCGCCAGACGCTTTACCATCTGCGGCGAACCGTTCCCGCAGCAACTGGGCCGGAGGGCGACCCAATCCCCTTTATCCTCAGCGACCGGCAGCAGGTCCAGATCAATGCGGATGCCCGTTACCGGCTGGACGTTGCTACCTTCACTGCCCTTGTGGAGGAAGGCCGGCCTGATCAGCTAGCCGCCGCCATAGAGCTGTACCAAGGCGATTTCCTGGCCGATTTCTATCTCGAAGACAGCAATGAATTTGAAGGCTGGGCGGCTGGCTGGCGGCGGCGCTTGCAGCGGCAGGCGCTGCAGGCGCTGGACCGTCTGGTCGCCGGTCTGCTGCAACAGGGCCAGGTTGAAGAGGCGGCAGCCTACGCCCGTCGGGCGCTGGCGATCGACGAACTGCGCGAGAGCGCGCACCGGGGGCTGATCAAAGCGTTAGGTCAGATGGGCAAGCGCGCGGCCGCGCTGCGCCAGTACGAGCGCTGCCGCCGGCTGCTGGAAGCGGAACTGGGCGTAAAACCGGCCGCGGAGACGGAAGCGCTCGCCGCCGAGGTTCGCCGGGCAGAACAACCCGGCAGAAGGAAGACCCATTTGCCGGTACCGGCCAACCCGCTGATCGGCCGGGACAAGGAGCTGGCCGACCTCGCTGCGCTGCTGGCCAACCAGGCGCGCCTGGTATCCATCGTTGGTCCGGGCGGCATGGGTAAAACCCATCTGGCGCTGGAACTGGCCCGCAGATTGACCGGCGGAGACGAAGGGGATGGGGCGGAGGATACAAGCGTTCTTGAGCAGGCGCTGTATGTGGACATGGCGCCGCTGGCGGAGGCGGACGATCTGTTGACGGCCGTCGCCGGCGCGCTAGGCCTGGCCTTCAACGCGGACGATAGGGGAGAGGGGCTGAAACAGCGCGTGCTGGATGTTCTGGCGGATAGGAATCTGCTGCTTTTACTGGACAACTTTGAACACCTGATGGAGGCAGCGCCCCTTCTCTCTGAAATATTAAAGGCGGCTCCTGCCGTGAAGCTGCTGGCGACCACGCGGGAGCGATTGAAGCTGCGCGCCGAGCACGCCTTCCCGATAGGCGGCCTGACGTATTCAGCCTGGACGACCCCAGTGGAAGCGTCGCGGGATCCGGCTGCCCAGCTTTTCCTGTACCATGCGCGGCGGGCGCGGCCTGCTTTCCGCCTGCGCCGCGAACATCTACAACCTCTGCATGAAATCCTGCGCCTGACAGGGGGCATGCCCCTGGCCCTGATTTTGGCAGCGGGTTGGGTGAAGGTGCTGACTCTACAGCAGATCGCCGCGGAAATTGGGCGCAGCCTCAAGTTTCTGGAAGCGACTGAGCGGGATGTGCCGCCGCGGCAGCGCAGCATGCAAGCTGTTTTCGGGGCAACCTGGGGGCGCTTGAGCAAGCGCCAAAAGAGGATTTTTCCGGCCCTTTCCGTCTTCCGCGGCGGCTTCACGCTATCGGCGGCGGAGGAGGTAGCGGGCGCGACCGCTCGCGATCTGCTGCTGCTGGTTGATCAATCACTACTGGTGAGACGCGAGGGCGGCCGTTTCCTGATTCACGAACTGCTACGGCAGTTTGCCGGTAAGCAGCTCGAGGAGACGGGAGATAGCGAGGGCACGCTGCAGAAGCACAGTACCTACTACCTGCAGTGGCTGGCGGATCTGCTGCCGGATATCAAGGGCAGCAGTCAACTGGATATTGTCGAGGCGATTAACGAGGAATTCTACAACGCACGCGCAGCTTGGCGTTACGCTTGTGGCGCGGGATATGGTGAGAATTTCTCCGAGGCTGCCCGATGCCTTTTTCTCTTTGCCCGCATCCGCAGCCGTTATTTTGCCGTTATCGACCTGTTCCAGATGGCACGACTAAGCAAAATGGAGATGGAGCCGGCAGCATATGCCTACGTTACGGCCGGATGGCAATCATTATCTTTCGACGCTGGCTTACCCGATCAGGCACTGACTGCGGTGCCCGAGTTGCAGGCATGCCTGGAGGGGCTCTCCGATCCTTTCTGCGCCGCCTATTGCCACCTGTTGATGTATGCGCTGCCCGGCTCCGCACCCACCCCGGTTGCTATCGATTTTATGGAAAGCGCGAATGCTGTTTTCCAGGCAGAAGAGGAACCTTTCTATGCAGCGCTTGCCCATGAAAAGCTGGCATGGGCGAGATATGTTAACGGACAGCCAGGGCAAGCGCTCCATACGCTGCGCCTTGGACTTGCTGTGGCGGAGCCAATGGGGGACTACTACGCGACGTCCATCTTGCTACGATCCCTCGGGGCATTGATCTGGATGGTGGAGGGATTAAGCGAGGAGGCTGTACGCTGTTATCGAGAGGGAGCGGAACTGCAGCGCGAGATGGAAGCCTGGATACCGTATGCGCACAGCCTGTCGGAAGTAGCAACAATCCCTGTTTGGCGGGAAGGTGACCTGGTCAAGGGCCTACCACTCTTGGAGGAGGCACTAGCCATTGCTAAAGAACAAAAAATCCC
>Ga0316577_10001769_pt1 | contig 10419 bp, 1 predicted proteins | sample S5NA_FD_203073 | JGI IMG/M metagenome (GOLD analysis project Ga0316577, IMG submission 203073) | Rhizosphere microbial communities from salt marsh grasses in Alabama, United States - S5-7_050615r2r1 | ecosystem: Host-associated > Plants > Roots > Rhizosphere | place: USA: Alabama | collected... | reverse complement strand
CCCTGACATGCCGGTCGAGTGCTCCAACTATACCGCCAGCGTCCTCGACGACGGCACCGCCGACGGCCCCGGCCTCTACATAGCTACTGGCTACCAAGTCAGCGGCGATGTGGGCACGGACGCCGTGCAGGTGTATTATCCGAAAACCAACACGGCTGTGGAGATTGTCAGCGACCCGTTCCCAGGCCGGTTAGGCACCGCCGTGCCCATCGCCGGTGGGCAGGAGGTGGTGGACGGCCTGCTCTACTACTTTGGCGGTTGGAGTGACGAGCCTCCTGCTCCGGGGCCTTACAACGCCGTCGAGACCTGGATCTACGACCCGCTGGCGGCCGCCGGCACCCGCTGGAGCCGCATCATGACGGCCGACCTGAACCTGGGACGCGGTTACATTCTCAGCGCCCAGGTGGACGGCGTGATCTATGCCATCGGCGGTGACATTTGGGACGGCACAAACCTGATCGCCCAGACCATCGTCGGAGCGTTCGACACGGCGAATCCGGGCGCCGGCTGGGACGACGCCGGCGTGGCCGACATGCCCATCGCCTGTGACGAAGCGCGGGCCGTCGGCTTTGACTCCGACGCGCCCTACGAGTTCCGCGGCCAGATCGTGACCATGGGCTGCGGCCAGTGGACGGACCAGACCCCCGACAGCATGCTCTACGACGTGGACGCCGACCTCTGGGACGCGTCGTTCCCCGACCTGAATAACCAGCGGCGTAATCACGGCGGCACCTTTGTGCCCGACCTGGGCGTCGCCGGCAGCCCGGCCCTGTGGGTCTTTGCCGGGCTGGACGGCAGCCCGATTAACTCCAGCGAGTACTATGAGGTGGTCCCATTCGCGGCTGGCGTGCGGCTGGTGCCCAAGGCCCAGGAAAGGTCCGGCGTTCCTGGTGACAGCTTGGGCTATACGGTCGCCGTCAAGAACCAGACTGGGGCGGCGGACACCTTTGACCTGACCTACCTGGACCACGCGTGGCCGGTGACGGGCCCGTCCAGCGTGGGACCAGTGAACGACGGCGAGACCGCCACCTTTGGCGTGACGGTCGACATCCCACCGGGGGCGGCCAGCCCGTCGTCGGACACGCTCACCATTCTGGCCGAAGCCCAGGGCGCGGTGTACACCGACACGGCCTGGATCGTGACCTCCATCCCGCCCTACTCGGGCACGCTGGAGGGACACATCTACGACGCCAACACCGGCCTGCCCTTGGAGGGCTATGTCTACATCTACGACTCCGGCGATGCCGAAGCGCCCGAGTTCGAGACCTTTGCCGACGCCACCGGCTACTACCGGATCGTCGACAACGAAGACGGCGACTGGCTTCTGGGCGGCACCTACGACATCTATGGGGCCATGATCGGCTTCGAGCGCGTGGACGGCACGGTGACGATCACCGGCCTGATGACGACCACGCTCGACTTCCATCTGCCAGCCCCGATCATGGAGCTGGATCCGATGGGCATCAACCAGGTCCTGAACGAGGGCGAGACCGCCGACGTCACGCTGCTGATCAGCAACACCGACGGCAGCGGCGACCTGCTGTATCGCATCGACGAGATCGCGCCCGGCACCGGCTTCCCGGATGGCGAGAAGCAGGGGGCCGTCCCGGCCACGGTGACCGGGGTGGATCCCGAGGTGTACAAGGCACTGGCTGCGCCCGACGATACGATCGAGATCCTGGTGGTGATGGCCGAGCAGGCCGACCTGAGCGCCGCCTATGACATCGCCGATTGGAACGCCCGCGGCCACTATGTGTACAACACCCTCAAGGCCACCGCCGACCGCACCCAGGCCAACGTGCGCAAGTACCTGGACGGCCAGGGCATCGCCTATCGCTCGCACATCAGTCTCAACAGCCTGACGCTGCAGGCGGCCAAGTCCACCGTCGACGCGCTGGCAGCCATACCCGAGGTGGCCTCTGTCCGCCTGGGCTACACCTATGAGGTGCCGCCGCTGACCCTTGAGGAGGGCGCTACCCCCGAGGACATTGGCTGGAACGTGAGCAACGTCGCCGCCGACGAGGTGTGGGAGCAGTTCGGTGTGACGGGCGAGGGCGTCGTCGTGGCCAACATCGACACCGGTGTGGAGTACACCCACGATGCGCTGGTGCAGCAGTACCGGGGCACCATGGTCATCACCGAGGGGTACACCTTCACGCACGACTACAACTGGTGGGACCCGCGGGGCGCCTGTGAGATCGCCGGTTTCCCGCCCGACGAGCCGTGTGACAACTACGGTCACGGCACCCACACCATGGGTACCATCGCCGGCAGCGACGATCCGACCAACCCCATCTCGGCCACCAACGGCATCGGCGTGGCGCCGGGCGCCAAGTGGATCGCCTGCAAGGGCTGCGAAGAGGTTGAGGGCTGGCCCTGCTCCACCTTTGCCCTGCTCGAGTGCGCCGACTTTATGCTGGCGCCGTGGGACATGAACATGCAGAATCCCGATCCCGACATGCGGCCACACGTGGTCAACAACTCGTGGGGCGGCGGGGCCAACGACGGCTGGTACTTTACGCCCATGGCCGCCTGGCGGGCAGCAGGCATCTTCCCCGCCTTCTCGGCTGGCAACTCGGGCCCCAACTGTGACACGGTCAACTCGCCCAGCGACTACTACAACGTCTTTGCCAGCGGCGCGGTGGATCAAAACGACAACATCGCCGGCTTCTCCAGCCGCGGGCCGTCGGTACTGGGCCAGATGAAACCCGAGGTCGTGGCGCCAGGCGTCAGCGTGGTCTCCAGCGTCCCGGGCAACACCTACGCCCCTAACCAGGGAACCTCGATGGCCAGCCCGCACAGCGCCGGTGAACTGGCCCTCATCTGGTCCGCTCAGCCCGAGTTGATCGGCCAGGTGCAGCTCACCGAGTGGCTCATGATGCGCAGCGCCGACCCGATCACGACCACGTTGCAGGACTGCGGCGGCGTGCCCGGCACCGAGGTACCCAACAACACCTATGGTTGGGGCCGCATCAACGCCTTCAACGCCGTGAGCACGGCCCTGGCCTACGAGTGGGACGTGGGGTGGCTCGAGGTCACACCTGACGCGGGCACCGTGACCGCGGGCGACGCCACGAGCGTCAACATCACCCTCGACGCCACAGACCTGATGCCGGACTGCTACACCGCCATGCTCAAGGTCGAGACCAACGACCCGTACCAGGGCCTGGACGTCTTCCTGCCAGTCGAGCTGTGCGTTCCTTGCGTTGAGCTCACCAGCGCCACGATCTCCGGGCCAGAAGAGTTACTGGCGGGTGAGACGGGCACCTTCTCGGTCACCCTCGAGCCACCCGATGCCACACAGCCCATCGCGGTCACGTGGAGCAACGGGATGGCCGGTACGTCGACCACCTACACCTGGGACGAGCCGGGCACCCATACTGTCGTCGTCACGGCAACCAACTGTGATGGCACAGCCGTCGTGAGCGACAGCCTGGAAGTGACGGTGTTCCAGCCGATGCACTACATCTACCTGCCGATCATAGTCAAGAACTACTAGCGCTTTGCGGCGGGCTCGCCGGAAAGTCAAAGGGCCACCGGGGTTCCCGGTGGCCCTTCTCTGGTGGTCTCTTGCTCCCTGGCTGGTCGGGCTTTGGCTTTACTTCTTGACACGGCCCAACGCCGGATCTTTCAGGCCGGCGTTGGGCGGACCATGTGCGGGAGACAACCTAGCATCGCCTGCCTGCGATGGCAGGTTCGGGCACCCCATCCGACTTTGCACCAGGCGTGGCTTTGGCCGGGCTTGGTCTTTCACAGGGGGAGATTCTGTGTTATAATCGACCCGCTCACCATGTGGGCAATCAGCATGGGACCTACCGCTAGAAAGTGAGGTGATACCCACAGAAAACAGGAGTTATGCCATATCGAAGAACCGGCCTCTCCGGCCGGGCATAACGGCTCTCCCCACGAATCAAGCCAAGGGAAGGCCAAAAACCAACAAGGAGAAGGTGCAATGAAGCGCAAAGTATGGTTCAATGCTCTGCTGCTCGTCTCGATCGTGGTGCTCACGATGCCAGCCCTGGCCGTGGAGCCCACCAGCCCGACGCCAGCCGAGCCGCTGCCGATGGCCAAGCCCATCGGCGAATGGAACTACTCGCTACCTGGCGAGCCAACGATCAAGGGTGCAGTTGCCTCACAGCCTGCGCCAGAGTCGGCGCCGCCTGCCAGTCCGGCCGGCATCTTGCTCGAAGAAGGCTTTGAAGACGGGGTCATGCCCCCACCTGGTGGCTGGTCGACGATCGACACCCACCCCACCCGCACCTGGACCATCGTCGATGTTGTGACCTACCCCGATTTCGTCCATTCAGGCAACTATGCAGCCTGGGTGAACTATGACACGCCAACCGCCTCAGACGAATGGTTGCTGACCCCCGTCATCGACCTGACCTCGGTCCCCGATGCCTCCCTCGACTTTTGGGCGTATAGTGACACCAACTGGTGCCCCAACGGCGGTGCGGGGGCCAACATGCTCCTGCACGTGACCGACCCCGCCGGCGCGCCCATCGCCACTGTGTGGGACATGTGCAACGATGAGTCGTGGCCGACGTCCGCCTACCGCTTGGTGACGGTGGGCCTGGCGGCCTACCAGGGCCAGCAGGTGAAACTGGCCTGGCAGTACGTCGGCATCGATGGCCAGAGCTTTGGCTTGGACGACATCTCGTTGACCGGCACTGGTGGCACCCCGGTCGTCACCCTGGAGCCGGAGGAGCAGCGGGGCCTGGGCGACCCCTGTGACCAGATCCAGTACGACGTCACCCTGACCAACGAGACCGGCCAGTCCGACTCGTTCGACATCACCTACTCTGGCCACTCATGGCCGGTGAGCGGTCCCACAGTGGTGGGGCCGGTGGCCAGCGGCGGCAGCGAGACCTTTCAGGTGGACGTGACCATCCCCTGTGACGCAGTCTGCCCCGACTGTGACGAGGTGCTGATCGAAGCCCAGGCTCAAGCCAGCCCCGTTGCCTCCGACACGGCCACCATCGAGACCTGCGTGGGCGAGGACTGGCAAAACGAGACCACCGCACCCCAGGGCGCCCACTGGATGGCCTACACCTGCACCGACGAGGAAGGAGCACAGGGCACCTGCTTTTACTTTGGCGGGCTGGGGCCGGGCAACAACCTGACGGCCTACTCGCAAAAGTATGACATCGCCACCGACACCTGGACCCGCATCGCCGACCTGCCGACGCCGGTCTTTTCGGCGGTAGCCGGCTACATCGACGGCAAGGTCTACGTGGCTGGCGGCTTTACCAGCACCGCGTCGCCCTGGCCGCCTACCGGCGCGCTCCAGATCTACGACGTGGCCACCAACTCCTGGTCGGCCGGCCCGGACATGCCCATCCCGCGCGGCGGCGGCGCTGGCGAGGCCGTGGGCGGCAAGCTCTACGTGGCCGATGGCCAGGACCAGACGTACGTCTACCGCTACCTGCACGAATACGACCCGGTTGCCGACACTTGGGCCGAAAAGGCCTCCGTCCCCGACTTTTTCAGCTTTGGCGCGGGGACGGCGTCGAGCGATCACCTCTACGTCGGCGGCGACTATTTTGGCGCGGCTGGCTTCTTTGACTACGATGCCGTCACCAATAGCTGGGAGGAGCGGGCCAATCTCGCCGGCGGCGCGGGCAAAAAGTCGCCGGTGATGGCTGCAGTGCCCGACTGCGGTGGCGTCTTTCTCTACGGCGGTGACCTGGGTAGCTGGAGCGGCTATCAGGACACCACCTGGTACTGGCACCCCCTGGCCGACGTCTGGATCTACTATGGCGCCACGCTGAACCAGGCCACCACCGGCGCTGGCGGCGGCTATGCCGACGGCCGGCTGTGGAACTTTGCCGGCAGCCTGGGCTCGGGTCCCATCACCCCGCCACCCCACGAATCGCTGGTCTACTGCTGCCCGGCTACGCCACCCAACGGCAACGTCGACGGCTACATCACCGACGCCAACACGGGACTGCCTTTGGAGAATGCCAACGTCTACCTCTCGGGAATCACCGACCCCGGCTTTGAGGATGCGACCTGGACCGACGCCGATGGCTACTACTTTTTCGGACCGTTGTTGGTAGCTGACTATGAGCTCCGGGCGGCGGCCTATGGCTACTACAACGACAACGCGCTCGTGACCGTTAGCGATGGCATGACCACAACCCAGGACTTTGAACTGGATGCGGCTATGCCTGACCTGTCGCACACCGAGGTCCACGTCACGGTGCCGCCCGACAGCACCGACACCACGATCCTCACGCTGGACAACGACGGCACGGGCGATCTGGCGTTCCACATCTCGGAAGTGCCCTACGACGCGCCCTTCCCGGTGCCAGCCAGCGCCATACAGACGCCGTCTGGCATTGCCCCCGAGGTCTATGCTGACCTGCAGGCCTCGCCCGACGGCACAGCGCGCTTCATCGTCTATCTGGCCGAGCAGGCGGACCTATCGGCTGCCTTTGGCATTGAGGACTGGTCGGCCCGAGGCCACTATGTGCTCGACGCGCTGCAGTCGGTGGCACAGCGCACCCAGACCGGCCTGCGAGCCGACCTGGATCGCGCAGGCGTCGCCTACGAATCCCGTTCCATCGTCAACGCCCTGGTCGTGGAGGGCAACCTCAGCCTGGCGGAGCAGATCGTCGCCCGGCCCGAGGTGGCCTATATCGGCCCCAACAGCGAGTTCGAGGCGCCCGCTCCGGCCACCGTGGCCGGGACGGAGGGAATGCCGGACGCGGTCGAATGGAACATCCAGAAGGTCCGCGCCGACGACGTATGGGCTGGCTTTGGGGTGACCGGCAGCGGCGTCGTCGTATCCAACATCGACACCGGGGTGCAGTGGGATCACCCGGCGCTGGTCAACCAATACCGGGGCGGCGCAGGCGATCACGACTACAACTGGTGGGATCCCTACGGTGACCGGCCCAACGAGCCGGAAGACCCCCACGGCCACGGCACCCACACCATGGGCACCATGCTGGGCGATGACGGTGGCGCGAATCAGATCGGCATGGCGCCTGGCGCCTCCTGGTTTGCCTGCAACGGCTTCAAGAACGGCGGCTCTGGCTACGAAGCCGAGCTGCTCGAGTGCGCCGAGTTCGTCCTGGCGCCTTGGGACCTGAGCGGGGCCAACCCCGACCCCGACCTGCGGGCCGACGTGGTCAACAACTCATGGGGTGGCGGTCAGGCTCAGTGGTGGTACAACCAGATCGTCTATGCCTGGCGGGCAGCCGGCATGTTCCCCGTCTTTTCGGCGGGCAACGACGGCCCCAGCTGCGAAACGGCAGGCGATCCGGGCGACATGGCCAACATCCTGTCGGTCGGCGCCACCGACGTCAGCGACAGCAACGCCCCCGGTTCCCCCGCGGACTTTTCCAGCCGCGGGCCCGCCCTGATCACCGGCCTGGTCAAGCCCAACGTCTCGGCCCCTGGTGCCAACATCCGGTCCAGCGTACCCGGCAGCACGTACGAGGGCGGATGGGGCGGCACCTCCATGGCTGCTCCCCACGTGTCCGGCGAGGTAGCTCTCATCTGGTCTGCCCAGCCTGAGCTAAAGGGTGACGTGCAACTCACCCAGTGGATCATCGAGCAGAACACCGATCAGCTCCTGGTGGACCAGGGCTACTTCTGCGGGGACGACGACGCGACCAGCGTGCCCAACAACCAGTACGGCTGGGGCCGCATCGACGCCTACGAGGCGGTCGACATGGCCCTGAGCGGAAACTGGGACATCCCGTGGCTGGCCGTCGATCCGATGGGCGGCACCGTCGCCGCTGGCGGGAGCCTAGACATCGAGTTGGCCTTCGACACGGCCGGTCTGACCCTGGATGAGTGCTACACCGGCACCCTCAAGGTCGAGTTCAACGATCCTTACATCGTCGAGGTGTTCCTGCCGGTGGAGATGTGCGTCGCCAGTTGCCTAGAACTGACCGACATCATGATCGAGGGACCCGCTGAGCTGATGGTGGGTGAGACGGGCACCTACTCTGTGACCTGGGAGCCGGAGGATGCCACACCGCCTGTGGCCATCGAGTGGAGCAACGGCATGACCGGTACGTCGACCATCTACAGTTGGGACGAGCCGGGCACCCATACCGTCGTCGTCACCGCCACCAACTGTGACGGCACAGCCGTCGTGAGCGACAGCCTGGAAGTGACGGTGTTCCAGCCGATGCACTACATCTACCTGCCGATCGTAGTCAAGAACTACTAGGCTGGTTCGCGATACAACGTCGCTCCCTGTCCCTACCATAGGGCAGGATCGGCCGCTTGAGCGAAGCAGGTAAACAGCCAGAGGGCCACCGGGAAACCCGGTGGCCCTTTACCGTCTCCGCTTTTGCAGAGGAAGGCCATCTTGTGCTATAATTCCTGGCGAGGGAGAAGCTGTGACCTTCTCATCCGCAACCTTTTCCGACTGCCAACTGCGAGAGCTTGCTCCCTCCCCATCGGACGGTTTGAGGGATGGGGCCCCTTCAAACGTGGCCGCAAAATACCACAGAGAAGGAGGTGATGTGCACCAGCCAAACCACGTGTGACTCGGGCTGATCTGGGATCGGGTGCCTGTTTCAGCTAGACGCCAGCGGATCCCGGATCGACGGTCGTTGCTCTCATGCAGAGCATAGAACCCCACATTGTGAAAAAGGAGAATGAGCACGTGAAACGGAGTACGATTCTTTCGATCTTGGTGTTATTTTCGATGGTGCTGGTGATCCTGCCGGCGCCGATGGCAGCGCAGGGGCCTGCCCCGGATCGGATCCCTCTCACAGAGGCTCCCCTCCAGGAGGCCAGTGCGCCGGTACCGAGCGAGGCGCCAGTGCCGGAGGCCTTGGCGGGCCAATGGAACTACGGCCCACCTTTCCCCTTCTGGACTGGAAACGGCATCGCCCGCATCAGCAGCTACTACTGGCCAGAGACGGAAAAGGTCTATATCTTGGGCGGGCGCCTGGAGGACGACAGCACCAGCGGCATGGTGATCGAGTTCGACCCGGCCACCGAGACCTTTGCCAATACCGGGGCGGTCATGCAGACCCCGGTCTCGAACTACTTCCTGGACCGTCTCAACATCGACGGGGCCGATCAGATCTGCCTGGTGATGGGCCGCCTCAGTGATGGCACCATGGCCAGCAACGTCCAGTGCTACAACCCGGCCACCAACGCGACGACCGAATACACCGGCGATTCCTTCCCCGGCGCTCCGCGCCTGGTGGGTGGGCAAGCCGCCATCAACAATCTGCTCTACGTCCTTGGCGGCTTTGACGCCGTCGGCATGTTCGACGACACCTGGGTCTTTGACCCCAGCCAGCCGGTGGGCAGCCGCTGGACCGACCTGGGCGTGACGCTGAATTCGCAGCGGTCCTACATAGCCACAGCCGTGATCGGCGACCTGATCTATGCCATCGGCGGCGACACGTTCGAGGGTGGCGGCTTGGTCCCCCAGGCTGTGACCGAGGTGTTGGACACAACGGACATCCCCTCGGGCTGGCAGGATGGCCTCATGGCCGATCTACCGGCCGGCTCTGAGGCGGGTGACTGGCCCGGCACATACGTGGACGGGCCCTATGCCTTGTCGGGCTATATCTATACCACCGGCGGCTACTGGCCAACGCCCGGCCCCTACGATTATTTCTTCCAATACGATCCCATCGCCGACACCTGGGACGTCAACCTGCCGGCCCTCAACACGACGCGGCGCAACCACGCCATGAGCTTCGTGCCGTCCCTGGGCGGCCATCCACCGCGGCTGTGGGTGTTTGGCGGGTACGATGGCTCGGGCACGAACGCCATGACCGACTCGACCGAATACTTTGAGGTGGAACCGGTGGCCCTCGACCCACCGGAGCAGACGACCGATGGCGCGCCCTGTGCGTGGGTCGACAGCACTTTGACCCTGATCAACAACATCGGATTCGAGGAGACGTTCGATGTCACCTACCTAGACTATACCTGGGAGGTGCAGGGGCCGGCGAGTGTGGGCCCCGTCGCCGATGGTGCGTCACTGGACTTTACCGTCTCGGTCTCGGTGCCGTGCGATGCGGGTTGCTTTGAGGAGGACACGGTCCTCGTCGAGGTCGAAGCACAGAGCGCGCCGATCTACACTGATTCGGCCACCATCACGACCCGCTCGGGCGGCGCCTGGGTCGAGCAGCCCAACGCCGGATCGGTCGGCGGCTACTATATGATGGGCACCTGCACCGACGACTATGGCGCCGCAGGCACTTGCTTCTACTTTGGCGGGCGCGACTACACACCGCCCACCGGACAGCCAACCTCCTACTCGCAGATGTACGACATCGACTCTCAGACCTGGACCCAGATCGCCGACATGCCCACGGCGCGCTACGCCGGCCTGGCAGGCTGGATCGACGGCAAGGCCTACGTCGTAGGCGGCGACATCGACGCCGACGTCATCGCGCCCACCGACGCCCTCGAGATCTATGATCCGGC
>Ga0316577_10001768_pt1 | contig 10419 bp, 8 predicted proteins | sample S5NA_FD_203073 | JGI IMG/M metagenome (GOLD analysis project Ga0316577, IMG submission 203073) | Rhizosphere microbial communities from salt marsh grasses in Alabama, United States - S5-7_050615r2r1 | ecosystem: Host-associated > Plants > Roots > Rhizosphere | place: USA: Alabama | collected... | reverse complement strand
ACCGTCTCCGAGATGGTCGCCGCCCTCAAGGAAAAGGGGCCCAACCCCCTCAAGGGCGTCGGCCTCATCTGACCATGGCTTCTCTGAGGAACGATTATGATTGATGCTCGAATCGAGGTTCAAGACTCTATCCTGAAGACAATCCAGGTGCTCCTGCGCTCCCTGCTCGTCAGCGGCGCCGTCGACGCCCTGCTGGTGCCCATGTCCCTGCCTTCCGGCAGCGTGGCTCCCATGCTGGTCACCGACCCCGATGCCCTCGACCAGGCCGACCCCCTCGCTCCCGTTCTGCCCATCAACGCCGCCCGCGCCGCCTCCCTCCTCACCGCCACCGACCAACAGCGCACCCTTGGCCTCGTCCTCCGCCCCTGCGAGATCCGCGCCCTGGTCGAGCTCGTCAAGTTCCAGCAGGCCAGCCTCGACAATGCCCTCATCCTCGGCATCGACTGCCCCGGCACCTACTCGGTCACCGACTACCAACAGGCGGCCGGCAAGGACCTGCTCACCACCGAACTCCTGGCGGGCGCCGCCAGCGGCCAGCCCAGGCCCCACGATGGACTTGCCTTCCGCGCCGCCTGCCAGATCTGCGAGCAGCCCCTGCCCGAGGGCGACCATCTGGCTCTCACCCTTGGCCTCGTCGGCGTCGAGCCCGGCTCCCTCTACCTCCGCGCCCGCGACGACCTGGCAGAGGCCCTCAACCTCTCCGCCGGACAGCCGCCCGCCGGGCGCGCTGCCGCCGCTCGAACCTACCTCGACGCCCGCACCCAGGCCCGCGACAACGCCTTTGCCCAGTTCCGCGACCGCGTCCACTCCATCGACGGCCTCCTGCGCGAGTTCTCCACCTGCATCCGCTGCCACAACTGCATGGTCAACTGCCCCATCTGCTACTGCCGCGAGTGCATCTTCCGCACCCCCACCTTCGAGCACGAGTCCCAGCTCTTCTTCCAGTGGGCCGAGCGCAAGGGCACGGTGCGCATGCTGCCCGACACCCTCCTCTTCCACCTCACACGCCTCAACCACATGGTCACCAGTTGCATCGGCTGCGGCATCTGCGCCGACGTCTGCCCCGTCGACATCCCGGTCGGCACCATCTTCCGCACCGTGGGGCAGAAAGCGCAGGCACTCTTTGACTATCACCCGGGGCGCAGTCTCGACGACGCGGCCCCGGTTCAGGAATTCCGCGAGGACGAGCTGACCACCCTCGGCGAGAGGCCTCACTAATGCCTCGAAACCTGTTTTGGAGCAGCCCATGAGCGAGAGCGGAAAGCAGCCATCAGCCCTGATCATCGGGGCTGGCATTGCCGGCATCCAAGCCGCCCTCGACATCGCCGACGCCGGGTTCAAGGTCCACCTGGTAGAGCGAGAGCCGAGCATTGGCGGACACATGTCGCAATTGGACAAAACCTTTCCTACCCTCGACTGCTCGGCCTGCATTCTGACACCCAAGATGGTGGACTGCGCCCGGCATCCCAACATCGAGCTGCACACCTACTCTGAGGTACAAGCCGTGAACCGCCACGCCACCGCATTCTCCGTTCGCCTGCTCGAACGCGCCCGCTACGTCGACATGGACCTGTGCACCGGCTGCGGCGAGTGTGCGCTAAAATGCCCCAGCAAAGTGCTTGACCCATTCAACATGAACCTGAACCAGCGTCGGGCCATCTATCTCCAATTCCCCCAAGCCGTTCCGATGGTGATGACCATCGATCCCGAACACTGCATATACCTGACCCGCGGCAAGTGCGGCTTGTGCAAAAAGATCTGCACCGCCGGTGCGATTGACTTTGAACAGCAAGACCGGGTCTTAAACTTGGAGGTGGATGCTATCGTCGTCGCCACCGGCTTTGATCCGTTCGACGCTAGCGAAAAGCCAGAGCTCGGCTATGGCCGCTATCGCAACGTGATCAGCGGCTTGGAGTTTGAGCGACTTGCCTCGGCATCGGGGCCGACAAAGGGCAACATCCGGCTCGACGGCATGGTGCCGCAGGAGCTCGTATTCATCCATTGCGTCGGCTCGCGGGACAAGCTGCAAGGTGGCGAGTACTGCTCGCGCATCTGCTGCATGTATACTGCCAAGCAGGCACACCTGGCCCACGACAAGATACCCGGAGCCAAAATCACCGTCTTTTATATGGACGTGCGGGCCTTTGGCAAGGGCTTTGAGGAATTCTACGACCGGGTACGGGCAGAAGGTGTCACCTACCGGCGCGGCAACCCATCCGAGATTTACAAGCGGGGCGACAAGCTGATCGTCCGCGCCGAGGACACCCTGATCGGCCGGACCGTGGAAGTGCCGGCCGACCTGGTGGTGCTGGCAACCGGCGTCCAGCCGCGCGCCGACGCGGGCGCCGTGGCTGCCATGCTGGGACTCGAGTTTTCAGAAGACGGCTTTTTCGCCGAGGCGCACCCAGAACTTCGCCCGGTGGATACGAAAACGCCCGGCGTGTACCTGGCGGGCACATGCCAGGCGCCCAAAGATATCCCCGACACCGTGTCGCAGGCCAAGGCAGCGGCGGCACAGGCAATCGTGGAGCTATCTAGACAGAAACGCAGGGATCGGTAGTACCCCTGGCGGCCATTGGGGCCGGCGGGATCATGATAGGCTAGCGCGCCAACAAACGCCGAGGTGGGATGGCCGTTTCGCCCACCACAGTACACTCAGGAGGTCAAGCAATGGAATACGAAGGCTATTGCGTCAAGTGCCGCGAAAAGCGACACATCACAGATGGCAAGGTCGAAAAGACGTCCAAAGGTCGACCCATGGCCAAGGGCAAGTGCCCGGTGTGCGGGACGACCGTAACGCGATTCCTGTCTGACAAGGAAGCCAAGTAGCAGTACGGTAACTCGGATCGCGTGATCCCAGGCTGGGATCACGCTGGGGGGTCAAGGGAGACCCCAGAGGACATCGCAGGAGATGTACGGTGAAAGCCATTGCGCAGTATCAAGACACGGGCGAGTTTTCGCCCACGATCGCATAGGCGCGCTGACCTGCGCATCAGCCGTCCGGCTCATCAGAGCCGGCGGCTGATGCGCACCTTCTATAACGATTGGTACTGTGCAATCGCACCCGGGCGTGGAAACTCCGCGGGCAGGCGCACGGAGATACCAACCCAGGCCAAAGCGGCGATGAGGACGATTGGCGCACTGTCGCGGCGGAGGTCGGTGACGGAAGAGGCATAGCCAGGGGGTAGCATGAAAGTCGATACCCGGGATTTCGTTCGAGAATATACCCTATTGGAGTGCATCCAGTGCGGGCGCTGTACCGGCGGCTGCCCGGTCTCGATGAAAACGGCCCTCAACATCCGGAGCATCATCTACGAGGCGCTCATCCAGGATGAGATGGAGCTCAACGGCATGGAGGTGCTGTGGGACTGCACCAACTGTCTGACCTGCACCACACGATGCCCCAAGGACATCAAGCCGGCCGATGTGATCATCGGCTTGCGGGGTTATGTCGTCGGTGAGGGCAAGGGGGTTCCGCCGCGCGTCCGCGATGCGCTCATGAGCGTCTTCACCCGGGGCAACACACTGGGCTTTGCTACCGAGGGCCGGGAAAAGTGGATGGAGGATCTTGACTTTGAGGTCAAGAACGTCCTCGATGCCGGCAATACCGACTTGCTGTTCTACGTTGGCTGCTCGCCGGCATACGACCCCCGCGTCCAGCCGGTCACCCGCACCCTGGCGACGGTCTTCCAGCGCGCAGGCCTGGACTTTGGCACGATGGGCATGGACGAGTTCTGCTGCGGCAACGAGATCAAGCGGATCGGCGAGAGCGAAGGCTTTGAGTCGATGGTCGAAGAGTATCACGAGATGCTCAAGGAGTTTGAAGCCCGGCGTATGGTCACCGTGTCGCCCCATTGCTTCAACACCTTCCACAACGAGTACGGCGAGATGCCCTTCCCGGTTCAGCACTACACCCAACTGGTGACCGAGTTGCTCGACGCGGGCAAGCTGACCTTCCAGAAGGAGGTTGGCAAGAAGGTTACCTACCACGATCCCTGCTTTTTGGGCAAGCACAACCAGATCTACGACGAGCCGCGCCACATCCTGCGGAGCATTCCCGGCGTCGAATTTGAAGATCTGGATCGCTCACGGGAGCGAAGCGTCTGCTGCGAGGGCGGCGGGGGACGCATGTGGGCCGAGGGCACCAACATTGAGGAGAGGCTGGCTCACCAACGCGTACGGGATGCGGTGGCATTGGGCGCTGATGTATTGGCCGTAGCCTGTCCCTTCTGCCTGCTTACACTGGAGGATGCAGTCAAGATTCTGGGACTGGATGAGCAAATCCAGGTCATGGACATCATGGAGTTGGTTGCACAGGCGCTCTAGTGTTTCGCCGCGCAAACAGGCAACCAAATGTCGCTTCCGGTTGAGTGATTGTAAAAGCCTGAAACGAGTCGATTCAGGGCGAAACACTCTGGCAGTTGGGCTCTGAACCTTGGAAAAACTGTACAGACATGTACGCCCAACTGCACTAGGTTGGCTGCAGAAAAGCTCTGCAGTATGCGGCATCAATTCCTGACCCAGGTGGATATAGGTTTGGCACCGGACGCGGGCAATCTGCACAGGGAGTAAACAGATGGCATCCAGAATCGGCGTGTACGTATGCCATTGCGGGATCAATATCGCGGCAACGGTCGACCCCGAGGAGGTGGCCAATTTCGCGGCGTCGCTGCCCCACGTGGCTGTAGCCCGCGATTACATGTACATGTGCTCGGATCCGGGGCAAGAAATGATCCAGCAGGACATCCGCGACTACGGACTGAACCGGGTGGTGGTCGCCTCCTGCTCGCCGCGGATGCACGAGACCACCTTTCGTACCGTCGTTGAAGAGGCAGGCGTCAACCCCTACTTTTTCGAGATGGCCAACATCCGCGAGCAGGTCTCCTGGGTCCACACCGACCGCCAGACCGGCACGCAAAAGGCCAAGGAGTTGATTGCCGGCACAGTTGCCAAGGCCGCGCTGCTCGAACCGCTTCAGGAGCGGCAGGTGGACGTCACCCCCGCAGCGATGGTCATCGGCGGCGGCATTGCCGGGATCGAGGCCGCATTGACCGTCGCCGACGCCGGGTACCGGGCCTATCTCGTGGAGCGCCAACCCAGCCTTGGCGGGCGGATGGCCCAGTTAAACAAGACCTTCCCGCGCATGGAGGACGCCGGGGCGCTGGTGGTCTCCGAGATGGAGCGGGCCACCGAACACCCCAATGTGGAGGTACTGGCCTATAGCGAGGTGGCGGAGGTCGACGGCTATGTCGGCAATTTTCAGGCAACGGTCCGCCGCAAGCCACGCTTCGTGGACGCGGAGCGCTGCACCTCCTGCGGCAAGTGCGCGGAGGCTTGCGTGCTGGCGGGCCAGGTCATCGACGAGTTTCAGATGGGCCTCAACAAGCGGGCGGCGATCTACCAGCCCTTCCCGCAAGCGCTGCCGGCGACATACACCGTGGACCCGGCCCACTGCCTCAATATGCTGGACGGTAGCTGCGAAGAAGGACCGCCCTGCGCCCTGGCCTGTCCCGAGGACGCCGTCGATTTCAGCCAACAGGAGGAAACGATCGCGCTGGACGTGGGCGCCATCATCGTCGCTACCGGCTACGATCCGTTCGACGCCCGGCGCAAGCCAGAGTTTGGCTACGGGCGGTATCCGGGCGTGGTATCGGCGCTGGAGTTTGAGCGATTGGCGGCCACCAACGGGCCCACCGGTGGGCGGCTGGTAATCCCGGGCACCGATCGAGAGCCGCGCGAAGTCGTGTTCATTCACTGCGTCGGCTCGCGAGACAAGCTGCTGGGCAACGAATACTGCTCGCGGGTGTGCTGCATGTACACCGCCAAACAGGCCAACGTCGTGCTAGATCAGCTACCCGAGTCGCGCGTGAGCGTATTCTACATGGATGTGCGCGCCTTCACCAAGGGCGGCGAAGAGTTCTACGACCGGGCCAGGGCCCGCGGCGTGCGCTACCGGCGCGGCAATCCCTCCGAGGTGTTCAGGCGGGGCGACAGGTTAATAGTCCGCGCCGAGGATACGCTGCTGCGCCGCACCGTCGAGGTGGAAGCAGACATGGTGGTCCTGGCTGTCGGCTTGGAGCCCAGCGCAGGCGGCGAAACGGTCTCCAAGATGCTCAAGCTCTCCTGCACGGGCGACAATTTCCTCGCCGAGGCCCACCCCAAGCTGCGCCCGGTGGACACCACCAGCGACGGCATTTTCCTGGCTGGAACCTGCCAGGGGCCAAAGGATATCCCCGATACGGTAGCCCAGGCCAAAGCGGCCGCATCGTCGGCCCTCATCCCGCTTTCGAGGGGCAAGGCCAGGGTGGAAGCCATCGTCAGCAGCGTTGATCCAGAACTGTGCGTTGGCTGCGGGCTGTGCGAGGACGCCTGCACCTACGGAGCGCTGAGCCTCCACCCCTGGCGCGGCATAATGAGCATCAACGAGGTGCTGTGCAAAGGCTGCGGCACCTGCGCGGTGGCCTGCCCGTCCAAAGCGATCACGCTGGGACATTTCACCCAGAAACAGACGCTGGCGATGCTCGACGCGATGTTGGGCTGAGAATAGAGTTGGTTTCCTCTCGTAAATGATAGAACCGGACGAAATAGCATAAACTCAAAAGATAGAAGCGATTAGCAGAACCCACTCGAAGGAGGTACTATGAACTCGATTGTCTGTCTCAAAGAGGTGCCCGACACCGAAACGCGCATCGAGGTCCGGGACGGCAAGGTCGCTGAGGAGGGGATCCAGTATGTGGTCAACCCCTACGACGAGTTTGCCCTGGAAGAAGCCCTCAAATGGCAGGAGCAGTATGGAGGCAAGGTCACGCTGGTCAGCCTGGGCCCTGAGCGAGCGCGGGAAAGCATCCTCAAGGGGTTAGCCATGGGCGCCGACGAGGTCTACCAACTGGCCGACAATGCCTTCCTGGGCGGCGACGCCTATGCCACCGCCAGAGCGCTGGCAGCCGCCATCCAAAAGATCGGCGAATACGATCTCATCTTTTGCGGCAAGCAAGCCGTCGATGCCGACAATCACGCCGTGGGCATCATGCTCGCCGAGATGCTGGACCTGCCCCACGTAGCCGTGGTCAGCGCCCTGGAGATCGCCGAGAGCGGCGACTGTGCCAAGGCCGAGCGGGACATCGAGGGTGGACGGGAGGTAGTCGAGTTGCCCCTGCCCGCAGTCATCACCGCCCAGAAAGGCCTGAACGAGCCTCGCTATCCATCCTTCCGCGGCATCCGCCAGGCACGCAGCAAGCCCTTCACCGTGTGGAGCGTCGCCGACGTGGGACTCGATGCCGGGGAGGTGGGTGCAGCGGGGGCCAAACTGGAGGTGATCGAAGTGACCCCTCCGCCGCAGCGGCCAGCCGGGCGCATCGTCCAGGGTGAACCTGCGGAAGCGGCCAAAGAAGTCGCGCGCCTGCTGCGCGAAGAAGCAAAGGTCATCTAGGAGGCTGATCATGGCAAACAACGTACTGGTTATCGCAGAACAACGGGACGGCGTCCTGAAAAAAGTTGCCTTCGAGATGCTGGGCGCGGGCGCGGAGCTGGCCGCCGGCTTGGGCGGCACCGTCGAGGCCGCGCTTCTGGGTTCTGGGCTGGGCGATCTGGCCAATACCCTGGCCCAATACGGCGCCACCAAGGTCTACGTCGCCGATGACGAAGGATTGGCCGCCTACTCCAGCGAGGGCTATACGGACACCCTGGCAGCCCTCATCGGCAAGACAGAGCCGGCCATCATCCTCCTGGGCGCCACAGCCATGGGCAAGGACCTGGCACCGCGGCTGGCGGCCCGGCTGGGTGTGGGCCTGGCCTCAGACTGCACCGCGCTCGAGATTGACGGAGGCCGCCTTTTGGCAACCCGCCCCATCTTTGCGGGCAAGGCGTTGGCCAAGGTCAAGCTGAACGGCGACCCGCAGATGGCAACCGTGCGGCCCAACGTGCTGCCCGCACCCGAGCCTAACACAAGCGCCATGGCGACGGTCGAGCCGGTCGCGGCGCTGATCGACAACGTGCGCGCCACCGTGGTGGACATCATCGGCGCTGGCGAGGGCGAGATCGACGTAGCCGAAGCCGACATCATCGTATCCGGAGGCCGCGGCGTCGGCGGGCCGGAGGGCTTTGCGCCCGTCCGCAGCCTGGCCAAGACGCTGGGCGCTGCCGTGGGCGCGTCTCGCGCGGCAGTCGATGCCGGCTGGATCGAGCACAGTCACCAGGTCGGACAGACCGGCAAGACCGTGACGCCCAACCTGTACATCGCCTGCGGCATTTCAGGCGCCATCCAGCACCAGGCAGGTATGAAGACTTCCAAGGTCATCGTTGCCGTCAACAAGGACCCCGAGGCTCCCATCTTTGCGATTGCCAACTATGGCATCGTCGGCGATCTGTTCCAGGTGGTGCCGCTGCTGGAGAAGGAATTGCAGGCGCTCTTGGCGGAATAGCCCAACAGACACACTCCATCCCTGTAGCACGTGCAAAGGGGCGATGGGTTTTTGACCCATCGCCCCTGCCATTCTTCAGCCCAGTGAAACCACGGTCGGGCCACATTGCCTCTGGCTCAGACTTGAGCGTCGAAGCGTCGCCGGACGCTCAGCCTAGACGTACTCCTCCAGGTGGATCGTGACCCACCCGTCCCCATGATACCCGTAATGACTGTGGATCGCCTTGTCCTTCAGATCCATGAGTGAGACAGAGCCCTCGATCGGAATGCTCCGCCAATCGGCATCCGGGGTCCGGCTTGGCCCAAAGATCGTCTTGAGCAACCAGGCCCACAGACGTCGGAAGAACCCGGTCTCCGGTTCTGGCAAGGGATTGTAATACTCGGGGTGTTTGCCCTTGTCCGGATTCGGCGTCAGGTAGTCAATCAGATCCTTGGCGTCCTGCAATGAGAGCGGAGCCAACTGACCTGCCGATGCGGGGTACAGCTTCGAGAGCAACTGGTCGTTTAGCTCGTCGTATCTCCATTGCAGGTCATCCAGTTGGCCCGCAGAAACCAGGTTGGTCCAGGGGTGCATGGCAAAGAGCCGCATCTCGGGAATGATGAACATGTTCGTGACCAACACCAGATTCGGGTCGGTCTCCCGCTGTGGGGCAAAATAGTAGCCGTACGGGCAGTTCCGATCCTTCCATGACTTGTCGATGAATCCTCGCTCGGTGAAAGCAGCGGGATCGTAGCGCTTGCCGAACAGGCCAAAGAGCCGCTCATTGAAACGGAGATACTCCGCAGGATAGGCATAGTCGTTCCACCGTACCATCAGTCCCTTGCGAAACTCGGCCTCCATCCGCGCCTCGACGAAGGAGCGGTCGGGCAGGCTCTCTGAAAAGCCGGCCGGCAGATGTTCGTACGATGGATCGCCCGAGCGCACCTGCAGGTGCTCGGTTACCGTATCCAGGAACTCGGAGCGCTCGACCTTGCGCCCGGCCTCGACGACACATGCCCGCTGCGTCCCATAGTGGGCCAGGATATAGTTCCACGAGACGCCGCGCTGCGCCACCTCCATGATCTCGACGGCATGCTCGCAGTCGGCCCCGTTTTCCACAGCGTGCCGCACCAGCAGCAGCGAGTTGAGCCCGGGCCGGGCAGGATCGCAGTTGCCCGCAGGCGCCATGTCGACCCCGGCGCCCAGGCCCGCCAGGTTCAACCCGGCGATGCAGCCCACCATGCCCGGGGCCGTCTGGCTGACAAAGGGCTGCCTCCTGCCCACCCCGGGGTCGATCGGGTTCTGAATGAGCAAACAGGCCGTGTCCTGGAAGACGCCAGCGGTGGGAAACATAAAGTCCCTGCCCAAAAAGTGCCCGTTCCCTTCGACGGCAGGCCCTGACACGGAGAAGCCGTTGCACTGGATCGGGACAGCTAGTTGTTCCGGTCGAGGGCTGTACGGCACCTCTGCCCGAAAGGGCATGCTGCCTGTGTACACATACGAAAGCAGGGCATCGATGCCGACGTTCAGGACCCACAGTTCTTCCCAGTCCACCGCGGTCTGAGGATTCGCCGCCCCGCAGCCGGCCAGAACCCCCTTCAGTTCCTGTCTATATTCATCCGGGATATCCGGCTCAATCTTTTCCGAAAGCTGGTGCAGGAGCCTCTCCAGGAGTTCGCCCAGAGCATCCGCCAGCGCGTCGCTCTGAAAGTGGACGTCGATGAACTCAAAGATGACCCGCCGGTTGAAATCGTGGCACATCTGCGAGATTTCCGGTTCTGCCATCAGGCCCAGGAGATAGCCCATCTCAAAGTGCGTGCCTTCCACATAGTACGCCTTCTTGACCTTGCCGGGCAGGTGACAGGCAGAGCGATTCGATGCCCGCACCCCTACCCGGCCCTGATATCTGAAAACGTCCCGCGCAGGGTCTGCCACAAAGGGGGGATCTTCGGCCTGGAAGGCCCGGATGATGCGTTCGATCTTCTTCTCTTGTCCTTCGTTTGGAACCATCGCTGTCCTC